>Ga0315285_10009267_pt1 | contig 10067 bp, 7 predicted proteins | sample YL17G09_36_MG_FD_203698 | JGI IMG/M metagenome (GOLD analysis project Ga0315285, IMG submission 203698) | Sediment microbial communities from Yellowstone Lake, YNP, Wyoming, USA - YL17G09_36 | ecosystem: Environmental > Aquatic > Freshwater > Lake > Sediment | place: USA: Wyoming | collected... | reverse complement strand
GGCCTTTAGCAAAGCTGTTTTGAGTCTTTATATCCCAACTTACTCGCTGCCGCTTTTCCCCGTGAATATTAATATTTCCATTCACTTAACCTGACTTCGGTGCTCGGACGGATTTGTTTTTATTGAGACTTGATAAGACAAATGCAAACCGGAACTATTGATAAAAAATGGGCCTGCAAGGGAATAAAAATTCCCCTGGAAACTTCGTGTGGGCACCTTCCGGAAGTTCATTTTCATACTCCAATCCAGAAGGTTAGGGGTTATGTTGGATGGAAGGTAATGAGCTTCACTAGATCGCAGCCCGCGCTCGGCGAAGTACCTCTTCGGCGGGGATTTCGGTCGCCAGCCCTTGCTCCAACTCGTCTAAGCGGCGCTCCGCCTCCTCGGCCCATAAAGCCTCGATTTCGGATTCGGACAAGTCGTCGAGGCTCTGGACTATCCACTTAGCCAAGGCCGCTCTCTCTTTCAGAGTTAGTTTCTTGATCTCAATCTCGAGTTCTTCTAGGCTCACGTGCCTCTCCTTAATCTGATCGTTGGTTCTATTATTATGGCTCATTTGCTGGCCCAACAGTAATTTGGCCATTCTACCTTTGACCTGTGTCGAGTCTATTTTTTCCAATTCACTCAATATCCAATTTTAGCCTGCTAATTGAATTTTTTCAATCGCCTAACCTGAATTCGTCGCTCGGATTGCTTTGTTGTTATCGGATTCTGATAAAAGGAGGCAACCGGAGCCATGGATAAGAAATGGGCTTGCAAGGGAATAAGAATTCCCCCCGAGACTTTGTGTGGGCACCTTCCGGAAGTTCATTTTCATACTCCAATCCAGAAGGTTAGGGGTTATGTTGGTGGGTTTACTGAGCTACGCACGTATAACAATCAATCAAAAAATACTCTTTTGTTTCCAGGGAGTCAAGGGGGAAATTTCTCTTGAAAATAGCCTCGGTTCGCTCACCCATCAATCGTAGAAGAGAATGATCTCGCCCCCCTCGATTCGCGTTGAGTGGCATTTGGGACAACGCGGAGGTGCGTCCAGTGTGTACTTCCCCCCGCATCTGCGATTCCCTGCAACCGCTTCGATACCATGGTAGTAATCGTCTTTAGATATCGGCTCGGCTGAGGCGTCCTTACGGACCTGCTCGTCGTGTTCCATCCTCGAAAAAGAATAGGATGCCGGCAAGCCCTTGAGGTAACGAGGGTGAAGGTCGCCAAGGTCATCCAACCCTATGGACTTTGTTTCTCCGCACCTGTCGCACCGGAGCAGGTGGAAGAAAAAGCCGCCACCGTGGCCCACGATGAACATCTCCCCGCAATCAAGACATTTGGCTGTGGCTGTATGTCCCATACTTTGTGACCGAACATTTTATTTTACGAAGCGGCTGTCTTTTCCAATATCCTAAGAAGGGAATGGACTGGATAAGGAAATCACAGCCCCATCTATCGGCGATTACCGATCGAAATCCATCCAATGGATGTGCTCTCTTTCATTTGGCCCTGTTCATGCTCAGCGGCAGTTCTGCAGGGCGGTTTTCCTCATGGCGGTCCCGGCGTCCGTCGCGGCTTTCGGGACTCCGCCCGTGCACCACTTGTAGTGATAGTCGAAATCCGGGCTCCACTCAGGACCGGTGAAGTTACAGCGATTGTTAACGTTATAGCGCTGCTGGGCCACGGCCGTCGTGGAATAGGAGACGCAGCGGCTCGTCGTCCCGCCTTCGTACTTCGGCTGACAGGTCTTGGCGAGAAACTGTTCCCTCTCGTTCGTCCCCGCATCGAGGATCTGCTGGCCGCTCTGCTGCATGCACCATTGGTAGTGGTGGTCGAGATTCGACCTCCACTTCGGGTCGGTCGGCGCCACGGCGCCGCAGGCCCGCTTCCTTCTCTCCTCGTTCTGAGAGACGGCCGTCTGGGCATAAAGCCGGCAGTTCGCCGCCCGGATGTCGTCCCCCACTGGTTCCAGGTAACTGTTGATCCACGCGTAAACGGAAAACGTCGGGCGGTACGTGCTCTCGCCGGTCGGGAGGTAATTCCACGAAGAAACCCCGGCGACACACCCGTAAGGATCCAGAGCAGGGCCCCCGGAGTCTCCCTCACAGGAATAAATGACCGGATCGGTGAACCTGATCGCCAGGGGACCTGCCTCTGCGACTTGCAGTGTGGCCATCCGCTTGCCTTTCGGCCCCTCCGTGCAGCCTGTGCCCGTCTTTCCGAAGCCAACCAAGGTCAGCTTGTCGCCCTTGCGGGGCTCGACAGTCGGGGGCGACAGGCAGATGTGCCAGACCTTGGCCACTTCATAAACGGGCCTGTCGAGTTTTACGATGGCATAGTCATAAAGATACCAGCTTTTTTTGCAGAACTCGGGATGGATGTGGACCGTTCCCCCGATGTCGACGTTCGTCCGGGTTTTGGATTCGTCCACCGGTGTCCTGGGATCATCCACTGGGTAGACATCATGGAGGGTAAACCTTACCCTGCTCAAACAGTTGGAAATTTGGCAGACGGTAGGACATGCGCAATCACATATACAGTGGGCGGCTGTCAGTACGGTCCTCTGATCTATGAGAAACGCCGTGCAATGGTAAGATCCGGGGCTAGAACCGATGGTCGTGATCGTCCCAATGGCTTCCAGCTGGCCCACGGGAACATCCGTGCCGGAGGACAATGGGTATAGCTTTTTTCCTATTTGAACCTGTGCATATACAGCAGGAGCCACCCATGCGCATATCACCCCGAAAATCATGGCCGCCAACACGACTCGCTTGATCCTTTTTCTGGCCGACATAACTCCTCCTTCTTTCGGGATAAGACACCGGCTAGATTATTGAGGTGAGCTCGTGCAATACAATTTTTTACTATCAACAAACCGACTATTCTAGGGGCTTACCCAGTTTCAGCAGGGCCACCTTTCACTGGTCGCCAAAAGTCATCGGACCGGCTTAAACCCTTTTATCCTAAAGGATATCGATTTAAGAACGAATGTCTAAAGCAGCCGATGGATTATCACGTTTTACTCCGTCCTCAAATTGAGCTATTTTACGTCAGGGCCTATACACAATAGAACATTACTTCCAACGTGAATTCCCAGCAATGGTCTTTTGTGTGGGCAAGCGTGCATTCCTTCTCTCTCCGTGAGAATTCTTCCCCCCTCCGGATCCAGTTTCGGAATCCAGGGGTATTTCCCAAAACCGACACAGGCCTCTTCGAAAGGAGCGCAGGCAAGCAGATTATTGGCTACGTGAATTCCGGTCACCGCCCGACCTTTAGGACACGTGTGCATATTAATCGGAATCGGAAGCGTACCGGAACTTACGAACCCTTTCACCGCTGGATACTCAACCAAGGATTGAGTTCGGACATCGACGATTTCATCGATCTCGGAGTAACTCCCATACCCGCTCGCACAGAGAAGTTTATTTTCGGCGACATGGACGCCGGTGACAAACATTCCTAGCGGGCAACTATGCATCCCCTTGCGCTGAGTATTTAGGTCTACGAATTCCACAACTGAACCGGCCCCACATTTAGGAGCGGCAGGCAGCTTGAACTGCGGTGAGGTGGCTCGCTCCGCCATGAGTTCTCTGGCTTGCAGATACACATTGGAAGACTGAGTAGGAAATGGCGTAGCCGAGATCGGGGTGTGAGTCGCCACCAACATTGGGGTAAGTGCTGTACAGCCAACCACAAGCCATGTGCTCACTAACACCGCCACCCACAGGATCATGCTCAAAACCTTCTTTTGCATCAGAAATCCTCCTTTACACTCACCCGTACCTGGTTCTATGTTTGAGGCGGATCCCTGCCCTCCAGGCTAACCAGCAAGCAATGGATTAGGGAACCTCCGCTCACCCGGAGACCAGGTTTGGCGGGAGATTAGGTTGTCAAGAGCCAGCCATTTAGAACGACACATAATCCCTAGGAATCCCGAAATCTACACCTCCTTTCCCCTTTCATGGATAAAAAAACAAAAGCCTCCAAAGGATACAATCCCCTTTGGAAGCTAAATATGGGCACCTTCCGGGAACTCCTTCTCATGACTTCCTCCAGAAGGTTAGGGGTTATGTTGATGGGGTTACTTGGCTATTGAGGGAAACAACTATGAAAGAGATACTCTTAATCTCAAGGGGAGTCAAGGGGGAAATTTCTTTCATTTGAATAAAGATTAAACTGGATGCCCGCCTCCGCGGGCATGACGAATTATGACACAGTCTCTCAAGGGGAAGGGAATTGACCATTGAGCATTGCCCATTGACCATTGACAATTGATCATTGTTCTTTTCCCTTTGCTCCATGCTCCTTGTTTTTTATTCCACTAGCGTCCCCGCCCGGTTGGCCTTCAGGTATTTCATGCAGTAATCATCCCGGCCTGCCAGGGTCTCGGCCACCAGGATGTGGGTCATCATCTTCTGGTCCAGGGGGTCCACGATGGCCCCGGTCAACCCGGCGCCGATGGCCAGGACCATGAAGGTGCGGTTGACCAGAAAGCGTTTGGGCAGTCCGTAGGAGACATTGGAAAGACCGCAGACCGTCTTCACCCCCGGAAATTCCTGGTGGATGCGGCGGATCGTCTCCAGGGCCAGCAGCCCATTCTTATTGTTTACGCTGACCGGCTGGATCATGGGGTCGAGGTGGATGCTCTGGATCGGGACTCCAGCCTGGGTCAGGTTGTTTACCAGAAAATGGGCGTTCTCCAGGGCCTGGTCCACAGCGTTGGGAATCCCCCGATCATCCATGCAGAGGGCCACGATCTCGCACTCCCGTTCCTTCACCACCGCCTTCATGGCCTCGAACCGGTCCTTTTCCGCAGTGGTGGAATTGATCATGGGTCTCTTTTTCACCTTCTTGATCAAGGCATGCAGGACTTTGGGGTCCGGGCTGTCCACAGAGAGGGGAACCTCCACGGCGGCTTCGGCCACTTCAATCAGCCAAGTCAGGTCCTCCATTTCAGTGCCGATGCGCGAGCCGGCGTTCACATCGATATAATTGGCCCCCGCTTTCGCTTGCTTCTGAACATCCCCGGTGATGTATGCGACATCCCGTTTCTCCACCGCTTCATTCACCGCTTTCCGGCTGGTGTTGATCCTTTCTCCGACGATCAGCATGGTTTTCTCCTTCCGTTTTTTAAAAAATGGGAGTTGGGAGATGAGAGTTGGGAGTTGTAAAAATAAATGCTTCCCAAAACGAACCCTTTCGCCCTCCCAAAATATTATTCTAAACCAAAAACAGGGCGGAGGGAGATGATAGTTGCAGGGAAAAAAGTCTTTACAACTCCCAACTCTCAACTCCCAACTCCCAACTCTCACCTCTCAACTTACATTTTGGAGATTATATTCCCGACCCGATCTTATCCGCAGGTGCTTGCGTTCCCTTGAGCAGCTTTACGATCTCCCGGACCACCGGCGCGATCCGGCTTACCCAGCCGGAATGCCCGGCGGTCTGCAGCCTTAGGTTGCTGAATCCCATGGGGAGATCTCCGGTCAGAAGGTCCATCAATACCTCCGTGGGACCCATGAACCGGAAGTCTTCATCTTTGAAGTGCAGCAATCCCGAGCGGCCGGTGATCTTCCCTTCCTGCACGATGAAGTGACCCCGGAAGGGGCTGTCCGAGGCTTCGATGTTGACGTGCATGGGCCTTTCGGCCCTCTCCAGCAAGGCTTTCATCTCCTTCACCTGCTCAGCCCGGGAGGCCACGCCCTCCCAGAGGAGATCCATCAACTGGTCTGCCGCACCGGGGAGCTGATTGAAAAGCCCAGCGGGATCTGATTTTCTAAATGCGGCCAGGAGTTTGGCCAGAAAATCCGGGTATTCCTCCAGCAGTTTCTTAATACCATACTCCCGAATTTCATTGAAAGCCCCGGGTAATTTTCTTTTCAGCCCTTCCCCGGAAAGGGCAAGCAAATCATCCATAGACTTCTTTATGGTTTCTTCGGGCATCATCTTCTCCCTATCCGATATGGGGGGTCCAGAAAAACACAGAATCTACAGTGCAGCATAAGTGCAAGCAAGCGCCTCTCAGAAATCCCCCCTTCTCCCCCCTTTATTAAAGGGGGGTTGGGGGGATTTCAGCGATGGGTCCTCAAAGCAGTGATGTTTGGGAATCCTTTGCATATTTAATCTTTCGTAATTCAGAAATCTCTCTGTGCCCTCTGTACTGTTGTAGTGTAAAATTCTTAAATTTTGCCAGGATTTTTTTGTGAATCTTTATCCGTGTTCATCCGTGTTCATCCGTGTCCAAAAAAGTTCGGAGTTTTGAGTTCGGAGTTCGGAGTCAAAGGCGATAAAACCGTGTTCTTAACTCTAGGCACTCTAGGCACTCCGAACTTTAGGCACTTTCTTATATATGTTTCTCTGTGCCTCTGTGGTGAAAATGTCTTATCCCTCCAAATCCGCCTTCCACACCCGGCAGAGAATGGCCCGGACTTGGGGGACTCCCACCACCGGGTCAAATGGGGGATCGAGGGTCACCAGGGCATTGATGTTCGATTCGAAGCAGCCGTGCTCCGGCTGGGGCTTCTCGGGAAACCACCACCCATGGGGGCCGGCGACCACGTCGGGATGCATCTCCGGAATGAGCTGGACCCGGTATTTCAATTTTGTCTTTCCCGCCGACTTGGGAGTCTCCAGGTAAACCCAGTCGCCCTCGTGAATCCCCAGGCCCGTGGCCCTCTCCGGGTTCATCTGGAGAAGGGGTTCGGGAGCCAGCTGGCGCTGGCGCCGTATCTGCCGGCCCTCGCTGTGCATATACCCGTGGATCCGGTAGTGGGTGTAGATGAAAGGAAATTTCTTGAATAGCTCGGGCGTCCGCCGCGGGCTTTCCGGCGGTTCCTGGAAGACCGGGATGGGATCCACCCCCATGGCTTCGAAGATGGTGGAGAACAATTCCACCTTCCCCGTGGGGGTGGCGAAAGGCGGCGTGCTGTGACGATATCGTTCGTACTTCCGCGGGAAAGTCAGGGTGGCATTGGGCTTCTGGAGAAGGTCTTCGAAGGTCATGCCCTGGTATTTCAGCATCCAGTTGAGGTAATCCTCCAGGGTGTCCCAGGGGGAAACATCCATGCCCATCCTCTTGCCGATCTCGATGGCTACCTCCCGGTCGTCCTTACACTCTCCCTGCGGTTCGACCGCCTTCCGGAAGGCCGTGACCGTGCTGGAGGGATGGCCGAAGGCCTCCACCAGCTGGTCGCATTCCGGGTAGAAGGCCGCCGGGAGCACGATGTCGGCCAGCTCGGCCGTGGGGGTCATGAAGAGATCCGAAACGAAGAGGAAATCCAGCTTATTTTTGAGGATGTCCCAGACCCTCTGGTTGTCCATCTCCGCCACGATCAGGTTGTCGGCGATGCACCACATGGCCCTCACCTTCCCCTCCTCCATGGCCTTGATGGTGGTGGGGATGTGGCAGAGGCCGCGCTTGTGCATGAGGGGGTATTCCCTGGCTCCCAGCCTCTTCTCGTTGACCGCCGCCGGGGGTTTCACCCCCCAGAACATGAGGTAAGGATGCCACATGAGCGCCTCCCGGAAGGTCTTGTAATACAGGAGGTTTCCTCCCCGGGCATCCACGTTGGCGGTGATGGCAATCAGGATCGAAATGGCCCGGCAGGTCTGGGTGGAGGTCACCTGCTGCGCCCCCGACCCCAGGCGGATGTAAACGCACCCGGGCCGGTTTTCGGCGTACATCCGGGCGGCGCTGATGATTTCTTCTGGGGACAGCCCCGTGACTTCGGCGCCCCACTCCGGGGTGTGGGGCTGGATGTGGGCCTTCAGCCGATCGAATCCGTGGCAGTATTCTTCCACGAAGTTTCTGTCGTATAGGCCCTCGTTGATGATCACATGGGCCATGGACAGGGCCAGCGCCATGTCGGTTCCCGGGCGCAGCCTTAGCCACAGGTCGGCGCGCCGGGCCATGGGGATGGGCCGCGGGTCGATCACCATCAGCCTAGCCCCCTGGCGCAAAGCCCGGTGAACCACCCGGGCCTGGGCCGGGGTGGCCACGTCCGGCTCCGACCCCCAGAAGACGATGCACCTGGCATCGCCGTAGTCCGGGCCGAACTCATAGGTGATCGTGTCCCCGAAGGTGACGCTGTTGGCCATCACGTCCGGATGGATGCAGGTGTAGCGCCCCAGGTGGGTGTTGGGCGTGGGCCAGAGCCTCTCGGCCATCTTCGTGGCCTGGATGCCGATGTGCTTCTGGCCGGAGCCGCAGGAGACATGGATGGCCTCCGGCCCGGAATGTTCCTTGATCTCCTTCAACCTGGCGGCAATGGTGCTGAGCGCTTCATCCCAGGAAATGCGCTGCCACTTTCCTTCTCCCCTCGCTCCCGCTCTTTTGAGGGGATACAGGAGGCGGTTGGGATGGTACAGGACATCGGGAATGGTCGCTCCTTTGATGCACACAGTGGCGCAGTTGAGGCACCGCCCGGCCTCCTCCATCCCGTCTTTTTCGCGGTAACCAAGCTCCACCTCATCGAAGGATGAAAGGGTTTCCTTCAGGGACAAGATGGGCATGAGCTGGCGCTGCCGCCGGGCCGGGAAATCAACGTTGACGGTTTCTCCCGCGCGTTGGAGGGTCTCGGCCAGGGACGTTTCTTTCTCTTTCGGCGCAGACCCCGTCAGGTATTTGATGATGGAGGCGGCCGCCTTCCTTCCCGCGGCCATGCTCTCCACTACCGTGCCCGCTCCGGCCACGGCATCTCCTGCGGCAAAAAGCCCCGGGATTTCCGTGGACATGGCTTCGGGATCAACGGCCAGGGTTCCCCGGGGGGTCGCCTTCAGTTTGCTTCCCAGAGAAGAAACCGCCGGGGCCTGTCCGATGGCGATGATCACCGCATCGGCATCCAGGGAGAGTTCACTCCCCACTCCTTCCTGGAGGGTCCAGGAAAGGTTTCCTTCCTTATCCGTCTGGAGCGACGCCACCTTCCGGAAATCCGCGCCGGCCACCCGCTTTTCCGGACCGCTCCTGAATTTCTGGGGCGCCAGGGCAGGATGGATCTGAACCCCTTCCCGGAGGGCGCTCTCGATCTCCCAGGGGTGGGCCGGCATTTTATCGAGCGCCTCCAGGCAGGCCACGTGAACCTCCCCGGCCTCCAGACGCGCGGCGGCCCGGGCCATGTCCATGGCGGTGTTCCCGCCGCCGATGATCAGCACCCGTCCTTTCAGGGATATCTCGTTTCCCCGCTTGATGTCCTCCAGCAGAGGCAGGGCATAATGGACCCCCTCGAGCTCCGACCCGGGAACCTTCAGTTCCGTCGGGGTCCAGCTCCCGACGGCGGCCAGCACGGCCTGATGTTTTTTCAGCAGGTCTTCTATCTTAAGGCTCCGGCCGACGGGGCTGTTGGTCTTGATCTCCACCCCCAGACCTTTGATAAAGTCAATATCCGCCAGGACGCTGGCTTTGGAAAGCTTGAATTCAGGGATGACCCGGGTCAGCATGCCCCCCGGCTCTGAAGCGGACTCATAGACCGTCACCCCGTAGCCCGCCTTCACCAGGTCATGGGCGGCAGTAAGACCCGCGGGGCCGGAGCCCACGATCCCGATGGCCTCCTTCTGCGTCCGGGGTGCGGGGACCGGTTTCTTTTCCTTCTTCTGGGCTTGGTCAGCCGCCAGCCGCTTGATCCAAGCTATGGCCACGGGTTCATCCACCACGCCCCGGATACATTCCTTTTCGCAGGGATGGTGACAGATCCGGCCGCAGACCCCGGGGAAAGGATTCGTTTCGCGAATGATCTCCATGGCTTTATCGAACCTGCCCTGGGAGGCGGCAACGACATAGCCCGGCACATCCATTCCGATGGGGCAGACTTCCCGGCAGGGGGGGGTGCGGTTGATAGGAGTCGCGTCCACCACGGCCAGAACTTTTCCATCGGCCACCTCGGCGATAAGATGGCACTTCTGGTGGCAGCGGAGGCAAATGGTATGGGCTTGCATTTTCAGGTCTACCTTTCGTTCGGGCGTAAAAAACCTATTGGGACACAGATAAACTTAGCGCGGCTGCGCCGCAACCAAAAAAATTTTATTGGACACAGATGAACACAGATAAACACAGAAAAGGATTCATGAAAAACGCTTAACAAAATTTA
>Ga0315285_10009264_pt1 | contig 10070 bp, 5 predicted proteins | sample YL17G09_36_MG_FD_203698 | JGI IMG/M metagenome (GOLD analysis project Ga0315285, IMG submission 203698) | Sediment microbial communities from Yellowstone Lake, YNP, Wyoming, USA - YL17G09_36 | ecosystem: Environmental > Aquatic > Freshwater > Lake > Sediment | place: USA: Wyoming | collected... | reverse complement strand
ACCAAAGAGGATTTCGTCGTCACCGACAGCGGCCGGCCCGTGAAGCTCTCCGAATTCGAAAAGCATCTCCTCGAGGCGCCGCCGTCGCCGCCGCCGCTCAATGAACAAGCCGTCACGACTCCGGCCCTCCCTGCGAAAGCGTTGCGCCGCAAGTTCCTCCTTTTTTTCGACTTCGCTTTCAACAACCAGCGGGGCGTCAACAAGTCCAAAGAGGCCGCGATGCATTTCATCGACACGCAGGTCAAGCCCGATGACGAAGTGGGGCTGATGTCCTATTCCATGCTGAACGGGCTGGCCATCCACGAGTTCCTGACCACCGACCACCGGAAGGTCCGCGAGGCGGTGAAGGCGTTGAGCGTGGGGAGGATCGCCGGCCGGGCCGGGGACATCGAGGAGGAGTATTGGAGGCAGGCCACGGAGGGCCAACCGCAGAGCCCCTTTTATGTCTCGCCGGAATTAGCCCCGCTCCTGGCCAAGAAAATTCCGACCTTCAATTGGCGGCGGCAGGAATCGAAAAACCTGGGTGGAAATTTCATCCTCAAGCTGACCGATTTGGCCAAGTCCCTGCGCTATATTCCGGGACAGAAACATCTGATCTTGTTTTCCACCGGCATCGCCAACTCTCTGATCTACGGCAATCAGGCGGGAAGCCCTCAAGACGAAGGGCTCAAAACGGACGCCACAGGGGCCATTCTGCCTTCCTCCGACCCGACCGCGAGAAGGGCCAAATTCGATACCGGGGACTATGTCCTGCGCACGCTCAACGAGGAGATGCTCAAAGAGATCACCTCCGCCAACTGCACGGTTTTTGCCTTCGACACGAGGGAAGCGGCCCTCGTCCCATCCTTATTCACCTACGACGAGCAGACGTTCGAGGAACGAAACCGGGACCTTTTCTACGATCAGGGCATCCATCAGACGGCGACGGATCAGATGAAGGACAACAAGATCACCGGTCAATACTCGCTCCGGCGGCTGTCCGTCACGAGCGGGGGGAAATATTATTCCAACATCGAAAAATACGAGGAGAATCTGGATCAGGTCCAGGACATGACCGGCTCCTATTATGTTTTGGGATATTACATCAGCGAGCAATGGGACGGCCGGTACCATCCCATCAAAGTCGAGGTCAAACGGAAGGGTTGCGAAGTCCGGGCCCAGATGGGCTATTTCAACCCGAAGCCGTATGCCGAGTACTCGGACCTGGAGAAGCAGCTTCAGCTGTTCGACCTGACCCTTTCGGAGAAGCCGCTCTTCCAGACGCCGCTCACGTTATCCATCAACACCCTGTCTTATGCCGCCGGAGATGAAACCAGGCTCCAGATGGTTTCGAGGATCCCCCAGCGGGTGATGGAAAAATTCAGCGGCAAAAGAGCCGAGTTCATCGCCCTTCTCTTCGATGCCAAAGAAAATCTGGTTGACCTTCAAAGACGGGAGGCCGATCTTGCGAATTACCGGGACCGGGATGTTCTTTTCGCGTCGGGCGCGGCGCTCGCGCCGGGCGCCTATCGGTGCCGTCTCGTCCTCAGAGACATGGAGACCGGGACCAGCGCCTTGGCATCGGCGCGGGTCCATGTCGCCAGAAAAGCGTTTGTCGGCTTGAGTCTCCATTCCCCGCTGCTGCTCGTCCCCGAAAGCAACGTGGCCTATTTGGAAGCCGCCACGGGGAAAAAGAAGGTGATGACGGAATGGAACGACTTCTATGTCTATGACCGGGCTCAATACTCGCCCCTCGCCGGTGAAGTCCCCAAAGGGGCGGCCCGGCTGTTCGTCGCTGTTCCCTGTTCAATCGTCGGGCTGGTCCAGCCGGAGATCGTCATGACGGCTGATCTCGTCAATTCCGCGTCGGGCGAGAGAATTCCCCTGGCCGGCTCTATTTTGGAGAGGGTCCAGAAAGAGGGTGGCGAAACCCAGTTTCTCGAGCTGCTGCTGAATAATATCCCGCCGGGAAAATATCTGCTCTATCTTCATGCCGAGGCCGCGGGGACGAAGTACGTTTCTTATACGAAGGCGAGTTTGATCATAAAGTGAAGTTTTCTTCCTGGCCGGAGGAAAGAGATGCGGATAATAATTATCGGGGTCAAACCTACTCGTTACGCAACCTCCCCTGGAGAATTGTGCGTAACGAGTAGGTTTGACCCCGGATTTTCACAATGGAGACGGACACTCGAATTATTAAATGAAAAAGAATAAATTCATCCTTCTGTCGATGATAATATTTCTTGTAAAAATCGTCGTTGCCCAGGAAATCGAATACAAAGAACTCCGGAAAAAACTGAGGTCCTACGATTTGGCCGTCCGTATTCAGGCTGTTGAGGTCATTGAAAAACTGGATTCTTTGCGGGCCGTAAAGTTATGGTCTGAAGCTCTTGAAGATAGAAATTGGGAAGTCCGGTATGCGGCGGTTGTCGCCCTTGAAAAACAAAAAGGGAAAATCGCCTTCCGGCTCTTATTTAACGTCCTCAACGATAGCAACATCAGCGTCGTCGCCGGGGCGGCGCGCGCCCTCGCCAAAAACGAAGACCCGGAAATTATCGATCAATTGAAGATTTTGATGAAAAAGAAAGACTATGTTCTTCGCAATAACGCCATCGCCGTCTTGGGATTGATGAAATATCCGGGGGCGGTTGAATCGTTAATAGATGCTTTGAGAGACAAGAATCCCTTGGTCAGGGAAAATGCCATCAAGGCCTTAACCGCCATCCGAGACAACCGCGCCGTCGGTCCTCTGATGGATGCCCTGAAAGATAAAAACGAGGAGGTCAGGGCGAAAGCCGCCCTCGCCTTAGGGTACTTTGGCAATCCGGCGGCCGTCGAGCCCTTATTGGCCGCGATGAAAGATGAACAGCGAAAGGTCAGTGTCAATGCCGCTGCAGCGTTGGGAAAGCTGCGAGATCCTCGGGCGATTGATTCATTAATCGGAGCGTTGGAAGACCGGAATGACCAAATAAGAATGATGGCAACGGAAGCATTGGGGAATTTTGCCGACAGTCGCACGATCGAACCTTTGAGCCGATTAATCCACGATGGAAATCCAAATGTCCGAATAACCACGGCAAAGGCTCTGGGAAAGATCGCCGACAAACAAGCCCTGGGACCCTTGATCTCAATGATTCGAGATTCAGAGATGGAGGTTCAGCTTGAAGCAATTCTAGCCTTAAAAAACTTCGAGGATTCAATGATGATCGAACCACTCATCGATGCCTTAAACGCAAAATGGTATTCGATCAGATATTGCGCATCTGAAGTCCTGCGAAAAATTACTAATCAAAATATCGGGGTTGACTACGAAAAATGGAAAAGTTGGTGGCTTATCAATAAATCAATATTCATAAAGGCTTGCCATGATCATTGCTGAGATCGGATTTTCAAACTGAAAATTTCCATATATTTGAGCGGTATAAGCTCATGAGAAAAATTAAGGAATAAGGAATAGAATATCGAAGAGGGGAGCGTCCTATGAGAAAAGCGATTATTCCTTTTCTTCTCGTTTCGGGTCTATTTTTGCGACCCTGCCGAGCAGAAATAATAGATCCCATAGTCATTAACATTCAACTTTTTCAAGGCGTCCTTGGTGAAGGCCAAGAAGGATTGAAAGCTGTCGAAATACTCCAAGCGGTTTCCCGTCTGGAACTTGCCCCGGTTATGGCCAGCATTGAAGGATCGGAAACCACCCGAACAATGGCCCTTGTCGAAGCCCTTATGGAAATATTCGGCTTACAAGCGGTCGATGAATTATTCCTGCATGAGGCGGGTTGGGATGGGAAAGTTTGGCGTTTGGAGGATTGGATATTCGGAAAGTCGATTTCCTTCCGCGTCAGGATTTCGCCTAAAAAGCTTACTTCACAACGAATTTCCATTAAAATCGTCATCGATAAGACCAAGTCCACGGACAGGAGCATAAGGGCGAAGGCGGAGAACATATTCGAAACGCACGACTTGGTACTCAACGTTGGCGAACCGGTCGTCGTCTGTCTGCCGAATCCGGGCGGGGACTATTTTTTATTAGCCTGGGCTGCTATAGGGACCCCGAAACGAAAAACACAGCCTGTCAAGCAAACGATTTATTATGTCAACCCGCCGAAGCCGCTCACCCAAGTCCAGCCCTATTTTCCAGAAGAATTGAGGCGGCGAAATATAGGGGGGAGAATCGGACTTCGGATTACGATCGATGAGAAAGGGAATGTCCGCCATGTGGACGTGGAAAGGCCGCTTCACGCTTATTTAAACTACGTTGCCGTCCAGGCTTTCCTCCAATGGACATTCGAGCCTGTTCGGATCAAAGAAAAGCCGGTCGTGGCTGCTTTCCGATTTGGCTATGATTTCAATCCTTTGCTTCATATACAAGAGAAAACCTATCCGGTTATTTCGACTTCGGAGGCAGGCGCCGCTACCCGAGGAGATCTGGACCCGATGCTTAATCAAGCGGCCGAATATTGTAAAAAGCTCGGCTCGGTCGCATCGGGTTTTATATGCGAGGAATCGATCCGAGAAACGCATTACGATCTGCTGAGTAATCGTGGCTGGGGAGTGCTTACGGTTGTATCAACCGATCAGAAGGATAAGATAGAGAATCCGGAGTTTATCGACCGGATCAATAGCGGATTGATCGCTAATGATCAAAGAGTCGTCGGTCGAATTTTATTGGAGAAATGGTTTCAATACGTCGATCCCAAGCGGGACAAAAGGAATATCTATCTCTGCGATTACCAGATCTTCAGGAAGGACAAAGTAGTCGAAGAGCATCGGAAGATCCTGAAAGAGAACGGCAAGAAGCCCTCGGAACCAAACAGACTCTTGCAAGACAAGAGGTATTCGGCGCTAGGCTCGATCTTTGCTCCGCTCAAGGTCCTGGCCGAGTACAGCCAAGTCAAGTTCGAATACAGGATCGCCGGGGAAGAGAAAGTTAATGGGAAAAAGGCCTTAATTCTCACCGCCTCGCCCAAATCAGGCGACGAGGATGGCATCTGGAGGGCGCGTATCTGGGTGGAGAAGGGAAGTTTTCGAGTATTAAAGTGCGAGATCGAGGGCGTCCCGATCGATGGTTCTGAGGATATCTTGAACGAGTGTGCTTCCCTGAATATTCGGCCGCACTTTTTAATGACCTTCGAGTACAAAACCGAAAAGAACGGAGCCCTATACCCTTGGCGTTCTGAGATCCTAGTCGCCTATTCCGGAATCGACGCCGGAGGAATCGTCCCGCGGCTGAAAATCTTCATGAACTATAATAAGTACAAGTTCTTTGAAGTGGCCACGGAGAGTCGGGTGATCCGATAAAAATAAATGGGGTCAAAGCTACTCATTACGCAAAATGTTTAAGGGATGTTTGAACAATGAGCAGGCTTGATCCTAGACTGAGGAGGCGATCGAAAGTCCAGAACCTCCGGGGAGGAATTATGAAGATAATCCGCACCATTTCCCGTATTTTGATAATTTTTTTATTTCTCTCTGTATATTCCTATGCTCAAAAGATCGAAGATAAAGATGGCGTTCGCATCATTCACAATGAAAAAGGCGGAAAATGGGGATCGAAGCCTGAAGTTTCCTTAAGATTGATTAGAACGATCGGCGGTATTGATGTTGAAGACGAAAACCTCGCCTTCCATTTCCCTTATGACGTTGCCTGGGATTCATCCGATAACATTTATATTCTTGATGAAGGAAACAACCGGATACAAAAGTTCAGCCCTGAAGGAAAATACCTGGCCACCATCGGAAGACACGGCCAGGGACCCGGAGAATTCCAATCTCCATTCTCGCTGGATATCGATTCCAAGGGCTATTTGTATGTGTCCGAAGGTGGCAGCCGAAGAATCCAGATTTTGACGCCTGAGGGCAAGGCCTATAAAACCATAAAGAATACAAAATATCTTGTCCACAAACTTCGCCATCTTCCATCGGGGTTGATCGCAGCAGGAGGTCCCCCGAATTTTAGCTTATTAGCGGAAACCAAAGCGAAAGATTTTCCCAAGCTCATCAAAATCCTTGATTTAAAGGGGAATCTCCAGTTCGAATTCGTGGATATGCTTGACTATAAAAATAACTTGGTCAATGAGCGGGGGAATTGGATCGATTTTGACGCCGCCAAGGACGGCTGTTGTTATGTCACTTTCGCGTATCAAAACCGCATCGAAAAGTATTCTCCGGAAGGAAAGCTCCTTTGGAGGGCAGACAGGCCGCTGAACTACGGCACGGAGCCCCTATTCATGGGATCTGTCGAAAGAAAAGCTAGCGGCAGCATAACCATCCAAGGGCCGCAATTGAATCATGTTTCCAACGGGATAGCCGTTGATTCTAAAGGAAGAGCTTGGATAGCGACACTCAATCGGCAACCGACAAGGGAAGAAGAAGGAGAGGTCATTATAGCCCCCGGGGTCAGCAGAGTAGAAGGTGCATCGGAACTCGAAAAAATTGACGCCTACAAGCTTGAAATTTTTGACCCCGACGGCATTCTTCTCGGTGAAATGCGGCTCGATCATCGCGTCCACGGTATGCGCATCTACAAAAACTATTTATTCACATGGGAAAGGAACTTTGCCAAATATTATCAGTATGAGATCATTGAAAAATAAAGTCCGTGAGGAAAAAATGAAAACCAAAGGCGTCGCAATATTAGGAAGAGCATTGGGAATAGCGCTGGCATTCTTTTTACTTATCAGCGGGCTCCATGCTCAACAAGTCATTGAAAATTCCGACAAGCCGCTAAGCAAGAATGCTGGACGAATGCTCCCCCTCCAGTTCGTATTCCGAATCACCGATCAGAGCGGCAAATTTTATTTCAAGGGAATTTATAGCCTCAAAATTGCCGAAGACGGGACCATTTTCATTTATGACAAAGATCAGCTTTTAAGATTTTCGGCTGAAGGTAAATTCATCAAGAATCTACTTAAGAAAGGCCAGGGACCGGGGGAGATATCAACAGCCAATTATCTCGGGGATATCAAGTTCAGCGTTGGAAAGAAGGATCTCTATGTTTATGACAATTGGGCCCGAAAAATCGTCCATTTCGATTGGGACGGCACACTCATTGAAGATTTCAAGTTAAAAAGAGCGTTTACTGATTTTTTGGGACGAATGGACGACCAGCTTGTCTTCATCGAGCAAGAGAGTATCGGGCCGGGCATGGCGCAGACCAGCGGGTTCCGCGACCTCAAGTTCACCCTTTTCTTAACATCCCTGGCGGGGATTTCAGAGAAGGAAATCCTTTTCTTTCCAAACCAACTCTATCAACAACCGCGATTAATTATGTCCTGGGCGCCGTTCGAAACCGTTTTGGATCCGAAGACCGGGCGGCTTTATGTTATCCATACGTCTGAATACAAGATTGTTCAAGTCGATCTCCGGGAGGGTCGTGTTGCGCGCATCTTCAATCGTAAGTATCCTCGCGTTGATTACGCCGTCAGAGAATACGAAAAAGATATGATCAAAAAATACGACGCTCCGGTGAAGAAGTATGAATACGATATCCAAGCTTTTTTCCTTAATAAAGAAAATATTTGGGTCATCACTTCGACGAAAGACCAGAAAAAGGGGAATCTGATCGATGTTTTCGATGCGCAGGGCAAATATATCGATAATTTCTATATTTCAATCCCCGGCGTAATTGCGGCCGTCCAGGATGACTGCATTTACAGCACCGAACAAGACAAGGACGGCAATATGCAGGTGGTGAAATACAAGATTGCCGAAAAATGAACGGAAGAGGATTTGCGTGGATAAAGGTGAGGTCGTTGTCGTCAAGCGTTACGCCGTGAGCTGGAATTTGAAATAGAAAGGGGAAAATCATGAACAGAATCTGTCGTTTGGTGATTGTGGGAATGGCAATGGGCTTTATTTTGGCATCGATATCATACGCGCAGAAAGCCGAGTGGAAAGGGAAAATTGAAACAGAAAATGGGATCAAAGTCATAAAAAATCCGAAGGAACCGTTATACGGCGAGCTCAAGCTCCAATTGCAGGAAGAGCTGAGTATCGGAAGGGAAGATGATAAAAACTATTTTTTCTATGTGGTGAAGGATGTCGCCGTTGATGCTAAGAGCAATATTTATGTTGTCGATGCGAGAAATTATAGAATCCAGAAGTTCGACCAAAATGGAAAATATCTTCAAACAATCGGCAGGCAGGGCCAGGGTCCGGGAGAATTTCAGCGGCCGGCACGAATGCTATTGGACGACCTGACCGGGAATATCTATGTCAGAGACGTGCCACTCAACCTCCATATTTTTGACAACTCGGGCAACTATCTCAAGACCGTTCATTTCAAAGATGGGTTCAGTGATTTTGTGCCGATGGATAATGAAAGCTTTATGGCCATACTCCATAAAAGTTCTGATAAAGATCTCGCCAGCACACATGCCCTCTGCAAGGTCGATTTAAATGGGGAGATCACAAAAACTTATGCCCAATTCCCATATACGATATTTGTGCAAAGGACCGGTGGAGGCGTTCTTTCGGTAAGCACAGGCTTCGAGCTGGCCATGGTTCTATCAAGGCTCGATCGTCAAACCTTTCTTTACGGCTACTCGAAGGATTATGAATTTAACGTCATTAATGCGGATGGGAATGTGCTCTATCGGATAAAAAAGGACGAACCCCGGCCGGCATTTACATCGAAAGAGAAAGACGAGTTTAAGAAAATACCAATTCCTGAAAACAAGCCCTATTTCTTTTCGATTTTTAATGATTCGCTTGGGCGGATTTATGTTCAGAGAAACTATGCAGACGGGATTCGAGGAAGAGGTCCTACAGATATTCGAGACAAAGAGGTCGATATATTCAGCAAAGATGGATATTGTTTATATAAGGCGACTTTGCCTGCGAACACATGCGTCATTAAAGATGGTTTCCTCTATGCTTACAAAATCGATGAAGACAAAGCCATGGAATATGTCAAACGATATAGAATCAAGAACTGGGATCAGATAAAAAAGGGAATATGATATCCGGCGCGAAGTAATGTTGTTTAAAAAACCGCATCTTCAGTTCCCGCCGAAAATTCTAAGAGGTTTTTTGCGGCCCCTAACATTTTTGGGTTTGCCGGCGTATAAATAAATGGAAGAGGCGGAGAAATCTGCGTTTTTCGTTGATCGAAAGAAGAGAAGAATGAGCGTCCGCTCGAAGATTGGCAAACCGATCATCCTTTTTTTTGACATAATCCTCTTGATCAGAAAAAAATATAAATAAAAGGAGGGTGTGACATGCGAAGGTATTGTTTTTTAAGCTCGCTGGTGGTCCTGGCGGCGTTTGCCTTCACCGCCTCTGCCCTGGCTGTGGATATCCCGCTGAAATTCATTAAATTCCCGGATGGTGCGACCGGATTTTTTCCGTCCGGCCAGACATCCCTCAAATTGACGCTGGAACCCCCCGCCGGGGAATGGAAGTTACCCAAATGCACGACGGAAAAACCTCTTTATGGCCTCGTCAAAATCGCCTCTGCCGAGCGCCTCATGGTTTTAGACCGGCAGAAAAGCGGGGACAAATACTACAACCGGGTCCATTTTGACTCCAACGGAAACAAGGATCTCACGGATGACCTGATCCTAGATGGAAAAGAGGAAGTCGACAGCCGGGGGTCCTACTGCCGGATGAAGTTCGGGGCTGCAGATACGACGATCGAAGTGGAAGGCAAGATGCTGCCGTTTAGCTTCCGGCCGGAATTCATGATGATGAACCTGCCCCAGTATACAGAAAGCAATCTCGACCAAAAAATCCTCCCCAGATACGTCAATTGTAGCCTACGATCCAATTGCGCCTATTCGGGAGAATTCAAACTCGATGGCCGGACCTACTCATTGACGCTCGCGGATAACAATTGTAATGGATACTTTACTGACGTGCTTGAAATCAGGAATATCAATTATCCCAGGCGTTTGTCGGTGTTCGCGCAAGGAGACTCTCTCTATATCAGCAGCGACGGGAAGCCGGACACCATCGACCGCTTGGTTTATGGGGATTGGCTGGTTGTCAAAGACAATCTGTATAAAATCAGTTTCAGCCCCGCAAAGGGCACGGTGACCTTGACGCCCGTGAAGGAAAATCTTGTTCCCCTCAAGCTGGCCATGCAACCGGAG
>Ga0315285_10009263_pt1 | contig 10071 bp, 7 predicted proteins | sample YL17G09_36_MG_FD_203698 | JGI IMG/M metagenome (GOLD analysis project Ga0315285, IMG submission 203698) | Sediment microbial communities from Yellowstone Lake, YNP, Wyoming, USA - YL17G09_36 | ecosystem: Environmental > Aquatic > Freshwater > Lake > Sediment | place: USA: Wyoming | collected... | reverse complement strand
GGTTCACCAAGCAAAGTTTTCTTGTAATCGGGACTGATTACTTCACCGCCATATGACCAGATGGCTTCACTCCAGCATAACTCCATATCCCACAGGTCACAGGAATAGCCATATTGGTCGGTTTTGCTGTCATTGTCCTTATCTATGGTCAGTGTCTTGGCTGCCGACCGGAGATCATCCCATGTCCAGTTCGCATTGGGATAGTCTATACCAGCAGCATCGAACATGTCTTTATTGTAGAAGAGGACGATGGTCTGGAAATCACGCGGCAAGCCATAGTAGCCATCACTCAATTTATAGCCCTTGAGCGGACCCGGGTAAATCCCGTCGAGGAAACCAGGCGTGGAATCAATGTAAGATTGGAGGTTCAGCAGCACACCACGGCTTTGCCAGTCGAGGAAAAGAGGGGCATCCATGGCAAACACATCAGGCGGTGTATTTCCGGCGAAGAGGGTATCCAACTTAGTCCAGTACGATTCCCAATCCGAGACATCCATCTTTACTGTTATGCTTGGATTGGCAGCGTGAAATTCATCGGCAATCTTTTGCCAGACTGCCAGTTCTTCTGGTGCACCCCAGGCCATGAATGTGATCTCCACATTAGCCGCGGGTGTGGTTGCTTTACCACCACAAGCAGTCAAAAACATCACCAGAATCATTGTGAAGACGAACAGCTTTCTCATTTATTTCTTCCTCCTTACTGATAGGTAGTTAACGAAATCGAACTAATGGTTATGGAAAAGATAAAATAGAATTTGTTATCACCTCCTGGTTATCTTACACTTGGTTATTAATGAATTGAGGCAGATGGGCTTGATTCTGCTTGAACATTTCATTGACCATCTGCTTGATTTCAGCCAGTGAGAGCACGGCTGCGGTCAAGGGGTCGTGGGCGATTGCATGATAGACCATTGTCGGATCGGTGTTCAAAGCAGCATGGATCGCGGTCTCTTCAATGCATGCATTAAGGTTCGTCAGCATGGCACATTGATATGGCAACGCTCCAACATGGATGGGATGAAATCCAGCCTTATCGACCAGCACAGGAACCTCCACACAAGCGCCCTGCGGCAGATTGGTGACAAGTTGTGTATTGGGTACATTACCGTTGAACTTGTACATCTCACCACCCGCTAACGCGTTAATGATACAAGCAGCATATTCCTCACCTCGTTCCAGATTTATGGGTGTGTCCTGTGCAAACCACTCCATTGCTTGTTTTTTCCATGTAGCTTCATTCTGCTGATATTCCTTCAGGATGTAACTATACTCACCCGGATTCCAACCTGTACCATGCCTGCAGTATTTCTCTATCAGGTCGGGTCGTTTGCGAAACCACCAGTTATACTCCGAATTGTGCCCGCTCGATTCGGTCATATAGTAACCAAGATGGAGGTACATCTCGTTGCGGACTATTTCTTCGTTATACACTTCTTGACGCTCTTCTACGGCATTACGTATCAGTGGATAAGCATCCTCTCCATTCCATTTGTATTCTAGATACCACGCCTGGTGATTGATGCCGGCGCAGGTGTACGTGATCTCATTGGCTGGAGCACCGATCCAGCGCGCCAGCATTTCCGCCGTATCCTGTACGGAGTGACACAACCCGGTTACCGGGATGAAAGTGCTGCGTTGCAAAGCCCCGCACAGCATCGCCATTGGGTTTGTGTAATTCAATAAGATGGCAGCAGGACAATACTTCTCCATATCGCGCACGATATCAAGCATCACTGGCAGGGTGCGCAAAAAGCGAAAAATGCCCGAGGGACCGCGTGTGTCACCAATGTTGATATCCACCCCATATTTCTTGGGGATTTCAATATCGTGTCTCCAGACTTCTGTCCCACCTGCCAGGATGGTCGTCAGCACTACATCCGCCCCTTTTAGAGCTGCGGCACGGTCGGGTGTGGCTTCCACTTTTGCAGGATAATTTCCGAGGCTGATGATCTTTTCAACTGCCCGTTTGGAAAACTCCAACCTTTCAGTATCAATATCCATCAGCGCCAGCGTAGCATCCTTGAGCAGCGGGAATGTCAGGATGTCACGCACCAACTCACGGGTAAAGCTCAGGCTGCCAGCACCGATAAATGCAATTTTGGTCATTGCTACTCCTGCGTCAATTTGACAACTTTATCAAGATTATGCGGGCGATCAGGATCCAATCCCTTGGAGACTGCCCGCTCGAATGCCAGCAGTTGACCGACTGGCAGGTACAGGATGTTCCGAACAACAACATCCAGACCCGAAGAGAAGACAACGTCAGCTTTGTCTTCGCCAATCGTAAGGGTCTGTCCACCAAGCCGGCGGACGTCATCCAGCACAGCTGCTTCCTGCCTGTAATTAATGGACGACACCAGGCCAATGACCAGGGTGCCTGCCGTGACCATCGACTTCGGTCCATGCCGGAATTCCATAAAGTGGAATGGTTCACTGTGGCTTAAGCTCATCTCTTTCATTTTCAAACTCAGCTCGCAAGCCAAGCCATATCTTGACCCGGAACCGAGGATATAAAATCTGTCTATAGATGAATTACTGCCAAACTGTTGAGCGAGGGAAGCATAACGATCCACAAGGCGTTGGCAAATTTCAGGCAGGTTTGAAAGGCTGTCCAATAGATCGTCCCGGCCTGCCCAAAGAGTGGAAAGGGCTGTCGTGGCAAGATAAAGTGAGGAAAATGCACGTGTCTGGGCAACGCTCTGTTCCCGGGCTTCGGGAAAGACCAGATTGATATCCCCTGCTTTGGTTAAAGCAGCACCCGGGCAGCAGGATAAGGTCATGATGTCACCCTTATCCCGTTTATGAAATGCCATGCATGCCTCAAGGGTCTCAGTCGTTTCGCCTGAGCGGCTGATGGCGACCATCAGGGCTTTGAGGGTGGATGGATGCACAGATGCTGGTGAGAGCCAGATCTCGGAAGCAGGCACACCCAGGGCAGGAATTCCGACCAGCTCTTGAAATAGAGCTGCTGCGGCCAGGGAGAGATAATACGTTGATCCACAACCGGTAAAGAGCACCAATCGATAATCCCCTGTTTTGATATATTTCCGCAGCCCATTCGCTTGTGACCGGATGGTCTTGAGCGTTTCTGCCCAGACCTCGGGCTGGCTCAGTATTTCCTTCTTCGTGTGCTTGCCTGGTTTGTCCATGTTTTTCCTGCGTCTTTTCGATACGAAATTGTTTCTGCCTGAATGGGATCAGGAAACATCCACCTTAAACAGCCTTTCAGCGTTGCGGAGATATACCTTTTCAAGGACATCAGGAGGCAAGTCCAAGCCACTGACATGCCAGCGGCCTTGCAGTGGGATATCCGAGACGTTGTAATTAAAGTATTCGTCATCAGTTTCGAGGAAACGGTATTGCATACGATATTCAGCCGGGTCAGGTCCCATGTCAGATCCAAACAGGATGCGTTCTGCATGTTTGATGAAAAAGCGGCGGGCGCTGTATGGCTGGCGACCCAGTTCACCCACGCGGCCGCTGATATCCACGAAGAAGTTTGGACAGCGATCCAGCATATCACTGACCCAGGCCAGGTTTTCGGCATAGCAGCCGACGTGCGCACCGATAAAAATGGTCTGCGGGTGGCGGGCAACCAGGTTTGCCAGACCTTTCATAAGCGAAAGGAACGAGGGATAAGGTGGGCTGGGGAAATGCCAGTCGGGGTGTTCCTGTAGTTCCTCCCAGCGCTCGTTGGTCTCATCGAGCGGATCAAAAAATGCGACGGGGTCGGCAACATGGATCATGACCGGCAGACCGGATTCTGCGGCCGCCTGCCAGATGGGATCAAGGCGTTGATCGTCTACCTTGACCAGCTCCCTTTGATCGTCAAGGATATGCAATCCGAAATCTTTCCAGACCTTCAATCCTTCTGCACCGCGTTCTTTTTGAGCTTTCAACCTGTGGGCAGCCCACTCGGGAAAAGCGTTTCCTTTTCTATGCCATTGCCCCCAGTCTATACCGCCGAATATCTTGAACCGTTCCGGAGCAGGGGTTTTAAAGTGCTCGAGATGACGATCGAGCAACTCCTCCCCCCAACCGCCATCAAGATCGATGTAGAGGCGTACATTCACCTGATCGAGCAACTCCAGCAATCTGGGCAATGATTTTTTATCCCAGCCACCACCAAAAGGCTCTGCCAGGTGGTTATGGGCGTCGATGACCGGAAAGCGCGGTTTATCTACCAGGGTTGTCTTGGTGACCAGTGCGGGGTGGGGACGAAAAGTTTTAAGATCCATGAGAATAGATTCAAAGTTGAAAGCTGCCAGAGGATTTCAAGCAATGACTACCCTAATACCCTCGTTTCTTAATGACGACACAAATTCCTTCGAGACACCTTCGTCTGTAACCAAAGTATGCACGGCTGTAATGGGCGCCAGGAATGCGGTTGACACGCACCCACATTTTGTCCGATCCGCCACAATGATTACCTGTTCTCCAATGCCCAGGATTGCCCGGTCTGTCAACGTTTCGGGCAGATAATCGTTGGTCAGTCCGTGTTCCAGGCTCAAGGCACGAATGCCAATGACAACCTTATCAGCCCTGACCTCGGATAGCGACTGCTCGGTGATGTGTCCGATGAAAGAGAGTTCGCTATCCCTGAGCATTCCTCCCAGACTCACGACAGTGATTTCAGATAGACCTGCCAGTGTATTGATGACTGGAAGCGAATTGGTAAGGACGGTTAGGTTTCTTCGTTCTTTGATGTTTTTTGCTACCTCCAAAACGGTCGTACCGCTTCCCAGGAAGACCGTCTCACCATCAGCGATCAAGGCAGCCGCAGCCTTACCGATCCGTTGTTTTTCCTGCTCTTGTTCCTGGCTGCGTTCCAGGATCGGTAGTTCCGGGGAGGCGCGCTGGAAAGGGATCGCCCCTCCATGGACACGTTGGACCAATCCATGCGCTGCCAGGGTTTCCAGGTCGCGGCGGGCAGTGGCTTCACTGACCGAAAATTCCTCACAGATCTGAGCTACAGTAACGCGAGGCTGTTTTTCCAGCAATTTGACCAGCAGTTGCTGGCGCTCGGTGTTGGAAGGAGAGTTATTATCCGTCATTGAGCCAACATCCCACCAATGTTAAATCACATAAGATCATAAACAATCACAATCAAGCATATAATATGATTGTTAATGCGCTTATTCAAGTGTCAAATGTCACATTCTTTCCAAAGCGATTCCAACCTTGTATTTCTTTTTTGAAAGAGGAACGCATGCACTGTGGGATTAATCGCAGTGACATGGGTGATTGACGATGGACGATAGACGATAAATGACGATGAAAGTGGGTCTGGAGGAGACCCTTCACCCTCAAAGGCAAGCGGGTGGGCAGCGATTGCAAAGGAGGCTGCTTGAGGGTGGGGCGCGGGTCTGGAGGAGATTCTTCGCTTCGCTCAGAATGACATGAGTAGAGGGTGATATACGGGTCTGGAGGAGACTCTTGCCACAGGCACCCCGTCAAACGGGGCGAGCGGCGCTTCGCGGTCGACGCTGCAAAGAAAGCATCGACTAAGAATGACAATGAGCTGAGAAATTACTATGGGTGTAAAATTCAAACATAAAACCCAAATCAATCTAGAGACAGCTCATGAATACTTTTTTATCATTCCCAAAAAAATTCCTGTGGGGCGCAGCGACAGCCTCCTATCAGATAGAAGGCGGCTGGAACGAAGATGGCAAAGGTGAATCCATCTGGGACCACTTTTCACATACGCCGGGCAAGGTCAAGAATGGCGATACGGGTGACACTGCTTGTGATCATTACCACCGCTGGGCAGAAGATATCCGGTTGATGCAGGAACTGGGACTCATGGCTTACCGTTTCTCAATCGCCTGGACGCGCATCCTACCAGCAGGTCGAGGCAAGGTCAATCAACCTGGACTGGATTTCTACAGCCGCCTGGTGGATGATCTTCTTAAAGCCGGCATCATCCCATTTGCCACACTTTATCACTGGGACTTGCCGCAAGCGCTCCAAGAGGAAGGCGGTTGGGCTGCCCGCTCGACCGCTGAGGCTTTCATTGAATATGCTGATGCCGTCACCCGCATCCTGGGCGACCGGGTCAAGCATTGGATCACCCATAACGAACCTTCCGTAGTGACAATGGATGGCTACCTGAACGGGGAACACGCACCGGGTATCCAGGATTTCCCTGCGGCGCTTAAAACAAGCCATCATCTGCTGCTTTCACACGGCTGGTCAATACCCCTCATCCATCAGAACAGTCCGGACGCAGAAGCCGGCATCACGCTGAACGTCAACTGGACGACGCCAGCCTCCAACAGCACTTACGACCGCGACCTGCAGCGCCGTGAACAGGGTATCTGGTCTCGCTGGTTTTTAGATCCCCTATACGGACGAGGCTACCCAGCCGATATTGTCGCTGATGCAATCGCGGAAGGTCACCTGCCTGCCAACGGCTTGACCTACGTTCAGGATGGTGACCTGCGGGCGATCGCAACACCCACTGATTTTCTCGGCGTGAACTACTATACCCGCTTCATCACACGGGAGCATGATAGACCTGACAACCTACCCGAAGTGACCGCTGCTTCTCCTGAAGGTAAAGAACATTGGACGGAGATAGGATGGGAGGTCTATCCGGATGGATTGTTCAATGTGCTTGCCTGGTTGTACTTTGATTACCAGCCTGCCAAGATCTTCATTACTGAAAATGGAGCCAGTTACTCGGACGGTCCCGATGCTGAAGGCAGGGTTCATGATCATCAGCGCATCGATTACCTGCGTTCGCATTTCGCCGCTGCCCATCGGGCTGTCCAAGCAGGCATTCCCCTGGAAGGCTATTTCGTCTGGTCGCTGATGGACAACTTCGAATGGGCGGAAGGTTTTTCGCAGCGTTTTGGGCTGATGTGGGTGGATTACTCTTCGCAGGAACGGAAGCTCAAAGACAGCGCCCGCTGGTACAAAAAAGTGATTGCGGAAAACGGGTTGGGACTGTTATCGAATATCCAATCCACAAATCACGTTGCTGGTTGAGGGTTTGGGTTAATCAGGATGGAGGCGCAGGAACCCCGATTCCTGATTGACATAGCGTATCATTTTATGTATACTTTATGTAAGCGCTTTCATGTCATTCAGGTAGTACTAACTGCCTATCAATGCTATCCTCTCACCGACCGACCATTTCAGATGTCGCCGCTCTGGCTGGAGTCTCCATTGCCACCGTCAGCCGCGTGATCAACGGAAGCAGCCAAGTTGCCGGGCAGACAGCCCAGCGGGTACAAGCAGCGATCACTGAACTGAAATATACACCGCATGCCGCGGCGCGCGTGCTTGCCAGCCGTAAAACCAACACGATAGGCCTGCTCCTGCCTGAGATCAGCGGCGCTTTCTTTCAACCCCTGCTGCGAGGTATAGAAGCCGGTACACAGGAAGCCGGTTTTGACCTGCTGATACACACCACCGGTGATACACAATCCACTGCTGCTACACGCCGCCCCCTTGGTGAACACAACACCGATGGCCTGCTGGTCTTCACCGACAGCCTGGATCATAAGGAACTGACGCGTCTTCACAGCATAGGCTTTCCGGTTGTACTCCTGCACCAGGCGCCCCCCAAATCCTTGATGATCCCGGTCGTTACGATTGAAAACCAATCCGGCGCGCAGAAAATAGTGGAGCATTTGATCGTTGTCCATGGCTGCCGCCGAATCGTTTTTTTACAGGGTCCTGAAGACCACGAGGACTCCGTCTGGCGAGAAAAAGGTTACCGCCAGGCATTGAAAGACCATGGAATTACTTTTAACCCATCCCTGGTTTTACGCGGCGGTTTCAACCCGGATGAATCCCGCCAGGTTTTGACACGTTTATTGGCAAATGGAAAGGAGTTCGATGCAATTTTCAGCGGGGACGATGATTCAGCCATTGGCGTCATCCTGGCACTCAGGCAGGCGGATTGGAGGGTCCCGGAGGATGTAGCCGTTGTCGGTTTCGATGATTCATCCTTCGCCCGGACCATGGATCCACCATTAACCACTGTCAGCGCCCCAACGGAACGAGTGGGACGGGAAGCCGTGCGCCAACTGGTTCGAATTATCCACGTCGAGAAAGTGGAACCACGCCTGATCTTACCCACCGAGCTGGTCATCCGCCAATCGTGTGGCTGCCAGGCTTGATAAAAAGGAGGTAACCGGAAAAACACGAATGAATATGTCACAACTTTTATTTCACCACATTTTCCTTTAGGAGGAGTAAGCTCATGAAACATAAACAGATTTGGTTGATCATCAGCATTATGCTCATCAGCAGCATGATATTAACTTCCTGCGGAGGGAAACCCGCTGAGCCGAAGCTGCTGCGCGTCTGGATCCAATGGGGCGATAACCCTGCCCAGATCCAAGAGCTGTTCGATAAATACACCAAAGAGTCCGGGATCAAGGTTGAAGTGACCACCCCGCTCGAAGAGGATAAGATCCTGCCATCCCTGACCGGGTCCGATCCGCCAGACGTCCTGGTGCTCAGCGGTGGTGACCTGGTCAAATCGTATGCCAAAGAGGGCATGGTGGCAGAACTCACCGATGCCATAAAAACTGGTGGCATAGACCTGAACGACATCTTCCCTGCCCCTCTGGAACAATGCAAGGCAGGCGATAAGATCTGGTGTCTCCCCTGGGGTACAGACATGTACGCTTTGTTTTGGAACAAAGACATGTTCGAGGCAGCCGGTCTTGATCCTGAAACTCCCCCGCAGACCATGGAAGAACTGGTCGAATTCTCTGACCAGCTCACCAAGGTTGGAGCAGATGGAAAACTTGAGCAAATCGGCTTCCTTCCGGACCAGGGCTGGGGACACTCCGATCTGTACGTCCACATGTTCGGCGGCTTCTGGTACAGCGAGGACGGTGCGCATGTAACCGCCAATAGCCAACCTGTGATCGACGCACTGACCTGGCAGCAACAGTTCTATACCAAGTATGGTGTGGATGAAGTGCTTGCCTTCTCATCCGGCTGGGGAGATGCCTATATGTCGCCCGACTACCCCTTCTACACGGGTAAACTGGCGATGTATGTGGACGGCGAATGGATGACCGGTCCGAACTTCATCAGCAAATTCAAGCCGGAGCAGAGCTACGGCGTTGCACCCTTCCCATACCCGGCCGATCACCCGGAACGCGCCAGCACTGCTGTTGTTCAGGGGACGGTCGCCGTGATCCCAGCTGGCGTCAAAAACAAGGATGCCGCGGCAAAGCTGCTGGCCTGGATGATGTCGCCGGCAGTGGTTGCGGAGGAAATGTGCGTCAATGCCAACCTGCCGACCAGCAAAAAGGCTGCCGAGGATAAATGCTTCACCGCCAATCCCAAGTTCAAGGTCTTTGTTGACCTGATGGCAAACCCCAATGCGACGTACGTCATCACGACACCGATCTCCCTTGAATTCAACGACGCCTTTGGCCTGGTGGAGGAACAGGTGCTGCATACCGGCGCCGATGCAAAGCCGTTGCTGGAACAACTCCAGTCCGAGTTCGAACCCAAACTACAAGAGGCGCTGAAGTAAGCCATGACCGACAAAGGAGGGCGGTGTTGACGCCGCCCTCCTTTCTTATGCGCTGCACTGATAAGGAGGAACAAATGGGAGTACTGCAAAAATCCGGACGAATAATATCCTGGCCGAGGAAATCCTGGAAGTGGAGTCACCACGAACGTGTTAATTTCAAGCAGGGAATGCTGTTCCTCCTCCCCTGGACGATCGGTTTTTTGGCTTTCACTCTTTACCCGATGGTGGCTTCGCTGGTTTACAGTTTCAGCATTTATCATTCCAAACAACCACTGGAATGGGTAGGCATCCAAAATTATGCCCAACTATTGAAAGATGACCTGTTCTGGAAATCCCTATCCAATACGATTTTCCTAGTCGGTATCGGCGTTCCGATGACATTATTGGCTTCATTTTTTTGCGCCGTGCTTCTGAACCTGAAAGCACGCGGCCAGTCCATATACCGCGTGATCTACTTCCTGCCCTCCATCGTACCGACCGTGGCAAGCACCATTCTCTGGAAGTGGATACTCAACCCACAAACCGGTATCCTGAATACCCTGCTGGGATATATCGGGGTC
>Ga0315285_10009262_pt1 | contig 10071 bp, 17 predicted proteins | sample YL17G09_36_MG_FD_203698 | JGI IMG/M metagenome (GOLD analysis project Ga0315285, IMG submission 203698) | Sediment microbial communities from Yellowstone Lake, YNP, Wyoming, USA - YL17G09_36 | ecosystem: Environmental > Aquatic > Freshwater > Lake > Sediment | place: USA: Wyoming | collected... | reverse complement strand
GCCCAGGGCGGTGATCGGCGGCCCCGGCTGTCCAAAAAAGTTATAGCTACGGGTTAAGCCGGCGGTATGATTGAAGGTTGCGACGGATCTTAAAAAGACGACGCCGGCGTCCGTGGCCCAGGCCGCGAAAACATTTCTATTGGCGGCATTGGCATCGGCTACCAGCTGGAGCCGGATACTCTTTATCAGATAAACATATCCGGCCGGGACGATCAAGGTATATGGTGTTTGGTTGCCGGGATTGCCGGGCTCCAGCATCAAAACCTGGCCGGCCGGTTTTCCGGCATATTTTGATTGTCCAAAAGCCATTAACTAAGCCTCCAACGGCGGACATAGATCTTGATATTTGAGAACTGATCCGCGGCCGCAATGGACAGACAATCGATGGCCATCTGCCAGCCGGGCGGCAAGATGTGATTACAAAAGACCATGTGAATTTCGAGCTGGGCTTGTACTGGTGCAATCGCCGGGCCGGCACTCCAGCAATTCCAATTCCAGGTTAAACTGGCCGTTTGTAACAGGCTCGATCGAGAATTAAGAAAGAGCGTCGGAGTCGGATTATAAAACTTGATTTCCGGCTGTCTATTCGCGACCGCGACGGCGGTTGCCAGAGTGAAACGGATCGATTCGATCAGATAGACATATTGGGCTGGAACCGTCAAGGTATAGATCGCGCCGGCGGCCGGGTTAGCCGGCTCCAGCAGGACAGGTTCCCCCAGCCAGTCAGGATATTTACTTTGACCATAAGCCATAGATTAAACCTCTACCAGACCTACCCGGACAACGACGGTAGTACCACCCGCCTCAGCGGATCCATCAAGCCAGAGCTGGCAAGTGCTGGAAATTTTATGCAATCGCGGTAAATAAAGATTAGCCCGTTCGGTCGGAAACTCCCACAAATGATCGTAGAGGATCGGCGTTGAAGGGATTTCCGTATCGACGGCATAAAACCGATTGATTGTCCCGGCCGTCCGTTCGGCAGTAACAAAAGAAAGATAATGAGCTTCACGCGCGAAAACATCGGGCAGGGCCAGATTTACAAAATTCAAAGAAGTCACACCAATACCCCAAGCAACGGCAAGACTCATTCGAATATTAACCGGATAGAGATTAGGATCTTCACGCTGGAAATTCGGGCCCAGGCTTGGGGATCCGGTAAAGATAACGACCCGGCCCGTTACCAGGGCAGAATAAGCCCGAATGAAAAGGCGGTTAATCCGGCCCGTCATTCTCAATTCTTTAACATATTCATAGGTATTGGGCGGATCCCCCAGCGAAATCGCAATCGGGAAATCGGAAAAGATCGCAACATCGGACGCGCCCCCCAGGGTGATTTCCGTACCCGGGGCGGCCAGGCTCAGATCGACAAACCGCAAGACTCTTTTTTCAATTCTGATCGAGAGCGGATAAAGGGCCGTATCGATCGGGCCGCGATAGAATTTCGCGCCGGTTAATTCATTCGCGACCGGCACAACTAAACCGTCATTTTTTCCCATGTTTTTTTGATCTCCCGCGGCCGATCAGATAACCACTCATAGCAGTAATCGCGGCCACCGCGGCCGTTAAGGTTTCACCATCAAAGCCTTTCAATAGTGCAATGGACTCCAAAAAGACGATTGCACTCATACCGTAAAGGATAGCGGCTTTATCGGACACTTGGGCCAGTCTAATAGTTAGATAATAAACCATAGAGCCAATCCACCAGGGCCCCCTGCATGATTTCCAGAGCATAGCCGGCGGCCAGCATGGCATTTTGAGCCGCGCCGGCGGCTCCGGCGTTATAAGACCTTAATCCGGTATAGAGATCGCCACCGGAACGATCGATCTGCATTCGCAAAAAGGCCGCGCCGGCATCGATCTGCAATCCGGGATTATTTACGATTGAACTGAAAACGATATTGAGATCCTGGGCCGCTACCGATCGGATTTGTGTCAAGCCGACCGCGCCGGCGGAACTAACCGCCGCGGGATTGAAACGGCTTTCTGTCCAGATCAGCGAGGCGAGGATATGTTTATTGATGTTGTACTTCTTGCCGGCCAGATCGATCGCGCCGCGCCATTGGCCGGCCGCCTCTACAAATTTTCGATGATTGACCAAAACCGCGCCCAAGATTCCGGCCACAATTCCGATCTGCCAGGCTTTCATCTTAAGGCCCCCCGGATCTCTTTTCTGAAAACAAAAACGCCGGCGATCGCCAAAAGGATCCATAGCGTAAGCCGCGATCGTTTCGGTATCGCCGGCGGATCAGGGTTAACCGTAACAACATCGGGGACGATCCCGGTCAGACCGCCCTGGCTGAAATCCAGAAAGTTATATCCTTCCGGAAATCCGAAATAATCAGCCATTATTTAAATCCCCTCTTGAGCTTGGGCCAGAAAAGAATAAGAGCAATCGCCGCGCCGCCGACTATGATCCAGGTACTGTCCACAATAACCTTATCGACCTGTTTCAAGCTGGAAGCAAGACCCCAGCCGCCGACACCGATCGCGCCGGCCGCGATCGCGATCAGGCCCAACAACGGCAACGGATTTTCGAGGATCTTAATCTGGAGCTTTAAGGTTCCTTTTCCGCCGGCCGCCGCGGGCGGATCATATCGGGCTTTTTCAATCTGCACTTTCTTTCCAGCGACAACAATATCGACCGCGCTATCGATTCCGAGGAACTTATCGCTGGCCGGCGCATCAAATTCCAGGTACCAGCGACCGATGACCAGCTCCATATCATTCACGCCGCCGCTGGCCATAGAAGAATCGACCAGGCCGCCGGTCTTCCGGTTCCAGACGGTAAAGCGGAACGGCGAAAATGTCACGCCCGATTTATAGCGCAACTCCGCGGCGACTCCACTCGCGATCGCCGTCGGATCATTCGGAGCAATATCGCCGGCGGTCAGTTTTGAGGCGATTGCACTTTGATCGACATTAAGAGCCGGCGTGATACCCTGATATTTCATGCCGGCGATCCCACCGCTGGCCGCGATCCGTTCAATTGATGTTTTCAAACTTATATTCATGCCGGTCAAGGTACGCTGGGCCAGGCTCAAAACAGTATCGCCGGCGGGAACGACAGGCTTGCCGGTCAGCGTCGGCAAAATATTGGTGACTCTATTGATAACAGTATCGATCCGCGGCGGCATGATAACGGGGGCGCCGGGCAGGAGAGAATGAACGGTATTGATCACGGCATTGACGATATTCATGCCGACCGTCGGGGGAGCGATCGAGCGGATCGGGCCGGCAACCGTCGGCGGCGGGACATAAGGCGGGGCCGGTACTGGAGCCCTTTCGAAAGGATCGATATTGCCTTTGACAAAACCGATCCGATCCCAACTTCCGATCATATAATCTTCTTTCTTTTAAGGATTATATAAAACAGCGTACCACCGGCCATAACATAGACAATGATAGGGATCCCCAGCGGCCCCTGTTTCGTCAGGCCGCCCCAAAAGCCGGCTTGCGTCGGTTGCTGGCCAGCTGGAACGGTACCGATGACGGTTGTACCACCACCCGGAGCCTGGGCCGTCGCGGTACCGCCTTTTAAAACGGCACTTATGGCAGACGCGCCGGCCGCCACCGCGGAACCTATTCCCGGAATAACCTTAGCGACCGATCCGACCGCACCGGCCACCGCGCCGATCGCTTTACCGATAAAGCCCAAAAATCCATAATGGTTAGAGAATAAATCGCGATCGAATTCGACCGGCGGCTCCATGATCAGGACATCATCGACAAGGACGCATCCGGGATTGAGATCCTGGCCCGATCGGAAAACGGACAGGGCCAGGAGCATGAGACCCGAAAAGAATAAGGCCGCAAGTAACATATTGACCTTTCTATTTCGGCAAGGATCCCGTAATCGCCTGGGCGACAGTCAGGGCCCGGCCCTTGCCCAGATGAGCCTTGCGGTTAAAGGTGGAGATCGCTTTTTGCTGGGCCGTAGCACTTGACCGAGAGAGGATCGTCGGCACAAAATCATTTGAAACGCAAATTATGTGCGGAGTGCTGGCCCCACCGGCGGCGGCGGTCAAGATCACCTCACAGGCATCGGTCAAAGCCTCAGTGATCGCGCCGGAACGGTGCATTGTTACCCTGGCCCCCAGGACAAACGCCGCCTCAATCCGGCAATCCATATTCGAAAAAGCGATCAGGCTGGCCCAGGGCTCGTCAACATAGAGCTGGCCATCCTTTACCAGCTGAATGGAAGCGAGATTTGTCGGAACGGTAACATATACATGGCTGATGTTCTCATAGGGGAGATTGCGAGTATATACCGTGCCGGCGGCAATGTTCGGCGTAAAACTGAACAGCTGGGGGATATAAGCCGCGGAGCCGTCCTGGGGAATACCGAACAGCTCGACCGTGCCGGCGGCCACCAGGGCACCCAGGCCGGCGAGATCCAGCTCGATTGTGGCGTTATCCTGCTCCTGAATGTCAAAGATATTGCCGTCATTGACGCGGCTGGCCTGAATGACAGCGGTAAAGGCGAAAGCCGCGCCGATCGCGCTGGCCGCCTCGACCAGTCCAAGATCCATCATATTGAGGATCTGGAGATCGTCAAAACCGAGAGAAGCGAACGGCCGGCCCTGGAATTTTGCCGTTACGCGGCCCAGGTTCGCCGCGGCCAAAGTTGCGCCGCCGGCGTTAGTACCGCTCACACGCAAACCAAAAGCCGCCCATTGGCCGGGGCTGATTTCCAGCTGGGCCGGCCCTGCCAGCATATTCGCGGAATCAAGTCTTTTCATTCTTAAAACTCCTGTTTTTTGCTGATAGGTTAGCGGTTAGGCTTTCGCGCCGGGGATCATTTTCTTGATTGCCAGGTCATAGACGACCAGGGCAACCAGCACGGCTCCGGTTAACTTCACGAACTGCATCATTTTAAAATACCTCCGATTAGGTTAAGACTTGGAGCCGACTATCTGGCCCAGGAATAGGTTTTTTTTTAGGAAATGTCAAGAATTATTTTAAAGCAGGAAAAAGCGGCGATCGGCCAGCCGCGGCGGTAGATCGGGATCGATCCCGACAAACTTTTTAAGATAATCGCGATCGTTGGGCTCCGTTATCCGGAAAATAACCCGGCGATCGGCCAGAGCGGTAAGGTTTTTATGGACGCTGGCCGGCCGCTGGGTGATCCCCACCAGGTTAATTTCCTTATGCCGGCCCATTCGAATTATGTTCATAAGATCCGGATCATATTCCCAGGGACTCAAAAAGAGGTCGATTTCATCGATTATCAGCCACAGCCGGCCAACCTCACGCGCGAACCGGATCGCCATCCGGGCCGTTTCCATATCGCCACAATTCACGATCGCCGATCGACCGGCCAGGCCGGCGAACCGATCGGGATCCGGGGAAGTAATCAGCGGCCCCGGAATAAAATTAAAACCGCCGGCCGGGGCGATAGCGATCACACGCCGGCCGGCAGCGTACATACCGCCCGCAATTTTATTGGCCAGGTAAGTCTTGCCGGTACCCTTCTGGCCAAAAATAACGACGATCAGATTAGTCTTATTCGTTCCGGCTCTCATTTTCCTTTGCCCTTGCGATTAAGAGATTAAAATCGGTTACCGGCGGCTCCGGACGCTTATCTGGAGACGGAACCGGGGTCGGCGGCGGCAGTACAACATCGGGAAGAAAGGCGGCCATATTAAGCCTGGCAAAAATGATTCCCAGCAAAGCAGAGGCGAGCGCCGTTTCCGGCAACCATTGGGCCAGATCAGGAAACCATTTTTTTAAGACCGGCGGAATAGTCTTGACCAGGGCGGCGATTTCCGCATCGGTCAGAATCCACTTTTGAGATCGGGATCCGATTATCAAATTCCATACCTGGAGCATGGCATCGAGATCTTTAGCATCAAACTCGAATTGGCCGGCATCGATTTTCGGCTTTTCGGATCCTTTCAACTTGACCGGCCGGGCCAGGCTTTCCGCCGCGGCGGCATCCGGGCCACCAGGCGGCATAATATCGATTTTTAACGGGCTCTCCTGGCCCGGAACCGGCGGCCGCAGATCCCGATCGGCCGGCAAGGGACTCTCCAGGGCCTTGCCGAACTCCGGCGGGGCCGGGATCTCGCGCGAGGATCTCAATTTATTTCGGGCGGCTCGATCGGCCAGGGTTTTTTTGCCAGCGATTTTAGGTTTTTTTGCTGTCATCGGGAATTTTCTCCTGGCCCTCTCCGAAAAGACCATCGAGGATACCGGCATCCGTTTTGGGATTAACGGCCGCGGCGGCCGGCGGCGGCGGATCCTGGACATCGAGCGGCCGCAAAATCAGAACGCGCCGTTCGGCATCATAGCTTATACCGATCACGCCGTCGCAATGAGGACAAGGGGCTCTCAATTCACTCATAAGACTGACTCCGATTAAATGGTTATGGTTACGCCGTAAAGTACCATTTTTTTAAACGGTTTGTAAAGCGGAAAAAAGCGGATCCGGCCAGGCCGAAATTCAGCCGCGAAAATTCCCAGGCCGTTAGCGATCAGATCTCTCCAGCTGTAACCGCCGGCATGGCGATCGTCATAGATCTCTTTGACCAGGCCCAGGCCGAAAGCCGGCCAGGGGCCGATCGTTTTCGATAGAGCATAGGAGCCGGCGCAATGCTGGTACTTATCCGGCAACCAAAACCGCGGATCCGAATTATCCTGGTAATACCAAGGATCATAAGAGACCTGGCCAGCCTGGGCCCGGCCACACCAGCCGAGGACTAAGAGACAGACAGCGATCCAGAAAATTATCACGACGGCGATCAGAGCAAGTGGATTTTTTTTATTCATAATTTTGCCCTCGAGTATGGCATCAGAACACCGTCACGCGCCGCCCAACACTGGGGGCCCGGCGCATTAAAAAACTGGATCTGTATCATCTCCAGCCGGCCACCGAGAAAGCCACCTACCAATTTACCCTCAACCGGCGATATAGCCATAATCGTATTACTCCGGCAAGGCGTTATCGCCAATTTCCGGACAAGATCCGGATCCGGAATACCATAATGATAATCCGCGAGACTATAATCAGGCATTCGCAAAGTTGCTTTGATAATCAGGCTCATATAATTCGCTCCAATCTTTGTCGACCGTCATGGCCCGATCTAATAACGGGCCCAAGAACCGGCCGGCTTTTCGGTCAGTGAATTTTTTCAAAGTAAGCCAATCGATCAGCTTATCCCCTGGATCGGCATGGATCCCGGCGAACTTTAACAATTTTCCATCAAAGAGACAATAAAACGGCTCCATTTTTTTCCGTTTCGGCTTCTTAACCTTATTATAAAGGATTCCGAACTGCCGGAGCCGGCGGATCCCTTTTATCACCAGAGCATACTGGGCCAGATCCGAATAAGCTTCCAGGGCCGGCGGCTTGGTGATGTACTTCAGGACATAAGCAACTGCGGCCGCGGAGCCGCCCTTAACCGCGCGAATATCGACAATGTAACTATCACCAGTAATCTTATTCCATTCAGTTGAGAGGAGACGCTGGGGAATAAACGGCCCATAAGTAAAACAATGGAAATGGAGATTTCCGCGCTGGCCCAACTCCATAACGGCCAGGGCCCCGGCCCCGCGGTACTTATCGCCGGCAACAATTTTTCCATGGCGCGACCGCCGGCCCTGGAATTTTGCATAAAAAAGCCTCATAAAATCCGAGAGCTGATGGCCGGCTTTTTTAAGATCCTCATAGGTTACACCGTCAGGGCCGAACCTGGCAGAACTGATCGTCAGTGTTAAAAGTGCAACTGTCCAGCCGCGCCGTTTTTGAGACATAACGGAACGGACGGCGGTTAACATATCATCCTGGAGCTGTTTTCCGGAGACATAGCCACATCGATCGCAGACGCGAGAATGACAGCGAACCGGCACTTTGTATTGATGGCCACACTCCGGGCATCGATGGGCTGAAATATTTTCGCCGCAACCGGCAATCCGATCGGCTTCCGCCAAAATCGACATGAGCCGACCGCCCGATCGGCCCAATTTCGACCGGATCCAGGGAAATTTCACAAAATCGCGCATCCGGGCGGCTATCGATCGCCGATCATCGGCCGAAAATTTCGAAATGGCGGTTTTCATATACTGCACAAGTGAGCAGGAGTTGCCTTGTAACCTATTGTGCGCCGGATATACAAGAACTTATTTACCAGGTATCAAGTGAAAGCGGGCAAGGCCCGCGCTAAACGGTTCAAAATTGCTGATCAGCGCCCGACTGCCATAATGGCAGACAATAGGCAGACAAAAAGGCAGACCCGACTGGCAGATCTGCCTTATCCAGCAACAAACCGGCAACCTAAACCGGCCCATCATCTTCCTTTCGTCCGCCCGCATTATCAGCGATCGAGATTAACAGGCTGTAAGGAACACAAATGATTATACCGCTTTGATTTAGCCAAATTTCAGCCATATAATTTACCTCTTGAACCTGGTTAAAACCTGTATGCAAACGGTTGCGCATTTCTTCCGGATAATAGCTTGCCGGCCGGCGGCGGGCCCTGGTTAAGGCATTATTATTAAGGCCCTGGCCCGCCGGCCAGTCAAGCGGTTAATTCAGGCCCCTATAAAGCGCGATCAGGGCCCAGCGTATATGTTTGACCTGGTCAGCCACCAGGACGGCTCCTGGAGCCTTATCATCGGCATCAAGCTGGGTAAAACAAGCCCTCCACCATTCGCCGGCATCCGTTATCCTTAACTCCGGCGCCGCGACTCCACCAGGCCCAGGAACGGGGGAAACCTGGCCAGCCTGGCCGTTCAACACAAGATTAAGCGGAATAACGGCCGCCTTGTTGACTTGATCGCCGCCCCCGATCTTTCCCTGGAAAGCCTTTTCCACCGCCGCCATTGCCAGGCTGTTAATCAGTTGGGGATCGCTCTCATCGGTCAGGCCCTCGACAAAGTAACCGGGAACGCGGGCCTGGTGTTTGGCCAGGATCCCTATCATATCTCCGATCGCATTAAAAAGCTGATCCTCTTTATCCTGGGGCAGATCCTTAATCAGATCGAACGCGCCGAGCTCGGTTCCGGTCAGTCTTTTCAGCTCCGCGATCCCGGCATCGATCCTGGTTGCGGCGTCGGCATCCCGGAGCGCGCCCAGGTCAAAAACGACTCCAGGGATCCAGCTGATTATCGATTTGATAATGTCGGTAAACTTGGCCTTACGGCCGATCTTTTGAACGGTATCAATAATACCGTCAACAATTCTACTTAAGAGGCTCATGGTTGTACTTCCTCCAGATTATTCCTGTCTCGACATAGGCCGGCCAGACCTTTGCCAGGGCAGAATGTTTTGAAACAGCCCCGGCCATCGCTTCACAATAGACGGGATCATCTTGGATCTTCTGTAATTGACGATAGAGGCCGGCGATCCGTTCCGCCGATCGATAATAGATCTTTGATTTTTCGATGATGATCCGCTGGGCCAGAACGGCCAGCTGGAGATCTTTGGGATCCTTGCTCCGGCGATAATTAAATAAAGCCTGGGCATAGACAGCCAGATCTTCGATCAGCTTCACTCTTTTTCTATCGATTGCCATAACCACCCGCAATATAAAACGGTTAAAGATATTGTCAAGGTAAAAAACCGGCCCAGGGTCATTCCAGGGCCGGCCGCGGCTCCATACCGTCTAAACCGGCGATTTACCGCCGGCGTTTTTTGTGACCCGCGCGGCGGAACTGCCCTTTTGCATTGCGGGGCGGCAGTCGATGATGACGCGCGCGGGATCGGGATTTTTTTCTTTTTGGCATAAACAATTCTCCTATAAGGTTCGCCAGAACTCGCCGATTACTTTGATGTTCTGGAGCTGATCGGTTGCCTGCATATTAACACAACTCATAAGGAACCGCCACCCCGGCGGCACAAGGATCCAGGGCATCGAGACATGATACTCGATCGATCCGCCTGGGCCCGCGCCCAGGGCGGTGATCGGCGGCCCCGGCTGTCCAAAAAAGTTATAGCTACGGGTTAAGCCGGCGGTATGATTGAAGGTTGCGACGGATCTTAAAAAGACGACGCCGGCGTCCGTGGCCCAGGCCGCGCAAACATTTCTATTGGCGGCATTGGCATCGGCTACCAGCTGGAGCCGGATACTCTTT
>Ga0315285_10009259_pt1 | contig 10076 bp, 7 predicted proteins | sample YL17G09_36_MG_FD_203698 | JGI IMG/M metagenome (GOLD analysis project Ga0315285, IMG submission 203698) | Sediment microbial communities from Yellowstone Lake, YNP, Wyoming, USA - YL17G09_36 | ecosystem: Environmental > Aquatic > Freshwater > Lake > Sediment | place: USA: Wyoming | collected... | reverse complement strand
TAAAAACCACAAAAGGAGTCTCGAATTATGGCACAGCGTTTTAACGTCGCAGTAATCGGCGCAGGCCCGGGCGGCTTTCGCGCCGCAAGAAGATGCGCCCGGAGAGGCGCGTCCGTGGCCCTCGTGGAAGAGGCATTTCTCGGCGGAACCTGCCTGAATTGGGGCTGTATCCCCTCAAAGGCCCTCCTCTCATCCGCTCACGCCCTGCTCTCCGCAAGAAACGCAGCCCAGATCGGCATTGATATCCCCTCAGCCGCACCCAACTGGCCCAATATCCAGCAAAGAAAGGACGCCATAGTCGCCGGCTTCCGCAAGGGAATGGCCGGCTCCGCCCAGGCCGATAAGCTCACCCTCATCCAGGGCCACGCAACCGTAACCTCGCCGAATCACCTCAAGGTCGATACAAACGACGGCGCCGTCGAAATCGAGGCCGACAAATTGATCCTCGCCACTGGCTCCGAGACAATCGAACTCCCAAACATACCCTTCGACGGCCAGGTTGTCATCAGCAGCAAGGAGGCCCTCTCCCTGCCGGAAATACCGCACTCCATGGTAATCGGCGGCGGCGGCGTCATCGGCTGCGAAATGGCCTGCGTCTATGCCGCTATGGGAACAAAAGTGACAATCGTTGAAGCCCTTCAACAGCTCATCCCGATGGAAGACCAATGGGTCGCCCGCCTCGTCGAACGCGAATTCAAAAGAATCGGTATTGACTCAATCACCGGCCAGAAAATCGCCTCCGTTGACAAGTCCACCACCCCGGCCAAGGTCCTCCTTGACAACGGCCAGTCAATACAAGCCCAAAAAGTCCTCATCTGCGTAGGCCGAAGGCCGGCAATCGACCCCGGAATCGTCGAGGCTCTGGGAATTAAGATGAAAGGCCGTGCCGTAGCCATCAACGAGAAGCTCGAAACCAGCGTCCCCGGCGTCTATGCGATTGGCGACCTCGTAGGAACGACCTTCCTCGCTCACGGCGCCACCGCCGAGGCCAACGTCGCCGCCGAAAACGCTACCGGAGGCAACCGCAAAATGTCCGACTATGCGCTAATACCCAGGGTCATCTTCACCTTCCCTGAGATAGCCTCGGTGGGCAGCTCTGAAGAGAAATGCAAAGCGGCTGGAATGGATATTTCCGTCGGCAAGGGCTTCTTCAAGGCCAACGGCCGCAGCGTCGCTCAAAATGAAACCGCAGGCCAAATCCGCGTCGTCCGCGACAACGCCGCCGGCAAGATAGTCGGCGCCACTATGGTCGGATTTATGGCCACCGAATTCGTCACCCTCGCCGCGACTTTGATAGGCACAGCCGGCAGGCTCGCCGAGATTACATACCCCCACCCAACTATCTCCGAAACCCTCGAAGAAGCCATCGAGGACGCCTTCACCTCACGTTGATAATGGGAAAAATATGAAAGACAAAAACCCCCCTGCTATTAGACCAACGACGTTTGAGGAGTTGAAACAGGTCAATCAGTATGGTGCTGAATACTGGAGCGCAAGAGACTTGCAGCCGCTGCTGGGTTACACCCAGTGGCGCAGCTTTGAGAACGCGATTAATAAGGCGGCGACATCTTGTGGGGAGTCCGGCAATAATCCGGAACATCACTTTGCGCGCGCGCAAACCGATAATTGGCGGCAAGGGGGCCGTTCAGGAAGTGGTTGATTATCATCTTTCGCGTTTTGCATGTTATCTTATCGCCCAGAACGGCGAAAGCCACAAGGAATGATCGCCTAATAAACGCTATGCAAAGCACGGCAAAATTTATCGCTCACGAACGTTCAGACCGTTCTCTGCACATTATCGACTGTGGCCTGGCCGACTATCGTGAAGTCCTGGGACGCCAGCACGAGTTGTGCGAACAGAGACGCCGCGGCGAAATCCCCGACACCGTCTTGATGGTCGAACACCCTCCAGTCATTACCCTCGGCGCACGCCGAAGCGCCAATAAGCTCCTCGTCGATCGGGACGAGCTGACGCGGCGCGGCATCGACGTAGTTGAAATACGCAGGGGCGGCGGAACAACCGCCCACAACCCCGGCCAGCTCGTCTTTTACCCTATTCTGGACCTCCGCCGTTTAGCACTTGGCATCAACGAGTATATCCGAGAACTCGAAGCGATAGGCTTGGAGTTGCTCGGACAGCTGGGCATTGAGGCCGTGCGACGGAAAGGCCTTCCGGGCCTGTGGGTCGAAAATGATCATCAATCGTCAATCGTCAATCGTCAATCTCGCAAAATCGCTTCCATCGGCGTCCGCGTCTCCAAGTTCGTAACGCACCACGGAATGGCAATCAACATCTGCAACGACCTGAGCATCTTCGACCTGCTTGTGCCCTGCGGCCTTGAGAACGTCGAAATGACCTCCGTCCTAAAAGAAACCGCCAAACGACACTCGATGAACATTGTGAAGGGTAATCTGTCCCAATTACTCCTGGCCCTTTTCTCCAAAAGTGCGAATAATGAAAAATAAAGACAGCAGCTCTTTTGGATTCAACGCTTTAAGCCCGGATTTCCCAAGTAGTGCGTGACAAATGAACCGTGTTTTGATAGTATAAAGCTTATGGAAACCATTCAAGCCAGTTTCAGCCATTCCTTATGGGAGAACCCAATGGGTGAAGCATGCAAGGACGCCCTGACGCTCGATTTTGACCGCCGATTGAAGGTCGAATTTCATGGGACCAAGGTTACGAGCGATGGAGGATTGCTTGCCTATCGAGAGCTTGATGACGCACTCGGTTTAACCTCGACCGTCGATTCAGAACTGCGTGACATTCGAACGGGCAAGAACACGCAACATGGGCTTGCCGCTCTATTGAGGCAATCGATATACAGCAGACTTGCGGGCTATGATGATACCAATGACGCCGAGCGTTTGGCTGTCGATCCTGCCATGCGACATGTTGCAGGTGGCAGAGCCATAGAGCGTTTGGCTGCTTCCACCAGCGTCATGAGCAGATTTGAAACAGAGATACTGGCTCAGCCAGAGAACCTCGCATTGCTGATGAACCTGCCGGGTATGTGGGTGGACACGATTCACAAACGCACTCCACCAAAGCAGATCATCCTCGATATGGACAGTTCGGTCAGTCCGACCTACGGCAATCAGGAAGATTCTGCCTACAACGGTTACTTCGAGTGTACCTGTTATCATCCGCTTTTCTGCTTCAATCAGTACGGTGACATGGAGCGAACGATCCTTCGCAATGGCAATGTTCACAGTGCCGATAACTGGCAGAGCGTTCTGGAGCCGGTCATTGCTCGTTATCGAGGCTATGACATCCTTCGGTTCTTCCGTGGCGATGCAGGCTTTGCCGATCCCCATGTATATCGCTATCTCGAAGTCGAGGGATACTTCTATGTGATCCGGCTCAAGGGCAATCAAATCCTATACAACAAGATCGAGCATTTGCTGACTCGTCCCGTAGGGCGTCCGCCGAAGCAGCCGATTATCCTGTACCACAGTTTTTGGTATCAGGCAGCCAGTTGGGAGATTTCCCGAAGGGTCGTTGCCAAGATCGAATGGCATGTAGGTGAACTGTTTCCGAGAGTCGGCTTCATTGTGACGAATCTCAGGTGGAAATCCAGCAATGTGGTTAGGTTTTACAACAAGCGGGGCACTGCCGAGCAGTGGATCAAAGAGGGCAAGTACGCATTGAAGTGGACACGGCTGTCGTGTCATGACTTCGTGGACAATCAGGTTCGTCTTCAGTTGTTCGCCTTGGCTTACAACCTCGGTAATTTCCTCCGACGCCTGGCATTACCCGAGTCAGTGAGGAAGTGGTCGCTCAGAACGCTGCGTGAGAAGCTGATCAAGATTGGAGCCAAGGTAGTGAGGCATTCGCGGTACATCATCTTTCAAATGGCAGAAGTAGCTGTGCCGAGGGCACTCTTTCGTGAAATTCTTGACCGGATCGGACAGTTGCGTTCTTTGCCAATACCTGCGAGGCCGGGATGATGTGGCGAATTGCTCAAAAAATCGGGGTCTGGAATGGAGGTCAATGGTGGCTGTATGCCAATATAGTGGGCAGAAGCCGATTTTTCACGCGAATACGCGGCCTTTTTTGCGTTTAGTGGCGTATGGGCCGGTGGGTTTTTTAAGAAACTCGTTGAAATTACGGCTTGGTTTTGGTATTATAGGGCTTGAGTTTTATCGGAGTGCATCAGGAAAGGTGTCAAAGCGTGCAGAAATTCCGTTTGTGAAGTCAAATGGGAAATCCCGGCTTCAGATAGTAGGGATTCTCATGATTAGCGGGATATCGGCGTTGTCTTTTGCAGCAGAGAATCTTCAGACCGTTGAAGCCAACCGCGTTGCGGAAATTACGTTCGTCTCCGAGAAGACTTATCAGAATCCTTTCATGGAGGTGGTACTGGATGCACTCATAACCACACCGAACGGCGCACAATTGCGCGTACCCGCGTTCTGGGTGGGTGATAACCGGTGGGTGTTCCGTTTCGCTTCGGATAAGCCCGGGCTCTATGCATGGACACTCGATTGTTCGGACGCAAGCAATTCGAGACTTCACGGCATCGAAGGCGGGATCGAGATCAGACCATACACCGGCGAGAATCCGCTCTTCCTCCACGGTCCGGTCCGGATTGCGGCGAATCGCCGGCATTTCGAACACGCTGATGGCACGCCGTTCTTTTGGTTGGGCGATACGTGGTGGAAGAACCTGTGCAAGCGGATGACTTGGGAGGGCTTTCAGGAACTGACTGCCGACCGCAAGGCCAAGGGCTTCAATGTGGTGCAGATCGTGTGCGGACCCTATCCCGACGAAGGGTTTCTCGAACCGCGGCTCGAGAATGAGGGCGGGCTCCCTTACGAATCCATCAAATTTGATAAGGTGAATCCGGAGTATTTTGACTACGCAGATCGTCGCCTCAAGCATCTGGTGGACACAGGCATTGCTCCGGCGATTGTTGGCGCCTGGGGGCGTGGAGACTGCAACAGCATGGAGGCGATTGGAGCGGCCGGCCTGAAGCGGCACTGGCGGTATCTCGTGGCTCGCTACAGCGCCTATCCGGTGTTCTGGATTCTGGCTGGTGAGATTCCGGAAGAAACAAAATGGGGGCAGGGCCCCTGGGCCGAAGTGGCGACGTATCTTCGTAGCATCGATCCCTATCATCACCTGTTGACCTGCCACACGGGCCATGGGCGTCGCGGCGCTAAAGGGGATAGCCATGTGATTGACTTCGACATGGTCGGCGGAAATCACGACGAACGAGTCGCCGTGGAGGCGAAAACGCTTGCGATTGTCACCACAGCCTATGCGAAAGACCCGCCCATGCCGGTGCTGGTTGGCGAGACCTGCTATGAGGGGCACATGCAGCAGGGCTTCGGGGATGTTCAGCGCCGAATGTTCTGGGGGAACATGCTCAGCGGCGCGGCGGGCCACACCTATGGCGCGGCCGGCATCTGGCATGCCAGCGTGGAAGGCGACCCTGGCTGTGCATCCTCAGCGTTCGGAGGCACCAAGGTGTATGACTGGACCACCTGGAAGGAAGGCATGAACTATCCGGGCGCCACCCAACTCGGGATCGGTAAGAAACTGCTAGAGCAATATCCCTGGTCACGCTTCGAGCCGCATCCGGAATGGGTTCAGGAAGGCTGCTTTGCCGCTGGGATTCCGGGCGAAGTGCGGTTCATCTACCAACCCCGGAGAACAATCTACGATTGGGAAGGCACAGTCGTGAAGAATCTCGAACCGCGTGTGACCTATCATGTCTTCTACTTCGATCCGGCCACTGGCCGACGCTTCGACCAAGGAACCGTGATGTATGCCGGACCCACCCCTCCGCCTTTTAAAGGCCACACGAAGCCGCTGCTGTTTGCCGACACATTCGACGACGCCGATACTTCAGCTTGGAAGGATTACGGCGCACCAACTCAGCGCCAAGACGGACATCTCGTCGGTGGCAAAGGTATGGTGACGATCCTGGAAAAGTCCAACGAAACCAATTTGATGGCAAGCGTGGACGGGCGGAGCAACGCCGAGGCGGGAATCATTCTTCGCTTCCACGATTTCGACAACTACCTCGTCGCGCTCTACACACCTATGCTTAAGGCCATCTATATCCACGACCGGAAGAATCGGGAGTGGGGTGAGCCGTTGGGTCAAGTGGCGGTACCGGAAATCGGGCCCAAGATTCACCTCATAGCGGCGGCATGTGGTGAATATGCAGCGATGGTCCTGACCGATGGTAAAAAGACATACGCCACGCCCAGTGTGAAAGTCACCAACGTTACCCGCGGGAAACCCGGCCTGTGGCTTTTCCAGATCGGTGAACGGCAGGAATACGACAACTTTGAATTGTCCCAGACGCCATTTGCTCCGACAAAACTGGAAGCTGCCGGCAAAGTCTATCGCGTGGTGTCCAACGAATTCAGGGCACCGAATGTACCGTCGCCGCAGGATTGGGTGTTGGTCTTAGAGCGGGTAGAACGATGAAAACCTTGGGTGTCCCTCCGAAAAACCCTTAAGGCAACAGCATGAATGAGCATAATGCAACCGCCATCCGGGAGGATAGAACACCGCGCCAGAACCCCTTGGCGGGGGGCTCCGTGAGCTTCAGCAGCACCCCTCATTTGTGGCTACTTGGATATTTTGATGCCCGAGTTTCGGATTTGTACAATATGCGTCAGATGAGCCGCCAATCAAGCAAACTACCCTCTTGGCTGAGAAGGCCTTTACCCGCTGGCGACTCCTTCCGCCGCACCGAGCAAATCCTAAAATCGCTCGACCTCCAGACAATCTGCAGCAGCGCAAACTGCCCCAATCGAGGCCAATGCTGGGCAAGGGGAACGGCAACCGTCCTGATACTCGGCAATATCTGCACGCGCAATTGCAGGTTCTGCTCCGTCCCCGCCGGCAGACCAGCCCCGCCGGACCCCACCGAGCCGGCCAGAGTCGCCGAAATGGCAAAGAAAATGGGCCTCAAATACCTCGTAATTACCAGCGTCAATCGCGACGACCTGCCCGACGGCGGCGCCGCCCACTTCCGCGATTGTATTACCCACGCAAGAAAAGCATCCCCCGATATGAAATTCGAAATACTTACCCCCGACTTCCGCGACTGCCAGCCCGATGCCCTCGAAATACTCCGGGACGCTTTGCCCTTCGTATTCGCCCACAATATCGAGACCGTCCCATCCCTTTATCCCGCTGCCCGGCCGGGCGCGGACTACCGCCGTTCCCTCAACCTGCTCAAAATGGCCAAGGAAAAGTACGATAATATCTCCGCCAAATCCTCAATAATGCTCGGACTCGGCGAATCCGACGACCAGGTCGCGCAGGTCCTAAAAGACCTCCGCGCCATCGGCTGCGACCGAATCACAATAGGCCAATACCTAAGACCCTCACCCGATTCCCTCGACGTCGTCGAATACGTCCCCCCCGCCAGATTCGACGCCTGGAAACAAAAAGCCATCCAGCTCGGCTTTGCCTGGGTAATCTCCGCCCCCTACGCCAGAAGCTCATACTTCGCCGACCTGCAAAACACCTGTGAGTAGTACCGCATTTCGTAAGTCCCGCTACTACCCCGTCATTTCGACCGGAGCGTCGCGCAGCGGAGACACGTAGCGAAGCGAAGAGCCCGGAACGGAAATCTGTCCTTTTGACGTACCGGCTTCTTCGCATATTCGCCCTATTTGCGAAATCCGGTACTATCCAGCTCGCCCGATTCTCGGGCCCCGGATTTTGCTTTCCCAGTATCACTTCCTATACTTTTATTGGTATGCAGAAGTAACTTACATTTCGTCTGATTAGAATCTTGGAGTGGGGAAAAATGAAACCCGCACGAAAGTCGGCATTCCCGAAGCGCCGCGGCTTCGCGCTGATAATATCAATGATATTTGTGCTCATCTTTTCAGCGCTGGCGCTCAGTATGGCCGCCTTGTCCGGGACAAACGTACAAATCGCCGATAATCTCTGCAATGCCAACCGCGCAAGGGCCTCCGCAGAGTCCGGCCTTGAAATCGTCCGGTTCTGGCTCAGCAACATCGCCATCTCAGGAACCACATCCCTCGAAGATCAGTTCGACGAAATCGCTAACTCCCTGCAGATTTACCTCGCCGCAAATAACCCCAACGTCACGGCATACTGCCAGACTGTGAACCTCCCGAATGGCCCATACTATGCGAGTCTGGCGCTGCACATAGCAAGCGTCGCCCTCGATTCCGACAATGGCCATACCTTCTCCGCACAAATCGCCCAGATCGACCCCGAGACGCTCCGCCTGACCGTAACGGGCGTCTATGGATCGTTCACCAAAACCATAAGTGTCAATTATGTATTCGGCCAGAGGGCAAATACCGTCTTTGACTTTGGAGTCGCAACCCGTGGCCCGCTCTCGCTCGCCGGCAATATCGAGCTTGAAGGCGTAAATGTCTCCGTTGACGCAAGTGTTTACATCGAGAGCGAGAATTCCAGTCTTGCCCTCTCGATAATAGGCAACTCCCATATCGCTGGAGACGTGAGCATCGTCAACCCAATAGCAAATGTGCTCTTACAGGGCGGCAAGGCCGGCATCGGCGGCGAAACAGGCGACGACGCCATCGACAACCACGTCACTTTCGGCGTCCCCCCGAGCGAGTTCCCCGAACCCGTCCCCTCATATTTCGAGGCTTACGCAACCAACATAGTGGACTCCAACACCAACACGTCCGCCGACGCCACCTTTGAGAATATAAGAATACTGCCCGCAACAAACCCCAACTTCTCCGGCCACGTCACCCTAAAGGGCGTTGTCTTTATCGAAACGCCGAATGTCGTAACGTTCACAGGGGGCGCCACCGCAATGGCGATAATCGTCGGCGACGGCGACGTCGAAGACAACTCAAAAACGAACCAAATAAACTTCACCGGCAACGTGTCGAGCTTGCCGGTCAGCAGCCTGCCCGACCTGCCCCAATTCCAACAAATTAGAGACAAAACAGGCACCTTCGTTATGGCGCCAGGCTTCGGCCTGTCATTCGGCGGCAGCTTCGATGCCCTCTGCGGCGCAATAGCCGGAAACGGCATCGAGTTCCACGGAAACGCCGGCGGAATCATTAACGGCTCGGTTATAAACTATTCCGACGAGGAAATGACCTTAACCGGCAACAGCGACCTCTATTTCAACCGCTCAGGAATTACCGAGGCCCCCGCTGGATTCGTCCCGGAAATCATCCTCGAATACGACCCCGACTCGTATTCGGAAATATAGTCCTATTCCTTGATACGCTCCGGTTCGACCATTTTGCTCTTCATCAAGTGTTTCTTATACTTTGGGCAGAACATAGAAGTTGCCGCCATCAGCCAAGTGGGTCTTCTTCTGGTTGGGGAGAAAATGAAAACCGCAGATAAATGTGCCGCACAAAGACGCCGTGGCGTCGCACTCATCCTCTCTATGATATTCGTCCTCATATTCGCCGCCCTCGCTGCGTCTATGGCCGCGATGTCCAATGCCAACGCACAGATCGCATCAGATCATCACAAAGTCAATCTTGCCCTCGCGGCCGCTCAATCCGGCCTCGAATGCGCCAAATACGTCGTCTCTACCGTCGCCCTGCCTGAAACAAGCCAGAACCTCGTATCCGACGCTGAGGCCAACCTGGTCTGGGCAAACCTCTGCAACCACCTCCAGGCCGTTGCACTCGATGGCCGCCTCGTCCCGGGCGCATCGCGTTTCACCGACGCCGACGGCGCCGGCGACCAAATCGTCACCGCACCCTTGAACTTCGGCAGCTCCAACACCGACTTCATCCTCCGGTTCTATCGCCATGATAGCGACCCACGCACAATCAAGCTTCGTTCCATTGGCGCGAACGGCGAAATTGCCAGGCAGGTCAATATGGATATGAAAGTCACAAAGGACAGCAAGGTCCTCACTTACGCCATTGCCAGCAGGGGCAGAATGTGGCTCACAGGCAATACAACAATTCACGGCGACGTCTTCAGCTCCTGGGACCGCCCCGAAATCGCGCCCTATAATATGACCGCCGACACCTCCGTACTCGGAACCATCAATACCCTACTGACCCTCGACCAGGTCAAGGCACAAACCTACCAGTTGGAGACGCTTGATGAGGATGACAACCCC
>Ga0315285_10009258_pt1 | contig 10076 bp, 9 predicted proteins | sample YL17G09_36_MG_FD_203698 | JGI IMG/M metagenome (GOLD analysis project Ga0315285, IMG submission 203698) | Sediment microbial communities from Yellowstone Lake, YNP, Wyoming, USA - YL17G09_36 | ecosystem: Environmental > Aquatic > Freshwater > Lake > Sediment | place: USA: Wyoming | collected... | reverse complement strand
CCAGTATCGCAGAGATGACCCCGCCGTGCAGTGTGCGGAAGATCGGGTTTCCGATAAGCTCTTCGCGCAAATCGAATTTGAGGGTCCCCTCTTCAAGGGTCTGTGACTCAATGCTGAAGTTGAGCACATCGTTAAACGAGGGGCTGGCCAACTTGGCAAAGTGTTCACTTACTGTCTGCAGTTCCTCACCTTTAACCTTAATTCTTATCGGCATGAGGATCCTCCTATTAACTCAGAACTTAAAAATTCGACATCGGATCGCAATGACAACAGCATAGCATAAAACAAAAAGAGGTGCAGGATGCCTCCCATTACAGATTTGGGAATGCACTCCCCGTCAAAATCCGCCGGGTCGACCTTTCTTAACTCTACCGCCTGCTATCAATTCAAAGGTGGTGCAGGAGAGATTCTCCTGCCGGGGGCATGGGGGTGTCCCCCATCTTCAATAAAAAGTCCCCCAAGTATGGGGGATATAGGGGTTGGACAATAAATCGGCTCCTACATCGACAAAGAGAGGTGCAGGAGAAATCTCCTGCCGGGGGACATGGGGGTGTCCCCCATCCTCAATAAAAAGTCCCCCAAGTATGGGGGATTCATGGGGTTGGACAATAAATCGCCCACTACATCGACAACTAGAGGTGCAGGAGATTTCTCTCCTGCCGGGGGACATGGGGGTGTCCCCCATCCTCAATAAAAATCCCCCTGTAGGGGCGAGGTTGTATCCTCGCCCTATCTACAAATTTATGGGGGATTTAGGGGGTTGGTAAACCTGCTTCCTATTTGCACCCCATAGCTGATTATGTTAAAAAAATGACACTGAAATCCAGTTATTTCACCAACTTGTCCACAACGGTAAAAACGGATGCTTCTCCTGTACTTCTTTATCAACTTTTAAGGCGTCCAGTACCGCATAGCGTCTAACCATAGACTGAGCCGATTTCCAGCCCATCCACTGTGAGATATAGATTTCAGAGATAACATTTGTATCCACTAGGGCCGTTATCAATCCATGACGAAGGGCATGCCACCCATAACCTTTAACATGTATCTTCTTGCCATTCATATCAACGTGAGCTTTCAGTGGCATCTTGGGGATAGGGAAGCCAATATGCTTACAAAATCTGTGAAACTTCTCCACCATGATTGTGTTACACGATGGTTTAGCCATATAGGAATATTCTTTCAAGAACGGCGTAAGCCCCTCTGGGATAGAATGGACACGCTTCTTCCCTCTCTTCAACGTCGGCACGGTTAAGATGCCCGTGTTATCATCATTCCATTGAAAATTTTTAGCACTTATATTGCCGAGTTCCCCTGCACGCAGACCAAACGTGGTAGACAAGGCAAAGTAGTACTTCTGTTCGGGAGTTCCATTTGTCTTAACCAGCGTAATTAAACGGGATACCTGCTCTGCAGTGAATGTCGGAGGAGTCTCTTCTTGTATCTCATCCGAAACAGTTACTCCATCCAATGGCCATTTATAATCTAAAACACGCCACCATCTTTTTAACGCCATTCTATGCTGCTTGACACTTCTCGGAGCAAGCCCAGCGACATCAAGTTCTATGAGATATTTAAACAACTCCTTATCAGAAAACTCAGGTGCGAAATTATTGAACTTGTAATATCTTTGCGCAGCGTGCCTGAAAAATTTCTTGGTGCCATCTTTTCTCTTGGTTACTGTTAGGAACGTCTCCAATTTAGCTAAGGGGCACTCCTCTCGTAACCACGTTTGGAACCTATCCTCCTGTACCTCTATAACTTTGAGCTCCTGAGCCTTCTTTGCAGTTCTCTCAGCTTCGGAAATGACTATCGAATCGGGGGCTAGGTCAGGCTCCCACGAATCAATTACTTCCTCCCTTAACTTATTAAAAAAGCTTTTTATATTGTCGTCACGAAACAGGCTGCCGACTTCCCCCCTAAGTTTTTCGGGCTGGTTCGCAGCCTGCTCCCTCGACATTACTTTTAGGAACGACTGATTTATATTAAATGGGTTGTTATTTGTATTATCCTGCATCGACCTGCTCAATCTTGATGTAAAGTGTTTGTCCTGATATAAAATAAAGGAATTACCCCAAAGTGTCAATATGCGTTGTTCCTAACCTTTCAAGATGTGCTTAGTGGCAGTTGATAAAGGTGGTGTTTGGGGGGTGATATTTCACGAAAAAGCAAAAACATTTATTGGCCTATGGGATATATTGACAAACCATCGTAAAGGGGGTAATTTAGAACCGATGTAGATAGATATAAAGTCAATATGGGTTCGAGTTCGGCGGCCTCAGGAAATCCGTCAAAAAAGCTGTCAACCGAACCCTTTTTTATTTCTATAAGAAGGAGGGGCGATGTAATGAAATTTCAGTTATCTACCATGGCATAATGCCAAGAAAGGGAAGGAAAATGGAAGGTTTAACAGTCGCAGATTTTCTATTAAAGGAAGATTCACTCGCAGTGAAGCTTCTTGGTGAGGTTGAGAATGCGTTGGGCGAGCATTTCGAGATAGTGGATTGGATGGGCGTCGAAATCATAGTGGCGGTTACCGCTGCCCACTATGCCCCAGGTGAAATGCTGTGGTTTCGCGAAATCGGGGCTAGTCGTTCGGGAAAGACCGAGCTATTACGGGCTATCTCTCGACACAAAGACACCGCAAAAATGGAGGCATTGACGCCTGCTGCGTTGCGGGGTGGACTGAAAGAAGCACCGAAGATGTTGAAGAGGATAGACGGCAAGCTGGTGGTCACGAAGGACTTAGCTCCACTTCTTACGAAGAGTAGGGAGTCGCGGAACGAAATCTTTGGCTTACTACGCCCTATCAAAGATGGGGAACTCGTTGCCGATTATGGTAGCTCAGAGGGGAACTTGTCACAAAAAGTAAAGTTCGATTGGATTGTGGCTACTACTCCTGTATTCGAGCAGTATAGACAGCTGGAATCACTATTGGGTGAGCGCTTCATAGACATGCGTTGGAAGCCAGGCGACAGAGCGAAGATGGCTCTTAAAGCAGGCATGAACAACCCCGACCTAGATGGGAAAATCAGACCTGAGCTTGCAACCCTTGTCTGCGCACTCATGGACGAAGCTAGCTCGGTTGTGCCTACTATCGAGATTTCGGCTAAAGAGATGGAAATCATTTCTGGCTATGCCGACAAGACAGCGAGGCTTCGAACGCCAGTAGCCAGAGATAGAGACCGTCACATTACAATTTATCCCGAACCAGAAATCGGTACGGACTTAACACAAGGGTTTTCGCGAATTGTTAAGGGGCTCAAATTCCTAGAAATCGACTTCGAGCCATGCTTGAATCGGTTGCTCTGGGACTCGATGCCTAAAATGAGAGCGATTATACTAACCTGCGTGTTGAATGGAGTAGTAGAGGCTGAAAAAATAGCCGATATTACCCATATCGCAACAAATACTGTGAGATATGTTCTAGAGGATTTGAGGTTGCTAGAGATAGTTGATAAAAATAAGCACCTACTCATACAAATACATCCATCACAACAGTAAGACGTAATACACTTTTTGTTAAATAGGGTGGAAATGCATGCATAATTGAAGAGATTATGCAGGGTGTAATTGCATGCAAAAGACGTAGCTTTATGAGGCCTAAGTTCTTCTTAGCGAGATGAGTCCTGGCAGAGTGTCCTCGTCCTCATAACTCTACTGGCCCGTTGGCCTGCCCGTTAGAAATCAGGCCTAGAATGCCTATAATTTCACAGGGCTGGGCATCTTTCCCATGGGCATGATGTTGTTCCCACACACGATTGGTACCAAACGGTTAAACCGTATTATGATGATCAGCCCTGTAACACGGTTACAGGACGGATGTCCAGTGATTTAATGATATAGACCCACCTGATGGGACTTAAGCAGATTAGGACATGATGTGGTTGGTCTGTTTAGGTGCCAACCAAAACCCCCCGTTTCATCGCCTGCGGAGCTTGCGGAGCAGGCGGTGAAACTCAGTGTGCTTGAAGAACTCCAATCATAAGTAAACGTTTCCTAGTTATTTACTTTCGGCGTGTGATTTTACCTGCGCGATTATAAAAGCACCGAGTGGTGTCAGAATTGCAGAGATTGTGAACCATACAGCGATATTAAATTGCTGGAATTTAATGAAAGCTATCTTCGAATTTACGACAATCTGGTCTGCATATTCCTTTTCTAACTCATCATATTCATTGCTCTTAACGAGTTTGTTTCTCATAGCTTGCAGATATGTATCTGGTGTATATTTGCAAATATGTCCAAAATATAAGAGATTATCGGATTTAGAATTAGGCTGTTGAATGCGTACCCACGGGGGGTTAAACCTAGCGACAAAGGATAATAAAGCTACAATGGAGGAAATAGTTAACAAAATGATAACTAAAGAAATATACACCAGGACAGCTATAGGTTTTTTATCCAATGGGGAAAGCACCTGAAGGATGCCAAAGGAAAGAGCACTATTAAAGACAATAATCGCACTATTTTTGGCTTCGGCAAACTTTAGCCACTCATTAACTTTACTAAGGATGTCACTTAGTCTTTCTACAGTTGTCATTTATCCCCACCAAGACTTTCTGCTTTGGCAGTTATTTTTATACCATTCCTCCATTGCTAAATTAATTACATTTCCGTGATAATAATCTGTTACCCAAAGGTCATTTGATAAAAATGATTTACTTTCCTCGCTTAGATTGTGAAATATCAACTTCGAGACAAATATAGGGTCTGAATTCTTATTTGCCATATTGCATAGTTTAGATGCCTCATTTACTACATCGCCCATCCAGACAACGTCATTTAAACCACTGCCAGAATATCCTGCTTTAATCATAAGCGCTCTACCATAAGCGAGACCTATGCCAACTTTGATTGGTGTTATAGAGTTCTGCTCAAGCTTGTAGTTTAAGACTTTTACTAGAGAATTAATAATGGCAGCGTCTGAAAATGCCGACTCTATAGATGCGGTATATGGTGCCTCATAGATTCCACTAACACAATCCCCTTCTATGTTGATTTCTGCACAACATAAATTTCCATTCATTACTGCGACTACCTCTGACAAATAGGTACGATATAGTTTTGCCAGTGTAGGTCTTTTATGTTTGCTCGGTAACTCGGATGAATCTCTAATATCGACAAAAAGCGCAACGCAATTTACATAGAAGCCGTTTGTATATGTAAGCTTGCTTCTTGAGGGAATATTGTCTAGTTCTTCAAATGATGTATCAGATTCGGCTAGTATTGTGTCTATTCGACTGAAGCTGTCCAGAAATGAATATCCCTGACGATTCGCTTCCATGGTTATTCCTCTTCAAGAAATTTGGCAACCAGGATTAAGGTCTTACTATCAAAGAGTATGGTCTTGTCTTAAAAAGTCATTACTGTGTGTGATTTGGATTGAATAATTGTTTCAGTTTTTCTATCTCTTCGCTAATGGCCTGCTTAGCAGCCTCAGTAGGTGGCAATTCATAATTCTTTCTCTTTGTCATGTAATTCTTCCAGAGTCTGTTAGCAGAATCTTTAATCAGAGCCTGTTGTTGGTGCTCAGATAAACGATGCCAACGTTCTTCTAATATAAAGGTTATAAGATGACCAGCCACGTTAACAACACGGCTTCGGTCACGGTCATTGATATGAATACCAGCTAAAACAACTATCAAATCTTTAAGGTCGGGCATTGCTACTATTCCTCCATCTTAAGGGGGCTCTATTCCATAAGTATCTATTTCCCCAGAAGTCTTATTTGCGAGAATAGTTAATCTGCCACTTCCCCCCAATGCCATGCTCTTGGTGTTTCGCAATTTCCTGTCTAAAAAAGTTGAGTACATTAGGTAGCATGTTGTTCTCATCCACACTTATAGTGTCAGATGATTTCCACTTATTACATATTTGGCATGCAATTTCAATTTTGATGTCAATTGACTTCATAATTACTCCTTTATTTTACACTCCTTTTCAACTATTTCTTTTAACGGAGTATAATCACCTGCTGATACTATGTGTATGTAATTTAAGCCCTTAGAGTCAATCCATTCCTGATGTTCAGTTGATGCTATATTCATGATATGTGTGCACATAGCCTTATTAGTTTTAGTAAAATGTTGGCAAACTAAGCATCTGTAACCCATTTACATCCTCTTTATTGCAGTACTTCACTAATGAAGGTAATGTCGGCATTATAAGCTTAGTGTACATTTGAATCAAGGGTATATTAGACCCATGGTCTCACTAAAGTCCGATAATCTTGACAGACTCCATCGTCAGCATTAGAGTATAGCCACCTCATACATTTCAATTTTGACCCAGATAGGTTTCTGTTAAGGAAGTGAGTATCTATGGCCCAATATATAGATTCTGCTAGTCAAAGCAAGGCTGAGTTCATAAGATATTGGTTAGACAATAATCTGGCAGCCAATAGTAGGTCATTTTATGTTCAAAGCGGCTATTTCAGCTATGCCGCCATAGAACCGTTCGAGCAAATTCTAAGAAACATTATTAAGAAGGGTGGTAGTGTTAGGTTTGTCTTGGGCTCCAATGATGGTAGCTTGGACGTAAAGGATGTAAAGGCCGTTTTTAAAATCATAAAGGGAAGGGCTGGCTGCTCACTCACAATTGTTGCATTGACTAATGCCGAATTTCATCCAAAATGCTATTACATAGGGAAAGACGATGGTGCTGAGTCAGCTCTAGTAGGATCAGGTAATCTCACTTATAAAGGGACTAGCCTGAATATAGAAGCTGCTATTGTCTTGGACACAGACGATGGGGATAGTCTTGCTCTAGTGCAGGAAATCAGGGATGCAATAGAGAAGTGGCTAGGACTAGGCGACAGTGATGGCGCTTACCAAATCAAAGCAATCCAAGATATTAACGATCTTCAGCAGAGCAAGATAATAGGATTGGATAATCCTGATACAAGAATAGCTCAAAGGAAGAAGATTAAGCATCAAAAAAATCCTAAGAAGGTGCTTAAGAAAAGTTTGAAGAGACATTGGCATTTGGCAAGGAAACCTACTAGCAAATCTGTAGGGGCCAAACGGAGGGTTGCATCTGTTCTCATAGCTGAAATACCTAAAGGCAGTGGGCGGTGGAAACAAGCCAACTTCGATAAGGAGAATTTCGAAGGGTTCTTTGGTCTGATCATTGGTGATAAGACACGCAGAGTCTCCCTTCAGCATGTAGCTGCAGATGGATCTCTAGAGTCCATCGAGAATCGTCAAGGAGTTTCCGTAAAGAGTCACAATTATAGACTGGAACTTGATGCTGCTTCTGGCTTGAGCTATCCAACTGGTTCTGTTCCAATAGCTGTGTTTATACGTATCACTCCTAACACATTCCGATATCGATTGTTTATGCCGAACGATCCACATTTCCAAGCCGTAGCTGCTTTTCTGGCGAGTAATTGGACGGGTATCCCAGGTAGAAAGCGGAGAGTACTCACAGATACAGCGCAACTGAGAAAAGTTTGGGCTAAATCTCCTTTTTGGAAGAAGGCTGGGACTCTGTTCTAAAAGTGGGCGAATGCCTGTTGATTAGGGGATAGTTCCACCACCAACTATGGCTCACAAATAAATAAAACCTCGGCATCATGTGAAATACCAAATGTTTTCTCTGAATTAGTTAGTTTGCTGTGTGTGATATGTCCTGGTCGAGATATTTCTATGTGTTTAAAGTACGTTTTTGCAAGTTCTTCGATTTGTTTTATTGTCATAAGGCGAGGCCTAGAATTTGTTATATTTTTATAAGGAGAATATGAAAGAACCAGGGGTATATCTAATGCTCTGACACCAGCAAAAAGGGTGGAGAATGCCTTTGGAGCCTCCGTATGGATGCAAAATGGTGATTGATGGCGATCAACTCGATATATACCTCTGCTCATACGATTTTGACCATGGATACGAACTGTTGAAATCTTGGGATTGTCACGTAGGCAGAGGGTCTCTAATACATGATAATATCTGCTATAGTGGTCGCGTGTGTATGGTGGATCAGCGTATATCACACTGACATTCTTAAGATTCTTTAACGCTTCCTCATAGTCTTGTCTTATTGCTCTGTGTGGCCTATTTGTCTTTGGTATAGCTAGGTATCGTTTCAACCATTTTTGGTATGTATCTATTACATTGATAGATCGATCACGAGATATTCTATCAATAAGATGAGGTTTTGGTTGACCATTTAGAGAACGTGGGCGGATGGGTTGAGCAAACTGTTTACCAACTGTATTAACAACTTCACTTGTTGTGCTGAGAATTGCAGCTAGAAAAGTGTCTCTTTGTGCAAGTGGGAGTGAAGTTGTTCGTTCTAACAATATATCAATATGAGACGCTTGCACATATGAGAAATATATTCCCCCAAAATAGCGGGTAGTAATAGCAATAGGTGTATCGACCATATTAGACTTGTTTAGTCGAGAACATGATTCTTTTAGAGCCTTGAGGAGTGATGGTTCTTGTGAAGAACACACATTTCTCTCGAATGCTACTAGCGAGCCATTCTCAAGTAGGTCGCAAAGCGGTTCTACGTTGCTTTTCTCTGCTTGATTTATACATGTCAATTCATAATTAGCCAAAGGTTCTATAGCCCAAGAAAGATTTTTAGATTCTTCTGATAAGTAGGCCTTTTTTATAAAGCGTTCAGCTGATGCGTTATTAACCTCTGCGGGATGCAGAAGCGCTGAGCAAAGCACTCGTGAATATTCTTGGATATCTACTGCTGTTACCTCACGTATGTGTGATAGTGCTCCAGAAACTGTACCAGAACCAGCAAATAAATCGCAGACAGGGCCTCTTGATGGATCAACTTCATCTATAATATTACATATATATTGCACAATTCGGAGCTTACTACCAAGGTAGTGAATTGGACGAATGATGGTAGATTTACCTAGAGAAATCCCTTCTTCATCCCACGAAAACCCAAGTTGAACTTTTCCATTTCTATTAAGCATAACTTCCCATATATTACAATAGCATCATGTGTTTGAAAACATTTATAAGATATACTTGTATTTATATCACAGTTTGAACTAAATTGATGTATTATTGATTATGAACATGAAAAAAGGTCAAAGACTACTACCAACCAAATTCCTCAAATCTCATGATTTGGAATACATTCCAAAACTATCTTATGGACAACATAAGGCTGGCAATTACATTTTCCATGGAGACAACCTCATTATTCTTAAGGCTATATTACCTAAGTATTCTGATTTAATTCGTTGTATTTACATAGACCCACCTTACAATAATCAGGAACGGTATACCCATTATATCGATGGTCGTAGCCATGAATTATGGCTGAAAGAACTGATTGCTCGTATTGAATATCTCGTCGAGTTCTTAAGTCCTGATGGCAGTATATGGATTTCTATAGATGACCGAGAGGTTCACTATTTGAAGGTTGCTATCGATCAGATATTAGGTAGGGAAAACTTTATTACAACAGTGATTTGGCAACAACGCACCACTCGTGAGAATCGCAAAGTGTTTTCAAATAATCATGAGTATCTACTTGTCTATGCAAAAAATGCGAAACAATTCAAGGCTACCCGCAATTTGTTACCACTAACAACTAATATTGAGTCTCGTTATAAGAATCCTGATAACGATCCGCGGGGACCTTGGCAGTCCATTTCATTGAATGTACAAGCTGGCCATGGTACCAAGAGCCAATTTTATGAAATAGCCGCACCAAATGGATATCGTTACATGCCGCCAAAAGGAAGGTGTTGGATTTATAACCAGCCTCGTATGTATAAAGAGATTGAGAGTAATAATGTATGGTTTGGGCAAAATGGTCATGGCGTCCCACGCTTGAAACGCTTTATGTCTAAGTCTCGATTGGGCTTAACACCTGAAACACTATGGATGGGTAGTGATGTGGGGACTAATGATACTGCCAAGAAACATATACTGGAATTGTTTCCTAATCAACCAGTGTTCGATACACCAAAACCTGAGCAATTGATTTATCGTATCCTTCAGATAGCAACCAACCCCAGGGACACTGTTCTCGATGCATATCTTGGGGCTGGAACAACTACTGCAGTTGCTCACAAAATGGGACGTCTTTATATAGGTATT
>Ga0315285_10009255_pt1 | contig 10078 bp, 10 predicted proteins | sample YL17G09_36_MG_FD_203698 | JGI IMG/M metagenome (GOLD analysis project Ga0315285, IMG submission 203698) | Sediment microbial communities from Yellowstone Lake, YNP, Wyoming, USA - YL17G09_36 | ecosystem: Environmental > Aquatic > Freshwater > Lake > Sediment | place: USA: Wyoming | collected... | reverse complement strand
ATCTCTAAATGTGCATCATCCAGTGCCAGTTTGGTGCTCGAGGCGATTAATTTTGTGCTACGGTCAAGTGTACGCAGGCCCTTTTGGCCCAAAAAACTTTCTGGAGCAAAATCCTGTATTTGGCCTGCTAATTTGGCCTTAAAAGAGCGGGTGTCAAATAAGGAAATGGGCTTAATCCCTGAGGCGCCGTCAAAGATAGCATCAAAAAAAGCATCCCTGCCAACTCCATTAGAGCTGATTACACCCAAGCCGGTTATGACTACTCTCTTGTTGGTCATTTTAAAAGAGTATTATATAACTACTATTTGATTATCTCAAGCAACTTCTTAGTGACAGTCTCTATCCAACTATCATCAACTTCTCGTATTCAGGGAATCTCTGCAGCAATTTTTCCTTCAATAAAATATTCTGCCGCGCGGCCAGGCGCGGATCGGCCTCTACAAGCTTTATTGCCTCCTCTCTTGCGTGTTTGAGTAACTGCATCTGTGTCAAGGGATTGGCTATTTTTAACTCTGTAAGGCCATGCTGGCGCCTTCCGAAGAATTCACCCGGCCCTCTGATCTTCAAATCCTCCTCTGCAATCCTGAACCCATCATTGTATTTTGCCATTGCTGCAAGGCGCGCGCCTGATTCTTGCGTCTGGGTATTGGATATAAGCAGGCAAGAGGACTGCTGCGCGCCTCTGCCGATGCGGCCGCGCAGCTGATGCAATTGACTTAACCCGAAGCGCTGGGCATGTTCAATAATCATACAGGTGGCATTTGGTATATCAATGCCCACTTCCAGGACCGTGGTTGCGACTAAGATATCCAGATCTTTATTTTTAAATTTAAGCATAGCTTCATCCTGCTCTTCCTGCTTCAGCCTGCCGTGGAGGAGCCCTAACTTAAAGTTCTTAAACTCTCCTGACTTCAATTCCCCATACATCTTTTTTGCTCCGGTTAAGTCAAGGGCAAAGGATTCCTCAATCACCGGATAGATTATATATGCCTGATTCCCTTTAGCCAATTCCTCCTTAACAATGTTGTATGCCTTTGCCCTTTCCTTTTCCGAAAGCTGCACTGTTTTAACAGGCACCCTTCCTGCCGGCAGCTCTCCTATCAGTGAAACATCCAAATCGCCGTATAAGGTAATTGCCAGGGTCCGAGGAATAGGTGTTGCCGTCATGATCAAAACATCGGGGCTTGGGCCCTTCTTGGGCAGTAATGCCCGCTGGCCAACGCCGAACTTATGCTGCTCATCAATTACCACCAGCCCCAGATTCTTAAAACTAACGTTCTCCTCAAGCAATGCATGTGTGCCGATTATTAAATTAATGCTGCCTTCCTTTATCTCTTTATAAATTTTCTCCTTTTCTTTTTTATTCGAGCCGCTTGTAAGCAACCCAACTCGAATTGCCTGGAGCCTGGAGCCTGCGGCCTGCAGCTGAAGTAAAATTTTCTCATAATGCTGTTTCGCCAAAATCTCCGTCGGCACCATAAAGGCAGCCTGATACCCGCCCTGAACTGCAATGACAACTGCGATAGTTGCCACCACGGTTTTTCCTGAACCTACGTCCCCCTGCAGCAACCTCTGCATGGGTCGGGGCCTGCGCATATCCTCCTTTATCTCCTCAATCACTTTTTCCTGCGCCTGCGTTAATTTGAAAGGAAGGGCTGTAATAAAATCTTTTAGTAATCCTTGATCTATCTTGTGGGCAATTCCCTCTTTTTTCTTTCTTTTTAATTTGCGCAGGGCAAGGGGCACCTGAAAGATAAAAAATTCCTCAAAGGCAAGCCTCTCGTACGCATTTTTGCGCATTTCCTGATTATTAGGAAAATGAATATTGATGAGGCTCTGGGCTAGATTCAAGAGGCCATTCCTTGACCTTATGTCAAAGGGAAGAAAATCATTCAACCTGGGCAAATATTCATCCAGGGCATGTTTTATGAGTTTACGCAAGGACCGCTGTGTAGAGTGTTGCGGCAGGGAATAGATCGGGACAATCCTGCCGATGTTTAGCGACTCCTCCTCATCCGAGACGATCTCAAACTCAGGGCTGTTCATCTGCAGCCGTGTTCCGTAATGCTCAACCTTGCCGTACAATATCAGGGTTGAGCCGACTTTAAAATACTCCAGTAAATAGGGCTGGTTAAACCAGACACAGTAAATTTTGCCCGTCTCATCTGCGACCGCGACTTCAGTAATGCTAAAGCCGTGCCTGCGCCAGGACCTGTGCTGTCCCTTAGCTAAAACTTTAGCTTTTATGGTGCGGACTTCTCCCTCCTCTAATTTTGCAATCTGGATAAATTGCGTGCGGTCTTCGTATCTTCGGGGAAAATAATAAAGTAGATCCTCAACGGTATTAATCCCGATTTTGTTAAAGGACCTGGCTTTCTTCGGCCCGATGCCCTTCAGATACCGTATTGAGTTGGCTAAGGGTTTCTCCATGCTAAAGAGTGACCTGCGGCTCTTCTAATTCTGGCTGAATTTCTTCAGGTAGGGCGGGTTTTTCTTCCGGGAGAGGTTTTGCACCCTGGCTTATTTCTATTTCAAACGTATCAGAAGTGTAGATTTTATCTTTAACCTTAATTGAAGCCGGAGCAATCTTAAATTTGCCTATATCATTAGGGGCTAAAATGAATGCATAAACCAGAATGGTTTTAAGCTCAGTTTTCATAAAAGACACGGTGGAAGACTGGGCTTGGGATATTATATTAAAACCCTCAAATTTCGGTATCTGGGGCGCTGGCAGTTTCTTTTCACTAGATGCAATGACTATTTTATAGGTAAGAGTGTCATCGGTAGTCAAGGTGGTTTTATCCACCTCGGCTTTTATGGTAGTTTCTGCTGAGACCAAGGCAACAAAGGAAAATATAAAGACCGCTGCAAAAATTAATTTTCTCATAGGATAAATTTGGGATTTTTTACCAAGGGATTATTTTTGATCTCTGAAGCAGTTTCTCCAGGAACTGGCCTGCCTAACTTATAATACATGTAATTTTTGTATCCCTCTACACCCGGCTGGTCAAAGGCATTGACTCCTAAAAGCTCTCCCTCAAAAGCAGTTGCCATTTCAAAGAAATATAGAAGAGCGCCCCAGTGATAAAGAGATACTTCCGGCAGGATTATCGTGCAATTCGGCCGCCCCTCCCGCACCAGCGCCCATTCAGTTGCCTCCTGTGCCAGCTTAATCAGTTCCGAAAAGCTCTTCCCGGACAAAATATCATTTTTGCCAGGAATTTTTATATCACTCTTAAATTTCTCAACCCTAATAAAGGTTATTACTTTGTTATTTTCTCCCTCAATATTATTCTGCTGAATTGAATGCAGGTCATTGGTCCCGCGGGCCGGAACCGGAGTCCTGCCGATATTAACGATATTATTTTTATCGCTGGCCCACTCTTCTGTGCCGTCCGCGTCAATCTCTATCTTCCTGGCATATTTTTTCCCGAGGCTTTCTGCCAATAACTGTACGTACCAGTCAGCGGTGGATTTGAGTGTTTCGGAAAAAGGCATCATTATGGCAATTGATTTTCCCTTTTTCCTGTAAAGAATTGTATGCAGGACAGCATACATATAGGCGGGATTCTTTGCTAAATCCGGCTCCCTGCATCTTTTTGCCATGGCCAGGGCACCGTCCAGAACTTCCTGTATATCAACTCCGATGATCGCCAGATGCAGCAGGCCCATATTAAATTCAGAGAACCTCCCTCCCACGCCTCTCAATAAAGTTAAGCTCCTAAAGCTGAGTTTATCTTTTGCCTGCGCCGCATTTACTTTTTTGCGCAAAGCCCCTAATTCAGGATCAGTAATCGCTAAGATCTGCCTGCCGTAGTTTTTTCCGATATTCTTCTTGAGCCAGTTTTCTGCGACGATAAATGCAGCTTTTGTCTCTGTGGTCTCCCCTGACTTGGAGATCACAATCACAAAGGTTTTTTTGGGGTTAAGGTTCTTTAACAATGCCCCCAGGGTATCCGGGTCTAGGTTATTGCCTTCAAAATATATCCGCGGCTTATTTTTTCTTAAGGCGGGAAATTCATTGTAGTAAGGGGCACAAAGCGCATCCTGCGCAGCGCGAAGCCCCAGATATGAACCGCCAATCCCTAAGGAGATTATGTTTTCATATCTCTTGGCGATTTCCTTTCCCAACTTCTGGATTTGCCTTATGGTTTCCTTATTCTGTTCAGGCAGCCTCGTCCATTCCAGAGACAGCTTTTTCCTGCTTCGGCTATCAGCGCATACCTTAGTAAGATGCTCATGTGCTTTGCGCAGGGGCTCAGAGATTTCTGCAATATCATTATCCTCCACTCCATGCGCGCTACCTACGCTTGAGCTGAATAAATTATTGAAATCAAATCTAATCTCCCTCATAAAAATTCCTCATTTAAAATACGCACAATTTGGATATGGCGATTTAAACCTGAAAATCTCCCGGATAGGCATGCAGGCAAATGTCTTTCCTGAAACAGTGCTTTGCACCCCTATCCTGTTATCATATACTTTGCAATAATATTTATCACTGCTGTCCTTTGCCAGATTAATGCAGGGATCTCCGTCCAAGGCTCCGCAGCAAGCTCCGCAGCGGCTGCAAAGCGCCTCGTATTTCTCCTGTTCCTCTTTCTGTTTTTGTAAATACTGCGACTCTTCCACCCTTCCTCCTGCTTTTTATTTTAGCGCTAGGCAGCATTTGAATCAAGGAATTACTTTGAAATCGCTTTCTAAAATCGGGCTTGCACCCTTGATTTTTTGAATTTATAGTGCATACTTTCTATACAAGCGTTTACTCATCAAGGAGGTTGGCGGATAGCGAAAGCTGTTCAGGCCTATCACCTACAAAAAACCCCGATTGTATCGGGGTTTTTTGTTTGAATCAAGAACTACAGACAATGATCTTACCAAGCAAAAAATTACAGGTAGCCCTGTATTCTCTTCAAGATCTTAGCCGCGGCTTCTTTATCAGCGCTCACCGCTCCCACGCGGACCTCCACCTTGGTCGAATCTTCAGTGATTTTGCGCACATCAATCCAGATTTCTTTGCCGTCAATATATTCGCTCCTAAACTGCGTAACCTTTGCTTCCCTATCCTCCCCTTTTATTCCTAAATCAAGTGAACTTAAAGCATTTTCAGTTGCCTTTATGGTCCGCTCATAGGAAGCGCGGAATTCCTGGGTCAATTTTCCTCCTAGCCAGACTGATGTCCCTGCGCCTCCAGCTGCCCCTGCCAACAGAAGGAAACAGCCGCACAAGTTTAACAACAAAAATCCTGAAAAAATAAAGACTGCAATCTTCTTAAGCATATTCTCCTCCTTCTCGCAAATTTTACCTTAAACAAAACCCCATTGCAACATATTTCTTCTGCAATCTCAACTACAGCCTGATTGCTTGCTTTGACTTCAAATTCTAGGAATAAAGACGTCTTATCTTTATTTAAAATTATAGTGTTTCCTTACCGGCTTTTTGACAATCCACGTACAGGAGAGGCCTTTTGGAAAGGTTACGTAGTCACCCTTGCCAAAACTCACGCTCTTACCATCTTCTGTATCTACGGTAACCTCACCTTCCAGAAGGTAACATTCTTCTATCGAGTCGTAATTCCAGTCAAACCGCGAGGCCTCTTTTGTCCAGATAGGCCAGCTAAACACCCCCATCTTCTTTAATTGATCTTCGTTTAATTTCTGCACCTTAATTTCCATGACTGCCTCCTTAAGAACTGAAAGTCTAACCACTAAAATATTTATTACTTCCGCAGAACTTATCATGGCGAACGAAAAGAGCAAAAACAGAAAGTAAGTCAACCTGCAAACCGTAAATAAAAAACCCTGTACTTATTAAGTGCAGGGTTTTTTATTTAAAGGAGCGCTTATCTCTTCTTTTTCTTTTTCGCCTTTTTCCTCTTATGGGCGGCGCAGGTTGTGCACATATCCACCTCCTGTGTGAAGTTGATTATTGCTTTTTACCAATGACAAAATAAAGCAGACAGCGATTTAATTTTACTATGATAATAAGAATTGTCAATAATAAAAAAAACCCGCTAACCTATTTCTAGATTAGCGGGCAAATCTCCCTCGCTCCGATTTACTTTAATATTCTTTCTTATTTTTTACACATCATACAAAAGCTGTCATGTATACATTTGAAAAAGGTCTTCAATAATACAAAAATGGCTATCAACAACACTATCTGCCCAAATAATCCCCAGCTCATCATCATACCCACCTCCTTTTTGTATTTATAATTATACCTCTATAAAGGAACGATTCCAAACAAAAAATGCTCCCGTAAAACTTGAGCACCTTAATCTTTTATCTAGCGAAATCCTTGCGCGAAGCGCAAGGACCCAAGCGCCTCATACTTATTGACAAACCCACCCCATTGCTTTTATCTATTATTATAAATGAGGGAATAGATACTATTGCGGCAGGACTTTCTCAAAATGTTGGTAATCATTTAAAGATTCCCAGTTGCCTCCCCATGTCCAACCCAAGCGTATAAAAGTTTTTACCACCAGGCAATAGCGGGTAAGCGTTCCCGGCTTGCACGGGTCATATACTGCTCCGGGAGGTAATACTACACTTCCTTTGATATACGGATTTTGCACAGGATTGATATCGATGGCAAAACCATACGCATGTATAGACAGGGATTTTCCTCCTGTCACTTTTCTGTAATTGAAGGCGGAAGTATTATTGGATATCATGGATTGATTGTCCGCATTCCATTCTCCATCTTTATAGAACCGGTCATCGGAAATTGGGATAACAGAAGCAATGGGAAATCTGGTATCCAAAGCGACCCGGAAAATCTCCTGGATATCCCTTGCCAGCCTTTCCTCAATAACAATCTGGCCCTGGTGGACCCTGCCGTCGAACGAATAATAAAGCACATCTATAATCCTCTGCTTTTCCTTAAACTCAGGCGGAGCATATTTCCTCAGCGCTTCGGATAAAGTGATATTGCTGTCGATAATGGGATTCCGGATAGTTCCAAGCGGAGCCTCCTCAATTCGCCTTACCGGAACCTCCACCGTAGCACAGCCTGATAAAACTAAAATTAAAGATGCTAGAAAAATAAAAAGGTAATTCTTTGCCATGGCCTGATTATACACTAATCAATAAGTATTGCGCCCCGCCGAAACTCTAAAGATTAATTTACGTATTCTTGATAAAAGAACGCACGAGAGAATCCTTGAGCCTACCCCTCTTTTTCTCCCTGATGAGTGCGCCCATGATAAGCCGGGGCGCAGAAAGGAAAAGAGACAGGGTTTCCTTACATGAGAAAAATTTCACCACAAAAATATTCTTTGTAAGTATTTTTACGTATCGGCTAGGAGTGTAAAAGGAAAACTTTATTCTCCTGCCTATTTTTTTTAGGGCCGCATAATCGTACTTATCAGAATACAGCTGGCCCTTTTCAGAAATATGATACCCCGGGGTCTTTTCGGCAAGCTCCCTTAAAGATGAAAACTTCTCAATCCTTAACCTGTTGCATGTAATCGCATCAACTCCGATCTCCTTGGCAAACTCAGGGATATAAAGCATTTCTTCTTCTGTCTCTGTGATATTGCCGTAGATAAAGTATCCGTTGTAAAAAATCGGGTATTTCTTCAGCACAGCAAAGTATTGACGTATCTCCTGCCGATCGAAACCTTTATTAAGCTGGATGAGTATCCGGTTGTGAGGAGATTCGATTCCAACTAAAAGCGCCTTAAATCCTGCCTTGACCATTTTCTCTAATAATTCCGGGTTCCTGGCGATTTCAATACGCGCCTGAGCAAGATAGCGCTTCTTTATTTTGCGTTTGATGATTAAATCGCACATCTCTTCGGCCCTTTTCTGGTCGAAAAATAGATTGTCATCGCTGAAGAGCACGACTTTCGCACTTAGGCCCTCAATTTCATTGACCACAGATTCCACGGTGCGAGCCGCATAGTTTCTTTTCTGCCCGAGTGGATTTAAGCTGAAGGTGCAGAATTTACAATCAAAGGGGCAGCCTCGCGCGCTTAATACAGAATCAAAAGTAATATTGCCTATATTTATGCCGTTTACCGCCAAGACATATTCATTATTTCTTAAAGAACGATCGGGCGCCGCAAGCTTCTCTACATCAGGAAAAGCCCGATTAGGGTTATGTATTATTTTGCCGCCTTTGCGGTAAGAAATACCGGCGATATCTTTGAGCGCCACATCCTTTAATATTTCCTTAATCGTATCTTCGCCCTCCCCCCTGACGATTATGTCTATTGTGGGACAGAGCTCGAAAAGCTCTTCCACCTTTTCGGTAGCTTTATAACCTCCCACCACTAAGGGTATGTCGTCAGGAAAAGAGTTAAGTAGTTCGCAGATCTCTTCAAACTGACGATCCCAGGTAATGCCGACACATACAATATCCACGGAGCCGGATATAAAACGTATGAGATTTTCCGGCTCGGATAACTCTTCTTCATAACGCAGGTCCAAAAGCGTGATTTTATCAACCAGGCCTTTGGCGCTGGTAGCCACATACTCAAGCCCGATAGGCGGAAAAAGCATCATCGTATTTGTGGCGCTGCGTTCAATATACGGGTTTAGGAATAAAGCGTGTTTGTATTTAATATGAACTCCTTCGTTATCGCAAAACTATACGGCCTATTTCTTTTCGATTTCCGAATGGAAGCGATGCAGAAAACGGTGTAAAAGTGGAGAGAAAAGAAAGCAAAACACCAGTATGCTGCTGCACCAACAAAAATAGTAACCGAAACTACAATTATTGTACTACTGAAGAGATAAAAAACCTAACAAGAATTTGATTATTTATAATGCACTGCGAGCCAGATCGTTTTTTGACGAGGATCAGTCCAGTCAACGCGATGAAGAGTATTTGCAGGAATCAATAGATGGCTACCTGTTTTCATCTTTACTACCCGGTTATCCTTAAAGAATCGCAATCTAGCCGCACCCTTGACCAAAATAACCCATTCATTCCGCTTTCCCTTAAGCCACTTCCCCTCTTTCGTCGCCTGCCCTGTCGAAATAATTCTCTCTATCTTAAGAGTTCGCGTAGCGAGTAAAGTTTCGAATAATTCCTTAGCCATGTTTATATTATAACGCTATAAAACTAAAATCCAACCAAAATGGCGCTACTATTAAGGAGCGTCCCTTGTAAAGGGTATTTAATAGTGTTATACTTTAATTGGGAGATGGGTAGAATAAAGGTCCATGTAGTTATCCATCCTTCCACGCAAGAGCTGGGGCTGTGGAGTTGAAACAGCGAACCCTGACTCTTGTTCTTTTTTATATAGCCCTATCAAACAAAAAAGCGCCTAGAAGAACTTCCCAAGCGCCCGAAAAAATAGAAACGTCCCCTATTTTTCCTGCAGTAGCGTCTTGCTTGGCTGTGATTTCGAGGGACTCAAAGGATGGCAAGCGGGCAAAAATAAACAAAAGGATTGAGCACCTTAAGTTTTGATATAGCGAAATCCTTTGAAATTGCCCACAAAAAAAGCCCAGCAATCAATCAAGACTGCTGGGCAATTTCAAAGGAGCACCGACCTACTCTCACATAGCCTTACGACTACACTACCATCGGCCCTGAGGGGCTTAACTGCCGTATTCGGAATGGGAACGGGTGTTTCCCCCTCGGTATGAGCACTCCAAATTTTAATGAGCGCATAACTTACGGAAGCACGAAGTGCGACGTAAGTTATTTGCGCGAATTAATCCTGGAGACGCGAAGCGGCTCCAGGATCTCCATACAATATTCAACAACTACATACATTTTGGCAAAAACTACACATAAACGAGACCTCAGATTTCCTTCCACAACCGCCCCTTTAAAAGCAGGTTGCTTCAGGCAATACTTTTTCCGGTAAAACGGAAAAAGTATTAAGGCCAAGCCAATCGGCTGATTAGTACGCATTAGCTTAAATCCTTACGGATCTTACACATTGCGCCTATTAAGGTCGTAGTCTACGACCAGCCTAATGGGGATACCTATTCTTGGGGGGGGCTTGACACTTAGATGCTTTCAGCGTTTATCCCTTCCGAACATAGCTACCCGGCCTTTGCCCTTGGCAGGACAACCGGAACACCAGAGGTCCGTTTCTTTAGGTCCTCTCGTA
>Ga0315285_10009254_pt1 | contig 10078 bp, 11 predicted proteins | sample YL17G09_36_MG_FD_203698 | JGI IMG/M metagenome (GOLD analysis project Ga0315285, IMG submission 203698) | Sediment microbial communities from Yellowstone Lake, YNP, Wyoming, USA - YL17G09_36 | ecosystem: Environmental > Aquatic > Freshwater > Lake > Sediment | place: USA: Wyoming | collected... | reverse complement strand
CGGAAAGGTCTTATTCTTGTTTGGTTTTATGTTGTTTGGTGTCTTCAGTGTTGTTTGGATTTTATCACCAATAAAACACAAACTGCTGAAGGCACTTAATATTTATTTAAGTGCGAAACTCAGGTTTCCCATAACCTTTCACTGCCTGTATTGTAATATCAAAATAATTACTTCTTTAAAAACATATCCTTAGAAACAGGAGAATTGACACGGTTTATTGTTTTATTAAAGTCAAATTTTGATCTGTAGTTCCTGATGGTGTAATAATTAGAATTGTATCATTGTTAGAGAAATGGTAATCCAAAGTAGAACTAATGACTTCAGAGATAGTCAAAACTAATTTTCCATTCTTAAGTTCCCAAGTTCCATGACTACTATGATTAGATAAATTTCCAAAAAATTGATTTTCATGACTGTCAATAAATGTTCCGATAATTGTTCCATTTGAAAAAAACTCATAGATAAGTTCAGTTGGTTCAAATGCTTTCCATGTACCAATAAACCTATTTTTTTCAGTATTATTATTAATTTCATTACATCCACTTAATCCAACAGTAACAAGCAAGGCAACGATTCCTATGATTACGAGCTGTTTTTTCATTTTTCTGTTACCAATTTAGATACTAAGATTTTCTTCAACAAATTTTCGAAAGCCCTTATAGTATGCTGCTCCCCATATCGGGGTTTTCTTGCAATAATAAATTTTTTTATCCTTTAACGAAATAATAACGGGAAATTCAAATGCCGCCCAGTGTTTTTCCGCAAGTGTTCTTTCCATCCATAGTTTAATATCTATATGAAAATCATCTGAAACAATGACTGGGGTAGAAAGTAAACTCCCTCCGAAACCTCTAGGTAACAGTGAATCACGGTTGTCAAGTGCATATTTAGTAGAAGCCATTGAGAAGCTCTGTATTGTTCCAATATCTACATTTTCTAACAATGTTACAGCAATAGTTCTTGACATCTTACCAAATTTTGAAACTTCAAGAGAGGTTTTTATGGCGAGTAAATCCACTTGGTACGGGGAGATTAGAATATCATGTTTTATCCCAAATCCTTTCCCAGCTAATTTTCTTTCAAGTAATCCCAAAAATGTTTGATATTCGCTCAAACTTTTGTTAGTATCATTCATTTTTTTTCTCCATCAAACTAAAATTTTAAAACAATTATTTCTTTAAAAACATATCCTTAGAACCTAAGTGTTTTGTTTTAATCAGCAAAATAAATTCTTATTTCATAATATTCATTCTGATATTGTATAATCTCTGTGTCAAAAAACTCTAAAATGCCCCTTAATCTACTCATTTCTTCTGAAGGAGATGCTACTTCTATTGTTTTATTGGTGAGTATAGCTTCTTTTAAATGAGGGAAATTATTCATTTGTTCTTCGGTCATGTTCACACTATTACCTGATCCTCTATTTTGTTTTAGAGCCCGTATACCTTGTGTAGGTCCAAAACAACCACTTACTTCGACACAAACAAGAATGGCAACGATTCCTATGATTACAAGTTGTTTTTTCATATTATTAACCTAGCACATTATCATTTTTTATATTTAGGCATAATAAGTATCAATTTCAGGTTTGAAAATTGTTTTTGTATCGGAATATTTGTCAAGTCTGGCACCAAATTGGTCTTCACATGTTATTCTTAATCTCACCGCATAATCTATAAATCCAGAAGGCAGATTATGGAGACGATTAATGCTTGTTAAAACACTCAAATCATTCGATTCTTTTGAAGCGATATTTCCAATGTTTAAATCTATTGCTCCTCCATTAAAGTCCTCTTCTCTAATATCAAATCTTTGCGCAATACCTTGTTGCATTTGTCTAACAGCCCAATTGTAGGATAATCTACAATTAATGGCAGTTCCTGGACCATCGTTTTTTATTTTTATAATCTTTTTTATGTTATCAAAAGAGATTGCCAATCTCGGTTCAAAATCTGCTTTCTGAATCTTAATTAATTCTTGATACGACATATATGTAATACACGCCATTATAAAAGTTGCTATTGCCATAGTAATAGTAGAAGTAGCAAGAATATTATTTTCCATAAACGGGAAAAACCTGAGATATATAAAAAACGATATAAATGTAAATAAAATAATTAAACTCATTTTTGTTATTAATTTCATTTTCCTTTGCCTCCACCTTGTAGTTTTGTAACAATTACTTCTTTAAAAACATATCCTATAGAGGGAAAGCATTGACACGGTTTTAAGGACTCAATGGTTTTTTGTGCGAATCAAATGATAAAAAAAGAAAAAGAGAGAAGAGAGTATCATAGGTTAAGGTATTGTAATGAAATGCCCGCGAACCCTCGCTGTTTGCGTTACTGGAGGGCTGTTATCGATAGTTACTGTGATGTTTATATATGGAAATCCCCAACCAAAAAGGATTGAGGACTTAAGTGTTATTGTACCACCCGCTGAAATAGTGGAGATAACTTTTGAATATGTTCTTGAATCTCCCGGAGAAAGACGTGGCCATAAGGGTGGGACACTACATAACCGTGCAGGACCATTATTTGTTATCGTTATATTCACTGTTACATTGGTATGACTTTCATTACAAATTTCAGTAATCATTACTGGAAACCGGAACCTTATCGTTTTATTGTAAGAAGGCCATGAAATATTGAAACAGCCTTGTTCGTAACTCCCTGCTACGGGCAACGCAGTAGCGACCAATGGCTTTGGGCTACTTTTTTCACTTGTCATTCCTACTGGTACAACAGCAGCAGCTATCAACAGCATACATACCAATATTCCAATGATTTTTCTTTTCATTTTATTTCCTCCTTTAAATTCTATATCTAACGCTGTTTGCTATCACATAACAGGATTTAAATGTTTGGAAAAGATAAAAATTCATTTCCTTCTTTAAAAACATATCCTTATAATGAATCCAAAATAATAAAAAGAAACCAATGATTTTATTTTTGTTTACTATGCGAATTTGATCGAGAAAAATATGGGTGAAGAAAAAGTTTTTATTGGTAAATCATTAAGAGTTTTTCTTAGTTATAACACAGATGATAAAAAATTAGCTAAACCTATAAAAACGGGGTTGGAGGATTATGGACTGGATGTGTTTTTAGCACACGAAGATATTGTCCCGTGTGCAGAATGGGAAACTATATTATTTCAAACTCTCAAGCAAACCGATATTTTTATGCCTTTATTAACAAATAATTTTAGAAAATCTTTATGGGTAGACCAAGAGACCGGTATTGCTATTTCCGATAGTAAATTTGTCATTCCATTAAAGGTGGATATTGATCCATACGGATTTCTTTCTAAATATCAAGCTTTAAAAGTAACTTACAAAACCACTGTTTTTGAAGGAGTAACTTATTATTTTTGCCCTGATTTATTATTAGAAATATTAAAAATAATCCGAGGAAAAAAAGAATTTCAAGAAAACCTTAAGGACTGTTTGATTAGGTCTTTCGTAAAAAGCGGATCGTTTGAAAGTTCATCAGATATAGCCAGTTTTTTGGATACTTACACCGAATATTCCCAAGAACAAATAAATGAGATAATTAACGGCAGTATTTCAAATCCACAGATATATAAATCGTTTAAAACTAAACGTTTTTTAAAAAAATTTATTTCAAAATACAAATCATCTATTGAAGCAGAAAAAATTACAGAATTGAATGGTCTATTTTAATAAATAAAATATAATCCTTTTTACTGGAGAAGCATTAACACGGTTTTAACTCATGGTTTATGCGAATTATTCTTAATATTATTTTTTCTTACCATTTCTATTTTCAATTGCTATTTTTGTAGTCTGCGGTATTTTCTCATATACCTCATCGATTTTTTTAGGTTGGGTTATCATAACATCTACAATTATATTCAATAACTCAAATATTCTAATTGCAGTTTCAATATCATCTTTTAAGTCAATTAGACCTGGATGGACTGCATGATTTCCTATAATCCTTACTCCATCAAGCGATTTCTGGATTTTTGATGATAGTCCTTTTTTTACTAAATTACCGATATCATCATTTAGGTTTTTGCCTTTTTCTCCTAGATGAGGAATTAATTTTTCTAATCCTAATCTCAATAAAGCCGCAGCAGCTCTTGGAGATTTATTGACTATGGTCCTAGCTTCCATATAGTCTTTTTGAACATCAACTGGCATATTTTCAGAAGGCATAGGGGCAGAAGATTTTGTTGGATAAACCATGTCATTTTTAAACCAAATACTATATTTTTTACATCTTTCACAAAAATTAATTTGTAAATTATCAATATATTTTGTTTTAGGGGAATAGTATAAAGGAAAAAACCATTTTTGATGAGCATAAGTATCACAATGAGGGCAATGAAATGCTTCTAAATCTTTCTTTGGTGGAATATACTTATTTCCATTTGTCATAACCTTTGCCTCTCCCTAAATGCTATTTCGTAGCATCTAATTCTTTAAAAACATATCCTTAGAACTCATGTTTTGTGCTGATCGATATTACGGCAATGAGGTTTTATAATTTGGGAGGAAAGGAAAAATATCAGGGGATACTACGAAAAACGTAAAACGTCCCTTCCTCCTTTTCTCCAGTAAAACTATACTACCATCTATATTAATAATTTTCTATACTTTTTGGTAACATTTGTAACAAGAAACCAATGCCTCAAAGCAGCTAAATGTTTTTATACAAAAAAAGATAATAATATCTTGGGGAGTCATCTGGGAGAGTTGACACGGCATTTTTATAAGGAGAACAACAGGAGAAATAAAGGGAGGAGAATTTTTATATGATTCATTTATTATTAAATGTAATTGGAGAGCGTGAAAATGCTACAAGGAAAGGTAATTATAAATTTTGAATATGATGAAAAGAAAGAAAAATGCAGTTGGGATTTGAAACAAGAAGGTAAAGATACGTTAAATAAAGAAAATTTAATTTTCTTATTTCAACATCTTATCGGAGAGCTCATGTCAGATTAATACTGACACATTGGTATCGGAGAAGCATTAACACGGTTTTTAAAGTAAGAATTCCACCGGTCTATAGCGAACGAAGTGAGCGGTGACCGGTGGTCAGAGAAACAACAATAAAACCTGTTTTTATTAGATAATTTTTGGTGGTGCCACTGCTCTTATTGATCCAAATGAGCAGCAGCTAGGCACTACCAGGAGAAATTTTTATGGATCGTATTAGCGAATGCTTTGCCGAAATTCAGCACCATAGTTCAAGTGTCGGAAGAAATGTTTTACACTTGAGCTTCAAGACCAAATACTGTCACAACATATTTAACTTTCCGGAGGTACAAAAACGTTGCGAAGAAATTTTTCGAGAGGTTTGTAAAAAACATCGATGGATCCTCCGAGAAATTGGATTCGATCAAGACCATGTCCATATCACCATCGACGCAGGAACCGATGGACCAAAAGATATAGCGAAAGCTCTCAAAGGAACTTCTGGGAAAAAACTATTACACGAATTCCCCGAAATTAAAAAAACTTTCTTTTGGGGGAGCGGATTCTGGAGCCCAACAATCTTTTTCGACAGCCTCGGTGAAAGAACCATCACAGATATGGATGCTTATACACGAAACCAGGGAATGCTCAGGAACTACTCTTTCAAACCAGGCCAGTCACATCTCGATGATTTCGCATCCTGGAGGATCAATACTGAGAATTGAACCTTACCACGTAGAGCGTAACCGCCGAGGCTAACGAAGTGAGCTGAGCATGCCACCAGTCTATTTGACTGGTGGTGCGGGCACGCATTTTGACAACTATGAAGAAATCTTAACGTAACGTCTTTTACAAATATTATTCTTACAGATACATTTAAAAATACCTAGCATATTAATATTTTATATAAATATATTGGGGACGGTTGAAAAAAATGGAAAAGTATAATTTGAGGAAGAAGGCTATTGTTTTTGCCATCGTAACTTTTTTTGTCATGATGGCTTCTGCTCCGACTATTATTTCAACGAGCAATATCAACAATAAAGACCAACCAATTAGTATACGATCAAACAATCAACCTGTGCTATCACTAGAGGAAATTGAATTAAAACAAAAAGAGTTGTATAGAGATATTGATCTAGAAAGAGGATGGTATTGGAAACCACCCTATCCAAACTACGCACCTCATACACCAGGTGGTATGCCTGATTTTGATGAGAAACAGGATCAATGGAAAGCAATAGAACCTGGACCTGATGGAGTCATACAATCTCAACCTGCTGGAGATGACATATTTAACCCAACAGAAAATTGTATAGCACCTGGGCCAGACTGTCATTTACAAACAGTACCTGCTGGTGATGATGTTGCCGTCTGGGCGTTCTGCGGACCAGTTGCAGTAGCAAACTGTTTCTGGTGGTTCGACTCAAAATACGCGACCCCCACTGGAACACCAGGAGATGGAGAAGACAACTTTGCATTAGTCGCAGATTATGGTGCTGGAGATGATCATTCAAAAGCTAACGTACCACTTCTTATTCAGAACCTTGCAAAAGCGATGCAGACTACCAGTAAGGGAACAACCTATATTGCAGACATGCAGAATGCAATTCACCAATGGTTTATTGACACGGGTCTTAACAATAAATTTGTAGAAAATACATACGACAAACCCACTTTTCAATTCGTAGAAAATGAGATTGAACGTAGCCAAGATATTATTCTTCTAATCGGATATTATAACAGAGCTAAAGTAGTTGACCAGCAACAGACTCAGTGGGATCAGATTATAGATTTGCCGCACATGACCGGCCATCTTCAAAGCTTTACCCCATCAGTAAATAAGTTAGATGCAGTACAAGTTTTGCTATCTGGGAACCAAATACCAACAACTGTTAAAGTTTGTATTTGGAACCAACTTCCTATTCCTGCCGCCACTCCTCTAGGAACCTCATTGATGACTATCATTCCAGGTGCACCAGCATGGTACCAGTTCCACTTTGCTCCATCCATACCACTAACACCTGGTGCTTTGTATTATATATCAGTCGATGAGATAGGTACTACTACCTACAACACCCATTGGCACTATAAAAATTCAAATGTTTATCCAAATGGAATGGCTTTTTGGGAAGCTCCACCATGGGTGTTTACACCACAACCTGATAAGGATTTTGCCTTTAAAACCGAATATTATGGCACTGAAGGTTACAGAGTGGGTGGACACTATCTCACTTGCGCAGGAGTAAATTCACAGGATCTAAAGATTGGTGTTAGTGACCCATGTTGGGACATACAAAACCCTACCCCGGATTACACGAAACATAACGATGCTCAATTCGTTTCACACGATATTCACAACGTGACACTTAATTGTCCCATTTCAAACTATGACTACAAATGGTGGCTACCAGATTTCCCAGCAGAATGTGATTATACAATAGTAGAACAAGCGGTCGTCATATGTCCGGTTAATAACCCGCCAAATAAACCTGTTAAACCATCTGGTCAAGCAAGTGGTAAGATAAATGTCGAATATACCTATACAACTAGTACAACTGATCCAGATGGGGATCAAGTATACTATAATTGGAGTTGGGGAGATGGCACCTATAGCGGTTGGATAGGACCCAACGCTTCCGGTGCGACTGTGAGCGCAAAACACAAATGGAGTGTAAAAGGATCATATCAAATCAAGGTCAAAGCTAAGGATACCAATGGTGCTGAAAGCCCATGGTCTGACCCCCTGCCAATCCGCATGCCCACCTCGTACAATATACCGATGCTATGGTTCTGGGAAAGATTACTAGAGCGATTTCCAAATGCATTTCCAATATTACGACTCTTAATGGGATACTAAATCCCCCTCTTTTTCTTTTCTTTTTATATCTGTCAACGATTAGCACAAAAACCTGTGGTTAAGTTTTTTAGATGTATAGGTTTTTTAAAGAAAGAATATGAAAATACAGATATAAAAAGAAAAAAGGAGGAATGAACTGGTTATTCTTTTGTTTCACTTTGCAAAATTGGGTTGACGGGGGAACACGTGTCTGAGAAGGGTCACGAAGGTTGATGGTAGGAACCTGTTGTTTCTGAGAGAACTGCCGCCTTAAAGACTCCTATGATAACTTTTTGACCGACAAACCCAAAGGTGTAGTTTTGCGATATGATGATTTCACCTGATGTATGTATCAGCTGAGTTGAAGGCAACATCAAGAGACGTGCTGCGTTGAACGTTATAAATTCCCCCGATTCTTTCAGATTTCTTATCAACCCTAAGAGAATGGTCGTTTCAAGCTGGATTATTTCTACACGAAACGGTTCAGACCAGCTGCTTTCGGTATCGTCGATGTCTTTGGCTTTCGTCTTTATAGGATACGTACCTTCATTCATCCAAGAGTGTGACATAGTTACTATTTCGCCTGACAGATACGGACCGATCCAACTGGTATTTGTTCCATCGCCCCAGTCAATGTAATAAAATACGTTATCTCCATCAGGGTCAGATGACATGAATGTGTAATTATATGATACTCCTGGTTTACCTTTTGTTGGACCATTTATTATTGGTGTATTCGGCGCGGCGTTTACTGGTTGCATCATAATTTCAAGCACCTGTGCACTTGTCTGTGTGATAATCACTTGTTGACATTGCGGGTAATACCCATCGAGACTGAGATTTAAGGTGTACGTTCCTGGTGGAAGAAAGAGGTGATACCTGCCAAACTGTGGTTCACTCATGAAATACTCACCATTGGGAAACGTAATTTCCTGAAGTTTTATTGAAACAACCAAGGGTTCTTCAGTAATCGCATTTCGGATATGGCCACTAAGAGAAATTGGTCGTTGGAACATCCATAGAATACCAGGCCAGAGCAAAGCAGCCTCTGTTTGAGCGCTCGCATAGGTGGGTTGAAAATCAGTATGTGTCTCGATAAGATTTGCATAAGATCCGTTTATCGCAAGCTGCATTTCGTAGTTTTCCCCGTCAGCACTTGGAATACGCACTGAACCACCATATCCAGATGCAGTCGATAGGCTAATTGCTTCTGAACGTAAGAAGTTTGAGAATGGGTGCGTAAGCGCACAATATCCATACAATACTTCTCTGCCATAGGAGTGATAATCGAGTACTTTTGTAAAATGTTGATCAGTACTGAATGCAATCATTGTTTGTGTCTCAGCTTCTGAAGCAGGAGATGGTCCTCGATACGTTTCATCGGTTGGATCTGGACTACCTCCGCCTGGTGAATCCCAACCAAAGGGGTAATTTCGGTTTAAGTCAACTCCAATGCCGGGGGGGTAGGGATGACGGTTTTTGCGCCACCAATTATCATAATTGAACATGTATTCGTAGCCATCTGGGTTCCATACAGGTGTGATCCAGATCTCATTACCGTCAACCGCTGCGGTAATTTCAGGGTTATTCCCGTATTGTGTTGTGAGTTGTGTGATTGCATATAAAGCGATAACAGGGGTTACTATTTCGCGAGCATGATGACAACCTACAATCAGGAAAGTTGGTTCATCTTCATCCTGTTGGACGTTGTCAGAAATTTTCATTGCATAAAGGTGTCTTCCTTCATAGGTTGGAGAGACTCCATAAGTTGTGGTGAGGTCGTAGACTTGGCACAGTGCGGGATATGTGCTTGCTGTCATATTCATTTGATTGATGATTTCAGTGTAATCTGAATATCCTGGAGGGATAAAAGTCGAGTTCTCAGATATCTGTTCATGTTGAATATCTCGAAATGGTCTTCCCTGAGTTATACTGGTAATTTCGAACCCCTGGTGTTGTAAGTAACATAGCTCAGTCGGGGTAACAACTACTTGTACAGTATGGTCCTGTATCGTATTTTCTAAGACATCAAACCCTTTTGCTAATAATAAAGAAGCAACAGTTGAAGCATCGTCTGCTTTGAGAATAATAAGACTATTGGTTCCACCCGCATGAGATAGGGTATTTCCATCTGCTAGCATCTTATTTCCGGGTGCTATACCTGCATAACTTGTTATCATCAGCAATATACAGACTAATAACGCAATTATTTTCAGTTTCATTTTGTATCCCCCTTATTTTGTTCTGCATATGTTATAATGTAACAATTCTTCATATAGTTATCCATCCAT
>Ga0315285_10009253_pt1 | contig 10078 bp, 6 predicted proteins | sample YL17G09_36_MG_FD_203698 | JGI IMG/M metagenome (GOLD analysis project Ga0315285, IMG submission 203698) | Sediment microbial communities from Yellowstone Lake, YNP, Wyoming, USA - YL17G09_36 | ecosystem: Environmental > Aquatic > Freshwater > Lake > Sediment | place: USA: Wyoming | collected... | reverse complement strand
CGATTAACAAGCCGCCGGAAGTCTGCGGGTCGTAGAGGATGATCCTCTCCATCTCCGGGACTTTATCGGAGAAGGAGATCTCCGGGCCGAAATGGGTCTGGTTGCAATAGGCCCCTCCGGGCACCATCCCCATGGCCGAATATTCTTTCGTCCCCGGAAGAAGGGGAATCCGGGAGTAGAAGAGGCGGAAGGAAAGACCGCTTCCCCGGGCCATCTCGGAGACATGGCCCAAAAGGCCGAAGCCGGTGATATCCGTGCAGGCATGGACCCGGCATCGAGCCATGGCTTCAGCCGCTTTTTGGTTCAGCCGGCCCATGGATTCAGCCGCCCCCTGTAAATATTCCGCATCGGCCATCTCCGCCTTGTTGGCTGTAGAGATAATGCCCGTCCCGATGGGTTTCGTCAAGACCAGAACGTCCCCTGCCTGAGACGCCTTGTTGGTCAAAATTTCCCGGGGATGCACGGTGCCGGTGACCGACAGGCCGTATTTCAACTCGGCGTCTTCCACCGTGTGCCCCCCCACGAGCACAGCCCCCGCTTCATGGATCTTGTCCAGCCCTCCCCGGAGAATTTCCGTAAGGATGGAAAGATCCAGGGACAGGCGGGGAAATCCGATCACGTTCATGGCGGTCAGGGGTTTTCCGCCCATGGCGTACACGTCGCTCAGGGAATTGGCCGCGGCAATCTGCCCGAAGACAAAGGGGTCGTCCACGATGGGGGTGATGAAGTCCACCGTCTGAACCAGGGCCATCTCTTCCGAAAGCTTAAAGACCCCGGCGTCATCGGCGGTTTCGGTCCCCACCAGGAGATTAGGATGCCTCTCCAGGGGCAGGGGTTTCAGCGCTTTATCCAAGTCCTCCGGACTCAGCTTGGCCGCTCACCCGGCGGCGCGAACCAGGGCAGTGAGACGTACTTTTTTATCCATGATTCCTTCTCTGAATCCTTGTCAGGGGGTTGATGCTCTTTCTTCGCGCGAGGCGGCCAGGGCTTCCCTGGACGCCCGCGGGGTTTCCCATTCGATGGGCCAGGGAGAATAGACCAGTCGGAGCGCCCGCTCCGTCCCCCTGGCCCGGTATTCAACCAGTCCTTTGAGAAAGGAGAAGTAGAACACATCCTCCGCGCTGTACAGGGTGAAGAGAAAGCTCAATTCATAGAGCTCGCGGACCGCATTCTGCCGGTGGACATAGACTCCCCAGAGGAATTTCGACTCGCTGTCGCCATGGGGAGTCCGGCGATACTCGTAAAGGGTGAAGAGAGGCGCCCAGTTCCTCTCCCATCCCTCGTAATCCGACGGGATCAGGCAGGGCCAGTAGAAAAGAATACCCCCTTCTTTTTCCTCGCGGTAGTAGAAAAGGGGCCAGACCCGAATCCTCCGCTCCTCCTCCCCTTTTTTCTTCCACACCTTCATTTCATCCTTGGAAAGGAGGAGAAAACGTTCATTCGAATTCTTGAATTGGTCATCCTCATCTTTCGCGTACCAGTAAATGGGCCAGAGGAAATAGCCCCGCTCCCGTCCTTCCCAGTACTTGCGGCCGTAGATCGGAAAAACCCGATAGATCTCCTTGTCGTCCCCCTGGGCGAACTGGAGGATGGGCCAGGGGATGTCCCACTGGGTGTAGTGATCATCTTCATCGTAGGTGTAGGTGAAGAAGGGCCAGAGCACGGACCGCTGCACCCGTTTGGAAGAAGTCATGGACACATAGAGGGGCAGGACCATGTTGATCTCGGTGGGGTCGTCGGTATAAAGGTATCTTTTTTGATGATGAAAAATGGGCCACAGAAAATAGGTTTTCTCGTAGTCGTTTTCTTTCTTCACCTGGCTCACCAGGGGCCAGGCCCTGTATCCTTCCCTCCCGCCCCCCTCGTAAATCGTAAAAAACGGCCAGAAAAGGGAAACCGCCCGGCTTTTCCCCTCCCGGGAATCGGCATAGACCGGCCAGAGAAAAAAATTGATTTCATCCCTGCCGAACCGGTTCTTCATACGGCCGTAAAGGGGGAAAAAGCCCCCGTAGGGTTCCCCTTGGTCCGTCTCCCCCCAGAAGGCCAGGAGGAATCCCCTTTCTTTTTTTCCCCCCCGGGTCAGGTCATCCGAGGTCGAGTAGAAGGGCATCAGGTAGGATTTCACTTCCCTTTCGGTCCGCTCGTATTTTCCCAGGGGATAGAGATATTCTGTCCGGGAGTACTTTCCCTCCTCTCCCTGCCAGTAAAAAAAAGGCCGAAAAGCCAGGTGGGAATCGCGCGTGTCCTTTCGGTAGGTGAAAAAGGGGCCGAGAACATCCACCGCCTTTCCTTCCCTTTCTTCATCTTCGCTGTAGATGAACAGAGGGGCGAAGTTCTCCCTGCGCGGCCCCGGGCTCAGGGTGGCACATCCGGAAACCCACGTCCAGAGCAGCAGAAGAATCAATCCCGCGGCTATTCGTAATCCTGTTCCCCCGTACCGTATGATGGCCGCCCCCCTTACGGAATCACCAATCCCAGAATGACGCTCAGGACGGTAACCGGCGTCACCTCACTGATTCCATCCGCCGCTTTCTGCACCGATTTGACCGCCCGCCTCGTGTCCTCGTAGAGCGCGTCATCCTTGACCAATTTGCCGATGGTTCCCTCCCCTTTTTCGATCTGCTCGGAAACCTTTTTCAGGTTGGCCAGGGTCTCTCTGGCTTCGATCATGGTCGCCTTGGTCTCATTGTACAGGGCTTCGTCTTTGACCAGCTTCCCCAGGGTCCCTTCCCCGCTTTCGATCTGCTCGGAAATCTTTTTCAGGTTGGCCATGGTCGCCTTGGTCTCGTTGTACAGGGCTTCGTCTTTGACCAGTTTTCCCAGGGTCCCTTCCCCGCTTTCGATCTGCTCGGAAACCTTTTTCAGGTTGGCCATGGTCGCCTTGGTCTCGTTGTACAGGGCTTCGTCTTTGACCAGTTTCCCCAGGGTCCCTTCGCCCTTTTCGATGGCCTCGGTAACCTGCCTCAGGTTGGTCATGGTATCTTTCACTTCCGCATAGAGCTTATCGTCCTTCACCAGCTTCCCCAGGGTTCCCTCTCCCCGGTCGATGGTCTGGGTGATATGCTGCAGGTTAACCATGGTCTCCTTGGCCCCCGTGACCAGCTCCTTGATGGACTTTTCCCCCTCCTCTCCTCCCAGAACGTTGCTGAGCGATCGGGTGACTCGCTGGATATCGCCCCCAATGTTGCTGAGCTGGGTAAGGACCCGGTCCACATCGGCGGAAGGGCCTCCTTCTTCGACCAATCCATCCGCCTTGATGAACTCGGCGTCGGTCCCCGGAGCGATCTCGATGTATTTCTCTCCCAAGAGCCCCGCGGATTTCACGTAAACCTTCGACCCCAGGGGGAGCTTCACGTGGAAGGGCAGGAGCATGCTGACTTTGGCCTTCAATCCTTCCAGTTTGATGGCCTCCACTTTGCCGACCTCCACTCCCGCAATCCGCACCGGGGAGTTTTTGTCCAGGCCGGCCGCCGATTCCACGTACGAGTAGGCCCGGTATCCTTCTTCCCGGACGGCGATCCGACCCACCCGGACCGTAAAATAGGTCAACAGGATAATCCCCAGGAGAACAAAGATCCCCACTTTTGTCTCCGTTCCGATGCTTCTCATCCCTTACCTCCTTCAGGCTTTCAAAGTTTCCGGCCGATGTCTGTGCCCCGGGTAATCGGCCCTTCCACCTGCCCATGGATGAACTGCTGAACGATCTCGTTCGGCGAGACCTTGATCTCCCCGGGAGTTCCCACTTCGATGATCTGTCCCTGGTACAGCATGGCGATCCGGTCGGCAATCCGGTAGGCGCTTACCATGTCGTGGGTGATGGCGATGGAGGTGACATCGAGCTTTTCGCGCATTTCCACGATGAGTTCGTTGATCACATTGGCCATGATGGGGTCCAAACCGGTGGTGGGCTCATCATAGAGCAGGATGGCGGGCTCCATGGCGATGGCCCGCGCCAGAGAAACCCGCTTCCGCATTCCGCCGGAAAGCTCGGAGGGCATGAGGTTTTCGATATTCTTCAGCCCCACCAGGCTCAGCTTTTCCACGGCGCCGGCCTTGATCTCGTCGTCCGACAGCTTGGTGTGCTGCCGCAGTCCGAACCCCACATTTTCCCAGACCGTCAGGGAATCGAAAAGGGCGTCCCGCTGGAAGAGCATGCCGAATTTTTTCCGCAGCTCGTTCCATTCCTTCTCGTTGAGGTTGGAAATCTCGGTTCCATCCACGTAGATTTCCCCCCGATCATGGCGGAGCAGGCCGATGATGCACTTAATGAGAACGCTTTTGCCCGTCCCGCTTCCCCCGATGACCACCATGGACTCCCCGCACTTGACCTCCAGATTCATACCCCGCAGCACCTGGTTCGGGCCGAAGGCTTTATGGATCTCCTTCACCACGATCATGGGGTCATCCGGGTTGCGGCAGCCTTTCTCTTCCATCTTTAGATTTTCAGCCATCGGCCTTTCACTATAAGATTTCAGCCTTCGATCACCCCCCGGCCTTCCTCCCTCGAGGAGGAGGCTTGGGGCGGGGACCCTCAGCACTCATGACTTTCTCAAAAGAACAAGGCGGTGATGAAATAGTTGGCGATCAGGATCAGAAGGGAGGATACGACCACCGCCTTGGTCGTCGCCTTGCCGACTCCCTCGGCTCCCCCCTGGGTCTGAAATCCCTGATAACATCCGATGATGGCAATGATCATCCCGAAAACAATGGCCTTCAACAGCCCGATATAGAAATCCTCCAGGTCCAGATAATCGAAGGTGCGGCGAATGTAGATGGTCGGGTTGCTTCCCAAAAGATTTACGCTGACCATGTAGCCTCCCAGAATTCCCACCACGTCGGCAAAGAGGGTCAGAATGGGCATGATGATGACCGAGGCCAGAAACCGGGGGACGATCAGATATTTGATGGGATTGGTGGCCAGGGTGTAGAGGGCATCGATCTGCTCGGTTACCTGCATCGTTCCCAGCTCCGCGGCCATGGCTGAGCCCACCCTTCCGGAGACCATTAACCCCGAGAGCACCGGGCCCAGTTCGCGGGTCATGGACAGGGCTACCACCGTTCCCACAAAGGCCTCGGCGTTGAAACGCTTGAAACCCGTGTAGCTCTGGAGCGCCAGCACCATCCCGGTGAAGGCCCCGGTAATCAGAACGACGGGAATGGATTTTATGCCCACTTCTTCGATCTGTTTCAGCAGGTTGCGGACATCCAGGGGGGGGCGAAAGATCCAGCTGAAGACTTTCCCGGAAAAAATCATGACCCTTCCCGATTCCGCCAGGAACTTTAAGACCCATATCCCTACCATGTCAAAAAGGCTGAACATGCCTGAATCCTTGACCTTAACCTCGGCCTTAACCTTTCCGGTATACCCGGGGCACCCTTTTGCCGATTCCGCACAGAACTTCGTAGGGAATGGACTCGATCCATCCGGCCATTTCCACCGCGCTGATCTCCTCCGCCTCCTGCCTGCCCAGCAGCACAACTTCGTCCCCGGCCTTCACCCCGGGGACCTCACTCACATCTACCATAGTCAGGTCCATACAGACAATACCCGCGATCTTCGCCCGTCTCCCCCGGATCAGAACTTCCCCCCGGTTCGATAAACGCCGGCTGTAGCCGTCGGCATAACCCACCGGGAGGACGGCGATCAGCGATTCTCTCGGGCAGCGAAAAGTCCTCCCGTAGGAGACCGGGTCTCCCTTCGGCACTTTCTTCAGCGAAAGGACGGCCGTCTTCCAGCGAAGAACGGGTCTCAGGGAAACCAGGTCGCGCAGCGCCGGCGAAGGATGGTAGCCGTATATCATAAGGCCCGGCCGGACCAGATTGAACCGGGCCGGCTCCAGCAGGGTGGTCGCAGCGCTGTTGGCCAGGTGGAAGTAGCGCGGTTGGATCCCCTTCCGGGCGGCCAAGTCCAGGCAGCGGGTAAAACGGGACAACTGTTCTTGGGTAAAAGCCCGGTCCTCAGCCCCCTTTCCCTCAGCCACGGAAAAGTGGGACAGGAGACCTTCCACCCGCAGCCTTTTCAAAGATCCCAAGACTTCGAGGGCCGCCTCCCATTGCCGCCAGGGAATCCCCAAGCGGTTCATTCCCGTGTCGATCTTCAGATGCACGGAGAGCCGTCGTCTTTCCTTCTCGGCCCGGGCGTTGAAGGCCCGGGCGATTTCCAGATCATAAATCACCGGAGTCAGCCGGTTGGCCGCAATCCGGTCGAATTCATCCGGATAAGTCCCGGCCAAGACCAGGATGGGTGCGGGGGTTCCGGACAGGCGGAGCTCGATTCCTTCTTCCGTGGTAGCCACCCCGAAGATGCGGGCCCCCGCGGACTCCAGCTCCCGGGCCACCTCCGGCGCCCCATGGCCGTAGGCATTGGCTTTAACCACCGCCAGGATCTCGGCTTTCCCCCGGGTCAGCTTGCGCAGCTGCTGCAGGTTGTGCCGCAGAGCATCCAGATCGATTTCCGCCACCGTCGGTCTGCTCATCGCCGTTCTCACTTCGTGGTCATGGTATAGACCCCGTCCCAGTCCGCGGGCGGGGGGTTCTTCGAAAGGGCATCGCACCGTTCCAGGTAGAGCTTTGCCGGCCCGTCGTGGGGGAATTGGGCCAGCAACGCCTGGAAGCCTTCCCGGGCTTTGTTCCAATTCCTCTTCCGGTATTCAACCAGAGCGGCGTGGAAGCCCCCGGCCAGGGTCTGCTGATCGGCGGAAGCGGTTTTCACGGGAGCCAGAAGCTCGTAGATCTTTACCGGCTGATCCTTTCCCTTCACCCGCACCAGGTCCAGTTCCCTCGCCAGAAATTCTTCCTTGACCCTATCAAAGGTCATCTCGCTGGCGATGACGTTGGTCCCGTATGTTTTGTTCAACCCTTCCAGCCTTGAGCCGAGGTTGACGCTGTCGCCCATCACCGTGTAGTCGAACCGCCGGTCGGAACCCATGTTTCCCACCACCATGGGTCCGGCGTTGACCCCGATCCCGATGTTCAGAAAGGGCAACCCCTCCGTGCTCCATTTCTTCTGCAACCGGTGAAGTTCCTCCACCATGTCCAGGGCCGTTAGGCAGGCTCGCCTCACGTGATCCGGCTGGTCCAGGGGCGCCCCCCAGATGGCCATGATGGCGTCCCCCATGTACTTATCCAGGAGGCCGTCATATTTGAAGACCAGGTCCGTCATCTTGGTCAGATATTCATTTAAAAACTTGACCAGCCCCTCCGGGGTCATCCGCTCGGATATGGAGGTGAAACCCCGGATGTCGCTGAAGAGAACGGTCAGGTCTTTCTTTTCGCCCCCCAGCTTGAGCTTGTCCGGGTTCTTCAGCATCTCCTCCACCACCGAAGCGGTAAGATAATACTGGAAGGCTCCCCGGATTTTCTTTTTTTCCTTCTCCTCCGTCATGTACCGGTACCCGGTGACCCCCAGGTAGATGAACGCCAGGTTGAGGGATGGATAGATGAGGTTCATCCAGACTCCCTGGGCCTCAAAGAGAATTTTCCCCAGGACGAGGACCGACATGAATAGAGCCCCTGCGATGAGAGCTCCCCAGTGAGCCCTGACCCGGTGGAGAAAGACCCCGAGGACCAGCCCCATAACCGCAATCACCAGAATATCCATCAGGGTGATCCAATTGGGGCGGTGGAGAAACTGGCCCTGGAGAATGGAGTCGACTACGTTGGCGTGGATCTCCAGCCCGGGAAAAACATGCTCGAAGGGAGTGACCCGCAGGTCATAGATCCCGACGGCCGTGGCCCCCACCAGAACGATCTTGCCCCGGAAAGCCTTGTCGGGGGTCCGCCCGTGAATCACATCCGTGGCGGAATAGTGGGGAAACGTCTTCTGGGGTCCCCGGTAGTTGATCAGCAGCCTTCCCTCTTCACTGGTGGGGATGGACAGCTTTCCCAGGCGAATCTGATCCACCCCGAACTCGGCGATGCGCAGACCCAGGGGGGGATTCTCCAGGTATTTCTGCAGGACCGCCAGGGAAAGGGCGCAGTAATACCGGTCTTGGTACTTGATGACCAGCGGCGTCCACCGGACGGTTCCATCCGGGTCCGGGAAAATGTTGAAATACCCCGCTCCCTCGGCGGCCTGGGAAAGGACCGGGATGTTCACTTCAGGGTATTCGGCTTCGAAAAGGGGGACCCGGGAGGCCTCTTCGGAGGTGAATTTAACCACGTTGAAAGCCGTGAGGGGCGGCAGGTCCTTCTGCGGACTCTTCTCTTTCTTCCCGGAGCCCTGCCGGGGAGAGAACTGGAAGAAGTAGCCGAGGATGGCCCGTTGGGAGCGGGCCAGGGAATCGGCCAGAATCCGGTCTGAGTCGGCCCTCTTCAGCGCCTCGCCCAGGTAATGCTCCAGGTCCGGGTTTATCAGCTTCAGATCGGCGACCTTCCGCTTCACGGCGTTGAGGCTCTTGAGCTCCGAATTCTCATCGGGCTCGGCCCAGACGATATCAAACCCCACCACCCCGGCCTCCGCTTTCACCAGAGCATCCAGAAGCTGGGCCATGCGGGTCCTCGGCCAGGGCCACCGCCCGAGTTCGTCCAGAGACTTCTCGTCGATCGTCACCAGGGCCACCCGGTCGCTGGTGGGAATCTTGCCCCGGGAAAGGAAGCGCAGGTCAAGGGTTTTTAGTTCCAGAAGGTTCAGAAATTGGGGGTCCAGGTAGTAAATGCCCAGGACCACGAGGGTCAGCAGGAGGGCGATTTTAAACCCAGAAAGGTTCAGGAATTTCTTCAGATGTACGCCTTTCTCAATTTTATTAAGAGTTTACCAAATCCCTCCCCAAAAAACAACCGGATCGAATGCGAAATGCGAAATGCGGAATTCGGAATGCGAAATAAAAAGCCTAATGGGACACAGATAAACTTAGCGCGGCTGCGCCGCAACCAAAAAAATTTTATTGGACACAGATGAACACAGATAAACACAGAAAAGGATTCATGAAAAAACGCTTAACAAAATTTAAAGATTTTACACTACAGTAGTACAGATGAACACAGATCACCCCTCACTCCTCACCTTTCACTGCTTTTATCGGGACGCGGATGAACACGGATAAACACGGATTTTATATTTTCAAAAGACTGAAAGACAAAACGCTTATCGGGACACAGATGAACTTACCGCGGCTGGGCCACAACCAAAATTGCATGCTTTGCCCAGGACCACACGCCTCCCAGAAATCCCCCCCAACCCCCCTTTAGAAAAGGGGGGCGAAGGGGGGATTTCTGGGATTGCCTGGCTGTAAGAATCGGCCTTATGCAGCGGGGTTTTGCTGAGCTATAGGACTGTCTTTCCGTTTCTGTTTTTTCTTCAGGAATGATCCGTGTGTATCCGTGTTCATCCGCGTCCCATTAGGTATTTTTTCTTTGATTCTCTTGCCAATAAAGTCTGTGTTTATCTGTGTTCATCTGTGTCCAATAAAAATTTTTTGGTTGCGGCGCAGCCGCGCTGGGTAATCTGCGGATAAACAATTGGGGATTTGACTTCATATTGTTGGGTCTTGAAAACCTGCCTCCCCTGTGGCAGAATGATTTTAAATGGAATCATCAGAGAGCGCAGCAGCGCTGGCCGAAAACCGCCCGGTTTGTTTCGGCGACGAGATCAAGTTCATCGCTTACATGGAGAATACCGGGGCCGATTGCGAGTGTGCCCGCTGCCCCAGCGAAAACGACTGCGGGGAGTTCATCCTCCTCAAGTGTTCCCGGGAGCTGATTTTCTGAAGTCCGCCTTCAGCCGGGAGTTGAAATTCTAGGGCCTTCGCGAGAGCCGACGTAGCTCAGTGGTAGAGCAGCCGATTCGTAATCGGCTGGTCGGGAGTTCAACTCTCCCCGTCGGCTCCATCTCTGAGGTCTCCGCTTTCATCCTCCTCTTTCAATCAACCCAATCAACCGTCTATTGCTTTCTTTGGAAAGGCGTGTATGCATGTAGGCATACCTGACCCCAGCTCGCTCCCCCATCAGCGCCTGCGGGGCTTGGCCCTTCTTGTGGGGACCGCTTTCCACGGGTCATCCGGCCAGGGATGTTTCGGGTACCGGCCTTTCAGCTCCTTCTTCACCTGCTGGTATCCGCTGTTCCAGAACCCCTTCAGGT
>Ga0315285_10009243_pt1 | contig 10081 bp, 4 predicted proteins | sample YL17G09_36_MG_FD_203698 | JGI IMG/M metagenome (GOLD analysis project Ga0315285, IMG submission 203698) | Sediment microbial communities from Yellowstone Lake, YNP, Wyoming, USA - YL17G09_36 | ecosystem: Environmental > Aquatic > Freshwater > Lake > Sediment | place: USA: Wyoming | collected... | reverse complement strand
CAAGAAGGCCTATAACCACAACCTGTCAGATGGCGCGAGATTCATAGATCCGGGCACAGACCTCAGTTGGACGGCAGGATCCGGTGCCAAAGTCCACACCGTGTATTTCGGCGACAGTTTTAATGATGTGAATAGTGCTGTTGTGGGCTTCTCTCAGGCAGGTACAACTTATGACCCCGGGACGCTCGAATCAGATAAAACTTACTACTGGCGGGTCGATGAGTTTGATGGCGTAGAGACGCATAAAGGCGATGTCCTGAGCTTTACCACTATCGGCGTGGGCGGCACAGGTTTGCGAGGAGACTATTACACTGGCGAGAACTTCGATAAACTCGTGCTGACACGAATAGACCCTCAGGTTGATTTTCCCTGGCGTGGCAACGCACCGGATCCGGCGGTTGGCGCGAGCAACTTCTCGGTCAGATGGACCGGCGATGTCTCAGCGCAGTTTACTGAGACCTATACCTTCTATACTATCACCGATGACGGTATACGTGTATGGGTGAATAGTAAACTGATTATTGAGAACTGGACCAACCATGGAGACACCGAGGACACAGGAACTATCGACCTTGTCGCCGGCCAGGATTACAGCATTGAAATTGAATATTTCCAGGCCGGCAGTGGATCAATCGCACAGTTGGGTTGGGAAAGTCCACACACAACAAAGCAACTTATTCCCACAGACCTGCTCTGGCCGCCTGTAAAGGCCAGGAATCCGAACCCGCCTGATGGCGCCACAGATGTAAAGCACACCAAGATTCTCAAGTGGAGTGCCGGAGACCATGCTGTTTCGCATCAGGTTTATTTCGGCACCGACCAGGAGACGGTACGCAATGCAAATTCCGGTTCGCCCGAGTACAAAGGTACTAAGGAACTTGGTTCCGAGAGCTATGATCCCGGATTACTTGAGTGGGACACTACTTACTACTGGCGCGTCGATGAAGTCGACGACATTAGCCCCGACAGTCCATGGGTCGGCAACCTCTGGAGCTTTACGACAGCCAATTTCCCTGTCGTGGACGATTTTGAGGGCTACGACGTTGGCAACAACGAGATATGGTGGGCGTGGAAAGATGGTCTTGGTTATGCCGCACATGATAATGAACCGGCCTACCCCGGCAACGGGACCGGGTCGGCTGTCGGCGACGAAACCACTGCTTCTTATACAGAGGATTTCATTGTCCATGGTGGCCTTCAATCGATGCCCTTGTCCTACGACAACAACAAGCAGGGATACGCAATGTATTCAGAGGTAGAGTTGACGTTGAGTTCTACCCGTGACTGGACCGAGGAAGGCGTTGTCACATTGACGATTTGGTTCAGGGGCGATTCGAATAACGACGCCGAGCCGTTATATGTCGCTGTATCCAATAGCACTGGCGCACCTGCGATAGTGGTACATGATGATCCAGCTGCGGCACAGATCGAGGTTTGGACGCAGTGGATAATCCCACTTCAGGCTTTTGCCGATCAGGGCATCGTTTTAACCGACGTCGACAAGATTGCGGTCGGCCTGGGCACCCGGGGCAATCTAACGACGCCGGGCGGGGCGGGAAAGATGTACTTCGATGACATTCGGCTTGATCGGCCGGTAGAGGCTGTTCAAGAATAGGTTCACATGTGTCGAGGGCGTCCCGCCCTCGAATCGCGGGCAGGATGCCTGCGACACATACATGAAATCGGGGCTTATACTATTTGGTTAGGTATAAGCCCTATTTCTATTTGAATTCGGACCCAAGACACGGAATCCTGGGATTGATTTTTTTTGGGGAGGGGCGGACGCTCCGATTTTTCTACTCTTGCTATTGTTAATAACTGCCGCTACAATGTAGGCCTGAAATTTGAGTACAAGGATTGCTTCATATTATCGACCATGAGAAATGCTAAAGCGATCATTCGGAAAAGTTAAGATTTTTTGGAGTTATCAAATGATTAAGGTTCTGATTACAGACAAGCTTGCACAGGAAGGTATTGATTTGTTGAATTCCCAGGACGGCGTCGAAGCCGTCGTTAAGACCGGCATAAGTGAGGATGAGCTGGCCAACATTATCGGCGAACATGACGGCCTGATTATCCGAAGCGCCACGAAAGTGACCGCTAAGGTGCTTAGCAATCCCGGCAAACTCAAAGGTATCGCCAGAGCAGGCGTCGGCGTCGATAATATCGATGTCCCGGCGGCGACCCGCAAGGGAGTCCTGGTAATGAATACTCCCGGCGGAAATACACTCAGCGCCGCCGAGCATACGATGGCCCTGATTCTTGCGATGAGCAGGAACGTTGTGCCCGCTTGCAACAGCTTAAAAGGCGGCATATGGGAAAAGAAAAAATACATGGGTAACCAGTTGAACAACAAGGTGCTTGGCTTAATCGGCCTGGGCAGGATCGGCATGGCCGTGGCCCGGATGGCCAAGGGTTTCAATATGAATATTCTGGGCTACGACCCGCTCGCCGCTCCGCCCGATGCGGAAAAGATGGGCGTCCAGATATGCAAAAATCTGGAAGATATATTCAAACAGGCCGACTATATCAGCGTCCATGTTCCGAGAAACGAGCAGACGCTGAATATGATAAGTGCCGAGCAGATCGAAATGATGAAGCCTACCGTGCGGCTGGTCAACTGCGCCCGCGGCGGGATTATCAACGAAGATGCGCTCTATGATGCGCTTGCCGCTAAACGTATTGCCGGTGCCGCTCTGGATGTTTTTCCGAAAGAGCCGCCGGAGAATACGCGTTTTGAGCAGTTCGAGAATTGTATTGTCACGCCGCACCTCGGTGCAAGCACCGAGGAGGCACAGGTCGAGGTTGCCGTCGAAGCGGCACAAATCCTTGTCGACGCGATCAAGGGCGGGCCGGTTCGCAATGCCATCAACGCTCCGTCCACGGCCGGTGCCATGCCTGCTATTGTCACTCAATATGCCAGGCTTGCAAGGCGAATCGGCGCCGTTCTCAGCACAATTGCACCGGGCCAGATCGAAAAGGTTCAGGTCCAGTATCGCGGCTCGATTGCCGAGCAGGCCACCGAGCCGGTGACGCTCAGCTTTTCGATAGGTCTGCTCCAGAAGCATTTCGAGATGCCGCTGAATATGGTCAATACGCCGGTTCTTGCAAAGGAGCGCGGCATCAGTATCGACGAGACCAAAAACGCAGAGGTCAAGGACGTCGCTTCGAGTTTCAGGGCCAAGGTCGTGACCGATAAGGTGACGCGAACGGTGACCGGTTCGGTCTTCGGCGGGACCCTGCCGCGGATCATAGAAATCGACGGCTTCAATATCGAAGTGACGCCGCATGGCAGCGTCCTGGTGATTTTCAACGACGACAAGCCCGGAGTGATCGGGTCGGTAGGCACCGTCTGCGGCAGGCACAAGATTAATATCTGCACGATGGGCGTCGGACAGAAACCGGCCGAGCAGAAGGCGATGCTGGCCGTCAGTCTGGATAAAGAGCCCAATGCAGAAGCGGTTGAGGAGCTTGGTAAACTCGATTTCGTAAACGAGATTTTTGTTTGCAAGCTGGACTGAAGCTCGATGCGTGATGCTCGAATGGGGCTTTTGCAATGGCTGAGCAGCTAATCATAAGTGTCAGCGGGATGCGCGGTATCATCGGGGAAAACCTCACGGCTTCGATTGCCGTCGAGTACGGTTCCGCGTTCGGCACATATTTGAAAAACAGATTTCAACGCGATGCGCAGCATACGGCACAGGACACGATGTCGGTTTGCATCGGCATGGACTCCCGGCCCAGCGGCGAAATGCTCAAATCGGCCGTGACCGCGGGATTGTGTGCTGCCGGTATTGATGTTGTTGATCTGGGCATTGTCACAACACCAGGCGTCGGCGTGATGGTCAGGGAGCTTGCCTGCGCGGGCGGCGTCGTGATTACCGCTTCGCATAACTCGGTTGCCTATAACGGCATAAAACTGTTGCTCGACAAAGGCGTTGCGCCGCCGGCCCCGGAAGCGGAAAAAATAAAGCGATGTTTTCTCGAAAAGAATCTTGCCCTTGCGGATTCGGCGCATTGCGGCCGGGTGACATGCAGCGATCGAACCGATTCTACGCACATCGCCAAAGTTCTGGCGATAGTTGACAAAGATGCGATTGCCGCAAAGGAGTTCAAGGTCGTTCTGGATAGTGTCAACGGTGCCGGGGGACGCGTTACGAAAAAGCTGCTGGCCGAGTTCGGCTGTGAAGTCACCGCCATCAACGCCGAGCCTACCGGATTGTTCGCTCACGGTCCCGAGCCGATCGCTGCGAACCTGACGGACCTTTGTGATGCGGTAAAAGGGGAAGTGGCCGACATCGGTTTTGCGCAGGACCCCGACGCCGACAGATTGGCGATTGTTGACGAAAACGGCACTTACATCGGTGAGGAATATACCCTTGCTCTGGCGGCGAAGTATATCTTCAGCAAAAGAACCGGCAAAGCGGTGACAAATCTCTCGACTTCGCGAATGATCGACGATGTGGCCGGCAAGGCGGGCGGCAAGGTTATCCGCACGGCTGTCGGCGAGGCGAACGTCGCCGCGGCTATGCTCGAACACGACTGCATCATCGGCGGAGAAGGCAACGGCGGCGTGATTGATTTGCGCGTCGGGCCGATCCGCGACAGCCTTGTCGGGATCGCTCTTGTCATGCAGCTTATGGCTGAAACGGGAAAAACGATAAGCGGATTGGTCGATGAAATCGGCGGCTATTATATGAGCAAGGATAAATTTCCCGCTTGGCAGGAACAGGCACGGCAAATCCTAAAATCGGCAAAAGAGGCCTTCCCCGAGGCAAAACTGGACACCACCGACGGCTGCCGGTTCGATTTCGACGATGGCTGGCTGCACTTAAGAGCCAGCAACACCGAACCTGTAATGCGAATTATTGTTGAGGCAAAAGACCGGCCGACCGCTCAAAAATATATCGATCAGGTGACAGCAATACGGACAAAAACATTGGTGCACTAATGGAAAATAACAAACAAGCAATAACCGGCAGGCAAATAAAATCTATCACATATATTGGTATGGCGGTGAATATTGCTCTGTCGGTTGTCAAGGTCGCCATTGGTTTGTCGGCCGCTTCGCTGGCACTTGTGGCCGACGGGATCCATTCGCTTTCTGATTTTGCGACCGACGTTGCGGTACTTTTGGGCTTGCGTCTTGGTTCGAAAGAGCCCGACAAGAGCCATCCCTACGGTCACGGGCGAGCGGAAACTTTCTCAGCCGGCTTAATTGCGTTAGTCTTAATTCTTGTGGGCGGGGCGATGATTTACTACGCCACTTTGGCCATCACCAAAGACGAGATGACCGCCCCCAGGCTCGGAGTTCTCATCGCCGCCATTATTTCGATTGCCTCTAAAGAGTGGCTCTATAGAGCAACACAAAAAGTCGCGATTCAATCTCACAGCCCGGCACTTTATGCCAATGCCTGGCATCACCGCAGCGATGCTTTCAGCTCGGTAGCGGTTGTGATCGGATTTGTATCCCTGGAGTTTGGTTTCGGTCATGGCGACCAGGTCGCTGCGATTGCCGTCGGCCTGATGATTATCTGGGTTGGGGTCAGGGTCATCGGCGATGCGCTGCGAGAGCTGACGGAAGCCGCCGTCGATCAGGGTACGATCGAGGAAATAAAGGAAATCATCAACTCCGACTCTTCTATCCGCCAGTGGCACAAACTCCGGACCCGCACGGTCGGCAGGGAAGTCTTTCTCGATTTGCACATCCTCGTCGACCCGGATTTGAAAATCACCGCCGCCCACGAAATTGCTGAAAGACTGGAAAAGACCCTGGATAAGCAGATCACGCGCCCCATTAACATCACCGTTCACATCGAGCCTGACATGCCGGAACTGAGAAAGTGACATCTGATTTCAAACCATGCCCGGCGTAAAAAAGTATAAGAGTTTATATTAGACACCGATTAACAAGGATGACATCTGCGTGAATCCATCTGAAAAACGAATCATAGATTGAGTTCTCTGTGCCGCTGTTGCAATACTATTTTCAAGTTGTTGACAAGCAGACTCACGTATGCCGAACGAGCTACTCTTGACGCATAGGGGGGAATTAAAGGGGGAATTAAAGGTGTCCGGTACATTTTTTCCTCATGCGTGTCTATTGTCGAACAGGCAGGCTGTTAGGTAAAGGTAAGTTTGTAAGCAAACTGTAGGTCAGGTTAGGCAGAAGGCTGCGTCTTTTGCCGGTAGGTCGTCCAAAGAAAAAAAAGACAACCAAAGTCACAAATAAGCCTATGAAACAAAATGAAGTTAATACAAATAGGTAAACGTCTTTAATATTTCCCTAATATTTCCAGAGGGCGAAACAAACCTCCCTGTTGTGGACAAACAGACGCTGCCTTTTTGCGCAAATTGGTGGAGATATTACGCAAAAAGGTGTTTGTTAAATGGATGGAATAAGCTAAATTGGATTTGTGAGGTAGCCGTTGAATAGCCTGCATACAGAAAGGTTTGAATTCGGAAGGGAGTTGTACTCTCAAACAAGGAGTTATGAGTCAGGGAAGGTCTATTTGTGTAGTCAAAGATAGGGTTGTAATTAATTTTTTAAAGGAGGAATATCATGTATCAAAAATTGTTGCCGCTGACTTCTCTGGTTTTAGTATTGGCCTTGGCCAGTCATATCCGGGCCGCCCAGGATCCCGTAGCTCACTATCAGTTTGAGGGTGTTAACGACTTCAGCAACACCGGCACCGACACTGCCGCTATCACAGGCGAGCCAAAAGGTGATGCGCAAATCGTCTGGGATGACGACAGGGATTCGTACGTCCTGAGCCTTGATGGCGACGGAGACTATGTGTATTTCGATAGAAGCTGGTCGGGCAGAGTCGAGACGAAAATCACGGTCGCGGCCTGGATTAAGACAAGCTCGCTGGGCCCATCCGACAGTATCATCGTCAGTCTCGGATATGCATGGAGATTGCGTAATGGCTCAGGCGGAAGCACTGCGTTTCAAGTTATGGATACCAAACCCGTATCCGTGGCCAGCGGAACCATTCCCGTGGACGACGGGGTGTGGCATCACGTAGCCGGGGCGTATGACGGAACGGAGTACAAGGTGTACATCGACGGCAGAACGAATGTCTCGATCGCTTCTTCGGGAGTCCTGCAGGGTAGTGCTACTGCGTATTACGGAACCATCGGCGCCCATTACAAGAGAAGCGACGGTGTCCCGAAAATGTTCTTCAAAGGTTTGGTTGATGATGTTCGCATCTACGACAGGGTCTTGTCCGAGGAGGAGGTTCGCGAGATTACCGGTCTCGCAGGAGTGAAGGCGGCCGAGCCGAGTCCATCCGATAGCCGGCAATTGGATGTGGTAGAAGGCGTAGTTCTTAGCTGGAAGCCGGGGGTAGAGGCCGTCAGGCACGATGTGTATTTCGGAGCCAGTCTTGACGACGTGACAGCGGCTGATATGACGACTGATCCCGGCAGCGTCTATAAGGGGCGCCAGGATCCCAACCAGTATGCTGTCGGCATGACCCTTGATTTTGGAAAAACTTACTACTGGCGCATCGATGAGGTGGGTGGCCCACCCAGTTTTACGATATACAAAGGCGACGTCTGGCAATTCACTGCTGAACCCTTTGGCTATCAAATCCCCGGTTCAGCTGTCACCGCCACAGCTTCCAGCTCACTGCTGGACAGCACTGGACCTCAGAAAACGATTGATGGCTCCGGCCTTGACGGCGACCTGCATTCGACAAACATGGAGGACATGTGGCTGAGCGATTCTCTGGGGCCGCAGCCGACATGGATTGAATTTCAGTTCGATAAGGTTTACAAACTCCACGAGATGTGGGTCTGGAATCAGAATCAGGTAATTGAAAGTTCTATCGGTTACGGGCTCAAGAATGTTACCATTGAATATTCGCTCGACGGCATCGGCTATACAACATTGGGAACGACTCATGAATTTGTCCAGTCGCCCGGTACACCCGACTGCGAGCACAATACCACTGTTGATCTCAGCGGCGTAATCGCAAAGTACGTCAGGCTTACAGCCAACAGTAACTGGGGCGGCTGGCTCAACCAGTATGGTCTCAGTGAGGTTCGCTTTTTCTATGTGCCTTTGCGTGCAAGAGAGCCCAACCCGGCTGATGGCGCAACGGAGGCGGGTCCGGATATGGTGCTTGGCTGGAGAGCGGGACGAGAGGCTGCCACGCATGATGTGCACTTGGGCAGCGACAGAGAAGCCGTGTTAAACGGCGCCGCTTATGTTGGTTCAGTAGTGGAAGCCCGTTATGATGCCGGGGCTCTATACTTAAGCCAAACTTACTACTGGCGGGTTGATGAGGTGGACGAGGCCCAAAGCCCAGCGTTGGAAGGTGAGCTCTGGAACTTTGCGACACCCGATTATCTTATCGTGGACAACTTTGAAGATTACAATGACTATCCACCCCGCGAGTTATGGGCGACGTGGAAAGATGGATACGAAATCCCGGAAAACGGTTCGACAGTGGGTCATCCGAATCCGAACTGGTCCGCAGGTGAACATTATGTCGAGACGACGATCGTGCACGGCGGCGACCAGTCGATGCCGCTGTTTTACGACAACAGCTTCAAGTATTCGCAGGCGGAGCGGATGCTGAGCCCGGCTCAGGATTGGACAAAGAATGATATTAAAACATTGTCACTAAACTTTTATGGCAATCCTGACAATACGGTTGAGCAGATGTATCTGAAAATCAACGGTTCCAGGGTAATGTATGACGGTGACCCGGCTGCCTTAACACAGGGATCGTGGTCGCGGTGGAACATTGACATTGCATTGTTTGACGCGGACCTGGCCAATGTCACGACACTTGCCGTTGGCTTTGGTGACGAGGCGAATCTAAGAGCCGGCGGTTCAGGCGTGGTTTACTTCGACGACATCAGGCTGTACCGGTGGGCCCCTGAGCCGCCTTTGGAGATATGGTTTGAAGCAGAAGCGGCTGACAGTATTACAGCGCCCATGCAGATTTATGATGATCCACGGGCATCGGGTGGTAAGTACATCGGGACCCCTGAGGACTCCAGCGATGAAACTGAAAATCCGCCCGTTTACGGTGTCGCCAGCTACAATTTCACCGTGCCGGAGGGAACTTACAAAGTCCTGCTTCACGTAATAGTCATTGGAGGCAATGATTCATTCTGGGTCCGGATCCCCGATGCTGCCTGCGACCCGGGGACATATGGAAGTACCGACTGGATCAAGTTTAACGTAATAGACAAAGGAGATAACTGGCACTGGGATGAAGTTCACAGCGATAGTCACAACAAGGAGGTTGTTAAATTCACGTTGTTAGCCGGGCAGCACACGCTGGAGATCGCGCGTCGTGACGCCGGCACACTTCTCGATTGTATTCTGATTACCGATGAACTGGACCTCGACCAAAAGTCGTTGCCGCATGTGATTCCCTGAACGGCTGTTGAGCCGTGATAAAATCTGACAGAGGCCTATTCCGAACCAATCCGGAATGGCCCATGGTTCTTTTGGCGTCGACACGGACCGTTGTGGCGATTGCTTCCGCTATTTCCGGCACTGTTTGCGGTATTCCTTGAGACTGGTCCCCGTCTGCTGCTTGAAATACCGGGCTATGTGTTTGTCGCTGGGGTGTCCCAGTTTTAGGGCAATCTCAGATATGGAAATATCTGTCTCACAGAGCAAGCGGATTATCTGTTGGGTGCGAGCGTGCTTGATCTCATTGTAGATGGACCGGTCGAGTGCTTTCTTAAAACGCAGTTCGAGATTACGACGCGACACGGCGACATAATCGACTACATCGTCAACCTGAATGGCTTCTTTGGAATGTTGCCGGATAAACCGGATGGCCTCGGCCACGGTTCTATCTTCCACGGCCAGAATATCCGTCGATTGTCTTGCAACAACACACGTTGCTCGAACAAGTATGTTCTGGCCCGTCATCTTCTCACCTGCCATCAGTTTGTCCAGAAGTTCGGCTGCCTCATAACCTGCCTTTTCCGTATTCAGAACGATGCTTGACATGGGGGGGGCGGTCAGGTCACAGATCAGATCGTCGTTGTCAACCCCGATAACTGCCACTTGATCGGGCACCTGCAATCCGGCAACCTGGCAAGCTTC
>Ga0315285_10009241_pt1 | contig 10082 bp, 4 predicted proteins | sample YL17G09_36_MG_FD_203698 | JGI IMG/M metagenome (GOLD analysis project Ga0315285, IMG submission 203698) | Sediment microbial communities from Yellowstone Lake, YNP, Wyoming, USA - YL17G09_36 | ecosystem: Environmental > Aquatic > Freshwater > Lake > Sediment | place: USA: Wyoming | collected... | reverse complement strand
GGTCACGGTCAAATGGCAGTTCAGTCGCGACGACATCACCCTCCAACCGAGCGGGGAGTACACCCAGGTTCTCCTGAAAGATGCATACGCGCCGCCCGACGTCCCCGGGTCCCCAGCACTACCGGTGTGGACCGTCCAAGTGGTCATTCCAGCGGATGCCGAGGTGGTGGACGTTGCCCTGACGGCCACGGAGACACTTGTTGCACAGGACGTAACGGTCTATCCCGTCCAACCGCTACGGACGACCAACGATCCGCCGGGACCTTTCACGCCCCCCGACACGCGGATCTATGCCTCGCCTTCCAAGTGGCCGACCGTGTTGGGTTCCTTTCAAGGAGTCCAGTGCCTGCATGGCTATAGATTGGCGGCCATCAGGCTGCACCCAATCCGTTATCTGCCCACCCAGCGGAGCCTGTATTTGGCCACGACGATCGAGGCCACGCTGACGTACAACGACGCCAAAGGTTCCGCCGCGCGCATGGCAAGGAGCCAGCAGGCTCGCGCCCGCAGGGAGGTTGCGGAGCTCGTATCCAATCCGCAGGACATCGACCGGTTCGCGCCCGCGCCGGTGCCGATAGACGAGGCGTCCACGGGCAAAGGGGCATCCTCTGGCGGGCTCTCCGAAGACGACGGTGCTGTTTACCTCCTTATCACCAGCGAGGCCCTGCGGCCCGCGTTCGAGACGCTGGTCGGTCGGCGGGCCGCACAAGGTAAGACCGGCAAGCTCGTCACCACCGAATGGATCTACGCCAACTACGACGGAACCCGACCGGACGGCGGGCAGGACGATCAAACCCGCATCCGGAACTGCATCATCGATCATTATGAGAATCACGGAACGGCCTGGGTCTGCGTCGCTGGCGACGACACGGTAATACCGCTTCGCTACACCACGGAGTGGGATACCCCAACGGACCTCTACTACGGTGCACTTGATGGAACGTGGGATGGGAACGCAAACGGAGTATACGGCGAAGATCAAGTGGACGGCACGGACTCCATGACCGAGGTGCGGGTGGGCCGAGTTCCCGTGCGAACTGCGCAACAAGCAGAAGTCTACGTCAACAAGGTAAGTCGATACGAGAGCAGATCGCCGGACGAATTCGCCGGGCGCATGCTGCTCGGCAGCAGCTTCACGTGGTACATGTCGGGGCTTACCCGACCGACCGCTTTCTGGGACCACGATCCGGTCGACGAGGGGGAATGGCCGATGCGCACCATGTATCGTGAGGCCGTTCAGCCCTATTGGCAGCCTGCTGAGTTAGGCGAGCTTTTCAACACGTTCAGCACTTGGGACGACCGACGTTGCGGGGACTATGGGATGACCTACGACCACATGGTCACTCGGCTAAACGACGGATACCACCACATCTGGCTTTGGGGCCACGGGGGGCCCGGAGGTGGCGCCGGAATTGACTGGTCGATGCCCGCGGGTTTGGCGAACATCGAGCAGCCGAGCATCATCTATGCCACGTCTTGCAGTACCGCTGCCCTTGACTTGCAGGAGCCGTGCTGCAGTGAGGCATTCCTTCGTGCCGACGGCGGTGCCGTTGCCTACATCGGAGGCACTCGTGCCGCCGGTATGACCGACTACCATGCACGCCTGTTTTATGAGGAGGTGCTCCACAACCGGCGCAGCACGATCGGTGAGGCGTTTGCGACCGCGATGAACCGGGAGCCCTTGCCCAGAATCTGGGATTACTTTGCGCTCTGCCTGCAGGCGGACCCCGCTTTGACGTTTCTGGGCGATGAGAGCGGCAGGCATCTGCAGATCCTTTCGCCCAAGGGGTGCGAGGTGATTGACTGCGAAGCCGATATCACCGTTCGCTGGAACGCCGCCGGTAGCGGCTTTGACGGGGGGGAGCAGGTCAAGCTGGAGTATTCGGCAGATGGCGGCGAATCTTGGCTGCCTATCCCAGGCGCCGAGAACAGACCATACAACGGCCGCCTCTTCATCTGGGAAAACCCCGGCCTGACACCAGGAACACAATGCCGCGTTCGGGTCACTTCTCTCGCTGATCCGAGCGTGAGCGATGTTTCGGCCCATGACTTCACAATCGCCGACGTAAAGCTGCTCACCGCGAAATCAATTCCCATTTCGGGCTTCTGGGTTGCAGGCACCCACGCCAACCAAACAAACTATACGTTCACCCTCGTGCCGGAGGAGACCGTGTCACTGACTGCTCCTATAGCCGTCGGCTACAACTTCCTACGCTGGGCGGACGCGAATGGAAGCACGCTGACGCGCAGCATGGCCCTGACGTTCGTGTGCTCGGGAAACAAGGCAGTCACTGCGGAGTACGCGCCGGTCGGCTCTCCGCGAGATTATTACGTCAATGACGACACAGCCGAAGATGGCTTCGCCCCTGGCGACGACGAGAACGATGGTCTCACGCCCGCGACACCGGTTCGGCATATCCAGCAGATTCTGGACCGGTACGATGACATTGCCACAATCCATGTGTCCGCTGGCACGTATCGAGAGAACGTGGTTATTGCTCCAGGCGATAGCGGTCTCGTGATAGAAGGGGCAGGCCCAGAGTACACCGTGATTGACGGCGGGCAGGCCGGCTCCTGTGTCTCGATGTACCAAGTCGGTGAGGTTACGATCAAGGGGTGTACCATTCGAAATGGAAGAGCGCATACGGGCGCTGGCGTCTATGCCCACTTGAGCGGTCTCACTATGGAAAACTGCTACATCGAGGACAATGAGGGTACATACGGCGGCGGGTTCTGGTTCTGGAATGACAGCGGACTCGTTCTCCGGGATTGCGTCCTTTCCGGTAACAGGGCGGCCTATGGTGGTGGAGGAGACCTTTGCCTCAGAGGGACCCTCACCAATTGCACCATCAAGGATAACCAGGGCCAGCGCGGCGGTGGGCTCTTGGTTCACGCGGCAACGGTTCTGATCGACGGGTGCAGATTCATCGGTAACACCGCGACTGATGGTGGGGGATTGTACACTCAGTCGGACGTGCGCCCGACGATCAGACAAAGCGAGTTCACCTCGAATTACGCGACGGGGAGCGGGGCTGGCTTGTTCATTGAACAGGCTACGACAATGGCTGAGGTTACAGATAGCAGGTTTTCTCACAACAGAGCGGACGGTGATGGTGGTGGAGCGTTCATGCAGAACATCACATCTGCAATGATCGACGGGAACTTATTTTCCGGGAACACAGCCCTTCGGTGGGTCGGTGGCCTGTACCTGAACAACACACATGGCTCGGTCACGAATAACCTCATTACGGGCAACGAAGCAGGGTCAACAGTAGGCGCCCTTCATCTAGCGGGAGGATCAGTAATGACGGTTCGGGGGAACGTCATAGCCGCCAACAAGACGGGGGACGATGGCGGCGGGATCGACCTCTGGGCCAGCACAGCCGCGATTGCCAACAACGTTATCGTCGGGAACACCGCGCAGGCAAACGGAGCAGGCATCTCGTTGCGGGGTGGATCACAGGTTACTCTAGCGAACAACACGGTGGGCTGGAACCAAGCACAGAACGTCGGAGGAGGGCTATGGGTGTCAGAGAGTTCCTCCGCAACGGTCAGCAGCAGCATCTTATGGCACAACATTGCGCTGCTAGGAGCGGAAGTCTACGTCGCTCCTCACTGCATGCTGAACGCCGCCTACTGTAACGTTCCACGCACGGCACCGGGCTTCGTGGCAGATCCAACCGCCCTTGTTATCTGGGGACAAGGGAATATCTCCGGCAACCCGATGTTTGTGCGAAATCCATCGGATGGCGGCGACGGGTGGGGCGACGATCCGGCCACGCCCGATGCGGACGAGGGGATCAACGACGACTACGGGGATTTGCGGGTGTCGCCAGACTCCCCCTGCATCGACGCCGGCGATCCGAACTTCGTCGCGGAGCCTCAAGAGACCGACCTCGACGGCCACGCCCGCGTGCTGTGCGACCGTGTGGACATGGGGGCGTACGAATTCGGCATCGGCGACTTCACGTGCGATCATCGCGTCGATTTGGGGGACCTACGGGTGTGGCAGTCCTGCATTACAGGGCCGGGCGGGGGACCATATGCCCCTGGTTGCGAGGCCTTCGACTTCGAGTTTGACGGCGACGTGGACCTCGAAGACTTTGCAGGCTTTCAGGGAACATTCGACGGATCGGGTCCGTAGCGTTTCGCCGAGCGCGGAGGCGAGGGGGACATTCTACTTTTTCGGCTTGATTGTCGGGTCGCGTCTCGGGCGTGATCACCTGCGTCCGTCGACGCCGCGCGGTCGCCCAGGCACAGTTCCATGCCCTGGTCGAACCGCGCCGCCGCCCCTTCATGCGACGGACGATTCCCTGGACGGTTCACCACCACCAGCGGCTCCTGCGTGTTGGCCGGCGACACAATCAAAGGATGATAGCCCCACTCGCCTTTATAAGAGATGTCCATCCCCTGTTTGCATTCTCCCAGCGTCGCCGCCAGGGTGCCGTCGGCGTCCAGACCCGCTCCCGCAGGCGGTTCGCGATCCGCCGCTTGCGATTCCGCAGTCCCGGCGCGCCGGGACTCTTGCGTTCCGTCTTCTTCTGTGCTCTACTGCTGTTCACTCGAAATGCCTCCGTGCGTAACAGGGCCAAACTCATGACACTGCACGTTATACACGGGAACCAAAGGCATTTCGAGTCTTTTTTTGTCAAAATCCGCGAAACTCACGCTTGTTCAGGGGCTGGGAGTCTGTCCGAGTAACAGACGACAGCGGCGAATTCGCGGCTGCATCAAGTTGAGGTTCGGTCCGAGGCGGTGATCGGTCGGTCCCGATCCGGGTGCGAACGGTCGAACCTTGTCCTAGAGCGTAGCGAAGGAAGCGCGGTCCCACTCTGAACCGCCCTGTACGTTCCCTGCTGGACGGCAGAGTCCCCCGACCTTTCTTCAGGCCGCCGCCAACGCCTGCTCCTCCAGCGCCTTCTTGGCCTCTTGAATCTTCGCCAATCGACTTTCACGGCAGGCCAACTCCGCCGGCAGCTCATCGCCACGCGACTCGCGGCCATGCAGGTCGTCCTCGGCCGCATCGGTCGATTCCGCCTTGCTCGGCAACTCGGCAATCTCTTTCTGTAACCGCTCCTCTTCCTTCTGCAGGTACTCGTAACTCATCGCCTTGTGCCACGAGGCGTTGGCCTTCACCTTCGTGCCATCCAGGGACACCAGCCCCACCGTCACCAGACCGGCCTCGGCGCACAGCCGCAGCACCTGTACAAACAGCCCCTCCACCTCCTTCAGGTGCAGCTTGCGAAAATCGCTGATCGTCCGGAAGTTGGGCATGTCGCCGCCCACGATCACCCGGTAGGCCGCGTCCCGCTCGCACAGCTTCTGAATGCGACGCGACGAGTACACCCCCATGCCGTAGGCGTGCAGCAGGAGCGTGACCATCATCCGCGGGTCAAACGGCGGAAAGCCGCGATCCTCTTGCTCATACCGGCGGGTGATCTCCGACAAATCCAGCGCCTTGACCGCATCCAGCATGAAATAAACGAGGTCGCCCTCCGGCAGCCACTCACGCGGCGACGGCGGCAACAGCCAATCCTGATCCGGGTTCCACGGCCGATAGGTCTTACTCATCCATGAGTCTCCGAAAAGCGTGGGCCCTTCCTACTCCACACGCCCCATCGTACCATGTGTGTCAAGTGGGATTACTCGGACAGACTCCTAGGAGTAGACGGTGAAACCGGAAAAGATAACAGCAATTGCGTTCGCCGCGGCGATCGGGGCCTGTGGGGTCGCATGGCTCGTGCTGCCCTCGCTTCAGGCGGCGCAGAGGAAGGTCGACGCCGAAGCGTCCCTGCACGTTGAACGGGCGAGGCGGATGCTGCATCAATACAACGCCGATCTCGCCTATCGCGCCCTGGTGCTCGAACAGCTCCGCGACGCCCAGGTCGATGTGGACATCGCCGACCCGAAGGCGCTGGCCGAGGAGTCGGGCGACGAGTATCAGGAGCAACACGCCGGGCTGTGGGCTGCGTTCGAGCCGAAGGATTGGACCCAGGACCCGCCCCGAGCCGTCAAGCCGAACTACGGGAACCTCGCCGGGCAGATTCGCGACGGCGTCAAGGCTCGATCGGCTCTCATCGCCGAGAACGGGAAGTTGCTCAAAGACGCGTTCAACGAAGTCGAGCAAGCCGTTTCCGCTGCTTCCGGCGGTGCGTCGGCCGGCTCGCCGTTCGAGGCCAATCGTCTCAAGGGCGTCATTCAGTACCACCGCGGCCTGGCCGAGCGCGTCCGCGCCAGCCTCAAGCGCGAGGAGGCCGAAAGCTATCGGCGTCGGCTCGTCGAACTCGCCAACCGCGCCGTCGAATGGGCGTCGTCCAAAACGCTCGTCGCCGACAGCGGCATCGACGAGCAAATCCGTCTCGTCATGGAAAAGGCCGCGCAGGCGGAGGGTCAGCTGAACGAGGACCGCCAGGCGCTGGCCGCACTCGATGCCACGATTCACGATCTGGAGGGTCGCCTCGCCGCGGCGCAGTCGCGGGCCGACCAAGCCCGGGCGATCATGGAAAAACTCGAACGCGACGGCGTGGATTTCTCCGACCCTCACGGCGCGGACGCCTTCGGCAAGCGCTTGACCGAGCAGGACACCGCCTATCGGGACGCTCTGCGCGAAGTGCAATCGCTCGAGGCGGGCCGTCTTCCCAAAGCGGACATCGACGCCAGCGGCGATTTTCTCAAGGGACGATACCTCGAAAACGGTTCGCCGACTGATCTCACGGTTGAGCACGGGCTGGCGTATTACCGCAACGAGCGGGCCGTGCTTGCGGGCAAAGTGGAGGGTGAGGAGCGCGCCCAGGCCGACTTCCGTTCGGACATCGCCCGACTCGATGGGATCAAGGCCGGCAACCAAGCGTCGCAGACCGACGCCATGCAACGGATCGCCGAGACCGCCCCGCTCGCCACTGAGGCCTACGACGAACTGAACCGCGTCGAGTCCGAGGCCGAAGCCATCGAGGACGGCGCTCTGAAGCTGCTCGACCAATCGGTCAGCGCTTCACAGCAAGCCGCGGGTGGGGTCGATTCGTGGACCGGCGACGCTCGGCAACGTACGCAGAACCTCAAGCTCGAGACCAAGGAACGCTCGGCCTATGGTGCCCGCGAGAACGATGATTGGATGGGCGGTTACATCGCCGCTCAGGCGGCCGACGCTCGCCTCGCCAAGGCTTGGATCCAATACGACCGATTCCTCGCCTCGTCGCAAAACGCGGAAGTCCTGGCGCTGGTGACGAAGACGCTCGGCCTCAAAGAGGCTGATCCCGAAAGCGAACGCACCAAGTCGGCGGAAGCTCGTGACGCGGGGATCGAAGAGGTGACCAAGGCCATGGAGGTCCTGGAGAAGGCCTACCGCAAGGCGGATAAGCATTGGACCATCGCCGCCCAGGCCGCGGGGACGACTTACCTGCTCGTCCTCTTCGGCCAGACGGATTACGTCGCCGACACCATCGAAGGCTATCACAACGCCCTCAAGGGCCGGGAAACCGAAAAGTACACCGAAAAACTCGCCGCACGCGTCAAACGACTCGAAAGCCGTTAAGAGCGTGGGACCGACTTTCCAGCCGGTCGACGGGTCGTTGGTGTAGCACCGCCCCTCGTGGGCGGCGCATATCAGAACCGCGACTGTCAAGGAGCGGTCTTCGGGCGGTGTGCACCGCTGACATAGCGGTGGCACTGGAGGATCGTCATGGAGCGGTCGGAAACCGCCGCACACGGTGGCGGGAGTCTTCAACAACCACGATTGCGCCGTCGCACAACGCCGCTTCCGCGTCCGCAAGCACCGTTCCAAGCCGCCGGTTGAGAAACGGGGTTGTCGTATCCTTCAAGCGGAATAATACAACACCAATCCGCCGCCCACGCGACAAGGCCACAATCTCTCCGAAGTCGAGATCGAAGGTGAGGATGACCCGGCCCTCCGCGACCGCCTTGGCGAAGATTTCACCGTTGGGTAGGCGATGGAGTCCCTGGTCCCGAAGATGGACGGCATCGTGTCCGGCGTCTCTCAGCCACGCGACCGTGCGGTGCGATACGCCCATGTCCGCAAGAAAGCGCATGCCGGTTCCTTATGCCGATCGCACTTCTTCCTGCGACAACCAGGCCGCGTATTCAAGGGCCTCTTGGATGTCCGCAGGTTCCAGGTCCGGGTAGTCCGCAAGAACCTCCTCTCGCGTCGCCCCATGTGCAATCTGCTTGACGATCACGGAAACGGGAATGCGCATCCCTCGGATGCACGCCCGTCCGCCGAGAATCGCCGGGTCAAACGTAATGCGATCGAATCCGCCCATCGTCCGTTCACCTCACCGCCCGGTGCGGCCACCCGTCCACCACTCTCTATCCTGCGCCCTCTTTCCTACCGCGAAGAAGTCCTTTCGTCCAGACGGATGTGTGCAACGGCCGGGCGGACCGGGGCGGGGTGAAAAACTCCCCCTGATAGCAGAATGTTCCCGTCGTTCCTTGATTCGCGCGGGCGGGCTGTTGAAGGCCGCTCGGGTGTGCGCCGAAGGCGCTTATGTTGCGCTGGGACGCTCGCGCTTCGATCGGCGAATGACAATCGTCCCCGCCGCCAGCAGTAGTAGGGTCAGCGCTGCCAAGCCCCAGCTCGACACTGCCGGAATAGTTGATTGCTCGCACAGTTCGTATCCGGTGAGATCGGATTCGAGAAAGGCGGCAGGTTTTCCGCCTCCCGCGGAGAGACCGCCCAGCCCGTCTCCGGCATCGATCCCAAGCCAGGTCATGCGAATCGTCCCGTCGAAGAACATCTCGATTTGGAAGGAGTTACTCCCTATCCCCCCGTGAACGCTCCACTCAGGAACGTTCTCGTAGGTCACCGCCACTCGGTCTTCGAGCTGCTTCCAGGAGATTGTCCCGCCTGCCGAAGCGTTCAGATCGACGAAGAGCCCCGAGATTCGAGGCATGCGAAAATGGTCCGGCAGCGATTCGGAGTAATCCGTATCACCCTGCGTGAACGTGATGTAGCCATTGTCTCCGACGTACAAGGAGCTGTAGCCCACGCCGTAAAGCAACACCTGCGCGCCTCCTGAGAGCGTAACGGCGACATAGGAATCGTTGGTCAGGGGAAGGACCGTTCCGCCGCTGGGATCGGTGGGGAACGCGGTCGCTGATCCCCGACAGGCCCGATAAAACGCCTCAGATCCGTCCGGCGCAAGGGTCATTGTTTGATGGTCGAGATCGCAATCGACGCTGCTGAAGTGCTCTGAGAAGTAATCCCTCCAGGCAAGTGTTCCGACCGTGTAGCAGGCACCGCCGTTGTCGTTCGTTGCGACATTCCCTGCGATATCCCTTGCCGTCACAACGTAGAAGTAGTTCGTCGCCGGCAAGAGATCGTGCAGGACAAGTTCGTGCGAAATGCCCACAACGTAGCTGGCTTGAAGGTCCATCATCGCACCGCACGAAGTTCCGTAGTCCACTTCCGCCCGTGCGACTTCATCGGTCTGGAACGTAACGGTTGCTCCCGCGGCAGTCACATACGCGGTCGTAACGCCTGCAATAGCCGGCGCTACACAATCGACCGTGGCGCCATCGACTACCGCAGTCCCGGCACCACTGCCATCGTCCGCGTCATAGTAGGAACCGGTAATGGTCCCGCCATGGGATACCTGCAACGTTCCATCGGCAACGGCAACGGCACCGGAGGATATGGCGATCTCGCCGACAAACACCGCGCTGCCCGAGGGCGTCTCGGTAAGCAACACAGTCTCGGAATCGCCTGCCGACGAAGTCGCCGTAACGCTCTGCGCGCCGAAGCCTCGTAGATCCGCATCAATGACCTCGAATCTGATCGTATCGGCGCAGCGGTAAACGTCTCGCTCGATGACCATGCTGCCTGCGGATCCCGCGCCCTGCCCGCTTGTGACCAGCGAGTAGTATTGTTCCGCGTCAGTGAGCGTCCCTTTGTACGAAACTTCAACGGTGTAGCTGCCGGCCGCCGGGACTATTGGAACATAAACTTGTTCGACATTATCGACATGGTTATCCCCGGTCGTCGCCGGCGCAGAAGGGTTTGTCCGATCGAGCACAAACGGATAGTACGTCGGCGATCCACCCGGACCGTAGACTCGCAGATCAAGGTC
>Ga0315285_10009239_pt1 | contig 10083 bp, 5 predicted proteins | sample YL17G09_36_MG_FD_203698 | JGI IMG/M metagenome (GOLD analysis project Ga0315285, IMG submission 203698) | Sediment microbial communities from Yellowstone Lake, YNP, Wyoming, USA - YL17G09_36 | ecosystem: Environmental > Aquatic > Freshwater > Lake > Sediment | place: USA: Wyoming | collected... | reverse complement strand
AGTGATTGTTTAAAAACACACAAAAGCGAGATTACTTCGTTACTAACGTTCCTCGCAATGACGCTCCCGATGTGTCATTGCGAACAGTCTTATCGTGAAGCAATCTCGTTTTTATTGCCAATAATATGGTTTTTTAACAATCACCAATAACTTTAAAAATATAGATAAACCTTCAATTATTCAGAAGTCTCTTCATTTTTTCACTATTCTAAAGATATACAAAAAAAATTAACATCTTGTTCTTGTAAACCAATAAATATTTAATTACAAATTTGATTCACCTTACTAATAATTAAAATAATATTTGATGAATTCAATTTTATGTCAAGTTAAATATAATATGTAAAAATATTGATTTTAAAATGACAATTAGGTTTCCCTTCTTAATAATTTAAACAATATCTTATTGAACTAAGATTAGTTTAAATAAAAAAATAAAAATTTTACTTGACAAGGTATATTGAATATTCTAAATATCATAGTAACTTTAATATATTATTTTTATATCCGTATAATACTTGAAAATGAAACTCAAGGAAAGGAGGTGTGATTTAATGAAATGTTATAATCAAGGCTTTACTCTGATTGAATTGTTAATTGTAGTAGCAATCATTGCTATTTTAGCAGCTATTGCTGTTCCCAATTTTTTAGAGGCTCAGACCAGATCAAAGGTATCAAGAGTAAAAGCAGACATGCGATCTTTTGCTACAGGATTTGAGGCTTATCGAGTAGATAATAGTGGTTATCCTATTTCACACACAATTTTACCTTTCGGTGATCCTTTGAATAATCCTGACCAGGTAATGATGGTGCGTTATTATGCGGGTACAGTATATGAACATTTTAGCGGTTATTGGCCCGAGTGGGTAACTACACCTATAGCTTATCTGACCTCATTACCGAAAGATGCTTTCCCAACACAATACTGGGGCGAAGAACCCGTTCAAACGCCAATAGCTGTTCAAAACAGCGGAGCTAAGAGAAATTTCTATGTTTGGGTTTGGCCCAAGGGTCGAAATGTCGCTCCAACTTTGAGACCAGCTCAAGCTGAAATCTATGCTATGTTTACAAGTCCTGGACCCGATCAAAAGATAGCATTAGGTCTTGAATGGGCTACTGATGAGATGGCTGTTAATGGCATTTATGACCCCACAAATGGTACTATAAGTGGGGGAAACATAACAAGGTTTTGTCCTTACTAAAAATCTAAATAGAAAGGAGAACGGGAAAATGTATGCTTATGAGAAATTTAAGCACACGACTTTTGTGGTGTTAACGGTACTGATTTTATCCGCATCAATTGCGGGTGCAGCTACTCTTAATGTTCCTGGCACCTATCTCACGATTACAGCCGCATTGGCTGTGGCGAACGGGAATGCTGAGAGTGATGAGATTATTATTGCAGCAGGTACCTATAGTGAAGCTGCCGCTTTGACCTGCAGTGAATCAGGAACAACCTTTACTGGAAGTGGAGGCACAGTAACAGTTCGAGCGCCCAACTCTGCAAATGCAGTTTTTGTACTTAGTAATGGTATAACGGGCATTGTGTTGAACAACCTCATTATTGATCGTCCAACTTGCGATAGTACCTGGATGAGATGTGTTGAATGCGGAGGTGCATCAAGCATTACCCTGAATAATTGTACTTTATCAGGTCCGGCAAATGGAGTTGGTTTAATTCTTTTTAGTGCTGCTGATGCTGTAGTAAATGGTTGTACATTTTCTAATTTTAATTCTACCGTTAGCTGGGGTGGTGCGATTTATATGCAAAACACACACGGATCACTTTACACAGATCTAACCGTGGATAATAGCACTTTTGGTCCCAATTGCAATGGCTGGATCAAAACAAACACCGGCGGAAGCGATGCTGTAGTTGGTACAGTTACAGTAACAAATTGTGATTTTCAGGCTGCGACCAATGTTCAAGCTTTACAATTCAAAGATGACAACAACAATATGAACTATGATGCAACAAAAGCTATTCTATTTCAAGATTGTACCTTTCAGGGAACTAACTTAGAGGTTGCTGAATTCTTTTATACCAGTGGCACTAAACCTACTGGTTTAAAATTCTCCCGCTGTAATTTTAAAGCATACAACAGCACGAGAAAGATGATGTGGCTTGATTTGCCGGTCATTATTGACTTTGAGAACTGTTTATTTGGTGGGGGTCAGCATGAAAACATTATGACAGTGTGGGGTGGTCCTGTCTCTGTCAACTTCTATCATTGTACAATGGTCAATGATGGTTATGTGACAACTAATAAGTCTTCATTCATTACTGGTTGGGACGGAGGAAGAACCTTTATGATTCGAGATTCTTTATTCTACTGCCCTGTTAATTATACACCTGGTCTTACAGATGTGGGTTGGGGGGGCTCTACAGCCCGAATCTATAATATAGCTTATTCCATTATTGAGCATGCTACTCCTTCAGACTCAAGCGTAACAATCATTCCAGGGACAAATTATTCTAATGAACCAATCAACTTTGTAAATCCAGGCGCCCGTAATTATCATTTAGCTGTTGGTTCTCCCGCGATTGATCGTGGAACAGACCTTGGGTATACTCTTGATTTAGAGAAAAACGCTCGGAATCAAGGTTCAGCGCCAGATATGGGTTGCTATGAAGCTCCGCCCGCAGTTGAAGACTGGGTCCTCTTTTAAGACTTTAGAAACTGCTTAAGTTAAAATTACTTTTCTTTACTTAGGATACAGAGTAATACCATACTCTGTATCCTAAAAGAGTTACGTTGGATTAGAATAGATAATTGACACAATGACGGTTAATAGAACAGCGGACCCTAAGAATGGAATAATCCGGGTTGAGTATTACAAGATTTTGTCCTCGATAAAGAATTTTTAAATTGAAAGGAGAGTTAAAATGGGAACAAATCAAAAATTTAAAAAACTCATCTTTATCATTTCTGTTTTTACTTTTCTATTTCTGAGTTCTATTTTACCTGCTGCTACACTCAATGTTCCCGTCCCCTATGCGACGATTACAGCTGCATTAGCTGTAGCGAACGGGAATCTTGAGAGCGATGAGATTATTATTGCAGCAGGTACCTATAGTGAAGCGGCTGCATTGACCTGCAGTGAATCAGGGACGACATTTACAGGAAGTGGAGGCACAGTAACGGTTCGAGTGCCCGATTCAGCAAATGCAGTTTTTGTGCTTAATGTCGATATAACAGGTATCGTTTTAAACAACTTAACGATTGATCGTCCCACTTGTAACAATGACTGGATGAGGTGCGTTGAATGCGGTCCCGTATCAAGTATTACTATCAATAATTGTACTTTATCCGGACCAGCAAACGGAATCGGCTTGATTCTTTTTAACGCGGCTGATGCTGTAATAAATGGTTCAACATTTTCTAATTTTAATTCTATTACAAGTTGGGGTGGAGCGATTTTTATAGAAAGCGATCACCCTTCACTTTACACTGACCTTACTGTGGACAATTGCACTTTTGGTCCCAATTGCACGGGTTGGATTAAAACGAATCCCTTTGGAAATGATGCTGTCGTAGGAAATGTTATGGTGACGAACTGCGATTTTCAAGTCGCCTTACAACCTCAAGCACTAAAATTCATTGATAATAATAATAGTATGAGATATAACCCAACCGCTGCAATTTTATTCCAGGATTGTTCATTTGAAGGAACGGGATTAGAAGTTGCTGAATTCCATTACACCTCTGGAGGTGGTCCGAGTTCTCTTAAATTTAGTCGTTGTGAGTTCAAAACTTATAATAGTTACAGAAAGATGATGTATTTAGATTTGCCAACCATAATAGATTTTGACAACTGTTTATTTGGTGGAGGTAAACATGAAAATATTATGACAGTGTGGGGTGGACCTGTTTCTGTTAATCTCTACCATTGTACGATGGTCAATGATGGTATAACGGCTTCTGAATCAGCAAGTGGATTCGACCGTTCATCATTCATTACTGGTTGGGATGGTGGCAGAACCTTTATGATTCGAGATTCTTTATTCTACTGCCCTGTTAATTATACACCTGGTCTTACAGATGTGGGTTGGGGGAACACTACAGCCCGAATCTATGATATAGCTTATTCCATTATTGAGCATGCTACTCCTTCAGACTCAAGCGTAACAATCATTCCAGGGACAAATTATTCTAATGAACCAATCAACTTTGTAAATCCAGGCGCCCGTGATTATCATTTAGCTACAAGTTCTCCTGCAATTAATGGTGGAACAGATCTTGGGTATTCTCTTGATTTAGAGAAAAACACTCGTAATCAAGGGTTAGCACCTGATATGGGTTGCTATGAATCTGTAGGTGGTCCATCAAGTGCTCAATACTGGATTCTCTTTTAGAATTCTATTGTCTTCATAAAAAGAATCCATTTATATAAAAGGGATACAGAGAAAGCGAATGCTCTATATCCTAATTTCTTTAAATTCATTTTATAAACTTTTTTTAGACGTGATGTTAACAAGTTATTTCTACAAAAGGAAATTTCAATGTATCATTATAAACCGATAGATGGTTATTTTGGAGATCCAATTCCATTTTTCTGGGATGGTATTTATCATATATTCTATCTGAAAGCACCTTTAGAACCAAAGAGACACGGGGCAAACTTTACCCCATATGCTCATATATCGACTCGTGATTTTATTCATTGGAAAGAGCATCCCATAGCAATTCGACCATCAGATGATGGACCGGACGCAATTAGTTGCTGGACCGGATGCATTGTAGAAAAAGACGGTGCGTTTTACCTTTTCTACACAGGGCATAATACAAATGACCCCAATATACCTCAATCGATTTGCTTAGCAACGAGCAAAGATTTAGACCATTGGGAAAAGTATCCTCATAATCCCATTTCAACACCAGACCCCAAGATATTTAATATTCACCATTGGCGTGACCCTTTTGTGTTCTGGAGTGAAAAAGAAAATTGTTATCTTATGAGTATTACCACAATAAGAAAGGACGGGGGATTCTGGAAAGGCGGTGCACTTGCCATCGCCCGTTCAAAAGATTTATTAAATTGGAAACCAGGAGAAATCTTCTATAATCCAGGAAATCACGGTTATCCTGAATGCAGTGATATTTTCAAAATAGGCAACTATTGGTATTTGGTTTGTAGCATTTTCGATAAAACCTGTTATCGCATTGGTGAAACACCTTTAGGACCTTGGAGAGTTGGTAAAACCGACAGTTTCGATGGTGTAATGAACTATGCTGCTAAAACAATATCTGATGGGAAAAACCGTTATATATTAGGTTGGATAAGAACAAAGGAAAATAGAAAAGATGAAGGTAAATGGGAATGGGCAGGTCATTTATCTTTTCCACGACAATTGGTTCAAGATGAAGATGGGACTCTTTATGCAAAACTTCCCGACCAGTTTAATCAACTAAAAGGCAAACAGTATTTTGATTTTGAAAATGATAAAGATTTCAAACCAATATTCGGAAATTGGTCGAACAATCAAAATGGTTTAAAAACAGATAGTGAACTTATTTATGGTGAGGTGGTATTTCCAGAAAATTATGAACAATTTGACGCAACATTTGAATTTAAAACTATGAATGAAACTAAATGTGTTGGTATTATATTTCAAGCGAATCCTGAAGATGATTTCCCCGGTTATGAAATCGCCATTGACCTTAAGCATCAAATGTTAATCTTTAGAAAACACACAAAACGCTTCGAATATTACACATTTCAAAATATATCTACACACCAAAAAGAACCTTTACATTTGAGAGTTATTGTGGAAAAGGGAATTATTGAAGCTTTTTTAAACAACAAATTTTCAATTTCATCAAGCTTCTATACCTTCTCTAAAAATAGCAATATAAGCTTCTTTGTCGAAGAAGGAAGCGTCATCCTAAAAAAAGTGAAGATTTATGAGTTGGAAAATAGTGAAAATCTTAAACCATCAGTTACGCAGAATCCTCCAGTTCAAAGGACAAAATCGCTCTCCAATACTTAGTCCAGCTATGTTTTTCAAAAGTAAAATCGGAGTTCTTAAAAAGATATTCATATTATTTTTTTTATTCGGTTTTCGTTTATGCTTTATTTGTCTTGGAAAAGATGAACTCAATCCAATAGCTCACTACAAGCCTTTAGATGGCTGGGTTGGTGATGTTCACCCTGTATATTGGAATGGGGAATGGCACATCTTTTATCTCGAAACCCCGAATGAACCTCTTCGTGCAGGTCTTTTTAGAATCCACTCCGCAGATGCCGTTTCTAAAGATTTAATCCACTGGACTGAAAGAACCATTAATAATCCAGAGATAAATCAACCTTGGTGGTCAATTGCTAATATAGTCTATGAGGGAAAATGTTATAGCTATTGTAATGGTAATAAAGGATTCGATTTATATATCTCAGAAGATTTTGAAAACTGGACACCCTATGAGAATAATCCCGTCATTCCTTACGATTATACAGAGTTAGAAAGAATTCGTGACCCAAGCATTTTCTGGAATGAGAAAAACAATGAATTCTGGATGATAATAACAGTGAAGAAGAAAGGTATACAACATCGCTTTTATTCAGGCGCCTTTTATCATTCTATTTCTAAAGACCTTTTCAATTGGAGTAAACCTCAATTATTATTCGACCCCGGAAACATCAATGAACCAGAATGCCCAGAACTGTTTATGCTGAATAACAAATATTATCTTATAGGAAGTTGGGGAACAACAGCAACTGGCAAAGGTAGGTATTTTATCTCGGATTCTCCTAATGGTCCCTGGCTAAAAGCAAAAACTGACAGCTTCGACGGAGATTTCTTTCTTGCACCCAATTCTGCCTTTGATTTGAACCGAAGACTCACATTCGCCTGGATTCCCACACTGAAAGATAACAAAGATTATGAATCAATCGAATGGGGTGGGCATCTATCATTCGCAAGAGAAATATGGGCTGGTGATGATGGAGCACTTTATACAAAATTACCCGAGGAATATACCGCACTTAGAAATGAATTACTTCTCCCTAAAAATGAAATCAAACCTGAAAAAATGTTCGGCGGAAAATGGAGTATAAACAAAGATTCTATTGAACTGCCTAAAAATAGCAAGTATAGTGAAATATGGCTACAAGGCGAATATCCCCGATTTGAGCTTAATGCCACTATTACCTTTCAAGAAGATTGTCCTAACGCAGGATTTTTATTCAGGCTTGGAAACGACAAATTCTCCGGTTATGAAGTGTCCATTGATCAAAAACATTCACTTCTTATTTTCCGTCATCATTTAGAAAGAAGTAAAATTATTGCATCACAAACAATTTTCACAGAATCTAGAAAAGATATGGAGTTAAGAATCTTTGTTGATGGAAGTATAATTGAATGTTTTTTAGACAATCGTTTTTCTCTTGCCGCAAGAGCCTATACGGATAAGGGGTCTTATAAAATTGGATTTTATTCGGAAAATGGTGGCTTTAAAATATCAAATATTAAAGTGTATAGTCTAAAAGATGTTTATCAAGAAGCTTCTTTACCACCGATTAATTTATATCCTGAACCTGACTCAAAACATAACAGTGGTAAGAGTATCCTTTTTCCAAAATTGGGTGCAAATATCTACACACCCTATGACCCTGTTCTAAATTTCTCAGACAGTTTTACCCTTGAATGCTGGGTCAAAGTTACAAAAGGTACAGCACATAACAAAGCCAACCTGATAGTAAAAGGAGAGAGAGACATTCCCGGCTATCATTATGGATTAAACTTAACGCGCACGAATTCTTTGGAATTCTATTTCAAATCCACGACAGGTTTTGAAGGTTTATCAGCGCAGGGAAATTTAATTACAGAGGGGCAATGGCACCATTTAGCTGGTGTTCTTGATTCTAATCAAAAAGAAATACGCCTTTATATAAATGGGAAACGTGTGGCAACTAAACAGAATGTACAAAACAAATTAGATGCTAACAATCTCTCACCGCTCAGATTAGGTATTGGAGCAGGTTTCAGTATGGATCAGTTCTTGGGGCTAATTGATGAGGTGCGACTCTGGAATGTTGCAAGAACGGATGATGAAATATCAGCAAACTATAATAAATCCATAGCAACGGATAGTAAAGGTTTAGTTGTTCACTGGAATTTCGATTCACAGGAAGGCGCCGAGCAAGAATATTATCCAAATCTTGTTAAGAAGCACAGCAATATCAAAGCCAAGCGGTATGACGGCTCTCAAATTCAAAATGAAAATTGTAAGTAAATGAAAATAACTAATAATAAAATAAAAAAAATCGTTGGGATTATCCTACTTCTGTTTACATTCTATAATCTCCATGCTCGGAACAATCAACCTATTGATACCATCCATTTAGCCACAGTCAATTCAAATTATCGTGCAGCTCTTGAGAAAATAGCCAAGAATTATAAATCTCTGCATCCTGAAATCGATGTAAAAATCAGTATAGTAACTAATGAATATTCAGCATGGTTGAGAACACAATTTGCTGGTGGTGAAAAGATAGCACCCGATATCTATAATGGCAACTATACAGGAGATTATGTTGCACTCGGTAAATGGGTTCCACTAAATGATTACCTTTATCAAAAAAATCCTTATACGAGCGAGAGATGGATTGATGGGCTGAATCAGAAATTTGTTGAGCATTTTTATTATGGTGGTATAGCCTATTTCATTCCTATTGATTTCATAGATGTGGCGTTTGTTTATAATGAAGACATATTCGAGCAACTCAATCTGAAGCCTCCCAAAACCTGGACTGAATTAATAAACGTTTGTGAAACAATCAAACAAAAAGGGCGAACAGTTACCATTCGTGGAAAAAGCGGTGAGGACATTATCCCGATGTCAATGCCCGGAACAGCACGAGAATTCTGGGAAGGACCACCCGGATGGTTTGTTCGTCTCCTCAATGATGCTTATCATCGCAGTGAAGTCGAATGGGTTATGGCACGTCCGGGCGATTGGAATTTTAATCCTGAATCAGATGCTACTTTTAACCGCAATTTCAAAGACCCTTATAGCGACAATTTTACTACAATAAATGCTGAACGTCGGCTCCAGCTTATACGAGATGGAAAACTACGTGTCGATTCGGAGAAATCTCGTGCAGTCTACAAAAGAATTTTAGAGTTATCACAATATTGGCCCAGAGGATATCAAGGAATAAATTTCGGTCAAGCGGAAACACTGTTTCTTAAGCAAAGAGCGGCAATTCTATTTACTACATCTCATTTCGTTACTCATGCTTTGCGAGTCTGGCGCAAACTCGAACCAGAAGACCAATTTCGTTGGAATGCCTTCGCTCCACCTCTTATTGATGATGACCCTCTTTGTGAAAGTGCTTTGAGAGGTATAGGCAATGCAGGGGCAAATTATGTAATAACTAAAAAAAGCGATTTAGAACACACAAAGCGTGTGGTTGATTTTATGATGTTTCTTACCACTCCTGAATCTGGCCAGATTCTTTTTGATGAAACCATAGCTGACGACCAGTTTATTGTAGGACCAATTCAGATCAAAGGAGTTAAGCTACCGGAGGAATTGGAAGAAGGATATAAACCTTTTCTCAATCGCGGATTTGAAAAACTCCAATTCAGGAGCATGACAACTGAGTGGGAATGGGTAATTCTGACTCAAGAACTTCTTGGAGGGCGGATGGGTCTGGATAGATACTTGAAAGAATTCCAAAAATTATGGGAATCGTCAGTTGAGAAAGAAATTACACGTTTTAATTATGACATGGACCCTTCAACGCGTGATGACGAACGTATTAATATTACAGCCAAAAGGAAGAAACTCTGGAATCCCCTTGAGAACGGCGTTCTGATGGTTGCAATTCTGGCAGTAGTTTTGATAGGAATGATGATTCTTTTTTCCAAAAGAGCGAGTGGGTTAAAAAAGTCCGAGGCATTTCTTGCTTATCTTTTACTCTTGCCGACCTGTATGTTACTAATCATTTTTTTGACATTTCCAGCAATCTCGGGTTTATATCGTGCTTTCACAGAATCAAAACCAGATGGAAGCCTAATGTTTGTTGGTTTAAAGAATTTTGTAAGGTTGCTCAGCGATTTTTTTATTTATCGCGGTT
>Ga0315285_10009238_pt1 | contig 10083 bp, 4 predicted proteins | sample YL17G09_36_MG_FD_203698 | JGI IMG/M metagenome (GOLD analysis project Ga0315285, IMG submission 203698) | Sediment microbial communities from Yellowstone Lake, YNP, Wyoming, USA - YL17G09_36 | ecosystem: Environmental > Aquatic > Freshwater > Lake > Sediment | place: USA: Wyoming | collected... | reverse complement strand
GGGTGCTGGACGCGATCTACTACGGCCCCCCTCAGGGCGCGCCGTTCTTCGACTTCGAGGTGATCCACAAGCGCTTCGCCGAGATCGTGAAACACTTCGTCCGCGAGGGAATCGGGTCGGGCGAGTTTCGCCCCGGCGACCCGGACGACCTGACGTGGGCGATCGTGGGCCCGTTCGAGGTCGTCCGAGGCATGAGCCTCACCCATCCGGAGATGGACTTCGGCCGCGAGAGGCTCGCGAGGCTGTTGAGGGTGGTGTTTCGGGGTGTCTGTGCAGATACCAGCAAGGAGCAGGAGCGATGAAACGGACCATGGCAGCGGCAGGGATCCTCGTCTTGATGATCGTGACCACGGCGTGTTCGCGTACCGGGGAAGGGGAGGCGACCCAGGCGGGCGGCAAGCCGGCGGTCGCGGTCGAGGTGAGTCCCGTCGTCACGGGTGACCTCCCTCAGACCATCGAGGTCGTCGGGACGCTCGCGCCCAAGTTCGCGGCCGAGGTCAAGTCCGAGTTCACCTCCGTGGTGGAGGAGGTGTACGTCACCGAGTGGGTCCGCGTGACGAAAGGTCAGCCCCTGGCCAAGCTCGACACCCGTGAGGGGGAGCTCACCGTGGAGGCGGCGCGGGCTACGTTGATGCAGACCGAGGTGGGCGAGACGAGGGCGAACCGGGAGCTGGAGCGCACCGCAAAGCTCAAGGAGTACGGCCTCGCCACGCAGCAGAACCTCGACGACGCCCGCACCGCGAGGGACGCCGCAGTGGCGGTCACCGCGGCCGCGCGAGCGGCGCTGAAGGCCGCCGAGACGCGCCTCTCCAAGGCCGTCATCCGAGCGCCTATGGACGGCGTTGTCGCCTTCCGCGGCGTGAGCGTCGGCGACCGGGTGGAGAACATGGGCGGCGACACCCCGATGTTCCGCATCGTGGACAACCGCCTTCTCGACCTGACGGTCACGGTGCCGTCGACCCGGAGCGCCGCGCTGCGCGTCGGCCTGCCGCTCGCTTTCACGGTGGACTCCCTGCCTGGCCGGACTTTCCGCGGAACCGTGAGGTTCATCAACCCCACGGTGAGCGAGGCGGATCGCTCGGTCAAGATCGTGGCCGAGGTCCCCAACGAAGACGGAGCGCTGCGTGGCGGCGTGTTCGTCAAGGGCCAGATCCGCACCGGCGAGCGCGCCGGGGTGCTGCAGATCCCGCGCGCGGCGCTGCTTTCGTGGGACGTCGAGCGGAACACCGGGGAGATCTTTGTCGTCAACGGCGATGTGGCGGAACGCCGTGCGGTGCGCACCGGGGAGGTCACGGGCGAGTCTGTGGAGATCGTCCAGGGCGTCACCGCAGGGGAGAAGGTCGTGACCCGCGGCGGCTTCAACGTGCGACCGGGCGATCGCGTGCAGATTGCGCAGCCTCAGGGGGTCTGAACCATGTTCCTGTCCAACCTGTCCATCAAGCGGCCGGTATTCGCCAGCGTGATGATGCTCGCGCTCGTGACGCTCGGGCTGTTCTCCTGGCGGCGTCTTCCCATCGACATGATGCCCGACGTCGAGATCCCCGTGCTCTCCATCGTCACCGAATTCCCGGGTGCCTCGCCGGAGACCGTCGAGCGCGAGGTCACCAAGCGCATCGAGGAGGCCGTCAACCCGATTTCTGGCATCAAGCACGTGATGTCGGTCTCGCGCGAGGGGCTCTCCAGCGTGGTCGCGGAGTTCAACCTCGAGGTGAAGATCAACGACGTCTCCCAGGAGGCACGGGCGAAAATCAACGCTATCCGCAGGGAGCTGCCGGAGGGCATGAAGGAGCCGGTCATCCAGAAGTTCGACTTTGCGGCTCTGCCCATTGTGTCCCTTGCGGTGCGCTCCAACGTCCTCAACTCCCGCGACCTGACCACGCTTGCGGACCGCAAGATCAAGCGCCGCCTGGAGAGCATCGCGGGCGTCGCAAAGGCCAAACTCGTGGGGTCGTCCAAGCGAGAGGTCGCCGTGAACCTCGACCCTGCCCGCCTCCAGGCGCTGGGCATGGGCGTGGACGAGGTGGTGTTCGGCCTCCGGTCGGAGAACGTCAACACCCCCCTCGGCCGCCTGAACCGCGGCGGCAGCGAGATGCCCCTTCGCATCTCGGGGAAACCCAAGGACGTGGACGACTACCCGGGCATGGTGATCGCCCGTCGCGGCACGCAGCCGATCACGATCGGCGACGTGGCCACCGTGGTGGACACCGTCGAGGAGCAGCGGTCGCTCGCCCTGGTCAACGGCGAGCCCGCGGTGGCGATCGACATCATGAAGCAGACGAAGGCCAACACCGTGGCGGTCGTGGACGCGGTAAAGAAGGCTGTCGCCGAGCTCGGGCAAGAGCTCCCCGCGGGCACCGAGGTCCAGGTCGTTCGGGACAGCTCGGTCTTCATCCGCGACGCCGTGGCCGACGTCCAGATGACCTTGGTCCTCGGTGCCATCCTCACCGTGCTTATCGTCTTCTGCTTCCTGAACTCCTGGCGCTCCACGGTGATCACCGGGCTCACGCTGCCGATCTCCGTGATCTCGTCGTTCATCGTCATGTACTTTCTGAACATGACCCTCAACATGCTGACGCTGATGGCGCTGTCGCTGGCCATCGGACTCCTCATCGACGACGCGATCGTTGTGCGGGAGAACATCGTTCGCCACCTGGAGCGCGGGGAGGATCACTTCACCGCCGCCCGCGAGGGCACCACGGAGATCGGCCTCGCGGTGCTGTCCACCTCGATGTCGATCATGGCGGTGTTCGTGCCGGTGGCGTTCATGAAGGGCGTGATCGGGCGGTTTTTCTTCCAGTTCGGGCTCACGGTCGCGTTCGCCGTGCTGGTCTCTCTTTTCGTCTCCTTCACCCTCGACCCGATGCTGTCTTCGCGCTGGTACGACCCCGACATCGAGCGCAAGGGCCGGCGCAACTTCCTCCAGCGCCGGCTCGACGGCTTCAACGCCTGGTTCGAGCGCACGGCGGACGGCTACAAGAGAGTCATCGGCTGGGCGCTCGACCACCGGGGTGTGGTGATCGGCGGGGCCGCCGTCGCCTTCTTGGCAGGCCTCACGGTGTTTGCGTTGCTGCAGACGGAGTTCATGACCCCGATGGATCAGGCGGAGTTCGCCATCCGGTTCAAGAGCGCACCCGCGGCTTCGATCGTGGAGACACGGGGAAGGCTCGAGGAGGTGCTCAAAGCGCTGAAGGAGTACCGCGAGGTCAGGTACACCTACGCGTCCATCGGTGCGGGGGACGCCGACACCGTGCGCGACGTGCTGATCTTCGTGAAGATGACGGAGAAACAAGAGCGCAAGATCAGCCTGAAGAATTTCGTCTCGGTGGTGCGCACGCGCCTGGAGACGATACCCGGCATCACGCTGTCGGTGCTGGAGGAGCCGGACGCCTGGCAGAAACCGCTGCAGGTCGCGATCCGCGGCGAAGACATCCCGATGCTGAAGCGCTACGCCGGCGAGCTCAAGCGTGAGTTGTACAAGGTGCGCGGCATCGTTGACGTCGAGGCCGCGATGGAACAGGACCTGCCCGAGTACCGCCTGATCGTTGACCGCGAGCGCGCCGCCGCGACCGGCCTCGGGACCAGCACCGTCGCCAGCACGCTCGGTGTCCTCGTCGGCGGCCAGGCGGTCTCTACCTACGAGGACGAGACCGGCGAGGCGATGGACGTTCGGCTGCGCCTGCCGGGTGAGCTGCGCGAGGACGTCACCCAGATCGGGAACCTGCGCATCTCGGTTCCGGGGCCAGAGGGGACGGCCCTCGTGCCGCTGGCGGACCTCGTCAGAGTCGAGCGGGCGACCTCGCCGTCGGAGATCAACCGACGTGACCTGGCCCGGCAGGTGGTGGTCGACGCGAACCTCGACAACCTGCCGCTCGGCACCGCCGGGCAGGAAGCGATGAAGGCCGCGCAGCGCGTGAAGCTCGCGCCGGGCTACAAGGTCGTCATGCAGGGGGACACCGAGATGATGGTGGAGTCGTTCGGCTACCTCGCGGAAGCGCTCCTGCTCGCGGTCATCTTCGTGTACCTGATCCTGGCGGCGCAGTTCGAGTCGTTCATCGACCCGCTGGCGATCATGCTGTCGCTTCCGCTCTCGATCGTGGGCATGGCCGGCACGCTCGCCCTCACCGGCGACACCATCAACATCATGTCGCTGATCGGCCTGATCATGCTGATGGGCCTGGTGACCAAGAACGCCATCCTGCTCGTGGACTTCACCAAGGTCTCGCGGCGCCGGGGCATGGACCGTCGCACCGCGCTCATCACCGCGGGGCGCACGCGGCTGCGCCCCATCATGATGACCACCTCGGCGATGATCTTCGGGATGCTCCCGCTCTTCTTCGCCCTCGGCAAGGGCGCGGAGTTCCGTGCCCCTATGGCGCGCGCCGTGGTGGGCGGCCTGATCACCTCCACCCTGCTCACGCTCATCGTGGTCCCGGTGGTCTACACGATCCTCGACGACTTCGCTTCGTGGCTGCAGCGGCGCATGGCAGGCGCCAAGTTCGAGAGCCACGACGTCGCCAAGGGCGCCGCCGCCCTGCTCGCGTTCGGACTCCTGCTCGCCACACCGGTCCTCGCACAGCCGTCGGTGCCGCCCGCCGCGGCCCCGAGCTCTGGAACTGCGGTCATTGAGCACGGTCCGCGGGTGCTGACTCTCGACGAGGCCCTTGCCATCGCGACCGAGAAGAACCTTGACATCAAGAAGGCCGAGCAGTTTCTGAAGTGGCTCCAGGCCAAGTACGTCGAGGAGCGCGCCGCGGCGTTTCCCCAGCTCGGGTTCAACGCCAACGCCTCGCGGAACTACAACGACAGCCAGCAGGACTTCTTCAAGGACGTGCCACCGGACTTCCGCGCCCTCATCGCCTTCCAGCAGGATGTGACGTCCTCAGAAGTCACGCTCAGTCAGACGGTGTTCACGTGGGGGCAGGTCGGCGCTGCGATACGGGGCGCCAAGTGGGCAATGGCCTCCGGCAACGACAGGCTGCGCCGTTTTCAGCAGGCGGTGCGCCGCGACGTGAGCGCCGCCTTCTACGACGCGCTGCTCGCCAAAGAGCTGTCCGTCATCGCGGTGCAGAACCTCGAGCAGAAGCAGAGCCACCTCGAGGAGGCCCGGCGCAAGGCCACGATCGGCACCTCCACCGACTACGACGTGCTGGCGGCCGAGGTCGCGGTGGCCAACGCGAGGCCGGCCGTGATCCGGACCGAGAACCTTGTGCGGACGGCGCGTGAGCGTCTGCGTTTCCTCCTGGCCGAGCAGGCCGAGGTGGACGCGACGGGCACGCTCGCGGCGCAGGTGGCGCCGCCGCCGTCGTACGATGACGTGCTCGGGGACGCGTTGAAGCACCGCCCGGAGCTGGCCGAGATCGAGCACAACCGCCAGATAGGGCTCGAGCTCGTGAAGATCTACGGCGCCGACGACAAGCCGCGCCTCGATCTGCGGGCCGCATACGGATTTCAGAACATCGACATCCTCGACCAGAGCTCCAAGGGCAAGGCCTGGAACGCGGGTCTCTACCTCTCGTTTCCTTTCTTCGATGGGTTGAAAACTCCCGCCAGGGTCGCCCAGGCCAAGAGCGACGTGGAGACCACGCGCCTCAACGAGGCCCAGCTTCGAGATTCGGTCACCCTCGAGGTGCGCACGGCCGTCGACGCCGCCGTCGAGGCAGGTGAAATCGTGAGGGCGCTGTCCGGCACCGTCTCGCAGGCCGAACGCCTGCTCACGATGGCCGAGAAGGGCTTCGAGTACGGGGTGAAGACCAACCTCGACGTGCAGGACGCCCAGCTCAACGTGGTCCAGGCGAAGGGCAACCTCGCCCTGGCGCAGCGCGACTACCAGGTCGCGCTCGTCAACCTCAGGTGGGTCGCCGGCACGCTTGGTGAAGCGCCGGTCTCGTAGCCCTGCACCAAGGCTTCTTCCGCTTTTTCTGGGGATGCACGTTTTCGTCGAGGTCTGCCGCAGGCCGTGCGGAGATCTCGTCGCCGCGCCCGGACACCCTTGACAACAGGTGATTGAGATCCGAAATTAGTTCCAGTCTACAAAAAAGGAGGACAGGAGCCTGCGGCGTGGCCTCATCTTGGCGGGTGTCTTGTGCCTTGTGAGGGTCGGTATCGGATACGCGCAGGAGCACTTCACCGAGGGACCGCTGCGATCGCAGCGACCGCATGGAGGCGACGATGCTCGCACTCGTTAGCGACCTGCATTTCTCTGATGGCAGCACTGCCCATAACGTCGACCCAGGGGCGTTCGACCTGCTCGGGGCCGATATTGAGGGAGCCCTGAAACACAAGAAGCCTAACGACGTTCAGATTGTGCTCCTGGGCGACATCATCGACTTGGTGCGCACCGATTACTGGGAGAGGAACGAAATCGCTCCCGGAGAGCGACCGTGGGGCGGTGGCCTCGACCCCGGCACGGCCATCAACATCAACGCGGCGGCCGTGGAAAAGCAGTTCGGCGACATCCTGAATGCGATCCTCGCCGGTGCCTCGTTCCAAGGCCTCGCGACGATGCTCAAGGGCCTCGGGGAGAAGGTCGGTAAGCCGGTGCGTGTGACCTACGTCATCGGCAACCACGACCGGATGCTCCACAACTTTCCCGTCCTGAAGAATAAGATCGCTACGGCCCTCAACCCAGTGTCGGTGACTTTCGAGACCCGCCTGCCATCAACCAGCGTCACCGACTGGCCGTACGGGGTGCTGGCCAGGCACGGACATGAGTTCGACGAGGCGTGCCACGGCTGGGAGTTCTACCGCCGGGTGCTCAACCCGGGCAGCCCCGTGGGCAGGTTCAATCCCGCGGTCTACAGGGTCCAGGCTCTCGGCGAGGTCATCACCGCCGAACTCATGTCGGGGTTCATCGCTCGTCTCGGGAAGGTGGTCAGTCCTGCCGTCCTCGACGAGTACAAGGACGTCAACAACCTGCGCCCGATGACCGCGGTCTTTTCGTGGATCGCCTGGCTGCTGCGGCAACCCAGCTCCACCGCGGCCCCGAGCGTCGTGATCGCAGCGCTGCGCACCTCGCTTGGCGCCGTCCTCGGCTGCTCGCTAGCCAAGCGGTGGGACGACCTCAAGCCCGACCTCATCGTCAGCGGCGACCTCACGGACTACCTCTCCAAGCTTCACTACTTACTCACGAAGAGAGGCGGGATCGATCTGCTCGAGCGCGTGCTTCCCATTGTGGACGAGCTGCAGGCGAAGCTCAACATCAGCCTCGACAGTACCGACAGTACGCTTTTCAAGGCCGCGGAACGCGAGGCGACCGAGGGCGAGGCCGCCCCCGCCGACATCCAGTTCATCCTCTACGGGCACTCGCACGACGCGCGCTATGACTGCTTCCGCGGCCGTGTCGACGGGCGCGTGAAGATGTACGTCAACACCGGCACCTTCCTGTCGTTCATCGATCGCACGCTCGATGGCCGCGGATTCTTCACCTCCCACCGGCTGTCCTACGTCCTGGTGTACGCGCCCGAGGAGGACCCCGACCAGCGACGCGACCACTGGCCGACGATGGACGTCTGGAACGGTCTGCGCTTCAAGCGATACACGTATGCCTAGCCTGGACGCCCTCGGGCCTCAAAGCCGAAGTCTGCCCGAGGGTCCGGGACCTCGGCAGTCCGTGCACCCTCGAGTGGGTCGGGGAGTGGTCGATTGTCGTCCACACCTGCGGATGCACGTGGGCAGACATTGGAGCCGGGAAAACGCTACCAAACAAGGAAGGAGGAAACCCTATGACCCCACCGAACCAATCGGCTGAACAACCGCCAGTGGCGCTTAGCAAGGGTGGGCCAGCGCGAGGCACGAAGTTCCTGCTCGCCTGGCTCGGGTCGTTCCTGGTCTGCTGTTTCTGGTTCCTCCGGGAATGGCAGGGGCACCGCTTCCATCTCCAAGGGGAAGGTGGCCTCCTCGAAGTTCAGATGGTGACGCTGGTCGCGTCCATCCTGATGCTCGTGGCGGTGACGCTGATCTCGGGGCTGATCGCCATCGCCTCGCTCGAGGTCGACCGCTGGAGGCTGGTGGTCCAGGGCGTCACCGTGCCGGGAGTCCTCATCGCGCTCGCGATGGACAAGGTGCCGGCGAGCCAGATCGTCAACGGTCCGCCTCCAACGAAGGCGCAGCAATCAACTGGAACGGTGCCGAACCCACATGCCTTCGCTGGCCTCTCACTTATCGCGGCCGCCTATGCCCAACCGCCCTCGGTAACCCCTGTACCGTCCGTCGACCCCCCCGACTTTTTCACCAAGCTCGGCTGGGGCCTGCGAACGTTGCGAGGCGGTTACGCCGCGAATTGGTATGTCGAGGTCGGGCGCTACGCCGTGCTTGATCAGGCCGAAGCCGCCGCGAAGGAGCTGGCTAGAGAGCAGCTGCCGGCCACGCCGTACGAGCTCTGTTTCGCGGCGGCTGGTCCCGACGCCTCGGCCTGGTTGCCGTGTGGCCCGGATCGTACGGGCGTCCACGTCGAATACGCGGTCCTGCTCGGCGCCAACGTCTCACCGGAGGACGCGCGACGCCTCAAGGCCGCCGCCGAGAAGGCAGGGATTACCTCGCGCGCGTGGCAGCGCCCACAGCCGGCGCTCCCGCTCCCTGTGCCAGGTGACCTGCCCGTCGACAAGCCTGGAGCGCACCTCGTCCGCCAACGCGGGGCCAATGTGGAGATCGCACTCGACTACTCCTACGCTGCCAGCCACACGGGCGCTGACTGGTTGGTCCTCAGGGTGGCCCTCGCAGGGAGCCTCAACAACGGCGCCTCCATCCGCCGAGAAGCGATCGGCGTTGTCCGCCCCGACGGTCAAACGCTGCCGCTGGCCACGCAGCAGGCGTTCGCCGCAGGCCAGGCCAGCTTGGCGCCCAAGTTGCGCGCTGCGAGCGTAGCTTCGGGCCCGGTGCACGAGTACCTGCGCGGTCAGCTCGAGGACTGTGGCTGGTACCAGGCCGATAGCGGGGGTCCACTCGTGGTCGACGAGCTTCACGTCAGGCCCGGTGCCGCATGCGCAGGCTTTCTCGCGTTCCAGGTCCCAGGCGGTGTGACACGAGGCAGCTGGCGGCTGGTCGTTGACCTGCCAGGTGGTCCGCTGCGCGTGCCCTTCGAGATCGAGTGATCGGGCCCGACCAAGAGGCCCTGCGCACGGTCTCACCCGCTTTGGCGGGGACGGTGGCGAACGAGTGGGTAGACTCCCCCCACAGGTAGGCCATCACGCCCTGCTCGGGTGTGAGGCGCTGGGCGAACGGCATGATCGTGCCGCGGCGGGTGATGAAGGCGAAGACCAGCCCGTCCAGCTCCTCCAATGGCGGCAGGTTGATCGAGTCGGCGCAGATGGAGACCAGCCTGCCGCCACGGCTCACCTTGAGCTCGCGCCGGTCCAGCACGCCACGGCCGTTCTCGCCCAGGCGCTCGTCCAGGAAGTCGATCTGCCCGCGGGCGTCGATCATGACGTTCTCGAGCAGCGCCGAGCGGTGGGTGAGCGCGTGGTACATCGCCTCCTGCAGCTTCTGGTCCACATCCGTTTTGACGTAGAACCCGAGCTCGGTGCCGAGGGCCGAACCGTCGCGCTTGAGGAAGACGATGTCGTCCTGGGCCACCCACGTCCCCTCGCCCTGCTCGGCCTCGAGCCCGAGCTGGTGGCAGCTCCAGGTGGACTTGCCGGTCGCGGTGAGCCCGAACATGAAGACGCCGTACGTCTTGAGCTTGCCGGTGGCCCTGTCGCGGGCGCGCACGACCTTGGTGCCGGCGTGCAGGCCCAGCATGCCGCGCTGGTCGGCCCGGAACATCCCCTGCCTCAGGAACCCCTTCTTGCACTCGCCGGTGTAGTCGGTGCCGAGGGCGATGTTGACGTCGTGCTCCGGGATCGTGAGGATCTGCATCCGCAGCTGGTGCTCCTGGGGCACATCGATCATGACGAACTCGGGGCCCGGGCGGCTCTTCCTGACCTCGCCCATCGTCATCGCCCACTGGTAGGCCAGGCGGTAGTGCTTGGGGTCGGCCACGCACACGTACAGGTTGCAGATCGGGTTGAACTCCTTGTTGTCGCCCATCTGTCGGCGCACGTGCACGAACGGCATCGTGCGCATGAGCTGCAGCACCTTGTGGAGCTG
>Ga0315285_10009233_pt1 | contig 10086 bp, 4 predicted proteins | sample YL17G09_36_MG_FD_203698 | JGI IMG/M metagenome (GOLD analysis project Ga0315285, IMG submission 203698) | Sediment microbial communities from Yellowstone Lake, YNP, Wyoming, USA - YL17G09_36 | ecosystem: Environmental > Aquatic > Freshwater > Lake > Sediment | place: USA: Wyoming | collected... | reverse complement strand
ATCGCATCCATAATATGTCTTCATCTTGCAGCACCTCCTAACTGCGTTTATATCACCAATCGTCGAGTTCCGCAGCGCTTTCATATAATCAATTTTGGGTGGAGGGCGCCGAGTTGAAGTTTCTGACGTTTTGCTGTATCATGAAACCGCCTTTCTGGGGATTCACCTCCAGGGTGAAATCTCCGGATATTTTCGAGCGGCCTCTATTTTACCAGCCTACTGGCAGAATAGAGGCTTTTTTCTTTCCCCTTAGAAAATATTCTCCGCCCTTATCCGAATATTGGGGTGTATGATTTTCGCGGAACAAGGTGTATGATTTTGCTGATTTTGCTTGACAATCTATCTGAACAATGTAAAAATTAATTCTAAATCCGAATTTGCGAAAAGCAATATGATATTGTTTATTACGCGGTTCTTCTTGCACGTATTTGTATACCCATCCCCCAGTGGGGCCCCTCCGCTGCGGGCGTTGGGGAGTCCCTTCGCTGCGCCACCCATTCGGTGATCATATGTTCTATTCTATCTCATTTGTTTGAAAGGAGGTGAAATTAGCAAAGAATATCAAACAAAACATCGCATGTGGTTGGAGTCAAAATTCTCGCTCCAGAGATGATCGTTAAAACTTTCTTCATTCCTAAAGGGGAAAAGGAGAGAAAAAGTGCGTAAACTATTAAGCGTCTTATTTGTCCTCATGCTTTCCTGTTCATTGATGGCCCAAGTAAGAACAGGAAATATTTTAGGTAAAGTTGTTGATACTGATGGAAACCTTCTTCCTGGTGTAGCCGTAACCTTGAGTGGAACTCTGACTGCCGCTATGAACACAATAACTTCTGCTGAGGGGATTTTCAGGTTTATTTCTCTTGCACCAGCAAAAGACTATATCCTTAAAGCAGAGCTGCAAGGATTCAAGACAACTATTAGAAAAGACATCATCGTCGTTGTCGGCGCTAACGTTGAGTTGACCCTGATTATGGAAATCGGAACCCTTTCGGAAGAAATCATCGTCACTGCACAAAACCCTGTTATCGACACCAAAAAAACCACAATTGGAGCAACCGTAACAAATGATATTCTCCAGGGGCTTCCTACAGCAAGAGACCCCTGGGTTATTCTCCAGATGGCTCCTTCTATTGTCGTTGGCAGCGAGAATATCGGAGGATCAACATCTGGTCAGTCATCTGCCACTGTCGGACGAGGCAGCTCACATGAAAGAAATGTCTGGAACATGGATGGGATCAGCCTCAACGACCCGGCAGCTGTGGGATCAAATTTACCTTATTTTGATTTCGATGTCTTTGAGGAGATGACCATCACAACTGGTGGTGGTGATATCACCATGCAAACAGGCGGAGTTGGTGTCAACATCGTTACCAAAAGAGGTGGAAATAAGCTAACTTTCGGAGGAAGGTTTTATTTAACTGATAACAGGTTCCAGGCTAATAATTTTACAGCTAAGCTTAAAGCTGAGGGACTAGTGGGAATCAATCAAATTAATGAAATTAAGGACTATGGTTTCTACCTTGGAGGTCCTCTCCTGAAGGATAAAGCTTGGTTCTGGGGTTCATGGGGTGTGCAGGATATCCAAACCTTAACTGTTTTTGGAGCTAAAGATGATACGCTTTTGAGCACATTTACTGGCAAGCTCAATCTGCAAATTTTTCCTCAAAACCGACTTGAGCTATTCGCCTTTGGCAACAAAAAATACAAATACGGGAGAGGTCCGAGTACGTCCAATCCTCTAGGCACGATCCAGCGGCCCCTTTATCATTTTGGATTCCCGACTGTTAAAATTCAGGATGAGCATATGTTCGGAAAAAATCTATTTGCCTCTTTCAAATATGGATACTCCAATGGTGCATTTGAATTGATATCGGTGATGGACCCCGACTTTAAAAATATCTCGATTTGGGATATGAAAGATCAGAGATGGTATAGCTCAACGGGACGTAATTGGAATCAAAGGCCAATAAACACGTTTAGCTTCTTAACCAACTATTTCATTGATAATCTCCTTGGTACCAGCCACGATCTAAAGGTTGGATTAGAATATCAAAATAGAAGCAGCGTCGCCATAAGCGGCAATCCTGGAAATATCACAATAAGGAGGAACTATGTCTCTCCTACAGTCGATTTTAATGGTGACGGCTTTCCAGATATACCCCAAAGCCCTAATTTTATGCGATTTGAATTCCAGAGAGAAAGTTCCGCCGCAAGAGGTATAACAGCTCTTTCTGGTTATCTTAGTGATACGATATCATTCGGCAGATTCAATTTGATCGTTGGATTGAGGTATGACAAACAAACACCCCTGAGTCAAGCCTTTACAAGAAAGGCGGTAGACAATAACCCAGTCTGGGGAACGAATGTCACTTCACAAACAAAGGATTTCCTTGACAGGCGGCTTCCTGGAATCGCTGTCCCAGAAGTAAAGGCAAAAGCTGCTGATGGTAGCGCCTATAATTGGACGGTCTTTTCTCCAAGATTCGGATTAACCTGGGATGTCACAGGTGACGGTAAAACTCTTGCCAAGCTCTCTTTTGCTAAATATGGCGATTATATGGGAACAGATGAGGCAGGTCGATGGACTCCTAGTGGAAGCGATGGATTCCTGCAATTCTGGTGGATGGATAATGGTGACGGAATTGTTGATTACAGAGAGCTTTTCTGGCACAAGCTTGCCAATTATTCGCCATACAGAGTTTTTGATGATGCGGGCAGTTTCATCGGCAATTGGGAGGATGCGGCTGGCACATTCTGGGGAAGCTATGATTATAAGAATCCCGGGAAATTAGGGTTAGTTCCTTATGAATCTATTGATAGTAATGCCGGTTCTGCACGGACCTTGGAATATCTTCTTACCCTGGAAAGAGAACTCTTCGCAGATTTTGCAGTTGTGATAAACGCCCAGTACAGAAGGTATGATAATTACAACTGGGCACTTAAATATTTTCCAGTCACTGGAGTATTCGCTAATCAGGATTGGTACAAATCCGCAGGAAATCTGCCAGCTAACATCCCTGGTCTCGGCGACACAAAAGATGCTAAAAACCATGCGTGGTATTATACCACTACAGAGGGGACTGATTACTCTCCTTGGACCTGGGTAAAGAAACGACCTGATTTTTACCATGATTATTATGGTGTTGACTTCATCTTTAGAAAGAGATTGTCTAAAGGGTGGATGGTCGATGGGAATTTTACCTGGCAGAAGGAAGCAGTGCACTATGGGAACAAGGGCTATTTGGATCCCACTAATATTTGGGCTCTCGAGGGAAAAGAATATCAGCCTTATCAAGGCTACGGCGGCCAAATTTTTTCCAGATGGCTTCTGAAGGTTGGAGGGCTCTATCAGCTCCCTTATGATATCGATTTGGGCTTCACCCTTCTGGGTAGGGAAGGCTGGGTTATCGTTGAGACAGTTGCGATCGTCGATTATACCCTCCCGAATCCGAAGAGCAGAAGTGCCACCCTCTTCATGACACCACGTGGCACAGAACGACTGCCCACCTTCTTTAATCTGAGCCTAAGAGTTGAAAAGATGCTGAGGATCAGCGATATTGGAAAAATTTACGTGATGGCTGACGTTTTCAATGTGTTCAACACTGCTGCCGCGACCGCGAGGAACGATAGATTTCAGGGTACCTTTTATAAGTATGCAGATTCATCCCTGAACCAATACGTTCCCTATCCAAATACCTATAAACTCAACAGTATTCTGAACCCTAGAATAGCAAGATTTGGGTTGAGATTCACGTTCTAAGCAAACTTCCAGAAAAGCTTAGAATCCCTTCCCTCTTCAGGGAGGGAAGGGATTCTATTATCTAAGATCTTTAAGAACAATGGAGTTGCTTGATCCAGGAATATAGCTACAACAAAAATATTTCTTATGACCGTATTAGAAGCTGTTTATCTTCTTTGATTATTGGCTGAAGGAGAGATGAATGGTGCTGGAAAGTTGGCAAAGAAATGGATATTGAGGCCCTTATTAATCGAACAGGGGAGGCAAAGATTAGTCAAGTCAGAGAAGGATGATGCTCTTTTGTCAATCTATTTATGATCCTGTGTGAAGGGATCCTAGGAGATTTTAAATGTTAAGAGAAAACATCCGTTTAACGAGTTGTTCATTGATGATTACTATGGTGTTTTTTATGGTCTTTTTTATTTATCCACTTCCAGGCTTTGCCTGGCAGATAAACCCGGAAATCTTCGACCAGTTAAAATATCGCTATATCGGTCCTGTGGGCAACCGGGTGAGTGCAGTTGTCGGAATTTCGGGCAATCCCCAGGTCTACTATGCCGGAGGAGCCTCGGGCGGAGTATGGAAAACGACCGATGGCGGCGTCCACTGGGAGCCTATTTTTGACAATCAGCCTGTCCAATCCATTGGTTCTCTGGCCGTAGCCCCCTCTGACCCCAACATCATCTGGGCCGGGACAGGCGAAGCTCATATCCGTAGCAATGTCTCCATAGGTAATGGTATTTACAAATCCACGGATGGCGGTAAAACCTGGATACACATGGAGCTGGAGAAAACGGGGCGGATTGGAAGAATATTGATCCACCCGCGTGATCCCAACATTGTTTTTGCTGCTGCTATGGGGCACTGTTATGGCCCCCAGGCTGAGCGAGGGGTCTTTCGAACCACGGATGGGGGCAAGACCTGGGAGAGAAAGCTCTTCGTGGATGAGAACACCGGTTGCGGAGAGATGGCCATGGATCCTAACAATCCCCGGATTCTCTTTGCGGGAATGTGGCAATTGGTGATACGGACATGGGGAAGGGAGAGCGGAGGACCGGGCAGCGGTCTATTCATATCTAAAGACGGAGGCGACACATGGAATAAGATTACTGGCCATGGATTGCCGAATCCTCCTTTAGGAAAAATTGCTGTTGCAGTGGCACCTAACAATTCCAATCGGGTCTATGCCTTGATTGAGACCGGTGACGGTGTACCATGGAAGGGAATGGAAACTAGTAGTGGCGTGCTCTGGAGGTCAGATGATGGGGGCGAGAACTGGGAATTGGTTAATTATGACCACAACCTTACCCAGCGACCCCATTATTACTCACGGTGTGTTGTAGCGCCCGATGATTTCAACGAGGTTTATTTCTGTGCCGTCAGCCATCTTGTATCTTTAGATGGCGGTCTTACGACCACAAGAATGCCCCGGGCAGGTAGAGGAGACGATCATCACGACATGTGGATTGATCCCACTAACGGTGACCGGATGATCGTAGCCAGTGACCACCACGTTAACATCTCCATCAACCGTGGGCAATCCTGGCAAGGCGTCGCTCTTCCTATTGCCCAGATGTACCATGTCGCTGTGGACAACCAGATTCCGTACTTTGTCTACGGTACCCGGCAGGATGGTCCTTCTGTCCGCGGCCCCAGCAACAGCCTGGCCGTAGGCTGGTCTTTAGGCGATATATTACCGGGAATGTGGAAGTCGGTAGGAGGCTTTGAGGCTGGCTTTGCCATTCCCGATCCAGTCGATAACAACATCGTTTGGGCAGGTATGAAAGGAGGCGGTCTCGATCGTTATGATCGCCGAACAGGCCATGCCAGACCAGTCAAGGTCTGGCCAGATTCTCGCTCAGGTTGGCCAGCTGCTGAGGTGAAGTACCGTTTTCAATGGACCTTTCCCATAGCCATCTCACCTCACGATCACAATAAAGTCTATGTCGGAAGCCAATATGTGCACCAGACGACTGATGGAGGCCAGAGTTGGACTGTCATCAGCCCTGACCTATCCACCAACGACAAGAGCAAGCAACAGATTTCGGGCGGACTCACCCCTGATAACGACACTCCCGAATACGCCTGCGTCGTTTTTGCCATAGCCGAGTCACCCATTGAGGAGGGAATGATTTGGGCGGGCACCAATGATGGCCTAGTCCAGGTCACCCGGGATGGCGGCGCTCACTGGACCAATGTCACCTCAAACATCCCCCAATTGCCGCCCTGGGGTACAATAAGCAGCATCGAACCCTCCAGGTACGATGCCGCGAAGTGCTACATCACAGTGGATTTCCATCAGGTAAACAACCGCGATCCTTATGTCTTCAAGACCATAGACTACGGCAAAAGCTGGAAATTGATCAGCTCAGATATTCCTAAAAGCGTGTTTAGTTATGCCCACTGTGTACGTGAAGATCCGGTGCGCAAAGGGATGCTCTATTTGGGGACAGAGAATGCCTTGTATTTTTCCTTCGATGATGGGGAGACCTGGGTTCCGCTGCAAATCAATCTTCCTCATGCACCTGTACATGATTTAGTGATACAAAAGCATTTTAATGACCTGGTAGTGGGTACCTATGGGCGCGGCTTCTGGATTATGGACGATATCACCCCTCTTCAGCAGCTCAACCCAGAGGTTTTAAAATCCGATGTCCATCTTTTTGTTCCCAGGGATGCCTATCGCTTCCTGCCCCTAGAAACAACTTTGGACATGCCGCCCCATGGTCACACAGGACATAATCCTTCTTATGGGGCTTCCATTAATTATTATCTTAAGTCCATACCAGAAAGTGAAATCAGAATTGATGTCCTGAATGAAACAGGTCAAATAATAAAGACGCTTTGGGGGACCAAGAATCTTGGCATTAACCGGGTCTGGTGGGACCTGAGGAGCGAACCGTCGAAGGGGATAAAGCTTAGAACCAGCCCTCTTTACGCCCCCCATATTAAGGTCGGGCCGGAAGGCTGGAGATCATATTCTCGGGGCATTACCTTTCGGGTAGCGCCAGGAACCTATACGGTGAAACTTTCTGTCGGTGAAAAGGAATTCACAAAGAAGCTCAGTGTAAAGAAAGATCCGAATTCAGCCGGAACCGAAGCGGATATTCAGGCTCAACTCAAGATGTTGTTGGAGCTTCGGGAAAATAGTAACACTGTTGCGGATATGGTCAATCAGATCGAATCGATAAGAAAGCAGATTTATGACCTTAGTGAACTCCTTAAAGAAGACCAGAGCGCTTCGCCGATAATGACTGCTGGCAACGAACTTGACAAAAAGCTAATAGGTGTCGAAGAAAATCTAATTCAACTGAAACATACGGGGGGTCAGGACTCGTTGCGGTGGCCAGAGAAGTTTTACACCAAGCTAAGCGGGCTTGCTGGTGAGGTCGGGAGCACTGATTTTCCTCCTACCAGGCAGCAGTTCGAAGTTCATGAAATGTATAAAAAGCAATTGGCAACCTATCAAGCTCAGTTTAACGAGTTACTTAACACGGGTCTTCTTGATTTTAATAACCTACTTAAGCAACAAAAAATTCCGAACATCATCACCAGAACACTTAAGTTAACCTCACAATGAAACACAATAATCCTTCGTGGTACTACTTGTCGGAAATCAATATTGACCCATGAATAAAGAATGGAGTCTTAGAATGAATCCTAAAAAATTATCAGCTCTTATTATTGGAGTTGTCTTCATCATTTGCTTTGCGGCCCATGCGTATTCAGCGGTGATCCCAGATCCGGAGGCATTCTTTGGACATAAGCTCGGAGCTGATCGCACGTTGATCCGTTGGGAAAAGATTTATGAATATTTCCAACTTCTGGGAAAAAACAGCGATAGGATCAAGATCGAGAATTTAGGGAAGACGACGATGGGCAATCCCTTTATTCTGGCGGTCATTTCCTCTCCGGAGAATTTGTCAAACTTGGCTAGATATAAAGAAATTGCCAAAAAACTCGCCACGGGCCGAATCTCGAAAGAAGAGGCCGAAGGGTTGGCTGCGGAGGGGAAAACCATTGCCTTGATCACCTGCAGCATGCATGCGACCGAATGTGGGCCCACGCAGATGTCTCCGGTATTGGGTTATACGATGGCGACCGATAATTCTCCTTCTGTTAAAAAGATTTTGGATAATGTGATTTTGCTGCTGATCCCCAGCTGGAACCCGGACGGCAATATCTTGACGACAGACTGGTATCGTCAGAACTTAGGGACTCCTTTTGAATCCGCTCCCATGCCCTGGCTTTACCACTATTATGTCGGACACGATAACAATCGCGATGCCTTTATGAACACCCAGATTGAAACGCGCTACGTGAACAATATCCTCTATCGCGAATGGTTCCCGCAGCTATTCTTAGATATGCACCATATGGGCGCCTCCGACGCTCGTCTTTTTCTCTCTCCTTTGTATGAACCCCGCCATCCTTCCTTGGATCCAATAGTCACGCGTGAGGAGGAACTAACCGGAGCTTATATGCGAACATTGTTGGAAGAGAAAGGCTTGATCGGGGTCATCCATTACGCCCTTTGGAACCACTGGCGGATGTCCGCTATTCACACCTGCGCCTTGTGGCATAATGTGACAACCATCCTTTTCGAGGCCGCCGGCGTCAGCATGGCAACGCCAATCTATCAAACGGCAAAGGACCTCAGCGCTCCTGACAGTGGGGGACTCGGCAAACAGGGCAATACTCAAACGATGACCTACCCCAGTCCCTGGCCCGGTGGCTGGTGGCGACTGGGGGATATTGTCAACTATGCTTATTGGTCAGCTATCGGATTTCTGGAATCCGGGGCCTTGCTGAGAGAGAAATATCTCATGAACATGTATCGTATGGCCAGAAATTCCGTTGAGAAAGGAGGGAACGAGGCGCCGTATGCTTTCATCGTTCCTGATAACCAGAAAGATCCCAATACGGTGGCAAAAATGATCAATATTCTCATCTCGGATGGGGCCGAGATTCATCAAGCCGAAAGATCTTTCAAGGCGCAAAATAGAGAATATCCAGCCGGAACCTATGTCATTTTGATGTCCCAAGCCTATCGTCCTTTTTTGATGGATATCCTGGGACCGCAGTTCTATCCGGACCGCAGACAATATCCGGGCGGTCCTCCTGAACGCGCCTTTGACATAACGGGCTGGACGCTTCCTTACCAGATGGGGATTGAGACCATCCAGGTGACTGTCCCGTTTAAGGCGCAGCTCAAGCCGGTTAAAAAAGCAGAGCCCCCAGCCGGAAAAGTCACTGGAGAAGGAAATACCTTTATCTTGGATCATTCCGTCCTTGATAGTTACAGGGCCATCAATCGGCTTTTAGCGGATGGATACAATGTCAGTTGGGCGACCAAATCATTTTCCACCGGCGGAAAGAACTATCCGGCGGGGTCTATTATGGTTTCAGGATCGGGCATTGCCGAGAAGGTTCGATCTTTGGCCACGGAATTTTCCCTTCAGATCCAAGCCGGGAGCTCTCTCCAGGATTCGATGAAACTCAAACCTCTCAAGCTAGGCCTTTATCAGCCCTGGACGGCGGATATGGATGAGGGCTGGACCCGCTGGATCTTCGACACCTGGGAATTTCCTTATACCGCGATCCACAATGAGGACATCCGCAACGGTCATTTAAGGGAAAACTATGATGTCATCACTCTGACAAGTATTCCGCTTCAACGGATCATAAATGGGCATAAAGAAGGTACGGTCCCTTCCCCATATGTGGGGGGCATCGGCAACCAGGGACTTGCCGCTCTTCTTGAGTTTGTCAATGACGGAGGGACCCTAATCACTTTGAATGCCTCGGCTGAATTAGCCCTTACTCATTTCAAAGTCCCTCTGACAAACGTGGTCAACAATTATACATCCATGGAATTCTTCTGCCCCAGCGCTATCTTGAAAGTGGAGGTGGACACCACACATCCCATTGCCTATGGGATGGAGGATACGGCTGCCGTCATGTTCAACGAAAGTCCGGTCTTCACTATTAATTCGGAAAAAGAAAGATCCGCGGCCAAAGAGTCCTCCTCTCTCAATCTAAAAGTGGTAGCCCGCTATCCCGAAAGCAATCCATTTATGAGTGGTTTCTTGAACGGAGAAAAGGTTTTCTATAATAAGCCGGCTCTTGTCGAAGTCAGCTACGGCAAAGGGAAAATCATTATATTTGGCTTCCGCCCTCAGAACCGAGCCCAAACCCAAGGCACCTTCAAGCTCTTTTTTAATTCCCTTTACTACGGCCCTGCTGTTACGTCCTCAAAGTAAAATAATAGAGAAATTTGCAAAGGATGGATTTGAAAAATAGTCATTGATATGATTTTTTGATTGTAATAGGTATACAAAGTAATA
>Ga0315285_10009232_pt1 | contig 10088 bp, 10 predicted proteins | sample YL17G09_36_MG_FD_203698 | JGI IMG/M metagenome (GOLD analysis project Ga0315285, IMG submission 203698) | Sediment microbial communities from Yellowstone Lake, YNP, Wyoming, USA - YL17G09_36 | ecosystem: Environmental > Aquatic > Freshwater > Lake > Sediment | place: USA: Wyoming | collected... | reverse complement strand
TGAAGGCGCAAATGATGACTTTGGCGATCTCCATCTTAAGCCCCGTTCACTATGTATCGACGTCGGTGACAATGATTTGCTTGTTCTAGATATGGCCGATCTCGACGGGGATGCAAATACGGTCGAGCCTATTCCGTGGGATTTTGACGATGACCGACGGATAGTCGAGGGCGACTACGTTGGAGTTGCTGTTGTAGATATTGGAATTGATGAGGTTGTGTGGCATGGTGCTGAAAATATCGGCCAGGGCGAGTCAGTAACACTTAACCCAGGTGGTGGTGAAGAAGATCCGAACACAGAGGCTCTTGTGGTCTTCACCAATGAAGCAGGACCAAACGACGTGAATGTGACAGTTGTAGAGTTTAGCAGCAGCCTGCTACCGTCAACGGGGGTCTTTGAGGCTTTTGGCCGTACGGTCCAAGTCGAAACCTCGGCAGAAGATGGGGACTTCCTCACAACACTCATAATCCCGTTCGACGTTGACGACCTTGGTGGAGCCGATCCTTTTTCAACCGATCTGATGTACTACGATGTGAACAGCGGCACCTGGGTGTTGGCGGTTGTTGCTAACACTGAACCAAATGCAGTTGGACAAAGATGGGAGGAGACGTCACTGCCCTCGTTGGAGACCTTGAATAGTCGACCGCTGGGGGATTATGGCGTTTACTGGGATGCAAAGAATCAGGAGGGTTTTGTATGGGCCAACGTGGATCACACTACCGATTTTCGGATGGCCCGGCACGATATACCAGACTTCGAGCCTGATGGGAGCATAGATTTCAAAGACTTTGCGTTCTTTGCGGCCCACTGGGGAGATAAGGATTGCGATGTTGAAAACGATTGGTGCGACACAACCAACCTTATGGGCGATAAGATAGTCGATATAGATGACCTGCGTCGCTTCGCCGCAAGCTGGCTTGCAAGCGTTGAATGAATGGGGAATTCGTCCAGTCTTCGGGGTCGGTCCTGTCAGCAATGTTATCTGGTGCGTGCCGAAGGGCGCCAAAGATGTACGCTTGGTCTTCGCTTGGCTCGCCTATTTTTGTCAGTCGGCGCCTACAACGGCAAAATTGACTTTGTGGACTGTGCAAAGCTTGCAATCGTATGGCTTGAGGAGTGTTCCGAGCCGGAACGGTGCCAGGGGCGAGATTTCGACAAGAACCAAAAAGTGGACTTTGCAGACCTTAAGGAAATGGCCGAAAGCTGGCTGTGGCAGGCGGGGTGGTATAGTCACTGAGATAAAATAAGCTTGGCAGGGGCGAGATCAAGGGCGGGGGGTGTTTCTTTTGAAACAGGTTGCCTGTTTGGTGGTGTTTATCAGGGACTGCGGCATAGGGGAGGGGTGGGGAGGTTATCTGAAGGTTCCGAGAAAAAGGGCGAAATCAGTAGAATCCCTGTGGAGCGGGAGAAAATCTGCAAAATCTGTGAAAAGGCGGCGGGGATTTCTGTAGTCGCCGGCGTATTTGATCGAAAATATATAGGCGAGAATTCGCCGGGAGACGGGGTTAAAGCAGGCAAGCCGGCCTGTTTTAACGATGAGAGATTGGCTGGTATTGTGACTGTTAGGTAATGTGTTTATAACGGTTTGTGAGAATACAGAAGGAGATAAGATATGCCTGCAACACAATTTGCACAGAGACAGTTGAGCATGTCAGAAATCAAGACGAAGGCTGCTGCGCTGGGAATAACGCCTGGCAAAATGAAGAAGGTTGAGCTTATCCACAGCATCCAGTCGGCAGAGCATTGCACGCCGTGCTATGGAACCTCAAATGGGCAGTGCGTTCATACAGATTGCTGCTGGCGTAAGGATTGCCTCGAAACTGCGTTTTAGCATAAGGGCGTTGCGTTGTGGCGACCGGTCGAGTCATTCTTTGGCAGCCGGACTGTGCGCGGCGGGAGCGGGGCCAGCCGGACAGGGGCGGGGCAGAGTTGTAGAGAAGCCGACCATTTGTTGACCGGTGACACACGGCGTGACAAATCAGCCGGGAAATGGGCATTATCGTTGCGGCAATCCGGGATGGATGCTAAAAAAAACGCGTTTGCGGCGGTTTCGTAGAAAAAAATCCGCAGATTATTTTATTGACAGAGGGGAAAACGACCAGTATTGTCGCGCTTGTGTTAAGGAGTATTCTCCTTTCCCTCGGAGTGTACCCCTGGAAAAAACGAGGGAATTAGTATTGCAGGCTTGTTTGTCGCAGGAGCCTAAGGAGACGATAAATTGAATAAAGGTAAGGTAAAATGGTTTAACGATAGGAAAGGGTTCGGTTTTATCGTTCCCGACGATGGTGGTGCGGATTTGTTTGTGCATCACTCGAACATTGCTGCGGAAGGTTTTCGGTCGCTTTATGACGGCCAAGCCGTAGAGTACGAGGTTGCCGAGGGTAAGAAAGGGCCCGAGGCGACGAACGTGCGTCCCCTGGCATAAATCCCGATATAATCGGGTTGTGAAGGCCATAGGCCCCGCTTTTTTGACGGGGCCTTTTTTATTTGACAATCATTTCGTTTTTGCCTATTCTCACATTCAGGCAGCACGCAGCTTATGGTTTTAATGTTGAATGAGCTCTGCAAAATTGCAGGTTAGACCTACTTAGAAAAGAAAAAATCGTTTTCTTGATTTTTTCTTTTTAATGGCAAGGTATTGTCTCATAATCGCGTAGGTAATTATTGAAGAAAATCATAAAAGAGATTTTCTTCAACAATACAGGCCTAACCTGCAATTTTGCAGAAGCCTTAACGTTGATGATAAGGAGGAACGAATGCGGGTAATGACATTATTGGTTTCGGTTGCGGCGTTGGGGTGGTTTGTTGGCGGATGCGAGAAGGGCAAGCCGCAGGCGCCGGCCGAGCAGACAGAAACGACGGTGAAACAGGAGGGCGGAAAGGAGCCGGCTATGGGTTTGACGCTGAAGTGGCTGGGCCACGCGAGCTTCAGGATTTCTGATGCGAATACGGTGATATACATCGACCCGTGGAAATTGAAGGATTCGCCGCACGATGCCAATATCGTGCTTGTCAGTCACAGTCACCAGGACCATTACTCTCCGGAGGATATTGCGAAGGTCAGCGGGACTCAGACGAAACTGGTTGGTTCGACCGACGTTATTGCGCAGGAACGGGTAGGGCAGGCTATTGTGCCGGGAATGACGCTTGTTCTGGGGGGCGTTCGCGTGGCGGGCGTGGCGGCGTATAATCCGAGCAAGCAGTTTCACCCGAAGGCGAAGCAATGGGTCGGGTTCGTAATCGAGGTGGGATCGAAGCGGATATACTACGCCGGCGATACGGACGTGACGGATGAAATGAAGGCCCTGAAGGATATTGACGTGGCGCTGCTGCCGGTGGGCGGCAAGTACACGATGAACGCGGAGGAGGCAGCCGGAGCAACCGGCGACATAAAGCCCAAACTGGCGGTGCCGTACCATTATGGCGATATTGTCGCCAGCGAAATGGACGCTGAGAAGTTCAAGCAAGATGCAGCGTGCGAAGTGAAGGTGCTCAAGCCCGGCGAGGCTGTGACCCTCAATTAGCCGGTGTGTGGCTCAGCCGCGCCATCTCCGGAGCGACCGATACGGCGGCAAGGTAATCGAACGGCTTGTCTGCCGGCCTGAGCACGTGCGTCGCGGCCACGAAGCGGTTAGCTGCAAGCGAGATGACTTTCTGGACAGCATGCGATAATCTCGGACCGGTGATTCCAGATGTCGCGGCACACGCAGACGTTAAGTCCTATGCTGCCGGGAGGCTCAATGCCATACCTCGCATAGATCTTCGCCAGTCCTTCCTTGACCTTGCGATAGTAGTTGAGTCCGGGGGCCTGCATCCGGCCCATTACCGGCCTGCCAAAGGGAATCCAAATCGATGCAATCGGGACAATTCCCTGCGCCGCGAGATACTCGGCGCCTTCCAGATAACTCTCCGGTGGCTCAATGCCGACTACGAAGGAAGAGCAGGCTTTGTTCGGGCCGTATTTCTTGGCGATGTACTTGAGGCAATCCAGGTACCTTTGGCGTCCGGAAAACTTCCATTTCCCGGGCGTTACGGTCTCTGCCAACTCCTCGCTCCAAACTTCGAGACTGCAAGCAACTCGGCTCGCGCCTCCTTCGAATACCTCGTCGACCGCCTCAGGATTGCTCGGCGGGGTCGTGTATACCAGCACCTCTCCTCGGATGTTCTTCAACGCGACAACGCTATTGATCTCGTCCAAGATTCTCCGGATGATATGGCATTCCGCCTGAGTGTTCATTGTTGAGCCGCCGGTCAGTTGGAGGTGTTTGGCCGTCTTCTCCTTGTTTACGGCGTAATCCGTGATCTCCGCCACGTCTTGCGGTGTGGGAACGGGCGGGTCTGGCTTACGTTTTCGCGCGAGCCGCTCAAATACTCCGCCAGAGTAGCAGAACTGGCAGGGACAACCGGCTTTTGCGTAGTCGCAAGGCCACAAGCACTGAAATGACAGGAAATCAAGTCCCTGCAAAACGGCATTGCCAAGGTACGGAAGGCCGCTGGAAGTCCTCTGCTCGTAGAAACGCGATGCCGGTGGAAAACTTACCTCCGTCACCTTCTCGCCATTGTGCAGGAGGACAGCGGTACCGGTATCGGAGACTTCCAACCGGAATGGCGTGCGGATATGAAGCGCGTGCTGGATATTTCGTAATGACTCCAGTGATACCACACTTTTCAGATAGCGCATGTGCAATGCTACATCGGTTATGTGCACAATGGTGCCATCCGGCAGGATCAGGCAGTTGCAGGTTAGGGGGTCCGGATGGACGCGGTGGGTTCTGCCAAACTGCTCATAGACGTCGTAGCTGACCTTGATTCCTTTAGTCACAAGCAAGATCTTCAAATCCAACGAGTCCAGCCTCTCGCCACCAACGGAAAATGACGTGAGCATTCCTTAAATCCTCTATCGTTATTGCCGGTGTCTATTACTTTGCCGTCCGACGGTCGCGGCTGATTTCCAGGATAGTCCCCAGGAGATCATCGATGGAGTCGGCGTACTCTTCGAGGGTCCGGGCCCACCGCTTCAAACAAGCTCGCCCACGGGCGGTCAACGTAAACCGCCTCCTCGCTGGTCCGGCCTTACCCAAATCCCAAGTGGAAGTCACCAAACCCCGGCGGTCCATCGACCGGAGTACCCGGTATACGCCCGCAGGATCGGGACATTCGCAACGGAACATCCTCATGGCACTCAGCCGTTGTACGATCAGGTATCCGTGCAACGGCTGTTTGGCTAGCACGGCCAAGACAGCCGGCTGGACAATCTTGGCTAACGTTTTCCCTGTGCAGGGGCATTGGCTGAATGTATCCGAACCATTCATAGCTCTTCGTCCGCCTGTTCCAAAACATTAAGTATCTTGTTGAACGCATTACGTATTTCGCTGTAATCGCTAAGGTCGACGGTGAAGCCGCCGTCTGTGTTGGAGCACGAGACGACGTGACCATCGGAGAATAAAATGTCCGCAAATCTCTGCCGGTGGTGCGTGTGCGGCTTGACATTGAAATCGGCCAGGTCCGAAGAACACAGGAACTGCGTATCGATAGCCAAAGCGCGGACCGGCCGTCCATTACGATTCTGGCCCAGGTTGGACAGCGCAACATGGTGCGGAGCCGGGTCGGTATGACTGTCAAATAGGCGCGTTACCGAGGCGTGACGGTAGTAGTAGCTGCACTGCGCCTGGCGGACGCCGACGTTGGCCAGTTCGACATCAGCGGAAATATTCTGGTCTGGATCAGGGCAGAATATAACCTTGGGCTGCCGGGACAGATGCTCTGCCAGCAGCAGTCCCAGACCGACCGGTTTACCGCCCTTTAGCGAAACCAAGCTGGTCGGCGCCCCCGTGGAGGGATAGAAGTCGGTAGGCGACAGAAAGGGTGGGGCTGTGGGTCCTATAGGGATACTGTCGTTGTATTCAACGGAGTATGAATGAATGGCCATGCCGATTTGGCTTAGATTGGACATGCAGCCAATCTTCCGAGCCGACGCTCGCGCTGAAGCAAGCGCCGGGAACAGCACGGCCATCAGGATCGCCACAACTGCCATAACCACAAGCAGCTCGATAAGCGTGAAGCCACCATATTGGCGACCGCCGCGCGATAAAGCACGGCGCATCATACGTTTCACTGTAACTGTGGACATTACCATATCACGCCCACCTTGCAAAACGGCCCGAACTTTGTCTCGTTTGTGCATACGGATATTGCATCTAACGTTCGAGATACATTGTTACTACATATTTTCCAGCCAGGACTCTGCCAATATCATCAGGTCCTCCATGTTCACACACCCCTCGCCTGTTAGGTCTGTCGTCGTATGTGTACATGCCAGCCACTCTTGGGCCATCACTGCGAAGTCTTCCAGGTTCACGAAATAGTCCCCTGTGAAGTCCGGTCCCGGCAGCGATTTCGTCAGCCGAACATTGTCCAGATCCCAGAATCCACCGGCCCGCCCGGTAACTGGATCGAGGTCGTCCGGAAAGGTGAGAGCGGAAATCATCTGTACGCCGATGCTCTTCCCCGCCCAGGGATCGGTGTCTCTCACTTGCGGAAGATCCAGATGCACGTCATTGAAGTGCTTGACATAGCCGGTATCCGAATCGTACGTGTAAGTCATAGCCCCTACCGTGACCTTATTGTCTTCGCCATCCCGGTAATATAAACGGATTTCAATAGGGACGCCATCCTTCATATTACCCCCGCCGCCAATAATCCCGACCGTGAGGTGGTATGATCTCCCAATCTCAAAGGTCGCCGTCAAGTCCTGGAACAACTCGACCTCCGGCACCGCGAAGAACCACGCCGCCTGATTTCCGTCGCAGTTGTCGATGTAGCTGGGGTCTTCAGGAGGGACGTTCAGGAACACGCCTGTAAGCTGGGTCCAGGAGTAGCCGCCGCTCTCGTCATACCACCATGGCTTTGGGCAATCCTGCCAGGAGTCAATGTTGACATCAACAAAAGCAGTTTGCGGCGACTCGAATGATGCATTGGGGACATAGACCGACGCGCCGTGAATTGGGTTGGCCCAGACCGCCAGAAACGCAGAAACGAACAGAAGTCCTGTGGAGCGTTTTTTCATCATCATATCCCTTTCCTAAGAAACCGGTTGCGGCGAACTTTGCAACCTCACGGCTTCGCCTGCACCGCCTGAACGTACCACACTGAACCTATGCAGAACTCGTAGTGTAAGTCTATTAGTTGAGTAGCTCAAGTACATAAATGGAATTGTAGCGGATAAGGTACAGTTGTCAACCGGAGAAACACCGAATTTACGTTAGATTTCAGTGAAAGGTGGGTACGTGGGTACGGGCATCAATCACCTCATGATGAAATGAAGTTGCCTTCTTTGTGGAGATGGTTAGAGACGCGAAGCTGCGCCGACCTTGTTTTTGATGATTTTCTGGTCTGTGGCCATCTGACACCCCTTTCTTTCGCTGCATTTTGATGAGCACAGATGCACTTCAACTACGCCTTCGTTCCGCTTCGGGGGATGTCAAGCGTTCTATTGCAGCGGGGGCACTTGACCTTGTCGGGTTTAAAGTTGGGGGGTATCTTTAGTTTCAGGCCGCAGAGGCAGGTCAGGAATACGAACTGATTGACCTTCCGCATGATGTCGCCGACCTGCCGCATCTGTTTTTGCATTCGCTGCTGCTTTTCTTCGCCGGCCTGCGCCTGGCGGAGGGCAATTTCCTCTTTCGTAAAAGCGGTGGGGGGGACGGGTGTTCTGCCGTGTGTTACCTGGGTAAAGGCGTTTGAGTAGTCTTTGAAGGACGCGCCGTGGGTCATATTGCGGAGGATTCTTATCCTTTCGGAGATCGGCGGATGCGTGCTGGTGAGGTCGGAAAGCTTCATCTGGGATTTCTTTTTGAAGGGATTGACGATGTACATCGGGGCGGTGGTCTTGTTGGCGGACTGGAGCTGCGGGGAGGGGTCGTTGGCGATTTTTTCGAGGGCGGCGGCGAGGCCTTCGGGGTAACGGGTCAATCTTGCGGCGCCGGCGTCGGCGAGATATTCGCGCCTCCTCGACAGGGCGAAGTAGAGCAGGTAGGCCATTATTGGGGCGAGGATTGCGGCGATCACGGCCACAAGCATCATGACGAGCTGGGCCTGGCCGCCTCCTTTGCCGCCCGATGAGTATCTCCGGCGAGAGCCCATAGAGCTGTAGAACATTCCGCGCAGGAAGATCTCGGAGAGCAGGACAATCGAGCCGAGCATAACGCCGGCGAGCGTTACGAAGAGGATGTCGCGGTGGAGGATGTGGCTCATTTCGTGGGCGATAACGCCCTGGAGCTCGTCGCGGTTGAGGCGGGCGAGGAGGCCTGCGGTGACGGCGACGGAGGCGGATTCCGGGCTTCGGCCCGTTGCAAAGGCATTTGGGGCGGGGTCGTTGATGATGTAGATTTTGGGCATTGCGGGCAGGGCGGCGGCGATTCTCATCTCTTCGACTACATTGAACAACTGGGGATGCACGTCGTGGGTAACGGGCTTGGCCCTGCTGGCCGCGAGAAAAATCTGGTCGCCGCTTGAGAAACTCACGAGGGTCAGGATGAGCCAGACCGCCGCTGCGATGATCAGGCCGATGAAGCCGCCCTCGGCGCCAAAGACTGCCATGCCTATAACGAGGCCGAGGGCCATCAGGACAGCGGCCATCAACGCCATCAGAATGATAGAGTTTCTTTTATTTGCCCGTATCAATTCCCACATTGTCGGATCTCGGCGTTTTGCCGCCGGAGTCTGGTCCCCTATAAGGCTTCTGCAAAATTGCAGGTTAGGCCTACTTAGAAAAGAAAAAATCGTTTGTTGATTTTTTCTTTTCACTGGCAACGTATTGTCTCGTAATCGCTTAGGTAATTATTGAAGAAAATCATAAAAGAGATTTTCTTCAACAATATAGGTCTAACCTGCAATTTTGCAGAACTCATTGGTCCCTTATGCTTCGAGAGAGGGAACGAGACCGCCTCGGCAGCATCGACCTGCGCTGCGCGGCGAATAGTCTCTATCCCCGGCATCCCAAAGCCGGTTTAGCCTCGCCCAGGAGAAGAACCGGCGGCCTTTGGACGATCAACTGAAGCTTACCTTGGGGACTTCGCGCTCTGCGGCGCTTTCGACCTCAAAGAAATCTCGCTTGGTGAAGCTGAACATACCGGCCACGATGTTCGAGGGGAACATCTGGATCTTGTTGTTGAAGAACAGGACCTGGTCGTTGTAGCTCTGCCTTGAAAACGAGATTTTGTTTTCGGTGCCGGTCAGCTCTTCCTGGAGCGCGAGGAAGTTCTGATTGGCCTTCAGGTCGGGATAATTCTCGACGACCAGCATAAACTTGCTGAGCGCTTCGCCAAGCGCTCCTTCGGCCTTTGCGGCATCGGCAACGCCCTTGGCGCCCATGGCCTGAGCCCTGGCTTTTGTTATCTCCTCGAAGGTCTGGCGTTCGTGCTTCATATAGCCCTTGGCGGTTTCGACGAGATTGGGGATCAGGTCGTGGCGGCGTTTCAACTGGACGTCAATCTGCGACCAGGCGTTGTCAACCTGATTGCGAAGCCGAACCAGTGCGTTGTAGATGCCGATCACAAAGAGCGTCAAGACAACAATGGCGGCAAGAATAATAATAAAAGTAATCAACGCTGGTCCCATGGGATTTCTCCTTTTTCGAGTTTGTTTTGGGTCTTCTTATGAAGAGCGTTTTTTCATGATGACCACTGCGACAATAGCGATGACGCCAACGACGAGACAAATGATGTTGAAGGTGCCCAGAGCAATCATAGCAATCTCCTTTTCTGAAATTAGTTCCATTCCAATTCGTTCATTTCATCTTATTGGGCATTATACCGGATGTTTTTCTCAAGTCACGTGCATTTTCTTTTCCCGCGGTCAGCCAGTCAACAGTAAAACGGGCGAAGGCGATAGTTTCGTATGGGTGATTTTTGCCGGCCTCGTAGAGACAGGCGATACTATTGTCGGGCGGCACAGCGAGGCAGGAGTATGCGGCTGGGCCGGGCTCTTTGTCAACTATGACCTGGCGATTAGTGTCTTTTGAGAGGTCGATAACGGGGATGGAATAGTCCGGGGGCAGGGATGACTCCGCCGCCCGGCTAAGGCCGTTA
>Ga0315285_10009229_pt1 | contig 10089 bp, 7 predicted proteins | sample YL17G09_36_MG_FD_203698 | JGI IMG/M metagenome (GOLD analysis project Ga0315285, IMG submission 203698) | Sediment microbial communities from Yellowstone Lake, YNP, Wyoming, USA - YL17G09_36 | ecosystem: Environmental > Aquatic > Freshwater > Lake > Sediment | place: USA: Wyoming | collected... | reverse complement strand
TGGAGACGAGAATCGAGGTCCGGGCAGAAGGTGATTTGACGGAGGAGGAGCGCAGGCAACTGAGTTGGCCCTGGGACGCATTCGAGCGGGATTTCGAGTGGTCTGTGCCGGACTGGTGCGTGTTGGTGTGGGCAGATGGCCAGGTGGTCAGCCAACTGGCGATCGTCGAGCGTGTGAGCCTGGTGGCTGGACAGCCCGTGAAATTGGGCGGCCTTGGCAACGTCATCGCGTTGCCGGCCTGGCGCGGACGTGGGTTCACCAGCGCGGCGCTGAGACAGGCGGCAGCGTTCATGTGCGGAGAGTTGGGCGTGGAGTTTGGCCTGCTGGTGTGTGAGGAGGACGTGGTGCCTTTTTACGAGCGGCTGGGCTGGCAGGTCGCGGAGGGGCCACTGACGTTTGACCAGCCGGGCGGCCAGGCGACGTGGCCGGCGGTGGTCATGGTGCTGCCGTGTGGGGAGAAAGCGTGGCCCAGCGGTGTGATTGACCTGTGCGGGTTGCCGTGGTGACTTGCGCGAATTTGGGGCTTGACTTCTGTGGGGAGTTACAGTATACTATGTGTGCGTAACAAAAAGTGGTGTCCGACGCCCGGAGTGCTCCTGGGACATTGGCCCAGGCAGTAGGAATGTTGTGGAGGTAGATAGTGCAGGATCCCATAACCCGCCCGCCATTGTGAGGTGTGGCGGGTGTTTTGTTGGGAGGACGGTGGACGTACGGGTTTACGCAGAGATGTCCATATAAGATGCCATTATACCACGGGATCAATTCCGTGTAAAGGTCCAAATTGACCAGATAGGTAGAAACAATTCCGTAAAATAGGCTAATCAGGAGGATTATGCGAGGGAGAATAGACAGAAAATACGCTGCGTAATACGAAATTCCTAGCGATCTAAAGGATGCAACTGTGCATATAGTATTCGGGATTGAACGGTACTGGCCTGCGTCTGGCGGTGCCGAGGCCTACGTGAGGTCTATCGCGCGACACCTTGCTGAGCGTCATAGCGTCACCATTGTTACTTTGGTACGGGATGATAATCCTCTGACACCCATCCGTCGAAGCGTGAGATTACCATATCTACCAGTTGCATGGGATGGACCAGTACGCATAGTTGGGCTGCGCGTCGGCAATCGAGAACGACTCCTCCTCGCTCCTATCCTTCTACAAATGCTTCCACATCAAAGTCGGCGCTTATATGACCTGATGCGAGTGTGTGCATTTGAGTACTTCGCGCGAGTGCTATTGTCCCAATTTATCGACGCCGTTGGAGATGCTGATGTGGTACATACGGTAGCACCTTGGGAGATGTCTCATCTAGCTAATCGTGCGAAAACTAAACTGAAAATTCCTCACATAATGACTGGTTTGCTGCATCCCGGTTATTGGGCTGATGATTCCCATAGCGCAAAGCTCTTTAAGCACTGCGACGTTATCATCGCCCTCCTTGGTATAGAAAAGGAGGCCTATCTTCGCGCTGGGGTTTCACTCAATCGGGTGAGGGTGGTAGGTACACCATCTCCGGCTTCGATTCAGGCTGACAGGGTGCTCTTTCATTCAACATTCCCAACGGGGAATCCAATCATTCTCTTTCTTGGTGCAAAGCGATTGTATAAAGGCTATGACGTGCTGCTAGAAGCTGCCCCGTATGTATGGCGTAGGATACCCCGGGCAACTTTTGTGTTCTTAGGTCCGAGGTCAAAAGAGTCAATCGCGTTGTTTTCGCAAGTATTAGATCCACGAGTTATAGAGACGGACAAAGTCTCTGATGAGCTAAGGGACTCGGCTCTTGCTGCCTGTAATGTTCTTTGCCTGCCATCCGCCACGGAGATTATGCCAAACGTTATCCTTGAAGCCTGGACAGCGGGGAAACCTGTTGTTGTCAGCAACATTCCGACGCTGGCAGAGCTTGTTACCGGAGCAGGACTCTGTGTACCGCGGACACCAGAGATGATTGCAGACGCCCTTATTCAGGTGCTCGAAAATCAAAATTTGGCTGATCGATTGGGCGCAGAAGGGATGCGGCGTGCCATCCAAGAGTTCTCTGTGTCGCACATCGCAAGTACCCTGGAGGAAATCTACTATGAATGCACTCAGCAAACAGCTGTCGTATAACTGGTCGGGTGTACCGGTACTCGTAACTGGCGCAGCGGGGTTTCTCGGTAGTCATCTGAGTGAGCGGCTAGCTCAACTTGGCGCCAAGTTGATGCTCGTAGATGACTATTCAAACGCCGCGTTACCCCGGGGGCAGCAACTCGCCGGCCAGCCAGTGTTGCCCGTACGTGTTTGTAGTTCTCGCCTAATCGAGATCATGACCATAACCCGGCCTGAAGTGATTTTTCATCTGGCCGGGAATGCTTATGCAGCAGGTTCGGTTGTTGACCCAGCAAGGGACATGCTTGCTAACTTAGCAAGCACCTTCCGGCTGTTAGAGGCATTGAGGGCACTTCGCTTCTCCGGCATTTTTGTATTCGCATCATCGGCGGCGATCTATGGAGAGCCGCGTTACCTGCCAGTGGATGAAAATCATCCGGCGTGCCCCATATCTCCATATGGTGTCAGTAAGCTTGCAACAGAGAGATATGTTTCTGTGTATGCAACTCTCTACAGCGTTCGAGCTGTGTCGATTCGACTGTTTTCCCTTTACGGTCCGAGGCAGCGGAAACAGGTCGTCTACGATCTAATCACGAAGCTAAGGGGCCAAGATTCACGGCTACTTCTTGGGGATGGTAGCCAAATCCGGGATCTGGTCTATGTCTCCGACGCGGTGGAAGCAATGCTGATGGTTTCCGAACGCGGCATCCATGACGGTTCCGTCTACAACCTCTGCTCAGGTGTGGGAATAACTATTAGACAGCTAGCAGAAGAGGTATCGGCTATGCTGGATGTGCATGTCCCGATTCAATTTAGTGGTGAAAAACGACCTGGCGATCCTGATTGTTGGATCGGATCACCAGCCAAGCTTGCAGATCTGGGGCTTGTGCCACAAATGCCACTTTGTGATGGCTTGCGTCGTACGATTGACTGGTTTCTGGCAAACAACTAACCTGTCCAGTCTCGTGTGGAGGTGTTCAAATGATCGTTCTAGGAATAAACCCCGGCAGCCATGACTCAGCGGCATGTGTGGTTCGTGACGGCCTCGTGATTGCCGCCGTGGAAGAGGAGCGGTTTACCCGGCGAAAGCACGCGTTGGATGAGATGCCATGGAACGCAAGCCTGTATTGCTTAGCGCAAGCGGGAATAAGTCTCGAGGATGTCGACTACATTGCGATTTGCTGGGCTGGACCGGATCAACCCGAGAATTCTATACGCTTCTACGACGAGGCGCATGTTCTTCGACACGAAGGGTACTATAGGCGGAAGTTGTTTCCAAAGTCGTATTTTGGGGACGGTCGCTTGCCGTCTATGGCACACGTATCACATCACCTAGCGCACGCTGCCTGCGCTTACCGATGTTCTCCATTTGATGATGCCGCTGTGCTAGTGGTGGACGGCCAAGGAGAGAGCGTATCTACTAGTATTGCATATGGACATGGGGGGCAGATTCAGTTCATCACACAGTTTGGGGTCAAGGACTCCCTAGGTTACTTCTACCAAGCTGTTAGCGAGTACTTGGGTTTCGGCTGGATCGGCGGTGAGGGTAAGACGATGGGACTTGCTGCATACGGTGAGGCTTGCTTTAACTTTCCGGAATTCTCCTTGCTGCACGATGGCTACAGCGCGACTGTGCCCGAACCCGGCAGTGAAAACCCGACCCGAGCTATGCTTAAATTCTGGCAATCCCGCCTGGAGGACAGATTCGGACAGCGTCGTGTTATGGCTCGGGTGTATGATCCAGTTCTAGGACGTTGCAGGAATACGCAAGAGTTTAGCAACTTGGAGAAGAATGTCGCGGCTTCGGCTCAATCCCAGCTAGAGCAGGTTCTTCTACACCTTGCAGAGTTAGCACTTCGTTGTACCACATCGAAGAACTTAGCCCTATCCGGGGGTGTTGCCCTTAATTGCTCTGCTAATGGGAAGGTCGCTCAAGCTCTAAGGGCAGAACCTTTCATTTTCCCCGCGGCTGGGGATGCAGGTGCTGCTATCGGGGCCGCTTTAGAAGTATCTGCAGAATTGGGTATACAGGCAGAACGTGCCTTTCGCTCCCCGTTTCTAGGTCCAGATTTTGCAGTTGATGCTATAGAAAAGACACTGAAGAATAGCCAAGTCTCATACTCTATATGCGCCGACCCTGCCGCAAAGGCTGCTGAGCTTATTGCCACAGGTTGCTCAGTTGGATGGTTCCAGGGACGAACCGAACTTGGTCCGCGAGCGCTTGGTCATCGTAGCATCCTGGCTGACCCGCGCTCCCCTGCAATTCGGGACCATGTCAACGCTTCTATTAAGCACAGGGAGTATTGGAGGCCTTTTGCCCCCTCAATCGCGAAGGAGGAGGCAGGCGAACTCCTTGGTGCGGATGTGGATTCACCCTACATGTTGTTGGCGGTCCCCGTGCCAGACGCGCAGCAACAACGTATCAGGGGTACTGTGCATGTGGATGGGACTACTCGCCCTCAGACTGTCGTTAAAGCCGAAGATCCACTCTATCATGCTGTCATTGAAAGATATTGTCAAATCACTGGAGTGCCCGCTGTGCTTAACACCTCTTTCAACGACGAGGCCGAACCAATCGTTTGCGCACCACGCGATGCCATTCGAACTTTCTGGTCAACAGGGCTTGACTACTTGTTAATTGGACCATTCATTGTAGGACCCAAGAGTTGCTAAAGAGGGCTAGCCATGACGCAGTTATCGGAAGTATCCAACCAAGCCGACACTCACTCTAACAACTATGCGAGTATCGAACTGACTGTGCGTGAACTCCCGAGAGCCTATAATAAGACTGTCTCAGTCGTGATCCCTCACTTTGACGCACGCATCTTGTTGGAGCGCTGCCTTTTTGGTCTTACCGTCCAATCATATCCATCCCACTTGATGGAAATAATCATTTCTGATGATGGTAGCGCCAGTCAACTCTGCGGGATCAAGGAAAAGTTTCGTGACCGTTTGGATTTGAGAGTGCTCACCCATGAGCGTATGGGGTTTCGGCTAGCCACGGTTAGGAACCGAGGCATCTTGGTGTCTGAGGGCGAGGTGATCTTATGTTTGGATTGTGACATTATCCCAGTACCGGAACTCATTGAGGCTCATTTAAGATGGTTCCATGTAACAGATAAGGTCTCAACTATCGGGTTACGCAAATTTATCGATGTTGGAGTAGTTAATCCATCAGACGTACCTCAACTGATGCCCGAGCTTCGTGAATACCCAGATGTGCCAAGTGCTTCCAATCGATATTTAACAGTGGATAAACGATTGCCTGAACTTCGGTATTTGAAAGAACATCCTTACCCCTGTAACTGTTTCCATGGCAGCAACATAGCCTTCCGAAAAGATTCTGCAGTAGGTGTGGGGCTCTTTGACACGGCATTTGACGGGCATTGGGGTTATGAAGATATCGAGTTCGGCTATCGCTTGTACAAGGCATGGCACTATCTCGTGTTCGAACCACAAGCCTTAGGTCTCCATCAGGAGAATACAGTATTGTCTGCCGAGCAACGCGCACTTGACGGTGATGTGAATCGACGCAAGTTATACGAGAGATTGCCCGGGCTCGAACAATATCGACGAGAGATAGGATATAAATGAATGGGCGCATCGCTTCGGATCCTCCTCGTAGGGTACTTCAAATACAATAGTGGCTCGAGCCACGCTTTACTCGGTTATGTCCGAGCAGCACGTTTCTTAGGTTACGATCTCCGGGCATCGCAGTTTGGTCTGGTGGACGAAATTGTCCAAGAGAAAGTGCCCGTTGCTGAACCGGATTGGAACCCTGACATAGTGGTGTTGATATTCGAATCCAAGCAATTCCTCAACGAATCAGCTCTTGCCAGTGTTGAGCGGCTGGCACCTCGGTCGCGCAGGGTAATCATTGATCCTGATGGTAAATACTCGGATGCTATCTTCGTCGGGTCAGACACCAACCATCCAACAGCCGACTCTCATGCCTTTTGGGTCAAGCTCTATAATCGGCTCTCCGATACGATCCTGCAGCCATGCCTGACGTCAGTGGCAACCGGGGCTAAGAGATTCCTCTATTTCGGGATAGACTTACACCGCCCACGCGTCGCGGAAACGAGTGACGAAAAGCTGTATGATCTGCTCTATGTGGGGAATAACTGGTATCGCTGGCACGATTTTGTGTGGCTCTTTGAACAGCTTGCGCCAATTCGGCCGAGACTCGGTCGGATCGCCGTTTTCGGCAAGCACTGGTTTGGAGATCCCAAGCCTGGCTTGGAGGAGCACACCTATTCAGATCCCGGCTTCCTTCAAGCGCACGGCGTCGAAAGCCATCGGTCCGTGCCATTCGACGAAGTTGAGCGTGTCATGGGCCAAGGGAAATTGCACCCAATTTTCATCCGGCCCGTCATCAATATGCTCGAGCTCGCGACTCCGAGGATGTTCGAGACATTCGCCGCCAACACAGTTCCGATCCTGCCGCCATATTTCAGGTGCGCTGTGTCCCTCTACGGTGCACGGGTATCTCCACTCTGTTTGCCGGAGAAGCCTGCCGACGCTGTGTCATCGATGCTGGATAGGTATGGAGACTATGTCGCCCTTGCTCGGGAAATTCGCGCCGAGTTGGCAAAGGGGGATTCCTACGAGGCTCGGCTTGCTGAACTGCTGGGGTTCTGCCGTTGACCAAGGCATTTCGGATCGAGAAGGCAGGCTAGCCATCGTAAAAGCCTGGTGAGGCAGATGCAGAGGCGAGTCAGGACGAAGAAAAGCATGGTAGACCTTCACCAGCCTTCATGGCGGCCAGCAGGCAGCGGTAGTCCTGGGTGCTGGCCTTCCGTCCGGGTCGGGGCTTCTACCCTCGCCGTTCGGAGATGTGGGGCTGGTCAGGAGGGCTCCCACGGGCAGTCTCTCCTCATCGGTCACCAGCATCCATTTGGTCCCTTCCCGGGTCAGACCGACCGCTTGGCACCTTTCTTACCGGCGCACAGCTGTCATGGGGAAACGCGTGTGCCACTCCAAGCGGGCGCACCCTGTGCTATTACCCGGCTCTGGGGAGTGTGGAAACGCTGGTGCAAGCGGGGGAGCCGCACGTGCAGCAGGGCGAAACCGTGCAATTAGGGAGGCGAGACAATGACGGACGTAGAGGAGAAGAGCTGTTGCCGAGCCTGCAAAGCGTCGTGCATTGTGCCTATCCTTGACCTGGGTGAGCAATACGCCTCGACGTTTTTGGCCCCCGGGGAAGCGCCGCATTACATGTCCCCACTTCAGATCGTGATGTGCGACCCGCGGGAAGGGGGCTGCGGCCTTATCCAGCTTAAGCATACCGTGAATCAATCTCTTCTCTATAATCACTACTGGTACCGATCTGGCGTCAATGAGAGTATGCGGGTCGCTCTGGAGGATGTCGTCAGCGATAGCGTGCGCCGAGCGAACGGGCTGTGTCCCGGCGACGTGGTGGTGGATATCGGCTGCAACGATGGAACTCTGCTCCAGGCATATCCCGATAGTGTGCTCCGAGTCGGGTTTGATCCGGCAGAGAATGCTCTCCGAGACGCCAGGGCGGCAATCGCTGATGGCGTTTTTGTGCATGACTACTTTTCTTGCTCTGGGTACCCTTGCGACCAACGGGCTAAGATCGTGACGAGCATCGCCATGTTCTATGATCTGGACGATCCCCATAGCTTTGTCGCTGACCTAGGGACCATTTTGGCCGAAGACGGCCTGTGGGTGATCCAGATGAGCTACCTGCCCTCCATGCTCGCGCAGAACGCGTTCGACAATATCTGTCATGAACATCTTGCGTATTACACGTTGTCCTCTATCGCTCCGATTTTGGCCTGTCACGGCCTCGCCATTACCGATGTGACCTTAAACGATGTCAACGGTGGGAGCTTCCGGCTCTATGTGCAACACCAGTCCTTCAGCAACGGCCGCGTCTCTCGCCGGGTAGGGCAGCTACTTCGCGCAGAGCGAGAGATGGAACTGACGACTCTCAGACCCTATCAGGAGTTCGCCCGGCGGGTTGAAGAACAGAAGGAGAGGTTGATCCAGTTTGTCCAGCGCGTGGTCCGGGAGGGCAAACAGGTCTGGGTCTACGGCGCCTCCACCAAGGGCAACACTCTCCTTCAATACTACGGTCTGGATTGTGCCTGGATCACGGCGGCTGCTGACCGAAACCCCGAGAAATGGGGTCTGCGCACCGTGGCCACAGACATCCCTATCGTCTCCGAAGAGGAAGCGCGCAAAGTGCAGCCCGATTATCTTCTCGCCCTTCCTTGGCACTTCATAGACACCTTCGTCTGGCGTGAGCATCACTACCTGCGGCAGGGGGGCGCCTTCCTTGTTCCCCTCCCAGAATTTCGGGTAGTCCGGTGCGCAACAGCAGGTCCAGGGCTGCACCGCTAGGAGCAGAGCCGATCTATTCCATTTAACCAAAGTTGCCTTGTTTTCGGCCAACAAATGGCCTTGTTTTCGGTTGACAAAAACAGCCGCTTATCCTAGAATGTGCTAACGACGGAGCCTGTATGCGAATTCTAATGCTGACGCCTTATTTACCCTATCCACCACATGCAGGGGGACGCATTCGGATGTTGGAGCTTCTCCGCTTCCTTCAGCCTCGGCACGAAGTCACGGTGGTTTCCTTTATCTTCAATGAAACAGAGCTACCCTTGGTTAAGGAGCTATCAACAAGTTGCAAACAAGTGATAACTGTAATGCGTCACAAACAGCCGCCCAGATCGGATGACATACGTCCTCGCCTAATTGCCGAGTATTGGACACCAGAGATGCGTGATCGTCTCTTGGAGCTTAATGCTGAAAGCCATTTTGACCTCGTTGATGTGGAGCACATCTTCATGGCCCAATACGCCCCGCTGATCACTGCCCCTGCTGTGCTACAAGAACACAACATCGAGTCGCAGGTGTTGAGAAGGTATGCCGAGATGTCTACATTGCATGGAGAAGGTCAGCGAGTGATGGCCGCGCCCAGTGGGGCATTTCGTGATGCGCAGGTAGAGTGGTTGAAGATGGCTGCATATGAGTCCTCGACATGGCCAAAGTTCCCGGTGCGGTTAACAGTAAGCGAGTTGGATCGGGAGGAGATGCTGAGTCGTTGCCCCACCGGGCGGGTAGTAACAGTGCCGAATGGCGTAGATACAAGGGCACTGCGTCCAGTGGGCTCTTCAGGCTCGCGCGGTGTTCTATTCACGGGCACATTGGACTATCAGCCGAACATAGATGCGGCTTTAGAATTATGCGATTTAATTTGGCCATTAGTACAGCGTTGTGTTCCAGATGCCTGCCTCTACATTGTTGGCAGAAAGCCCCCCGAGCACTTGCTCATGCGGCGGCAACCGGGACGAATAGAGATAGCAGGTGATGTTCCGGATATTACGCCTTACGCGATCAATTGCTCTGCGTCGGCTGTACCTCTGAGGGCTGGAGGTGGGACTCGTATCAAGATCTTAACCGCCTTAGCTCTAGGACTTCCGGTCGTTACTACAAACATCGGCTGCGAGGGGCTGGATTTACAGCCTGGGCGTGACCTATTGGTGTCGGATGATCCTGTGCACTTTTCAGAACACCTTATACATTTACTATTAGACGAGAAAACACGTAACTCGCTAGCGCGGGCCGGGCGTGCCGCAGTCGAGGCACGGTACGACTGGCAACATATTTTCCCAACGCTCGAACAGCTATATAAGGATTTTGTGGGCTCCTAGTTTATAAGACTGGTAAGTTAGCAACAATTCAATGAAAACATATCTTCAACTTCTCGAAGAGAGCCTTCCTGAGCATGAACACCCACGCTATGCAGCGTGGAGGGCATATGCCCTATCCGGCGAAGAGCGTGCAGCGCCTGTTGTGAAAACTTTGCAGGGGCTGGTCGATCTCCCTGCCTCAAAGGTACTCGATCTCGGATGCGGGGATGGGGGGCTCACCATCGCGGTGAGCCGAGCAGGTGCAGTAGTGACGGCCATTGATATAGATCATGCCAGCGTGACGCGTACCCATACTAAGCTGGAAGAGCAAAAAGTTAC
>Ga0315285_10009226_pt1 | contig 10090 bp, 3 predicted proteins | sample YL17G09_36_MG_FD_203698 | JGI IMG/M metagenome (GOLD analysis project Ga0315285, IMG submission 203698) | Sediment microbial communities from Yellowstone Lake, YNP, Wyoming, USA - YL17G09_36 | ecosystem: Environmental > Aquatic > Freshwater > Lake > Sediment | place: USA: Wyoming | collected... | reverse complement strand
AGAGGCATGGGAAGAGACGGCAGAAGCAGACGCAGAAACGGAGGCGGAAACGGAAGCAGAAGCTGAAGGGAATAAATCAACATATAGACCGCCAAAAAGACAAGATGCGGTGATAGCAATTGCCGGAATGATCAATAGCTTAGCGCTAAAGTGAAATTTTTTTGACGCAACGGCAGGAGACTTGTTTTGTGCAACGGACGCTTCGAGGGACGGTCCTTTCGGTGCCACCCAAGCCTCGAGGGTCTTTGTGGCATCGCCGGCCTGCGGCAGTGCGTCCCTTAGAGGAACGTCAACGGCATGTTCCTGTACTTTCACATGAGCTGTGCCATCTTCTTGCGTCAGCGGTTTCCAGCCGATCATACCTAAGGCTTCTCTGGCGGCGAAGCGGACATGAAAGTTACTATCCTCTAGCGCTCTTATGAGGGGTTCGACTGTCCGGGGGTCTTTTATTTTGCCTAAGGCTATTGCAGCCGAGGAGCGAATCAATGAGTAACTATCACCTAGCGCCTTTATGAGAGGCTTAACTGCCCTGGGATCCCCTGTCTCGCCTAAGGCTGTTACCGCGGAGTGCCGGACCGTAAAATCAGTGCTTTTTAGCCGTATCGAGTGCCAGCTCACTGGAAAGAATACCCGCCAGACCGCGAAGAACGCGGCGATGCCGATGCCGAGCGCTACGACTCTCGCGGTGATCGGATGCGTGAAGGCGAGGTCTTTCACTGCAGAGAATATAGATCCTGCCGTGAACGCTACCGCCCCTGCCTCTCCCGCAAATGCGGAAACGACGGTGAGCACCGTAAGCGCCAGCGAAACGATGATCACCCGTAACGTAGGTACCTTCCTTGGCGCTGTCGTCGAACCGGCGGCTGCTGTAACGGGCACATCCGTCAGGGGGAGCGGTTCGGATATGGTTATTTTCGGCCCTTCTTTTACGGCGCCCAAAGGCAAGATTGCTTCTCCCGCCATCTGTCCTGTTATGGGCGGGATCGCAATGACGGATGAAGGCACTCCTGCCGGAGCATCCCCCTCTCTGTAATCCTCCGGCACACGCTTCACCACATACTTATCAGAAACCACCCATGTGTAGCCCGGCAGCATCTCGGGAGAGACCTTCTCTTTCTCGGCGATCTGCACAAGGAGCTTCTTGCCGTGTATCTCGAACAGGATGAAAGCAACCCCGTCGGGATAGGTTCTTCCTTTATACCCTATCTCGTCAAGAGCAGCTTTGAGCTCTTCCGCTTTTCCCGGGGTATTTTTGAAGTAATCGACGGGGACGATCTTCACTATCTTGATGCCGAATGGGCTCAGCCTTTCGCTGAGCCTTATATATTCGCTATCGTTAAGATATTTAAGCCGGACCGGCTCCTCGCCCGTCTCCTGCCTGCCAAAGACACCTTCGCCGATGTCGTTCAGGGACTCGAGAATCGAGTACGTCGAAAAGAACGCCTGATCCTGGAGTCGTGATGCGACCGCAAGCGTGGAATGCGCGGATGTCGTTTCAGGAGGATATGCGTAGGATATGTCGAGCGCGATGAAGGTGATAATCAGAACCACTGATATCGATCTAAACAAAGCCGATCTTTTTATTCTGTCCATGAGGAGTTCCTTATTTTTTCCGTCACACAATCTTAAATATTTTTACTATGCCCTAAGACAGTTATAGCCCGTCACCGCATTTCTGGAATTCAGAAAGCAGTGATAGGCTACCATTCTTATATTTCATTTATTATGCTGCCCAGAGCACTTCTATCGATTGCCTCATTGTTTTGTATGCCGTTATAGGCAGAGCTTTTAATATGGTCTTGATTAATCTGGCTGCGCTGGTTACTATATCCTGAATGTAATTTTCAACTGCGGTGCCTTCAGGCATATAGTCCTCCAATAAATAAGAAAGCAGCCTATATGTAGAGCTGCCTTTATCTTGAAAATCTTCAGGTGTTATTATTCTCGCCACAAGAAGTATGCTCAATATCTCCGCTTCATAGTTATCAAGTTCGTCGGCAGACATCTTATCCAAATCGTCCATCTTCGCAAAATTAATAACCCGTAGCGCCGGCATACTTGCTTTTAATGTCTCCAAAAGACCGGCATCACTATCAGTAATACCGCTGGTCATTACTATCGACCTCCCGGGATTCTTTATCATGGTCTTCAAGTCCTCGATGCGCTGATAGGGCCTTAACGTGCCTCCTATGGCCTCGACTATACCTCTATACCTGGTGATGTTATCTCCCGGAAATTGAGATTTCGGTATGAATACTTCTACGCCGGCTTCTTTTATCCGCGATGCTATTTGACGGATATCTTCGTCTGTCGGCGCTGAATACTTATTTTCAGGCTTCACCCCTAAGGCAACCATCGCCGAACCGGCCATTGCCAGCCATTGGCCATAAACGCCATTTCGCTCTTCGGAAGATGCTCCGACCTCCGGGGCAAGAGCAGCGAGCTCCTGTTCCGCATGACCCTTCGATATGACTCCCAGGTTTGCATCCCATAGCACATCGATGATCCTGTTTGAGCGCCATTGTTCACCAAATCGTATCTTGTCAAGATCCGGCATTGCCGTTTCGATTCTTTGAGTTGCGGCCATCGTTCTCTGCGGAACTTTATTCAGCATGACGCCTTTTTTCGGCTCTGCCGCAGGCGGCGTAATAGTTTGCGCTTCTATGGCTTTTTCAATCGCTTTAATAGCATCTTCTGCTTTCCATTTCGCGCCAAAATAATCTTTGCTATTTCTTGCTATATCCTTCAAGACGGGCAGTGCTCCTTTAGCGGAAGTACCCATTTTACCGATTGCTTCAATAGCCTTATTTTGTATGTCTTCGTCTTTGTGCATCAGCATTTTTTGTAAAGGCTCTACCGCCTTAGCATCCCCTATAAGACCTAAAGCATTTGCAGCTGCAACGCGTGCCCATTTAGAGGCATTATCATTCGACAAAAGATCAATAAGTAGCCCAACTGCCCTTTTATCTCCGAGAATACCTAACGCTTCGGTATATACAGATATATCGGATGGGCCATCTGCCCTGTATCCATTAGGCAATGCAGTTTTGAACGCGGCGATTAAAGGCTCTGCGCCTCTCTCATCATTTAGTTTCCCTAAACTTTCTGCTGCTTGGTGAGCAACAATGAGAACGCCACTCCAAGTAAGCTGATATTCTTCATTTGATTTTAATGTTTCTATCAAAGGCGCTATCGCTCGCCTATCTCCTATCTGTCCCAAGGCTTCTGCTGCAAAAAAATGCGTCCTGGCATTTTCTTTCTTATTTTCTAACACTTTCACTAACGGCCCGACCGCTTTATCACTGCCAATATGTCCTAATATTGCTGCAGCTGCCCAGTGATAAATGTAAGGGCCATCAGTAGTCGCGCCCCAGCCATCTATTCGTTCCTTCTCATTCAAAATATTTATTAACTCGTCTTCCAGCGCATGTATCAATGCTAATACTTTATCATCATCGCCTATCGTGTCCTCTAGAGATATTGCATCTTCTTCTCTCACCTCGTCGTTAAATGTGTGCATAAATGCCTTTTCGAATGATGCGTCAACCTCAGGGTTTGCAGCTTTATTAAATGCATATCGAAGTGTTGAATTTATCCAATGGTCGTTAGGACGTGGGTAGTCAAATGACTTTCCTGCTATCCTGTAAAGTAATTTCTCCATTCTGAAACCCCGTGGAGGCGTGATTTCACGCATGACCGGCATTGCCGGTAAAACATTTCCCTCTATACAGGATTGTAAATTCTCCGCCGCTTTTTTTGCTATGGCACGCACGGATTCATCGTTATCGTTTGCGGCCACGTCCGACAAGACGGGCAGGGCATCCCTTGCTACCGTTCCCATGTTTGACAGAACCTTAGCTGCGGTAATCCGCAACCCGCTCGGGTTCTTGATATTTTTCAATGCATCCTTTAGCGGGTTTACGGCAGGTCTTAAGTCATAAATCCTGCCGAGAAATATTGCGGCGACAGAACGTTGCTGCCAACTTAAACTCTCGTCATTTAATCTCGCAAGTAACGGTTCAGGATTTTTTCTGCATTTTTTGTAATCAACGATGCGAGCACCTGTTTCCCGCGCGCTATCTACAGGATCTATTTGTAACGCATAAATTCTTAACATCTTATCTAGGGCACTTATATCGTCGCTTTTTCCAAGGTCGGAAATTAAACCTACCTGCTCCCAATAGGCAACCTTCTTATCTAAAGCTTTTTTTACGTCTTTATTGTTTGCTAAAGACGTGGAATGAGCAGCTGCTACTGCATTCAAACTATTAGCATCTGCTGACGCTTTAGTCAGACTGCTATTTAGAGGAGCTTCTTTCCTTTCCTGCGCTTTTTCAATCTTTTCGATGGCCTCTCTTACAGATCTATGAACGCCCTCATTTGTATCTTCATCGTATAGTTTTTCGAGCCTCGGGAGGGCATCTTTCGCTTCAAGTCCAATTTCACCAAGGGCTTTGGCAGCGGCTGCACGTATTATATATTCTTTATTACTTAAAGCTTGCATGAGAGGTTCTACTGCTCTTAAATCTTTTATTTTACCAAGCGTTTCCGCAGCATGTTGACTAACCCACTTTTGATCGCCAAAAGAGACCCCATCTTCGCTTAAGGTTTTTATAAGAGGCTCTACCGCAGAACTACCAATTTTAGCTAATTTATCCCAATCATGTTTGGCTATATAATACAGTATTAGCTGATCTTGATTCATGGGTTTGTTTTTAAATTTATCTAGCGCCGCCGCGGCTCTTTGACGAACATAATCTTCATCCTCAAGGGCTTTAATTAGTGTATCTATCGCTCTTGTGTCTCCTATTTCACCAAGAGCGTCTATAGCCCAGCTACGAACCCTGGCATCCGTATCTATCAAATATGTCTTGATAAGAGGCTCAATTGCTCTCGGATCTTTAAATGTCCCAAGAGCCTCTGCCGCCGTCATTTTTGCGTGATCATATCCTCCGTTCAGATCGCTGCGAAGCAAAAATTGAATTAATGCCTCTACTGCGCTTTTGTCGCCTATTAAGCCGAGAATTGCGGCCATTTTATCTTTCTCGTCACTAGAGTACTCTTTTGCATTACTCAAAGCTTCGATAAGAGGCTTAACTGCAGGTTGACCTATTTTAACTAATGCATTTTTAGCGTCCTGTGGCTTCCACTCAATAAGATTTCCATAAGCAGTGATATATTCTAGGGCATGAGCTTTAATTAAGACTTCGGCGGATTCAGCACCACCTATATTTGCTAGAGCGTTAATAGCACAATATTGAACTCGCCAGTCATTAACTTTTGCTACTTCTTTCTGAAGAGACGGTATTGCGCTTTTATCTCCAATTTTACCTAAGGCTTCTGCGATTGCTCCTCTAAATTTACTGCGCTTTTCTGTTTGCGCAATAATTATAGCTTCCTCTTTTTCCTCTTTCTCTTTTTCAGTACGCTCTGGCATATTGTCCCTTATGAAACACCACTCGCTTTCGACTAATGCTTTTGAAAGGACCGGAATAGCCTCTGCGTCGCCGATATTACCCAAAGCATCTGCCGCAGCCTTACGGACATTGTCATCTTTATCTTGTAGTATCAGCGACAAAGGCTCCACCGCTCTTTTATCGCCGATCTCGCCCACCATCTTTATTGCGCTTAAATCATTTTCTTTTAACTTCTCGATCAAACCGACTATTTCACTTTCGCTAAATATGTGTCCAATGGGTTTGTCATTAATCTTTTCAACAGGTTTTTCGATTTCACTTTTTGTAGCTGGACTTTTAATTATTTTCTGGACAGAAGTGCCAGAATTAGTATTAGTCGTCTCTTTAGCTTGTTGTAATTCCTGCGATTTTTCTGACTTATCGCACGCCGGTATTATAGCTAAAATACCTGCAAGGACTGCTGTCATGACTCTCCTAAATATGCTTTTCTTTGCCGATACCCCCGCCGCATAGTCATTCCGCAGTTCTAGGTCGAGGAGATTCACCGGCGCCAGATTCTGCAATTCACGCGACGGCACGATGGGTTTACCTGCTTCGAGGGCGCTCACAGCCTCATCCAGCACATTCCATGCCCTGCCATTTTTAACGCTGACCTTGAGCCCGCACATGGCGCCTATTTCGTGCATAAGCCTTCGCGCTATGAAGTCTATTGCTTCATGGCTCCATCCGGCGTATCGATTGCCTGCATATTTTCTTAGCGCTTCCTTGTACCATGCTCTCGGAACAAATACATACGTCGCAAAGGGGCTTGAATGAGCGGTTACTTCTACCCGTTCACCGCTAATAGTTATGTGAGGCAGATCGTTCTTGTCGTAGGGTATTAATATAAACGGCTTGGATACAAGCGCACTCTCAATATTCTTAACTCTTTCTTTTTCAACTCCTGCGGCCTCCATGGTGGCGGCGATATGGCCGAGAGGAATGGCTATTGAGGGAAAGATAGCGTTTTGCGCATTTTTGTAAAGAGGATTATTCTTTTTAGTGATAAAATCCACCGTATATTCACCGCGTTCCATCCTTTCTCGAATCCACTCATCTATGGCGACATTATTTTCTGTCGTTATCTCGTGTTCCAGATATAGGTTAATGATGCCCTTGTCTTTTTCATTGACTGAGTCGTGTGTAAATTTAACCGCGCCTTTTTTTAAAGCATCGGCAAGGACTCTGTCGGATATGACGGATATTTCATAACCAGCTTGTTCTTGATTCCTCGATATAAGGGCATAGTATGTTTTGCGACTATTGGTGGTCGCTTTTAGAATGTAACTCTCTCTTTCTATGCGGACTTGCCCGCCTTCTAACTGGCATTCCGAGGCCTCATCGAAATAGATGGTACCTTCTATGCGCTTACCGAATACGCTCTTCTCGATAAAATACCGCTGCCCCAATGCCTTTATGGAATTGACGTCGAGTCCCTGAAGATCTTTTAATGCGGTAAGGATGCCTGCCTGTATCTGCGCGGCCTCTCTAAATTCCGGCCCTTTCATATTCGTGAAGCTGCTTGGCGGAGATAATTTGAACGCTCCTATCCCCTGAGCAAAAGAAATGTTGGTTACACTGAAACATATCAATGTAATTGTAGAAATGATCTTCAGATACGCTTTCATGAGCCGACTCTCCTTTTCTTGTGGATATATCTGGAATCAATCTTAAATAATTTTACTATGCTCTAAGACAGTTATAGCCCGTCACCGCATTTCTGGAATTCAGAAAGCAGTGATAGGCTATAGTATTTGTGATGTTAATATCTAACTTTTTATTCCCTGTACATTTACTATACACGCACTTTTCATGTTCGTCAAGTTGTAATATCATAATATTTTATTACTTAACAGATATTGATTAATACGTTCGTCGACTGCTTTTCGCAAAAAAAGAGCGCACCTTTAAAAGTGCGCTTTTTTTAACGTGAAAAGAACGGCGACGTTAGGTATCGCTCACATCCGCCTGCTTTATTTTTCTAAACCGCCTTGCCTGACCACAGCTTTTTTAAAAATATCTCTACGGGCATGATTTCGATTTCATCCACGCTTCGTGGTTCCTTCTCCATGCAGACCAGGACATAGCTATGCAAATGCCCCTCCTCTTTGAGCATCTTAAGACCTTTCAGATCCTGAGCGCTTACCGTCTTCGTTGCCTTAACCTCAATGGCGGTCTTCGAATCAAGAATAAAATCTACCTCAAAACCTGACTTCGACCTCCAATAGTTCAGGGCCGGAGTCCCATGATAGTCGCAATAGGCCGCCAGCTCATGGAATATAAACGTTTCGAACAGCTCGCCGAACTCGGGGGATCCCGGCTTGACGAAAGCACGTTTCTGCAGATGGCGCGCCACGCCGCAATCAAAAAAATACAGCTTCGAGGTGCTCAGAGGCTTTCTCTTGACGCTCCGCTTCCAGGGCGTAAGTTCGTAGGCGATAAGCGTGTCTTTGAGGATCTGAAAATACTCCTGCACCGTGGAACGGGCCACCTGCGCGTCATTTGAGATCTTTGCGTAATTCAATAGCTGGCCGTTGCAAAGCGCGGCGATCTCAAGAAACCGGCTGAACGCCGGAATATTGCGTGTGAACGCCTCCGCGGCGATCTCCTCGCGCAGATACGTCCCCACATAGGCCTGCAGATCATCCTCAGGACTGCCCGAAAAATAGATCGCGGGTAAAAGTCCGTGATTCACGGCCTTCACCAGGTCGAATTTTCCCCCGAGTTCCGCCGATGTCAACGGATGTAAATGCCTGGTCCATGCCCGTCCGCCGAGCAAATTCACGCCCCCGCGCCGCAGCTTGCGTGCGCCGGATCCGGTCAAAAGAAAATGGATGCCTTTTTCTTCGATCAAATAATGCACTTCGTCAAGAAGGGACGGCAGCTTTTGTATTTCATCAATGACAATAATCCTGTCTTTCGGGCGGCATTCTTCGCGAATGCGCGCCGGCGTACGGCTCAGTTTAAGATAGGTTTCCGAATCGAGCAGGTTATACACCCGGTGATCGGAAAAGGAGTGGCGGATCAAAGAGGACTTGCCTGTCTGTCTCGGCCCAAACAGAAAACAAGACTTCTTACTAAGCACGCTTATTAGATCAAAACTGCGTTCTATGTACATACGGCCCCCTATTTTCACTAACAGACATCCCGGCGATTATCATAATAAATGCCGGGATAGTTGTCAATAAAAATATCGCGCAAAAACGCGCGACATATAGTACTCTCTACTCTCTACTCTCTACTTTTTTCTTGATACTATAAGCTTATCCCCGCCCCTTCGAGGCGCTTGGCGGAATCTCGAACGGGGCAGAGATAAGGACCTTCGGGCACTCTGGCTTTGAGCACCCTCAGGCATTAGGGGTAATCTCCACTACTTTCCCCCCGTAAAGACCGTTGTTCGTATTTCGTATATCGTATATCGTGAGCGGAAATTAGAGTGTTCGCGATATCGATTTGATAAAATTCATTAACATTCGTGACTCGTGATCTAATTTCTCAGCCAATTCATCGTATATATCCTTTGCTATATAGCGTTGTTCAAGGCTTACGATGATCTGTGTCTCCAATTCAGCGCAGGAACCTAACGCAACATAGAGAAATTGCCTATGTTCTCTGTTATGCCTTCTTACAAAACCTTCTGCTATATTTGATGGGATCGATACCGCGCATCGTCTCATTTGCGCTACGAGTCCATAAGACTCTTCTTTTGGATAAGTTTTTGTTACAGTATATATACGATTCACGATATCAATCCCCTTCTTCCATATTTCAAGTTCTCGGTAGCTCTTAACTGCCATAAAACCTCAATATCCTTACGCATTTACGATATACGAAATACGAGATACGATATACGAATTACGCCGCAGCGCTCAAGAGCCGCATCGCCGTCCGGTACGTCTCGATCTCCTCGCCGTAGTCGATCGGCAAGGCGCGCGGCAGATATGTGAAGACACCGGCAATGTCGGTTTTGAAAACGCCCGGCGGAAGTTCCGGCTCACCCGCTTCTGTCCCTTTATGCTGCGTCAACATGCGCAGCAGTGCCTTGTATGAACCGAACGCGGCATAGACCGGCCTTCCTTTGATCGTGACCTGCTCGATCTCAAGCATGATCGACGCATCGGTGGCTTTCTTGCCCAACTCGTCCTTGGCTGCGCGAATACCTATGGCGCTTCTTGCGGCGCCCGTCTTCACTTCTATCTCGCCCATGATCTCATCATACGAGCGCCCTGCCTTGTTGACGAAGACGATCTTATCCATCCTATCCTCATACCCTGATGCACGCACGAATTTGCGCGCCTGTTCCTCGGTCTTCAAGATGTCCCCGTATATGAAGGCATGCTTGACGTTCTTCCTGCCCACCTTACCTATAATGCTGTCATTGAATGTGAACGGTTCACACTCGGCTATCTTTTCAGTCGTCGCCAACACAACTGGCGCTTCTTCCTGAGCGATCTCATCGATCGCGCCTTTGACACCTTCAGTATAGACAAGCTCGGTTATGTACCTTCTCATCAAGAGCAGATTCTTCAGTGATTGGCTCTTCGTATCGACATACCGCCTGAAAGAATCTCCTTTGGCGAGCGCATCGGCTATACTTTCGATATCGAGCGTTTCGATATCCGGCAGAAATGCCT
>Ga0315285_10009224_pt1 | contig 10091 bp, 7 predicted proteins | sample YL17G09_36_MG_FD_203698 | JGI IMG/M metagenome (GOLD analysis project Ga0315285, IMG submission 203698) | Sediment microbial communities from Yellowstone Lake, YNP, Wyoming, USA - YL17G09_36 | ecosystem: Environmental > Aquatic > Freshwater > Lake > Sediment | place: USA: Wyoming | collected... | reverse complement strand
GCGGAGCGCGACATGCGCAGCCCTGATCTTCTCGGGCGCGGGTTCACGCCTTGCGCCCAGGAAATCCGACGGCAGTGCGCCAAACCGCCACATGACCCGCCAGTTGTGTGCGTCCAGCGGCACGCCGGGCCGCCCGAAGGCGAAGACCCGCAGGCACTCCAGGATCTTGGCGCCGACGCCGGGCATGGCCTCCAGCAGCATCCAGAGCCGGCCCTGATCGTCAAGCCGCCGCATGGTCTCGTCGTCGTATTGCAGGCCGCGTGCATGGAAGCCTTGAACCACGCCCAGGATGGTCGCGGCCGCGCGCCGGTGGTTGCCCAACGGCCGGAGGGTCGCCTCGATCTCCCCGCGATCGGTGTCGCGGATTGCATCCGGATCAGGGAACACGGGGAAAAACCGCTGGTGCATCACCGTTTGCAGCCTGTCCGCGTGGGTTCGGCGGGACACCAACACGTAGATCAACTCCCTCGCCGCGTCGCGCACGTCCCCGAACTCCGGCGCCACCGGACACCAGAGGCGCATGGCCTTGGCCAGGTCGAACAGGGTCGTGACATTCAGAGCCGGATCGTGGTCCATTCTCTGTCCTCCATCGCGCACACCGGACAGAGATGTTCTAGCGGGACGTGCTCGCGCCGCGATGCGGCTTTGGAGGACAGGAGGCGCCGCGCGACGCCGTCCAGTGAGCAGGGATGACCGGCGCCCAGTCCGCACACGTCGCCAACCGAATCTCGGTTGTGACCGCCGAAGTCCTTCTTGCACTGGGATCCGGTGCGTTGGAGTCGGCGTCCGGCCCGAAGCCGCGAGCCGACAGCGCGGCGCCCTTCGGCGCGCGGCCTACGCGACCCCGGTCGATTCCTTGTCGTCCACCCGCCGTCCAAGTACATCACCGTTCTCGACGCCCTCTTCCCGGCGCCGCGCGGTCTCGGCGAACCGCGCGAAGTCCGCGCGCACTGCGTCGTGGTCGGTCTCCCGGTACAGCTTCCACATCGCCAGCGAGTCGTGGCCGGCGGACTCCAGGACGCTGGCCAGGCTCATGCAGGTGGACGCGACGGTGACGAAGTACCGCCTCAGCGTGTGCCAGCCAAGCCGCGACTTGCCCGCGCCGTTCATCATCACCGCCGCCGCCGTCGCGGCCTTCTTCAACCGCTGGAGGGCCTTGTTGTGGGCGCGCGGATGTCCCGCGTCGTTGGCGAACAGCCACGGAATTCCCGTCCGCTTGGCCGCCTCCACGCGGCGGCGAAGCACGTCGCGGGACACGCCGGTGAGCGGGATCACGCGGTCGGTCGCGTCCTTGGGCCACCAGAGGTTGCGCGACCGGTCCTTGAGGAGCTGACGGGCCGTCTTGGGCATCTCGTAGGGAAGCGCCTTGCAGCCGACGAGGAGTGTGTTCTTCTCCAGATCCACGTCATCGATGACGAGGAACATCAATTCGCCGTAGCGGATGCCGGTGTTGGCCGTCAGGCGCACGGCGTCCGCGGTCCAGGGGTCGCACGCCGCCAGCAGGGCGCGATACTCGTCGGGCGTGGGCACGCGGCTGGCTGTCTCCTTGCGGCGGACCGAGCGCTTGGCTTCCGGTTCCACCGGCAGCTTCAGCTTGCCCCCCTTCCCGATGCCCGCTGGATTCGCCGCCATCCAGCCGTAGGTCACGGCTGCGTTGAAGAAGCCGGTGATGGTGGTCGCGTAGTTCTTCACGCTTCGCGCCACCAGTCGCCCCGAGAGGTCGTTGACGTACTCCTGGACCGACAGCGTGGTGATCTCGTCCAGAAACCGGATGCCCGCCGCGTGCAGGTGCGCAGCGAAGTGCATCAGCCGCTGGCGGGTCTTCTTGGTGTGCTCATAGCCGCGGCCGACGCTGTCGAGGTCGCGCAGATGCACGCGGACGGCGTGGTCGAGGAGGGTGCGGCGCGGCGCCGCCGTCGTCGCCGAACCGTTCAGCCGGGCGCGCTCCAGCTCGTCCTCCTTCCGCTGGGCCACCTGCATGGCCAGTTCCAGCCTGCCGTGGCCGGTGGACCTCTCGATCACGCGAACGCCGCGCGCCCGTCCGTTCACCCCGGCGGGCGAGGCCGGTTCGCTCCAGCGCAAGTACCAGTTGTTGGACCGCCGCGGCCGGAAGATGGTCACGCGCAGTCCGACCTTCCTGGCCGCACCGTCATACCGCTTGGTTGCCATTCTTCGTCCTCCTCCGCTTGGCCTGGGCGCGCTTCGCGTCGCGCCGGGAAATCGCTTCGTACTCCTCGCGCCACGCCGCGAGTTCGTCGCGGTAGAAATGCCACCGGCCGCCTTCCCTGTGGCAGGGGATGTTGTACTTCGCAACCTGGCACCATCCCCGCAGGGTCCGGGGTGTCCTGCCCAACGCCCTCGCCGCCGCGTCCAGCGGCACGGGGCCGCCGGGCAGATCCTTCAAGGCGATGCCTTCATACGTTCCGCCGACGGCGGGGCTGTCTTCGTCGGCCGCATCCGGATCAGGCACGTCGTCGCCGCCGTCCTCGCCGGCCGGGTGAATGCTGATGTCGCGGCCCGGCCCGCGGCCGTTGTCGCGCGGGGTGTCCTCCGGATCCGCCAGCGAAGCCCCTTCGCGCTCGCGTGTTTCCAGCACCTCCACACGCCGGCGGAGGTCGCCCATCTGGTGCAGCAACTCGCAGACGATCGTTTGCACACTCGAGGGCACGTCGTCCGTTTCACGCGGAGGCCGGCCTTCGGACCGGTCCGGGAAACGCCGCCCGACCTGATGCGTGGATTCGCACGAAACGCCCGGCCCGCCGCCGAACCGTGGATCCCGCCTTATCCGCAGACTTCCTTGCTCGTTCATGAACGAGTCTATCGTGGCGGCGCCGAGTTCCCCGCGATGCCGTCGCGTGTCACCCATGCCTCTGGTCCGCCGTAGCGGTGCGACGCCTACGGACGACGCCAACGACCGAGAACGTCGTCCGCCGACGCAGTCCGAGTCTCCGGGGCGGAAGGGCTGCAAGATTCCTTGATTGGAAACCGCCCAGCACCGGCGATGAGTGGCCGGCCTACTCTGTATGGACGCGGCGCATCGTCCCCTCCAACCCACATCTCACTCCGGATCCGCCACGCGCCGAGGGGACATGTCGGAATCGCAGGTGAGCAGCGGACTGCGGCGCTGCTCCAGCAGCAGCGCTCATTGCCGCGGGTTACCGGACGCGCGGGCAATGCTCTGGGAACAAGGGCCGGAAGCCGCCGAAGGGGGCGTTCTCTTTCCCCGACGCATGTGCCGGACGGCTCGACGAGCCGCGGAGCGCCGGGCCGCGCGCGACATGCCCAACGTGGAATCGCGTTCCGCGCCTTCCGATAAGACAGCCGGTGGCCCGGCGCGCGGTCGGCGTCCCTGCCCGACTGCGCTCCGGCCCCGGAAACCGAGGAGCGACCATGCCGGCAACCAGCACCGTCCAGCGCACCGGGAACGAGGCGATCGCAGTGCCCACCCTGCGCATCCTGTCGTCGAGCGCCACGGATGTCGAGCGGACCGCCTTCATCAAATGCCATCTGGATGCCATGGAGCGATGCGGGCGCCGCACGATTCAACACGCCTGGCTCGTCGGCCGCGAGCTTGTCTACATCCATGAGAAGCGCCCCGACCTGCGTGGCCGGGCGTGGATCGCCTTCATCAAGACGAACTTCGGCCTCGGGGAGACGCAGGCCTTCGGCCTGATGCGGATCAGCAGGGCCTTCCCCACGCTGCGCTCCATCCCCGCGGGGATCGACTCCGTCCGCGGGGCGATCGCTCACTTGCAGGCCCGCCGCGAGGTTGAGGATGCGGAGAGCCGGGTGCGCGAGCGCTCACGGGATTTCGGTCGATCGGCGGCGCGCGACGACGCCCGCGAAGCCGAGCCGCCGGGGCCGCCCGGCGAGGTGGAGTCGTTTCAGCCGTCGGCTCTCCCGACCTCGGCGCGCACCTGCGCGCAGTTGCGCACCGCGCAGCGGCAGTTGGCGGAGATCGCCGCGAGCGACGCGACGGCGTTCGGGAAGGTGCGCGACCTCATCCGGCGGCAGCACGCGCTGGTCCGCGGCCGCGTGCGCGCACGGTCGGAGGAGGCTGTTTGAGCGTCGAGATGTCACCTCGCCCGAGCGGGCGGCCAAAGCAAGGACCGCTTTCGCGGGACCGCGGGAGCGACCGGACGCCGGCTCGCGGCAAAGCCCTCAGGATCGCCGACTACCATTGCGGCGTCGGTTCGCTGCGACTGGCGTTCGAGGGGATCGCCGCGGATTGTTGGGTGTGGTCGTTCACCGCCGACGAGCAGGCGGCGCGATGCCACCGCGAGAACTTCGGCGGTCGGACGTCGCGCACCGTCGCCGATGTTCCCGCCCATGACATCCTGCTGGCGAACCTCGACGAGTGCCGGGCCGCGTGGAATCCGCGCTCATCCGGCCGGCGCCCCTTCGACACGATTCTCGACATCGTTTCCCTGCGCCGTCCCTTGTCCTGCGTTCTGGCCGGGTCGAGCGCCGCCGCGCACGGCGAGGCCGTTCGACGGATGATCGACGAGCTGGTTCGCGCCGGCTATTTCGTGCAGCGCGCCGCCTTGGACGCCATGCGCTTCGGCCTCCCGCAGGCCCGGAAGACGGATTTCGTCGTCGCCTTCGACCGCAAGACCGGGTTCCGGTTCCCGACCGGACGGGGGCGGACCCGAGGTTTCGACGGACTGCTTGACCCGAGTCCGGCCGCTTGCTGCTACATCTCCGATACCGAGCGGGAGAAGCTGATCGCCCGCCGCGCCCGCGGCCTGACCGGCGGACGCCCGTGGCGGTTGGGCTTCGTGGACGGCCGGGCCAACGAGTTGCGCGACGCGCCGGACGCCCCCTTCGACAACATCCGGATCGAGCCCGACGGCCGGTGGCGCGTCCTCACGGAGCGGGAGGCGGCCCGCGCGCAGGGAATCCCGGACGGCTTCGTGCTGCACGGGGACGGGCGAACGGCCCGCCGGCAGATCGCCCGCTGCATCCCGGTTCCTCCGGCCAGCGCCGTCGCGGAGCGCGTGGTCACGGCGCTGCTTCCAGGCGACGACCCACCGAAGGCACGCGCCGCCGTGAGAGGCGCGAGCAGCGGCGCCCTCCGCCGGCAACCGTCCGGGTCGCGGCCGCGGCGCGGTTCCCACGCCGGGCACGCGTCCGCGTCTCCGCTGCGCTGGTACGGAAGCCTGAACCGCTTCGCCGGCGGGATCGTGAAACTGTTCCCGAAGCACGAGTGCTACTGCGAGGTGTTCGGGGGAAGCGCCGCGATCCTGCTCTCCAAGCCGCCGAGCGAGATCGAGTGCTATAACGACATCGACGCGCGGCTCGTGAACTTCTGGCGTGTGCTGCGCGAGCCGGGCCTGCGCAAGCGTCTGATCGAGATGCTCGAAATGACGCCGTTCGCCAGGGCGGTGTTTCGGGCCTGCGTGGCGGATCGGGACGACACCGAGGATCCCGTGAAGAGGGCGTGGTCGTTCGTCGTGGCCTGCAACCAGTCGCGCAACGGGGAGCCCGGATGGGAATCCCAGTGGTCGTACAACAGGCGGGACGCAAAGAACGCGCGGGTTTGGGCCAATCTGCCCCCACGACTCACCGAAGTCGGCCGGCGCCTCAAGCATGTCCAAGTCGAGGACCTTGCCTTCGAAGACTGCCTGCGGCGCTACGACTCACGGAGCACCCTCTTCCTACTCGATCCGCCGTATCTCCTGGAGACGCGGAGCCACAGCGGTCGTTACACCCATGAGTGCGGCCGCGAGGACCACATCCGCCTGCTGCGCATCGCCTGCGGCCTCAAGGCGATGGTGGCGATCTGCGCGCACCGCAACGACCTGTACGACGAGATGCTACAAGACTGGCGCAGGACGGACTTCAGGTGCGGAAACATCGCCGGCTCGGGCGCCGAGGGACGCAAGGTCTCCCACCGCGTGCTTTCCGTATACACGAACTACGATCCGCCGTCCGGGCCGACTGCGTGACACGTCAATGACACTTCGGCGCGCCGAAGGCCGATAATCCAGGGCCTCCTAGGGGCGAAAGCACCACACCAACCGAGGCCGTCGGGCCACCGGAGGTGACGCTCCGACGTCGCCTGCATCCACGCCCAGAACCCTCGTAAGACCACCGGGGCGAGCGCTGCCAGCGCAGGATCGCTGAGTCCTTGACCAGGAGACCGGCGCGCGCTGGAGGCCCGCCCAGCCCTCAAGCGACTCCGCGGCGGTTTCCGCGGCGACATCCGACCCTCGTTTATTCAGACCACCGCTCGGACCGTACTCCGCAGTGCGTGTGCCGCCGTCCGGCACTCTACACGTCTCCCTGCCGGCGAGCCGGAAGGGCCGCGGCATCTCAGACTACGCGCCCAGCACGGTGCGTCGCTCGCCTGATCGCCGGACCACCACCCTTTCCATCCGCGGCCTCGCCAGGCGTGCGCCCCAGTCGGCGCGACCACGATCCAGCGTGGTACGTGGACGGATGCACGCTCGGTCGCACGAGAACACGACGACGTTCCCCCGGTCTTCGGACGGTTGCTTCATGGGGTCAGATAGAACTCCCCATGAAAAATACGAATCGAAGGGGAGGAAATCGGAAGGATCGGGACCGCCTGACGGTCCTGTCCTTGTTCTCATCGTACGGGCTGGGCGATCTCGGCATTCGAGAGGCCGGCGGTGACTGTCTGGTCATGGCCGAGTACGACGCGCAACGCTGTTCGTTCCTGCGCCGAAACTACCCCGACACCGCGGTCATCGAGGGTGACATCCGATGCACGAAGGACAGCATCGTCGAGGAAGCCCGTCGCCGACTCGCCGACGATGAGTTGTTCCTGCTGGTCGCCACGCCGCCGTGCCAGGGCATGTCCTCCAACGGCAAGGGCCGGATCAACAGGGCCGTGCGGGAGGGCAAACGTCCGGCGCGCGACCCGCGCAACGAACTCGTCCTCCCCGCACTCGATGTCATCGAGCGCCTGAGGCCGCGTTGGGTCGTGTTCGAGAACGCCGTCGGGATGCGCGCCACCGAAATCCCGTACCGCGGTCGGCTGCGGCCGATCCCCGAGGTGATCGAGGAAAGACTCGGGCCCGAGTTCCTGGGCGGGGCCGAGGTCGTGAACTTCGCGTCCTACGGCGTACCGCAGAATCGCAAGCGGCTGGTCACCATCTACACACGCGACCCGAACGGAATCGCCCTGCTGAGGGAGAAGGGCGGATTGCTTCCTCCCCCGACCCACGCGAGTCCGCTGACACTCCGCCAGGCGATCGGCCGCTTCGATGAGTTGGACGGACGTTCCGCCGCCGTCTCCCGGCACGACCCCCTTCACCGCGTGAAGAGGGTGCGTCACTACGACGCGGCCCGGCACACGCCGGAGGGCGCATCCGCGTTCGACAACGGTTGCGCCCGCTGCGGCGACCCGAACGAGTCGCCGGCCGGCGGGCGCAAAGGTCAGGAGCGCCGGACCCATTGCAGACAATGCGGGCTGCGACTGCCGCGCCCGATGGTCCAGCGGAACGGCCGTTGGGTTCTGACGCGGGGTTTCCGCACGTCCTACAAGCGCATGGCGTGGGACAAGCCCGCCCCGACGGTCACGCGGAACCTCATGACCCCGTCGTCGGACTACAAGGTGCACCCCGAACAGAACAGGACGCTGTCGCCGGCCGAGGCCGCGACATTGCAGACCGTGGACAGGTACTCATACGACTGGGGCGAGTCCCCCACCGACGGGGAGCTGTGCGACGCACTGGGCGAGGCGGTTCCCCCGCTGTTCTTCGAGAAACTCACCCGGCACCTGAAGGAGGTCTCGTGGGGACCGACCGGTTCCTAGGACGACGCCGCCTCGCGCCATGGCGCCGGCAGAATCCATCGCGCTGGGGGGCGGCGAGGTGTATAGAAGAGTAGTGCTGGTCCACGACGTTCGCGGGCCGACTGGAACGAAAGCCCGGAACAGGGTTCCGGGGGAAGGGAAAGGCCGATGAAGAAGATTGAAACCTACAGACGCTTTTACAACCACCTGCTTGCGTGGCAGGCGCGCGAGATCGACAGCCTGGTCGTCCTCGGCAAGCCGGGTTTGGGCAAGACTTGGGCGGCCAAGCAGGTGCTGGCGAACACTCCCCACCACTGGTTCAGCGCCAGGCAGACGCCCCTTCAGATTTACCGGGAGATCTGCGACCGCCCGGAATTGCCGGTGGTCTTCGACGATGTGTCCGCGCTGCTGACCGACAACAACATCGTGGACATGCTGAAGAACCTCTGCGAGAACGAGGGCGTCAAGACGCTGCGGTGGGGATCGACCACCGCGAAGCTCGAGGACCGGCCCACGAGTTTCCGGTGCACGTCCCCCGTCCTTATCCTTTTGAATCGGATGCCGGCGCGCAACCCGGACGTTACGGCGGTGCTGGACCGATGCCATCACTTCGAGTTCGAACCGACCAAGCCGCAGATCATAGCCTACATGCGCGAGTACTTCCCCGGTGATGCCCGAATCGTCGACATGCTGGAGGAACAGTCGGTCATGCCCAGCGTCCGAACGCTGGAGCACGCACGGGACTGGCGGGAGTCCACGCACCTCGACCTGCACGAGGAACTGCTGCACGAGTGTGGGGTCCCGCCCGAGGTGAATGTGCTCATCGATATCATGGCACGCCACCCGGAGCGCGAGTCGTGCGCGCGGTATGTCGAGGCCACGGGCAAGACCGAGCGGACGTACCGCCGCCACCGAAGGATGGCGGACCAGATGCTGGCCTGTCGCGGGCGGGAGAAGCAGTGTCCGGATGTCCGCCTGACTCCGCCACCCCCGCCGCGGACTCCGTCCGTCCGGGCCGCGAACGAGGTGCCGGACGGTTCCGGACAAACGGACACGCGCAATGGGTTGCGCGACCGCCTAGGCCTCGAACCACCCTATCGATGGTGGGCTGATCCCGGGAACAACTAGCCGGGTCGGCCGGCGGAAGGTAGGCGCGCCGCGGGCCGGCGACCGGCCGCTGGTTGGGCCTCAAGGCTCGCCCGGGAACCGGGGGCGCTTCCTTCCCCTTGTCGTATTCCGCCGACCCCGAACGGATCGACCTTGAGTGTATAGTCACATGTGGGTCGGACGCCGCGACCCACCCGATGCCGGGCGGATCCCCGGAGCCCCGGTGGGGAAGGAGATTACAATGGCTGCTTCACGTATCGAATGGACGCAGGTGACATGGAACCCCGTGACCGGCTGCACGAAGGTGAGCGGCGGTTGCAGGAACTGTTACGCCGAGCGCATGGCCAGGCGGCTGAAGGCGATGGGCCGGGCCAAGTACGCCCACGGGTTCGCCGTGACTCTCCACGAGAGTGTTCTCGGTGGGCCGCTCCGCTGGAAAACCCCACGGCTGGTATTCGTCAACTCCATGAGCGACCTGTTCCACGAGGAGGTGCCTCTCGCCTTCATCCAGCGTACGTTTGATGTCATGGGTCGCGCCCGCCAGCACCGTTTGCAGATTCTGACGAAGCGGTCCGAGCGCCTCCTGACATTGAACGACCGAATCGGATGGCCCGGCAATGTGTGGATGGGCGTCACCGTCGAAAACAACGAGTGCGCCTTCCGCGTCGATCACCTGCGTAAGACAGGGGCGAGGGTCAAGTTCTTGTCGCTGGAACCCCTCCTCGGCCCCCTGCCGGACCTCGACCTTCAGGGCATCGACTGGACGATCGTCGGGGGCGAGTCGGGACCCGGCGCGAGGCCTATGGCGGAGGAGTGGGTGCTGGGCATCCGCGACCGCTGCATCTCGGCGGGCGTGCCCTTCTTCTTCAAGCAATGGGGCGGCGTAAACAAGAAGCGGAACGGACGGAAGCTGCAAGGCCGACTCTGGAACGAGATGCCCGGTTGGGACGCGTGAACCAAGGGCGCTAAGAGGGCCCCGCCGCCGGACCGGCGTTTCAACGCATGTGCTTCGCGCGCGCCGGGCGACCTGGTGTCGCCCGGCGACTCCAGACCTCCCGACATACCCCGATGAGAGTGCGTGAAAAAAGGCGTTTTCCCCGCATCCGGCACGCGGTTTGCCTGTAGCAATAGGTGACGGAAGTTCTGTGAGATTTCCCAACTGCGGCAGACAGGTCTGAATGCAAGGAAGCATCGACAGAAGCCACTGGCCAATGACTGGGCA
>Ga0315285_10009220_pt1 | contig 10092 bp, 6 predicted proteins | sample YL17G09_36_MG_FD_203698 | JGI IMG/M metagenome (GOLD analysis project Ga0315285, IMG submission 203698) | Sediment microbial communities from Yellowstone Lake, YNP, Wyoming, USA - YL17G09_36 | ecosystem: Environmental > Aquatic > Freshwater > Lake > Sediment | place: USA: Wyoming | collected... | reverse complement strand
ATCACGGCGTAACGCCAGATGGCGTATCCCAGGGCAGCGAAGCCGAGCGGCAGGTAGGTGTAGATGTCAGACAGGTTCGTTGGATAGAGGGCGCCGATAGCCAAGCCGCCAAAGAGGAATCCCATCACAGCGGCTCCAGAATTCTGCCATTTCCCACGTCCAAGGATAACCGAGACAGTCCAGGCGATGACCAGCAATGCCAGCGGCAGGACGATCATGTGGGCATGCAGGTCACTGTAAAGGAAAGTGAAAAGTGGGAACTCGGTGATAGGTTCCACGTCACCCGGAGCCGGGATGACACGGCTGGGGTACCAGTACCAGTCGCCGCGTCCAAAGGGCAGGTCAGCACCGGTAATAAGCTTGAAGAAACCCTGGATCCCCCACCACAACCGGGTGAAAACGCTGACCTGCATGGAAAGCGCTTCCGGTTGGATAATGCGTTGGAGACCACCGTAGAAAGTGCGAACTGCACCCAGGTTTCCAAGCAGGACCATGCCTGCTGAGGCGGCGAACCCAGCAATCAATCGGGGTTGGGAGATGGAAATTGAATGGTCAAAATCTTCTCCTGATTTTCCACCTTTTGCGCTTGATAAAAGGTTCCAGCCTATCGAGAAGGCACTGGTACCGGTCATTGCAAACAAAGTGGGCAGGATGAGGTTGTAAGCGATGGAAGGTGCGATTCCGAGCAGTTTGACCGGCGTGCCGACCAGCACAAATCCATAGTAATAATAGTTGATATAACCGCCAGCAAACCAGGGGTCGTAAGGTGGGAAGGAGGTGCTCTTCAGGATCGCATTGAAATACGAGAAATCCATGGGGCGCTCACCACCTTTAGCCGGGTGCCACAGGTCGGGATTGCCAATGCGGATGAGCAGGTCTATCAGGAAGAAAGCCAGGAACACTCCCTCGATGAGCAGGAAGTATTTCCAGCGCACTTTGATCTCGCCACGCAATTCCCGCCGTTGGAAATAACCAAGGATCGCGCCAAGGGAAATGACTAATCCGAAAGTCACACCGATGGTAAGGCGGGAGTAGGGAATGTTTAATGAACCAGCCAGCCAGGGGAAATAGCCCAGCAGCAACATGCCTGCAATACGGGCAAGGGGGTAACCTTTATCAATCAGACCAGGCAATGCCAGACGCATCATTGGGTAGGTGAACAGCCCCAGGATGAAAATGAATAAGTACCACAGTACCAAACCGGCTAAGGGGTACCGGTTGATGAGAGCATGAACATCGAACAATTCCGACCAGGTACCGCCGGCCTGCTGGGCAGCCAGCCTGGTTGGAGGCAGCATTCCATCAGAAGGATATTTACTTGCCTGGCGCGGCGTTAGATGAACGACATGACCCAGGTCGACCGCGCCGAGGATGGCTTGCACCCGGGCTGGGTCGTAATCTGCCCGCTTTTGGAAGATGAGCACCTTGGGGTGATCATAGACCGTGAAGGCTTCCTCGGCAAACTGGTCGTTGATCGCCCAGGATCCAATACCAGGTATCGAGAGGGACGGATATGACTCAAATACTTTGACCAGGTCATAACCCAGGTCACCCTGGAAGTCACCCGGCCTGGCAACGTTATAACACCAGATGACATCCTTCTCTGGTGGGCAGCCAATCAGATGGCGATAGTAGGTGATGCTCAGTGGATAACGCTCCGGCACGCGGGTAATGGTAGCCCACTGCCGGTTGGATGACATGAAGATATACTCACCCTGGTCCAGGGTATTGGTAAAGCGAGCCAGTTTGTCGGGATTATCATCCCAATACATCTCGAAGTTCAAACCACCCTGATATAAACCACCAAACCCATCGTAGCCATTCATACGCAGGGGCAGACCGTCATCCCAGGAGCTCTCGTTAATAAGTGCCGTACCAGCCATGGTGAGCGATGAGGCGTTTGTTTCTAATCGGAGGTGATAGGTTCTGCCCCGCACCAAGTTCACTTTCCGGTCGAGTTGCAGGAAAAAACTTTGATATTGACTTCCAGTCTCAGGTGAGAAGTCCTGATATAGGAAAGAATGAGCCAGGGTGGTTTCTGGAAGCATACCCGGCTCTGCAGCCAGGGTCAGGCTTAGCAACCAGGGCTTTGTTGACGTCTCATTGACGTATTTTTCAATTTGATATGTTACAGCAGGTATGATTTCGGGTTCAACCGCCTGTAGTGGTGCAAACAGGTTGGCTAGTTTTGCCGCCCTGATTTTCTCAGGATAACCCTTCACATATGGGAAATCACCTGGTCGCCAGAATTTTGGCGGCGTGGGTACACCTACCAGCATCCGAACGATTGTTATCCTGGTAGCCACACGTTTCGGTTCCGGTAATTTTTCCTCCTTTATTTCCGCAACCATAACGTGAGGCAACTGGATCTCGGTTAATACGCCGTTTTCTATGGCAACGAAAGCTGCATCGTATGACTGCCCTGCGGTAAGGGTGAGCCCGTATGGGAAGGGAAGGGGTTGTTGGAATATTGAATCACGGGACTGGATGTGCAGGTTGATCGCCCCCGGCAGGTTTTGGTAGATCCATTCCGTAGCGGCGACGCGGGTATGTGGTCGAGTGTATATGTGGGTGAAGGCAAAAGCCCATGTTAGAGACCCAAGGAGAACAACACAACCAATCATTATCGCGAGAGGCTTTAGAAATTTCTGCCTTGACTTACCCAACTCGAAAACGAACCAGGCAGCCATCATCGCCAGTAATGGATAGATCGGCAATTGATAACGCATGGTTGGATTGAACTGGATGGATTGCCAGAGGAAATAGAATGCTGTCCAACCCCACAACAGGAGGTGAGACCGCCACTCTCCTTTGAGCAGACGCCAACCCATCCATAAAAAGCCGGCCCAGGCCAGGATTCCGAGCGGCAGGCCGAGACCCCAGAGGGTAAGGTTGGTGAACGAGAAAAGGTGTGAGCGGCGAGCCCACTGCAGGGCAAAGGGGACATCCACGTCACCGCTTGCCTGGCCACGCTGCTCGCGGATGTTGGCAATCCAGGCCGGATTTGGTTTTACTCCAAAAAAGCCAGGACCGCTGAAGGCATAAGGCTGGAAGATACGGAAGGCGACCAAAGTAGCCAGGGCGCCAACCAGCAGATAGCCAATGACCAGGGCGACCTTCCGATCCGGATTTTCTGTTTGTGAGTTTTCAACCAGTCGCTTATTTTTGACCAGGCCTATCAGGAACGCTACCGGCAGGAGGGCTGCAAGCGGTGCAGCATTTATCTTGGAAGCCATTGCCATGCCCATCGCCAAACCGAACCCGATGCTCAACCAGAACAGCGGATGGCGCAGGAATTGCCTCACCGTGAGGTCTTCCCCCCGCCATTGTTGGACTTCTTCCCCCACACGTACAACAAAGTAAATTGCCAGGAACATGAAGAAGTTAGCGAATGTATCCACCGTGAAGAAATGCGACTGCTGGATCTGCAGAACGGCCAGGGTCGAGAAGGTGGCTGCCAACAGACCGGTTTTTCGTCCATACAGACGGGATACGATGAAATATAAGAGCAGGATCGTGCCCAGGTCCGCGATGGTTGAGAGCTGCCGCCCGACCAGGTCCACCTGGTCGTAACCGATCTGTCCCAGCCACTCGGCTATATAGCGAACGATGAAGATGGGCAGGGTTCCATAGACAAAAAAAGCATAACCGCGGTTGTGTGGATTGAGGGTGGAGGTCTGGGTGTTGAAATAGTCCGAGAGGCTCAACCAGCGCTTCTGTTCCTCAGGACATGCCTCGACCGGTAAGGCAGGCTGGGCACATTTCATCGGCTGCAAAGCGCTCTCGACCATGGTCAGGAAGCGTTCATCAGGGTGCAAGTGCTGGTTGGAGTCCCAGTTCAACCCGATCAGGCGCAGGTACATCCCGGCTAATAGGATAACTATCAGGATGATGTCGTATAACCAGAGATACCAGGAGCGATTTGCAGGAGTCTCATTCATGAAATTAAGGTTAAGGTGTCGATGGTGGAACGAAAAAGATCATGAAATCGTGACCAGCGATATCCGAAGTAGAAAGACTCAATACACCCATTGGATAGAGCTGCTGAAGGGCATCCAGGCTCTCCTGGTCCTCGGGCTTGGCGATGAATAACTTGGCTCCAGATACGATGAACGTTTCGGATAGATCCTTCGTCCAGACTGCAAAGTCACGATTGGGGATACCAGCCCAGACACCTGGTAGGCGTGTGTCCACCCAATGCGGGTATGGGATGATCCAGGCGTTATCCGCCGAACCGTAAGTCATGGAAAATTGTTTAATCACTTTTCCCATATCCGATGTATTCCACGCTCCCTGGCGATACTGCCGGGCATATTGCTTGAATACCAGGTTGTAATTCTGGGTGACGGACCAGAGCAGCAGGACGCCCGTGACACTCCACATGATGATCATTCCCAGGCGGCGGGTCGAGCAAGCCATCAGGGCTGTCAGCAAACCGTCGAATGCCAACGCCACTATCAGGAATACCGGGATGGCTACACCTGCGGTGCGGTTAAGGGCTGGATTTTCACCGGGGAATGCCAGTGAGAGGATCGAGGGAAGCTGAAGCAGAGGGATGGATAGCAGCAGGAACAGGTCAAGCCAGTTCCGTTGACGAATGTAGCGGACCAGGAGCAAAAGGAGACCGAACAGGAAGAATACGCCAGAAACCACGTCCAGCGCGGGGCGATGCGGGATGGAATTTACCCAAATATCGCCATCATCCCAATTGAACATCCTGAGGGCATTCCACAGGTTCGAGAAAAAGACCTGCCAGACTGGAGCAGGCAGGGGTTGTTCCACATCTGCCAGGCGGCTGACAGCCCGGTATGAAAAACCTTCCGGATTTTCAGTTACATAACGTGCCAGAGGCAGGAAGACGACCAAAGCAGTGAATCCCACCAGAGCCAGCCACCATATGGAGCGCGTGAGGTTATTTTTTGAGCGGTTTTGCAGCAGGAATAATCCAATGGCGATCAGGATAATCAAAGGAACGATGCGAAATGGACTATAACCGTGCAGCCCAAGGCCGAGGAAGAACCCGGAGAAGACGAAGTCGTTACGATTTTGTATTCTTAATCCCCGCAGCAGGTAGTAAAGTGTTGGGGCAAGAAAAAGCGGGTAAAGTGTGAAGCGCAATCCAGCCCGGCTGATCACGTTCGGCCAATAGGCGATACCGAAGAACAGCAAAGCCAACAGTCCCACCCGCCGGTTGCCGAGTTCTTTCCCGAGCAGGTAGATGTATGGTAATGTCAACAAGCCAAGAAGGGACGTGCCGAGTTTCAGAGTTAAAAAAGACAATCCTGTGCCAAGGATTTTGGCTATCAGGACCGTCCAGTACATCTGAAACGCCTCGCGTCCAGTATTGCGGGGGAAGAAGATAGCTGTCTGACCCTGGGTGATATCGTACACATCGAGGATCTTCTCGGCGTGGTCGCTGAATGGTTCCGCGGGGATATCGGCTATACGGTAAAGGCGGAAGAAAATCACCAGTGCTGCCACTGCCAGCACCAGTAGAGTCCAGCGTGTAATGGAAAGCTGCCATTCGTTTTGCCCTATAAAAGTTTTCAAGCGCGCCGGGAACGCAGTCAACCGCGAGGAGGGCAACCAGAGTGCCAGGACGAAGAGACCCAGCGCCAATAACCAAAGGGTGGTGTTCAGGCCGGTGAACAGGTTGCCGTTGAAAGCCAGGAAAGCCAGCAGAGCCAGGGAAAGAGCGATGAGGAGGGTTTTACGGTGGATGGTCAATGAATCTACCTGGGATTCTGTATACGGCAGGGAAGTCAATTCCCACTCTGAGCGCAGGATCACCAGACCGAGTAGCCCAAAAGCGGCAATATAGAAAACGATGCCAATCATTGCGCCGTTGTTCCGTGATTCCAAGGCGGTCTGACCAACCAGCGCCAGACCGAGAGCGAGCAAGGGATGCCAATGCCAAGATCTACTCTTCGACGTCTTCTTTGGTACTTGCGGGGATTCGGATCTGTCTGGCAGGATCTCAATATCCTCTCCTCGCCGGAATTTTAATTTTGATTTGACATAATCCAGAACGCTTGGTTCTTCCATATGCGAATTAACCATCCTGGTATCACTTTGCTCCAATCGAGCAAGTTTTTTCTGCGATCACCATGAGACTCTCACCCCAGCGCCGGGGTAGGAAAACAAAACCAGTGAGAGCCTGGAACCCACCCAAAGCACCGAAAGCCACTTTCTGGATCTGCTTTGGAACGAAAGAGATGTACGGCACATCCCAGAATCCATCTGCAAAGATATGGCGGGTTCTCATACCTGCAACCTCGATCATGGAGAGCCACTCAGATGGGGGTTTGAGAGCGACATGGGTTGGATCCTGGTAACCGACCCACTTCTTACCTTTGCAGGGTCTGAGCAGGGAATCCAGGTTGGGTGTGGAAAAAATCAGAATGCCAGCGGGGGCAAGAACGCGGCCAAGTTCTGCCAGGGCTTTCTCAGGGTAGAGCAGGTGTTCCACAACATGTTTGATGATGACCACGTCGAAGGTGCCCTCCACGTATGGAATTGCCTCCGCACAACCAACTTGCAGCCGGGTGTGTGAAGCGGTCACTTTTGCCTGCACCAGTGCCCAGTGGTTGACATCTATCGCGTAAGTCTTGAAAGTATCCTGCAGCTGCCCTACGAGGTGACCCAGACCGCAGCCGATTTCCAGCAGGAGTGTGCCACGTTTGCCATAACGGCGCGCCAGGATGGCGTAAAATCGGTTCGACCACCAGTATTGGCTAAATTTGGCGAACGAGATATCCGCATACGTGTGGGTACTGAAGTATTTTTCGTCGAAGGACATGGCTCAATGCTGCTTGAGGGCAGGAAATTTCTTGTTCAACCTGCCCTCTGGACAACGATGATCAATGCGTTTGGAGCACCAGGCAGGGCGTTCTACAGATTCGTCTATTTTTTATAAGCCACATAAAAAGTGAACGTTCCATTCTCATCAGCCTCTGCTCTGGCATAACGACGGAGGTAACGCTTGATGATGAACAGGTTCCAATGCGCCGGTGCAATGATCCATCTACCGGTCAAGGTACGAGATACCAGTGAGGGCAGCCCGAGATAATGCCCCCATTCTAACACGCGCATGGCAGAAGGCGAAAAGTAATGCCACCAACGATCCAGACTAAAGTTAGCTTCCACCAGCCGCTTTTCCCAAACTTCCGGATCATCAGCATGGGCGACACGTGATATGCGGCGGAACCATTCGGTATATTTATCCGCCAATCCCTTCAAGCCCACATACCGCAGGCGCCGTGGGATATCCAACTCAGAAAGATATCGTTCGTTCGGCACACAAAATATTAATGGTGCACCAGTTTTAAGTGTGCGGGCTATCTCAATCAATACAGGCTCGATGTTGAGGATGTGCTCCAGTACCGAGTTACTGATGGCGCTGGCAAAGGTGCCATCAGGGAAGGGTATTTTCCCGCCATCGGCTTCAACCAGTAAGTGATAGGCGTTTCGCCTCCTGGCCTCATGAAGCGGAGCACGCCTGGGATCCAGACCAACATAGAGTTTATGTCCAAATGTCAGTGAGGCGAAATGTCCATCACCGCAGCCCACGTCCAGGGTTGGGGAGGGCAAGTCGAGATCCTGGTAGAAGGCTGATTCGACCGCCCGCACCAGGGCGCGGAAATAGGGCAGGTCGCGCAGGTGGAGGAAGAGAGAATCTTTTTCTGGCATAGTGTAATCGCTTTATGCTATGATGTTATCATGAGGTGTAGGATGATGATCAGAACCCAAATTCAATTACCGGAAGAGCAATATCAGAGATTAAAACTGTTGTCCATCCGGCGCGGACAGTCGCTGGCTGCGCTTATCCGGCAGGGTGTAGAAAAAGTTCTGCAAGACGCTGAAGAACCAGACATGGATGAAATTAGAAAACACACGCTTTCCATTGTGGGTAAGTACTGTTCGGGCACTTCGGATGTCGCGGTTAATCATGACAAGTATCTGGCGGAGATCTATCGGTCATGATTTACGATGACACCTGCTTTTTATTGAAACAATTAATCAGGACGACAGAGATCAGGAAACAACAAAAAGCACCTGGGTGTCTCATATCATGCAAAAAGAAAGCCTTACCTGCAATAATTATGTATTGGTAGAAACAATTGCGCTTTAACAAAACCGGTTTGGAATGAACGCGGTGCTCGACTTATAGAAAATGCTCCCATTACTGAGCATAAACTGGATTACGGCAGAGCAGCATCGCTTTGCTGTCGCGATGCTCATTTCTTTTAACCGCCACCAAATGAGCCTGGTAGATTGCAGCAGTTTCGATGGCATGCAGTGACTTGGCATCAACACCGTATTCACCTCTGACAAACATTTCGGAGAGCATCGATTCGAAATCATCCTGTAAACCGGTCATGGTCAACAGCTCGCTTTCCCTTCATCAATTTTTCAAACAACTCCTCGTATTTTGCTGCTGTGGTATCGGGATCGAATGGGCGGGCGATCTCAGCCGGGTCGCGCAGGTACTTCTTCGGCTCGGCGAGTATTTCGAGGATGGCCCGGGCAAGAGCTCGGGCATCACCGATGGGTACTATTTTTCCCATGCCGGTCATCATCACTGGCTGGCGGACGCCAGGCAGGTCGGAGGCGACACAAGGGACGTTATTCATCATAGCTTCGATCTGAACCAGGCCGAAGGATTCAGTCGAGTTGAGAGATGGGACGACCAGAATGTCGATATTCGGGTAACAGGCAGATACCTGGCTGGGATCCAGGTTTCCCAGAAAAACCCAGTGTCTTGTGGACTCGAATTTCCTGATAAGCGGTATCAGGCGATCGTGATAAGCCCCCTCACCGAGCACATTTTGGAATTGACCAGCAAAAAGAACCTGGGCTTTTGGATATTTCTCCAGGACCACAGGCAGGGCTCCAAGCAGGATTTCCACACCCTTTTCAGCGGCAAAGCGGGTGACCATGCCAATCACCGGACGCCGCTCTGCAATCTGGTGTTGTTTGGCGAAAGAGGCGACCGCTCCGCGTTCAGGCGGTGGCAGGGCAACCGGTGGAAGGATGGGATGCAGTTTGTGCTTGTAGCGAGAGAGATAAAGCGAGTGATCTGCGTAATCCTGCGTGTAGGTTACTATGAGATCCGAGAGCAACCCGGCCATATTATTCTGGAATTTAACGACCAGATTGACCATGCGATTGAAAATCCCAGGAGGCAAGTGCAGGTCACAGTGATAGGTCAGCACAGATGGACGGTGGAACAGGCGGGCGCGCAAGGCTATACCGGGAGCATCAAACTGCGGCAGATGCATCTGTACGACATCATGCTGGCTGACCAGTTTGGTGGCGACAAAGCCAAAGGTCGGAGCGAGCACACCCTTGCTGATGCGCAACGCGACCGGGACGCGGATAACCCTGATGCCATCCATTATCTCTTCGCATGGAAGAGACTTGTCATACTGAGTGGTCATCACGGTGACCTGGTGACCGCGCCTGGCCAGGGCACGTGCCAGGCGCTCGGCGTAAATGGTCAGACCGCTGGTATGAGGGCGGTAGTAGGTTAGAACGCTCAGGATACGCATATCACACGGTTATTACATTTAAGAATTGAATTTTCCTTGCCCATTGTTATTATGGTTGAAACCACAATAAAGCAGGTCAGGATTGCATCCGGTACACTCTAATTGCAGTGTGGCATGCGTGATACTATATTTATCACTCAGGAGTGTACTGATCGTATTCTGTACGACTGCTCCCTTGCTGATAGGCATGTCACCGGTAACGATATGGGCTGAAAGGGTTCGCATACTCTGGGTGATGCTCCAGACGTGCAGGTCATGCACACCGCTGACACCCTCGATTTGCAGCATTTCACTCAGCATGTCATCCATGTCAATGTCATTGGGGGTGCTTTCCATGAGGATGTGGATCGTCTCGCGAACGATACCCCAGGCGTTCCACAGGATCAGGATGCCGATCAGGACGCTGACCAGAGAGTCGAGCCAATTCCAGCCAGTAAAGAATATAAAGATACCAGCGATCACTGCCCCAATGGTTGACATCACATCACCCATCAGGTGCAGGAAGGCGCTGCGCAGGTTCAGGTCACCCTCGCTTCCGTGT
>Ga0315285_10009217_pt1 | contig 10094 bp, 6 predicted proteins | sample YL17G09_36_MG_FD_203698 | JGI IMG/M metagenome (GOLD analysis project Ga0315285, IMG submission 203698) | Sediment microbial communities from Yellowstone Lake, YNP, Wyoming, USA - YL17G09_36 | ecosystem: Environmental > Aquatic > Freshwater > Lake > Sediment | place: USA: Wyoming | collected... | reverse complement strand
CAAGTTCGGGGCGCCCACCCTCTATGGGCCGTTGGCCGAAGTCATCGGCGGTGGGCTTGCGCGCGACCTCTGCCTCACCGGCCGTCGCATCGACGCTCAGGAAGCGCTGCGCATCGGGCTGGTGAGCAAGGTGGTGCCGGCCGAGCGCCTACAGGACGAGGCACTGGCGCTGGCCAACACCATCGCCGAAGCGCCGCTGGCCGCCCTCAAGACGGTCAAGCAGATGATCATCGGCCGCTACTGCTGGCGCTACATCACCGGCGAAGACCTCTTCGCCAGCCTGCGCCCGCCCGGGAACTAGCACCTGGCCCGCCCCGCGAGCCGCTCGTGGTGAGCCCGTCGAACCATGCGCGACCGCTCGTCCTTCGACAGAGCCCACGCCGTGATCCGGGGCGCCGACGTGGTGGAGATGGTGGACTACGCCCTGGCCTTTGACGTGGCGTTGGACAGCCTGCCCGCCGTCCGCCGCCACGCGATCGAAGTGCTGTTCGCCCGCAACGACTACCTGACTTCGAGCAACCTGGCCGCCGCACTTGGTTATCCTACGACCACTGCCCGGCGCACGGCGGAAGACTTGGCCGCCCTCAAGGTGCTCACTGTGAACAAGATAGGGCCGGGCAAGGCCGATGAGCGGCAACTTACCGAGTGGGCGCGGGCCGCGCTGGCAACCGTACGCTCGGCACTTTTCTCCGAACCTGCCCCAGATACGGACGTGGACATTCTTGGCTGGACGACGTCGGCATGCAAGCTAGGTCGCTGAAGTACCTGCCCGCGCGTGATGACCTGCCTGGAAAGCAGGGGCTCGCCCGTGGGCGGCCGCTCGCTACGTACGTGCGTTGTGACGTTACATCCGGGGTGGAGCGGGAGACGGGAATCGAACCCGTATTACCTGCTTGGAAGGAACAAGCTCACCACGCAGGCAGGGCTAATTGCTAACCCCTCAGATTCGAAAATCGGGGTGAAACCGGGGTGAAATCGGGGTGAAAATGGGCTCTCGCTCAACCGCCGAGGCGAACAAGGCTCCACAACGTTGGCACGAGGACGCTCTTCACTGTGGGCAGTCGTTACTCACCGTTACGGGATTGCTTGCGGCCAGATGGATGCTGTGTTCACGCACGAGCCTAACCTCATACGGGCCCGGGGTTTCAGGGGCTGCAAAGACGGCACTGCCGCCGGTTGTATACACCTTCTGCCACGGGTAATTGCCGTATTCTGTGTTCTGGGCCGCAGCCGGGAACAGGGCAACCAGGTCGACCCCATAATCCCTATCGACAGCCGTCCAAGTCCCTTCAACACGGCCGCCGGGCGCGACACAGGCCGGGCTCGCAGTCATGGAATATCCCTTCAGTTGGGCTGGGGCCGAGCCGGACGGGCAGCCGTCCTGAACGGTCACCGGATTGCTTGCGGCCAGGTGGGCGCTATTCCGCACCAGCCTAACCTCATACGGGCCCGGGGTTTCAGGGGCTGCAAAGACGACATTGCCGCCGGTTGTATACACCTTCTGCCACTGGTATTTCTCGTATTCGGTGTTCTGGGCCGCTGCCGGGAACAGGGCAACCAGGTCGACCCCATAATCCCTATCGACGGCTGACCACGTCGCCTCCACACGACCGCCGGGCGCAACGCACGCTGGGCTGGCAACCATGGCGAACGTATCGGCCTCCCCGAACGGCGGTGCCGCCGTCCCTGTCGCGCCGGCTGGCGTGCTTGTGGGTGTCTTTGGAGCTGCGGTTGGTTTGCCTGCGGCTACGCTCGGGGTGACACTTGGTATCGACGTGCTCGTGGGCCTCGGGGTGCTGGCCGATGTGTTCGTGGGTTTCGGAGTGGTGGTCGCCGTGCTCGTGGCCCTCGGGGTGATGGTCGCCGAGGCGGACGCGACAACACCCGCCTGTTCATCATCACCCCCGTTGCCACCTTCGCCGGGTAGCATCACTAGGACGAGCACCGCAATCAGAATGACCGCACCAATGCCCGCAGCCGCCAACGCGTAGGGCCGTGGGCGCCTCGCCACGTCTGCCGCCGTGTAGCGCAGGAGGCGCCCCGCCAGGCGCAGAGCCGCTAGCCCATATCGCAGGAGTCCCCTGCCCGCGGCACCCAGCGCCTTGAGAACGGGACTCAGGGCGGCAGGCTCCCTTGTCGAAGGCTCCGGCTCCTGACTGACGACTGGTGGTGTACCGGCCCTTGGCAGGAGCAATTCCACCGTCTCGGCGAGACGCTCGAGGTGCCTTTCGAGAGGTGGCGTCAGAGCGTCCAGCCAGTGGGCGCCGGCGATGAAGAACTCCAGAGACGATGAAGGAGTAACGTCTTCTATTCGGAAGGGAAGGATGGGGATGCCTTTGGACACCGCCCGCTCCACCTCTCTCTTCACGTGGGCTGAGTCATTTGAGCGGGCTGAGAAGACCAGGACCACGAGTCGACTCTGCTTGATCGCCTCCACCAGCGCCTGACCGTAGTCCATGCTGGGCAGGACGTCGCGGGGAGCGATCCAGCACCTAATGCGGTGGGATTCCAATCTGGCACATACCGCATCGGCCGTGATCTTGTCCTCTGACGCGTAGCTGATGAAGACATCGTTAGCCATGGCGGATCTCCTCCCTGCCCTAAGCGTGAAGCTTTGAACTACGCTTGGGGTCCGGATTCAGGCGGGCGCTCTGGGACCCAGCGTTCCTCCAATGCGGACGTGTCAGTCCTCCGTAATGGCATAGACATTGCCGTCGTCGCTGCCAATGTATACCACACCGTCCGCGACCGTCGGGGACGATTCAATGGGACCGCCCGTCTGGAAGCGCCACAATTGCTCTCCCGTGGCGGCGTCCAGAGCGTACACATGACTATCGAGGCTGGCCAGGTAGACCACTCCGTCCGCGGCCGTCGGAGAAGACTGACTGTTGACGCTCGCCTCGAAGCGCCACCGCTGCGCCCCTGTGGTGGCGTCCAAAGCGCAGAAGTAGCCGTCGAGGCTGCCCACGTAGACCATCCCACCCATCACAGCCGGCGAAGAAGAAACCACGCCGCCGGTCTTGAAGAGCCAGCCCTCCTCCCCCGTGGTGGCATCCACAGCATAAACGTAAGTGTCCCTGCTTCCGATGTAGACCAGACCGTCCGCCACCGCGGGCGAGGAGTCAACCCAGCCGCCTGTTTCGAACCGCCAACGCTGCATTCCAGTTGCGGCGTCTAGAGCGTACAGGTACCCACTCCCGATGTACACGATCCCGCCCGCCACCTTTGCGGCGCCGAAAACAGAGTTGCCAATATCGAAGGTCCACAGTTGCTCTCCCGTGGCAGCGTCCAGAGCGTAAACGTGCCCGTTCCAACTGCCGATGTAGACTACACCACCCGCCACCGTCGGGGGTGAGCTCCAGTCGTCCAGATTGGAGTGCCAGCGCTCCTCCCCCGTCGCGGCGTCCAGGGCGTAGAGAGGTTTGTCGAGAGTGGCGACGTAGACCACCCCGTCCGCGACCGCCGCGCGGGATTCGATCGGATCGCCCGCACCGAACCGCCAGCGTGACTCGCCCGTGGCGGCGTCTAGAGCATACAGGTAGTTGTCGAGCCCACCGACGTACACCACGCCGTCCATCACCGCCGGGGGAGATACAACGCCGTCGCCTGTTTGGAAGCTCCAGAGCACCTCTGGTGAGCGTTCAAGGACTGGGCCACTTTCTGTCGCCGCCGGCGTAAAGACCGGCGCCGCTGTCGGCGAGTGTTCCGGCGCAGGTGCAGTTGTAGTTGCTGGTGTCGTGGTGGAGACGGTTGTCGGCTCCGCGGTCGCCCCAGCCGGAGAGAACGGCGTCGCCGTCGGCGAAGGAGTGGGGCTCGGCGTCGACACGGCTGGCTCTTCCACTGCGGCGGTGTCCAGAGCATAGACGTAGTGGTCGTCACTGCCAATGTACATCACACCGCCCACAACCATCGGGAACGATTCAATGGGGCCGTCCGTCTGGAAGCGCCACAGTTGGTGCCCAGTAGCGGCATCCAGTGCGTACACGTAGTGGTCGAGGCTGCCGGCGTACACGACCCCGCTCACCACCGCCGGGCGCCGAACCGCGCCGCCAGCCTCAAATCGCCACAGTTGCTCGCCCGTCCCGGCGTCGAGCGCGTACACGAAGTTGCCCTCGTTGCCGACGTAGACCACCCCGTCCACAACGGCCGGGCTCCTCCAAACCTCGCCGCCGGTCTCGAAACGCCACTGCTGCTCGCCCGTTCCGGCGTCAAGCGCGTACACCTCGCCACCTTCGCTGCTCACGTACAGCACACCGTCCACCACCACGGGGGAGTGGAAGGCGTCGGCGCCGGTCTTGAAGCGCCAGCGCTCCTCCCCGCTGGCCGCTTCGAGAGCATACACGTAGGTGTCCTTGCTGCCGAAGTAAACCACGCCCTTTGCCACCGTAGCGTCGGATTCAACGTCACCGCCGGTCTGAAAGCGCCAGCGCTCCTTTCCGGTGGCCGCATCCAGGGCGTAGAGGTGATCGTCGACGCTGCCGATGTACACTACCCCCTCGTCTACCGTCGGTGCGGCTCGAACGAAGTCGCCCGTCTCGAAGCTCCACAACTCTTCTCCCGTGGCAGCATCCAGAGCATAGACATGTTTGTTCCAGCTCCCGATGTAGGCCACACCATCCACCACCACCGGGGACATGCTAAAGTCCCCGTAGTAGCCCGTCTCGAAGCGCCACAACTGCTTACCGGTAACGGCGTCCAGCGCGTATACGCACCCGTCCATGCTGCCGAAGTACACTACCCCGCCCACGACGACCGGTGAAGCGAAAACCCTCTCGCCGGTGTCGAAGCGCCAGAGTTGCTCCTTCGTGATCGCGTCGACCGCGTAGACGTAGCTATCGTTGCTGCCCACGTAGACCACCCCATCCACCACCATCGGGGACGAGACGACAGCGTCCTCTGTCTTAAAGTGCCAGACCATCCTAGACTCGCCCGGCGCCAGCACCCTGGCCGCCGGCGTCGGGCTCGGGGAGAGGGCGGCAGATCCGGAGTCACTCCCACCACCGCCCGAGAACAGGGTCACCAACACGAAGATCGCGGCCGAAGCGACCAGTGCTAGCGCCAACACTGCGGCAAGTCGCACGATGGGGCGGCTACCCCATCGTAGGGCGGTCTCGTATGCATGCGGCAGCAGCGTTGGCCTACGTGGCCCATCCCGGGCCGGAACCTCTTCAGTCCGTTCTCCGCCAGGCGGCTCCCTCTTCAGCAGCAGCTTCACCGTCCCGGCCAGATGTTCAAGGTGCTTTTCGAGCGGCGGGGTCAAAGCGTCTAGCCAGTGAACCGTGCCGATGAAGTATTCCAGGGGTGGTGACAGGGGCACGTCCTCGATCCGGAAGGGGAGTATGGGGATCCCGGCGTTCACTGCCCGCTCCACCTCTCTCCGGACGTGAGGTGAGTGATTCGAGCGGGATGAGAAGATGAGAACCATGACGCGACTCTGGTTGATGGCTTCAACCAGCGCTTGAGCGTAGTCCACACCGGGCAGCACGTCGCGAGGGGCGATCCAACACCTCATGCGACTCGCTTCGAGCGTCGCGCACACCGCGTCAGCGATCGGCTTGTCTTCTATTGCGTAACTGATGAAGACGTCATGAGCCATTGCCGACGGATCCTCTGCTCCACACCCTCAGCTCGAAGCCGCGGGCCGCTCTGGTGGCACCGGCTGGGCCGGCTGGCGTCGTTGTGGTCGTCGCCGTCGATGAAGGCATAGGGCTTGGGGTTGCGATAGCCGGTTCTCCACCTGCATCGGCCGCAAGGGCATAGATGTACTGGTCGTCACTGCCAACGTACACCACACCGTCCACCACCGTCGGGGAGGATCTGACCTGGCCGCTCGTCTCGAAGTGCCACGACTCCCACCCTGTGGCGGCATCGAGAGCGTACACGTAGTTGTCCCCGCTCCCGACATAGACCACTCCATCAACTGCCACCGGGGAGGCCAGAATGTCATTGCGGGCCTCGAAGTGCCATCGCTCCTCGCCCGTGGCGGCGTCCAGGGCATAGAGGTAGTTGTCGAGGCTGCCGACGTACACCACCCCACCCATCACCGCCGGAGCGGAGAAAACGTGGCCACCAGTCTTGAAACGCCAGCGCTCCTGTCCTGTCGCCGCCTCCACGGCATAAACGTAGGTGTCCTTGCTGCCGATGTACACGAGACCGTCCACCACCGTCGGGCGGGATTCAACGTCATCGCCGGCCTTGAAGCGCCAGCGCTCCTGCCCCGTGGCTGCGTCCAGGGCATAGAGGTGGTCGTCCGTGCTGCCGACGTATACCACGCCGTTCTCCACCGTTGGAGTACCGCCAACGAAGTCGCCGGTCTTGAAGCGCCACCGCTCCTCCCCCGTGGCAGCATCCAGACTATAGATGTAAGTGTTCCAACTGCCGATGTACACTACGCCGTCGACCACCGCCGGGGAGGAGGTCCAGCCGCCCGACACGAAGCTCCAGCGTTGCTGTCCAGTGGCCGCATCGAGAGCGTAGAGATAGTTGTCAAGGCTGCCGACGTACACGACACCGTCCACGACTGCCGGCGAGGAAAAGACCTTATCACCGGTCTCGAAGCGCCAGAGCTGCTCCTTGGTGGCCACATCCACAGCGTAGACGTAGCTGTCGAGACTGCCGACGTAGACCACACCGTCCACCACCGCCGGCGAGGAGACAACGCCGCCGCCCGTCCTGAAGTCCCAGAGTACCCTAGACGAGCGTTCGACGCCTGCGGCCCCAAGTCTCGGCTTGGCCGTGGGCGTTGCCGAAACAGCCGCCGAACCGGATTCGCTCTGACCGCCATCGGATAGCACGGTCACCAGCACGAAGATCGCTGCTACAGCTCCCGCTACGACTGCCAATACCGCGGCGAGTCGCACAATGGGGTGCCTGTCCCACGTCCCGGCCGACTCATAGGCGTCCCGGAGCACCGTTGGCCCATCCAACTCCTCCTGGGCTGGCACCTCGCCCGGCCGCCCCCTCGACAGCAGCAACCTCACCGTCCCGCTAAGATGGCGGAGATGCTTCTCCAGAGGAGGCGTCAAAGCGTCTAGCCAATGAACCGTGCCGATGAAATACTCCAGAGACGGCGATAGCGGCACGTCCTCTATCCGGAAGGGTAGAATGGGGATGCCAACGCTCACTGCCCGCTCCACTTCCCTCCTTACGTGGGCTGAGTGGTTTGAGCGCGACGAGAAAACCAGAACCATCACCCGACTCTGATTGATGGCTTCCACCAGCGCCTGAGCGTAGTCCATTCCTGGCAGGACATCGCGGGGAGCGATCCAACACCTCATGCCGCGCGCTTCCAATGTGGCGCACGCTGCATCGGCGGTAGGTTTGTCCTCTACCGCGTAACTGATGAAGACGTCATGAGCCATAGTGCAAACCCGTTGTCCCTCCCGCAGACAGTCGTCCTCGGCACTGACAGGGAACGTCACGATTCAACTCAGGCCGCCTACCTGCCTCGTGTCCAGGCGCTACCCTTAGGGCGCGGATTCAGTCGGGCGCTCTGGCACCCAGCGCTCTTCCAATGTGGTCGTGTCCAGGGCATAGAGGTAGTCGTCGCCGCTGGCGATATAAACCACCCCCTGTGCGACTGCGGGGGAAGCGATCGTGCCGCCCGTCTGGAAGCGCCAGCGCTCTTCCCCCGTGGCCGCGTCCAGGGCGTAGACGTAGTATTCGTTGCCAACGATGACGTCACTCGTGACGTAGACTACTCCTTCCACCACTGCCGGACTGGCAAACCAGCCGTCCGTGCGGAACAGCCAGCGTTCCTCGCCCGTGGCGGCATCCAGGGCGTAGGCGCCGTCGTCGCTCCCAACGTAGACCACCCCATCGGCCACCGCCGCAGGGCCCTCCATCCCACTCACTCCCTCAGTCCCGAAGGCCCACAACTGCTCCCCGCTGCCTGCGTCCAGGGCGTGCAGCCCGTTGAGCCACTCGGTCACGTAGACTACGCCCCCGGCCACCATCACGTGCGGAGTCCGGTCGCTCATCTGATGCCGCCAGCGCAGCTCGCCCGTGGCGGCGTCCAAGGCGTAGACGTACGTGTCAGCGCCGCCGATGTAGACGACGCCATCCGCCACAGCTGGGACGGAGAAGCCGACGACATCCCCTTCGAAGCCCGCCTTGAAGCGCCACAGCCACTTGCCCGTAGCCCCGTCCAGGGCGTAAACGTAGTTGTCATTGCTGCCGACGTAGACAGTGCCGTCCGCCACCGCGGGGGAAGTGACCGAACCCCCCGCCTGGAACCGCCAGCGCTCCTCCCCCGTGGCTGCGTCCAGGGCGTACAGGTCCGTGCCGCCGGCGTAGACCACGCCGTCCTTCACCACCGGAGCGGAGAAATGGCCAGTGTCGAGGTGCCAGCGCTCCTCCCCTGTCGCGGCGTCGAGAGCGTAGACGCCGTCGGTGTTGCCGATGTAGGCCACTTGATCGACGACCGCGGGAGAGGAGGGCGACAGCGAGTAGGAAGTCTTGAGGCGCCACAGCACCTTCGGGGAGCGTTCGTCCGGCGTCGGCGTTGAGATTGGCGCCGCGGTCGGCGATGCCCGCGTGGTACGTGCAACTGTAGCCGATGGCCGCGCCGTGGTGGCCGCAGACGTGGGATGCCCCGGCGCGACCGTTGGCGTGTTCGCTCCGGGCGTTGACGGAAAGATGACGAAGCTGGAACCGCCATCGCCGCCACCAAGCAGAAGCACTACCAGCACAATCGTTCCTATGGCCGCAGCCAACCCTACGGCCCCCAAGATCGGGGCTGGTCCTACGTGCGACCGAGTGACCCATCGCCAGACGGCTGGTGGCAAGTTCCAAGCCGGCGCCGGCCTCTGTGCCTCCTCTTCGATCGGCATCGGCACCGTGCCCGCTGGCTTCGCCTGCCTCCCTGGCAGTCTTGCACTCTCAGGAAGACCCAGCTCATCCAGCTCCCGCCCTATTTCCTGGAGCCTGGCGGAGTCGGCCCCCTTGCCTGGGTGGATACCCAGGGCCGTAAGTCCCTCAACGATGCGGGGAACAATGCTCCCGGCGCCCTCCGGCGGAATCCGAACAGACGTCGCGGCCCCAATAGCCGCTCGCCAGTCCGGGCGCCGAGTCTGGAACTCAACGTGTCTGATGCCCCGGAGAACCGGGATAAAGGGCCTGCCGCTTTCGTGACCGCGAACAACCTCCGACGTCACCTGGTTGGAGCCGAGGGAATCCGCAGACACCACGAGAACGACTGCACTAGAGCCTTCGACCGCCTGCCCTGTCAGAAGCAGGTAGGAAGGGCCAGGAGGACAGTCCACTTCGTAGCACCACGTGCGGAATCCCGCCTGCTCCAGCCCCAGCGCGATGACGAGAGCAACGTCAGCGTCTTCCTCGACGTGACTGATGAAAACGTGACTCACGATCTCTGCACCGTCCCTACTGAAGCGAAGCGGTCCACGTTACCTGATCCGAGCTGCAGGAGGCCTGCCCTCCTGTGCCAGACGTGTGGACGCGCACGAAACCGGTGGCCGTCGTCGTGGAGTTGAACACCGCCGAGAACTCGAAATCGCCCGGGGCGTACGAGAACCCGGTGTCGCCGATGGGCCAGGGCTTGGTCATGCGTGTCTCCCTGTTAACGTTGCACGTGCACCCCGTCGGCTGCGGGCCAACGCCGGGGGTCGGCAGCGGGCATTCGCCCTCCACCTCGATCTTGATTCGGATTATCGCCTCGCCGCCCTCAATGACGTCGAACTCGACGGATCTCCCCTGCGAGGTAATGCCGGTGTAGGTTCCCAACTCCGGGGTCACCGACGTCGGCGTCGGTCCACCGTCACCGCCACCAAATGGCCACCCTACCAGCAGAAGGATCAGTGCTACCACTCCCGCGACGGCCAGGAAGACCGCGGCAAGCCGTACGATGGGGCGGCCACCCCATCGCACAACTACGCCGAACTCCAATGCCTTTCTCGCTGGCGGGGGCCTATGTGGTCCCTTCTCGATGGTGGTCCCTACGGCCCGCCCTGATTCGACCGACTCCGCCTTCTCAGTCCCTTCCTCCGGCTTCCGGATTCGCGACAACAGCATTTGGACTGTGCCGGCTAGATGCCCAAGATGTTTCTCCAGAGGCGGCGTCAGGGCGTCCAGCCAGT
>Ga0315285_10009215_pt1 | contig 10094 bp, 9 predicted proteins | sample YL17G09_36_MG_FD_203698 | JGI IMG/M metagenome (GOLD analysis project Ga0315285, IMG submission 203698) | Sediment microbial communities from Yellowstone Lake, YNP, Wyoming, USA - YL17G09_36 | ecosystem: Environmental > Aquatic > Freshwater > Lake > Sediment | place: USA: Wyoming | collected... | reverse complement strand
TCAAAGAGCTGTGCAAACGGGATGGCAAGACTTTCGTGGCCAGAATGCCATAGGTTTGGGTGCATGCATTCCCTGTCGGCCGCGGTTAAGTCCTGAGTCCTCGGCTGCATTCTTCAAGGGGTATGCGAGGGCGTAATAAGGAGCTAGACAGGAGTTCGCCGCAAAGCCACAACAAAGAGTGTCGAGTGGGCCCACCCGGGCCAGAACCGCCGACGGGCCAGATGGTCAGTTTCGGATTTCAATTTGTGGACGATAATGCGAGGCCAGGTCTCAAAACCCTTTAACTTTTTTTCTCAATCCCGGATTATGACCTGGAATCTACCGGCAATTAAAGCTGGACGCTATACTTACCAGTAACAAATAAATGTGGTTTGGACTCCATTTTCTTGCCGGTAGAAAATCAGGTGCCATTCCTCCCCTATGGGCTTTTCCGAGAAGAGCTGGATTTGAAACGAGACATCCAGCCATTTCTCAATCAGGGGGTCTAGTACAGAGAAAAAGCCTCTTCCATGACTTCTAAGAAATGGACGATGATGCGCACCTACCAGAACCAACGCCTTTTCTTTGCGTGATGCGCGGAATGTTCACTCCTCCGCATAACCTGCAGATTCTCCATCCTATTGTCTTGTCTGTTCCTGTTCTTATGGTGAACTACTCTTCCTGGCCATAGTCGGCCACCGATCTTCTTCTCCGCTTGGGTCCTATGCACGTATCTCCCACTATCCTTCCATTTTCTGTAGCCTTTCCTGGTCTTGTATGACTTAGCCATGCTCCCCGCCCCCAATCGCCTTACCTCCCCTATGGGCTTTTCCTCCTGGGTAACGTAAGTCTTCCTCTGTCCCTCCCTAGGGACTTTTCTCAGCTATGGATAGGAAATCAACCATTGGGCGACCAGCATTGTTTAAAGGGATGGCAGGTCATTCGTGCAGTGGGACATGAGGGCCAGGACGATGACAATAGAGGAAGACGGGATCGAAGGTGAGATGGCATTTGCGGGACTTTGCGATAATTGGAAGTGTGAGTATCTTCGCATAGGCCAGAGTCCAGAGCAGCTATCATCACAAATGTTCAGGAACTATGTAAAGCGACCCGATTTCCTCGTGAACGTCAGTAATGTTGCTCCAATCTTCGTGGAAGTGAAAGTCAGGCAAATCAAACCAGTGCCCATTGATGCAGGAGCGACGAGGAAACTACTTCAGGGCTACGGAGAGGACCATGCGAAGTTCACAAGGACTCGGAATCTTCAGGAAAAATTGCGAATAAGCACATGGTACGCTTTCATCGACAAGACCAGAGTCGGTATTGACAAGGAAATGGCCTATATGATTCCGGTGTCCAGATTGGAAAAATGGATTCCAAGAGACAGAGAAGGAGATTTCACGAATTGGCCTTATGTTGCAGCCCCACGCCAATGTATGAACAAATGCGAGAAGACAATAGACCTGAGCGACAAGTGTTTCGGGTGCAGTCCGAAGATCTGCCGAAGACAGGACTAGGCTCGCCGAGTTCCGAGGCAAGGCTCAAACTCCTTTCCTTCTCCCCACCTACGGGCTTGTTCCGGCCGCTCGCATCAATCTCTTTCGCCGCACGTTCAAGAACGCAACTGAGAGGACGCCTACCACGCCGACGAGAATCGCAATAATCCCAGGAATGCCCAGTGGGCCGTAGAAGATCCTTCCTTTTCCCTCCACAAAGAAGACTGTGGAGGCGAGCAGAACAGCGATGGCCCCAAGAATAATGAGCACCACAAATGGAATAGCTATCAACAGCAAGACTAATTCACTCTTCATCAAGAGAACCCCCAAACTGGGACAATATGCCTTTCCTCCCCTATGGGCTTTTCTGAAAGACCTATGGATCGTGCTAGGCGAAGGATACAGGCCCCTTTATGCAACTCATAATGCCATGTCCTCCGGCTTACTCACAACTGACCGTAGTCTCCTTCAGGGTCCAGAACTCTGAGCTCCTTGCGGAACCGCTTCTTCAGCTCGTTATGGAACTCGAGCAGCCTCTCTATGTCTTGACGGTCAATCAGACTTCTGCCTCTCTGTTCCACAATTCTATCAGTACTCATCTCATCCATGCGCTTACGAGCTGCGGCTAGTGTTTTCTCTAGATGCATGATTCGCTCGCGTACGGTTTTTGCGGGGGTTCCTGGCGCTATACCCCAGAAACTGCCCGCGTCGCGGAATCTCATCACCCTCGTCTTGTCCTCCAGCCAATCCCGGAATTCTTGGCTATTGATCAATCTCGTCAGCGATTCCTGAAGAGCTCGGTCGACCTTGAACTGCAACGCACTATCGATTTCACCTTCAGAAACGGCAGTTTTCAGCGACGACCCTTGTGCTAGACCAGCTTCGGTTATTCTCAGAATGCGATCACCTTCCGCCTTGAGAAGACCTTTCGCGACTAGTCCTGACGAGCCGTCTATCTTCGTGTACAGTCTGTTGGCATCTAGATGGACTTCTTCATAACCGCGAAGGCCAAATGCCCACTTGTCTGACTTCCAGGCCGCCACAAGCAAAGATTCGGCGGTGAAGCTCTTCTTCACATCGCTGTCGCTGCATTCGACCGCCGCCAGCAGTATCTTGTCCATAACGGAGAATGAGTCCCTCTTCATTCTAGCCCCTCTCCAGTCAGCACAAATTCCTTGAGCTTCTCCCACATCGGATGTCCATATTGTATCTGGAAGTTCTCATACGCTTGTTTGTGTCTTGACCACAGCTCGCTGTTTTCTGCGTCGCCGCGACCAGTATACTCCTTTTGCATGTGAACCTGTGCCACCATTTCAACAACCTTCGAGGCGTGGAAGAGTCGCCACACCTCTGGTGCCTCTTCCATTTGGTCCATGGCAAAGTCTGCTTCTGGGCTATCCAGGTTAAGCCACCAGACATTGTTGGCCACATCGGCCGGTTCTTGCCACAAAGCTGGCTGCTCAGGATCACCAGGCCTTATGGTATTCGTGTCCGGGTCAATGTCTGTGCCGGTCAACAGTAGTCTCGGGAACCCTTCTCCTGGTCCGGGGCCCATTGGGTTAACAACTACCCGCACTTCTGCGCGAACTGTTGCCCACACTCCACCCGCCCCCGGGTCTCCGGCTCCTGCACTCACATTCGTGACCCCTACCCTGTTGCCAGTAATCCACCCACTTGGTTTTATGCGCACAATTAGCTGGTCGTCAGCATCGTGAGACCAGCTAAGGAGGACATTCGTGGCTCTGACACCGTCATCGTTGGTGACCTCTGCTACGATTCTTTTCCTCGTTCCGACCGGTATCTCAAGTTGCCGCGGTGTGAGCAATACGTGGTCCACGTTCCAGACCTCGAAAACAATCGGTTCAGAGAGGATAGCAGTCCCTGCAAGCCGAATTCGTACGTGGGCTGTCCCCTTCGAAGCAGCGACCAGCTCATCCTTGGAGGGATCATTGAACTTCGCAATCCTTGCATTGTCAGAAACCCATTCATATTGGATTCCTCCAACAGGCCGGCCCACCACATCACGAGCGACGGGGGAAAGCAGTGGAAGCAGATGAATGGTGACCCCTCTGCCAACCCGGAATTGCCTTTCATCTGTCCCAAGCTCTATAAGTTCAGGGGTTTCATCCCACTCAGTTACGTTGGTCCTCGCTATTCTGGCTCCTCCACCTCCCCCGCCCTTTGTGCCACCGCCCTCTTCTTCCCCGATCGGCGGCAGGAAGTTGTTCTTCCAACGGTCTAGCTTCTGATTCTCTTCCTGAACGGCATCAAGCGTTTCCTCCGTGTGTTGATGCCTTCTTTGATCAGATATTTGCCGCGCGACAGCTCTCAGCTTCTCGGCGACGAATGCATCCACGGCATCAAAAGCGCAGCAGTCGCAAACACGACGATCACGAACTGTAATTTCCTCACAAAAGACCTCCCACTCCGTTCCATAGCATCGGCTTCGATAGATTCAAGGGTGACTGCTTGAAGGGGTTGGACTGTCCTAGCAACGATCGAGACAATAGGGCAAGGCCGTCTTGAATCATCATTCGGAAACTTAATCAATGGGCAGGCTATCATCTTAATGACCAAAGATTCACCGATGCTGCGATGACTCGAGAGAACAACTGGGGGAGAGAAATGCGACTGTCGGTACTGAGCGAAGAGGACATCGAGAAGATAGACAAGGCAACCGTCAGAATCCTGAGGGAAACGGGGGTCGCAGTCTACGAGCGGCAGAGCTTGGATATATTGGAGGAGCACGGCGCATCAGTAGACAGGAATTCATCCATTGCCAGGATCCCGGAGAAGCTTCTGAGAGAATCACTTGAGATGGCCCCCAAGAAGTTCGCGCTCAGTTCGAGAGATAGATCAAAATCGGTGAAACTGGGATTCGGAGAGTCCTACTTCACGAACTCACTTCAGGGTGTGAAGGTCCTTGACCACATAACCGGAGAGATAAGGCCGTCTCTGCTGTCTGATGTGGCCACATTCGCTCGGGTCGTGGACTTCTTGGACATCGTGAGCTTCTTTGGCGTTACTGTTGTTGCCAATGACGTTCCCGGAGAGTTCCACTACCTCAAGGAACTCGAGAGTGCGGTCAAAAACACAGCCAAGCACGTCTCTCATGGCTGCCATGGCACGAACATGGCAAAGGGATTTGTCAGAATCGGTCAGGTAATCGCCGGAGGAGATGAGGAGCTCAGAAACGCGCCTGTCGTCTCCGGCCTCGGATGCCCCGTCAGTCCGCTTCAGTTCGACAAGGCCAACACCGAGGCCATGGTCGAGTTCGCGAAGGCCGGGATCCCGTATGACGTTCTTAGCATGGCAATGGCCGGAGCTTCATCGCCGATCTCGCCTGCGGGCACCCTCGTGATGATCAACGCGGAAGTGCTTGCGGGAACTACGATCTGCGAGCTGTTCAACCCAGGTTGTCCTATCATCTACGGCTCGGTCGCATCAATCATGGACATGAGGACTGGCGTGATGGCGCTCGGCGCTCCCGAGAGACCGGTCATCAACTCTTGCGTAGCAGAGGTGGCCCGTCATTATGGCATTCCTTCGCTAGTGGGCGGCATCAGCACGGATGGCAAGCTGCCAGGAGAGCAGGTGATGATGGAGAAGGTCATGACCGGACTACCGCCATTGCTCGCTGGCAGCGATATCGTGTTTGGCCTCGGACTGCTCTGCTCAGGCATCGCGTACAGCGTCGAACAGCTGGTCATCGACAGTGAGGTGGCAGGAGCGTTGGCGAGAATCAAGAACAGTCTAAAGGTAGATTCCGAATCCATAGCTCTTGAGGCGATCGAGAAGGCCGGTCCGGGCGGAAGTTTCCTTGGCATGAGACATACCCTTGAACGCCTCAGGAAAGACGTCTGGATGCCGCAGCTCATTGACAGGAACGTGTACGACAACTGGCTCAAGCTAGGCGCGAAGGACATGAAGGACAAGGCCAAGGAGAAGACAATACACATCCTGGAAGAACATGAAGTGAAGCCGCTTGAGAAAGAACAAGAACAAGAGATACGGAAGATTCTCCAGGAGTGCTCTAGGCTCGGGTAGGATTATCACTTGGAATCTTCTGAGAAATCCTTTGGCTTACCTCTCAGTAGTCATGCTATCATGGCCATCAAGAAACACGTGACTCGCGAGGACATAATCAAGACTCTGGCAAGCTCGCTGAGTCCTCTGGACTACGTCCATGCATTCTGGGAAGGAGGAGCTCCAGCGTTCGGCCGACTTGATGAATGGTCCGATCTGGATCTCTACGTTGTTGTCGATGACGAGAAAGTCTAGGAAGCATTCAAGGCGGTCGAGAGTTCCCTAGGCTCTCTGGCCCCGATAAAGCAGAAGTATCCCGTTCCCCAGACCGGCTTTGTGGGCATCTCGCAGGCCTTCTATAGATTTGAGAACACGAGCGAGCACCTTGTCATAGACCTCGCCGTTCTGGCGCTCAGCAGCCCGGGCAAGCATCTCGAGCCGAGCGTTCATGGCCACGTGGTATTTCATTTCAACAAGGGCGACCGCATAAGACCTCCAGTATTCGAGAAGGATGCATTCATCAAGAGGTTGGAAGCGAGACTGGATAGATGAAGTCGGAGTTCACAGAACTGATTGGTGAGCAGGCTCCATCCGACCTTCCCATGCCATTGACTTTCAGCCAGTCACGAAGAAGTGCTCCCGCCGGGATTTGAACTCCGACGACTGGCTCGACTCGAAAAGGTACAAAGTCCTTCCAGAATGGCATCTCAGGGAGGGTATCGGAAAGGAGGGGTTCGTGCCCCTCGCAAACCCCTTAACCCCTCCTTCCTAGGGGATGAATACAGCTACTGAGCAACATTACTTCTTTTGAGACTGCTCAAGTAGCTCTCGTATCTTTCTCAGTTCGTCGAGCATTCTGGTGTCCGTCGGCTTCTCCTCCTCAAAGGCCCCGACGACGCCTACCGATTTCTGGCTCCGAACGAACTCCATTATCAACTCACGCAGTTCCTCATGCCGTTTGATCCCTTCGACCTCGATTTCCGCAGAGCCTCTGCGGGAAGCGGCCGAGGAGCCTGCGGTCTGTATCATCAGGGAGGCTATACCGAGCCGCCTTTGGAAGGGGCCCTGTTTGATGTCGATGTTGGTTATTCGGTTGTAGAGCACGATGCCCATCCTCCTAAACCATACTCCCCTGCTCCATTCCATTTCTATCTGGGTGAGTTTGTAGGACATCCTCCTGTAGTAAAGTTGAATCCATATGACGGCGAGGATAACGAAAACTATCAATCCGCAAGATGCGACAATTATTACATCGAGATTTGCGCTGAATAATACAATCGGTATGTACCACGGAAGGAAGGCGATGAGGATATTCAACAAGAGATGCAAGTAAAAGAGCGTCTTCAGTACTGGATCGGGCTTGAATGTCTCGCCCAATTTGATTCCTGCTAATTCTCTCATGGGAATACACGGCCCCGCGATGTATCGCCTTTCCTCCCCTATGGGCTTTTCCGAACTGCAGGTGGTTCGACATCGAGGCAGTATGCGACTGTGACGCATGCATACGACACTGCCGGGACGTACACGGTGACACTCTGGGTCAACGACAGCAACGGCCCCGCGAGCCACAACGTTACGATCTGGTTAACCCCGCTGCTGAACGTCTCCGAGCAGGCCGTGAACGAGCCGCCGACGCTCAGCTTACCATCGGCATTCCAGGTGAACTACAACGCTACGTTTACGGTCCACCCGTAGGTCTCTGATCCCGATGGAGATACCCTGGCGGTCTGGTACAACTGGGGCGATGGATCACCATTGGAGCTCAGCACAGCAGCCGACGACTCTGCCAGCCACTCTTACGACACGCTCGGTGCGAAGACTGTGACTGTCTACGCTGACGATGGCCACGGACACAATGTGAGCGCAACTGTGGCCGTGACAGTGATCGAGGGCAACCAGAAGCCGACTATCGTGTCCTTCTCAAAATCGCCGGCGTCCACCGCAACTGATGGATCGTATCCGCCGAACACGACGATCACGTTCACTCTCGTAGTTAATGACTACGATGGTGACATGCTCGGAATTGCCATCGACTTCGGTGATGGATCGGACATCTACACGACTGTGATAGACTCGAGACCTCAAACGGACGAGACCGTCACGACAACGCACAACTACACTGTAGCGAACGCTGTAGCCTACACAGTCACTGCAGTTGTCGTCGATGACCAAGAGCACGCAAACATGGATTGGAGCACCGACACGATGGATGTGAAGATCACAGCTGTCGCGCCTCCCACGCCGCCACACAAAGTTGACAACACAGCCTTGTACCTGGCGATTGGCGTCGTGGCAGCGATCGCAGTGATCGCGGCCTTGCTCCTGCTCATGAGGCGCAAGAAGAAGTCGGCTCCAGCAGAGATAGCTCCAGAACCACCACCGCCCGAGCAGTAAGGGCGAGCGGCAAACCCCAAGGGGGCCGAGGAGGCCCCCGACGAAACCTCTTCACGGTTTTTCATTCTCAACTAGGTGAGAGCCATTCATGATGATTTTGGATTTCCTCGTTGCAGATTATTTATATAGTGCTAAGCCGTTTTTCTTTGCCAAAGTTGGGGGGCCAAAGGGATATGAAGGCATTCTCTGGGGGAGTTCGTGCGCTAGCGGTGTTGATCGTCGTCGTCATGGTTATGTCCTCGGTGCCAGTGTTCCTCACTGGGAAGCCATTGGCTCAGGACGCGTCTGCGGGAGCTGCAGTTGCTACCGAGGTCAAACTCGGCTGGCCCTTTTGGCAGGTTGTATACTGGAATCCGTTCATCATCTCGTACATGGGGGACTTCGTTGCGTGTTTCATGATCTATAGTACATTGTTCACATACGACCAGGACGGCCAGGGCCCAATTCCTAACATCGGTATGAGTTACTACCAGGTCATCAATCCTGACACTTCGATGACCACGACCATCAACCTTACTCATAACGCGTACTTCAGAAACAATGTTGATCCCACTGACACTGCGCATCCTCTCACGGCAAACGATGTGGCCTTTACCCTCCAGACAATCATGGCGAACCCTGGAGGTTCCTGGGACAGCTATGTGAATGATATCACCGAAATCAATGTGATCAATGACTACCAGCTCGCCATAACAACGTCGTACCCGAAGGCCACATTATTGGACGACATGTGTAACATTCCCATAGTGCCGGAGTACTGGTGGTCACAGGTCTCCAGCGACAGGATTCTGGGTTTCATCGATGCGGCTGAAGTGATCGGGAGCGGGCCGTGGTACTACGATTCACAGGTCACAAACGCGTGGATGAGATTCAGTAGGGCACCCAACTATCACGGCGCGACTGACTATGGGTGGACCCTCGACATGGAAAGCATGCTCTTCACAGTCTATACGGAGCCGGCCTCTGCCGTGATTGCCTTGAACAGCGGTATAGAGGACTGCGTTGTTTTGACGGGCAACGTGAACTTGTACATGAACACACTCGGAGTTAACGCCAATGTGAACATCCTGAAGTTCGCGGTGACTGAACCTGGATTTTACGACGTCGCGATAAACGCTGTCCCATGGGAGAATAGAACCGCGAGCTTCGGTCAGGGGAATCCGCTTCTCTTGGACCCCGTTGTCAGAAAGGCTATCACGATGACGGAGAACAAGCAGTTTATCAAGGACGTCGGCTTTGCCGGCCTTCCAACGATTGCCGATTCCGTGCTCGACCCCGGCTATTGGCACAAGACACCTACCAACCTGCTTCCCTACAACCCCGCGTGGGCCAAGGAGAACCTGACAGCAGCGGGCTATTCGGACACAAATGGTGACGGCGTCCTGGAAGCGACGGCTGCCGCCTACCCCGTTCAGATGGGCTGGGCGGATGCTGGAGACCCGCTTCGGTTCAGGCTGAGAGTCCCGAACGACGATCCAGGATACGCAATCATTGGGCAGAACTGGCCACCCTGGGCAGCGGAGGCCGGCATACGATTCGATTTCTCTATGGCATCTAGTGCTGTAATGTCGGCCGAAGACTGGTATAAGCTCAACTACGATATGTGGGTCTGGCGTTGGGGGTTTGGCCCTGAACCTCTCTCGAGCCTCAGCATATGGCTCTGGGTGAACTTGCACTACGGCGGAAACAACTGCGTGGGGCCCATGGGTCCTACCCCTGGTGACTATGACGCTCTGTGGCACCTAGCGCATCATGAATTGAATAAGACCGCGAGGAAGGTCATGGTGGACCAGCTTCAGGATTGGATCTACGACAGCCATACCGAGATCCCACCCATCTACTGGCTCGGACTATATGGCGCCACTGACGAGCGCTGGCTAGGCTGGGGGGACTGGTCCGCACACCCTTACAGGACACCCCTATCAGGCATGGACTTCCTCATGTTCGACCTCTACCCGAACACTGCTAACAAGAGGCCGTTCTTCGACACGCAAATCGACCCGACCTATTACGCAGTAGTCGACAACGCTCAGACGTTCAGCATTGCCGTGTCCGACCCCGATGGCGATCCTCTGACCGTCAACTGGACATTCGGTGACGGTGCCACGGCCCAGGACACATTGGCAGCCGGAACGACTTCCACACCTCAGACAGTGACGCAAACGCACACCTACACTACTGTGAGCATGGCGGGCCTGC
>Ga0315285_10009214_pt1 | contig 10095 bp, 9 predicted proteins | sample YL17G09_36_MG_FD_203698 | JGI IMG/M metagenome (GOLD analysis project Ga0315285, IMG submission 203698) | Sediment microbial communities from Yellowstone Lake, YNP, Wyoming, USA - YL17G09_36 | ecosystem: Environmental > Aquatic > Freshwater > Lake > Sediment | place: USA: Wyoming | collected... | reverse complement strand
CTCGGGTAGATCGTTTTTAGATTGCTTCGCCCCGCTTCGCGGGGCTCGCAATGACGGAATTATGGATTCCCGCTTTCGCGGGAATGACAAAAAGTTGTTCGAACGGCGTGGAATACACACCGCCAGTTAAGATAGGGCGAGATTGAGAAGAAGAGACGGAAGCTAGCTTCCGTCGAAAAAATCAATCGGCGCTCTTTTAATATAAAGTTCGATGAAAGGAGCTTTGCCCTTATGCGCTACTACATATATGCCCGCAAGTCTACTGACGATGAGGATAGGCAGATCTTATCTATCGAGGCTCAGCTCGTGGAGCTCAGACAATATGCTACTCGTGAGAAGGTCCATGTAGTTAAGGAGCTTGTCGAGGCTAAGACAGCTAAGAAGCCGGGACGGCCAATATTCAACGATATGCTGCTACAGATAGAGCGAGGACACGCTGACGGTATCTTAGCATGGCATCCCGATAGACTTGCCCGTAACAGCGTCGATGGCGGGAAGATCATCTATCATGTGGACCAGGGTATAATCAAGAGCCTCCTCTTCCCTACTTATCGCTTTGATGATAATGCGCAAGGAAAGTTTATGCTCTCCATAGCATTTGGGCAGAGTAAGTACTATATCGACGCTCTCTCGGAGAATATCAAGCGAGGGATACGCTTGAAACTCTCTAAGGGCATATGGCCTCAGTGGGCGCCGATAGGATACCTCAATGATCCTAAGACACGTGGTATCATCAAGGACGAGGGCAAAGCTCCTTTCATCGCGAAATCTTTCGCCCTATACTCTACCGGCAGATGCACCCTTGCAGAAGTCAGAGATAAGATAAACTCGGCTGGTATGAGAGGCAGAAAAGACCATCCTCTTTCCGCAAGTCAGTATCAGCATATCCTACAGAATCCTCTCTACTACGGAGTATTCAGATATAACGGTGAGAGTTATGAGGGCACTCACGAACCAATTATCACAAAGAAACTTTTTGACCAGTGTCAGGAGGTTATGGCTCGTAGAGGTAAGCCGAAGAAAACGGAGAGACATTTTGTCCTTAGGGGTCTTATGAGGTGCGGTGAGTGCGGCGGGATGATAACGGCGGAGCTGCAAAAAGGATATACCTACTATCGATGCACGAAGAGAATAGCTAAGTGTTCTCAAAAATACACCCGCGAAGAACTTCTCGCTACTCAAATCAAGTCTATCCTTCAAAAAGTTTCTTTGTGTGATGATTGGACTACTAAGATTTTAAAGGAGTTAGATAAGGAGAGACAAAGTGATGTCCAATCATCACGCCCCCAGCAGCAAAATCTGGAGGAGCGAATTATAGATATAGATCGCAGGATAAATAGACTCATAGATGTCTATTTGGAAGGCAGTTTATCACTCGAAGAATATCAGCGAAAGAAAGAAGCGCTTATCAACGAAAAGAAGGATTTACAGGAGAAGCTAAAAGATTTTGCTGCTGGGGGCGATAATTGGTTCGAACGGGCGAAAGATTTCGTAACCGATTTAAATAGAGTGAGTTACGCGCTTAAAGAAGGAAATCTCGAGTCGCAGCGTGAATATCTCGAGAAAATCGGTTCGAACTTTATATTAAAAGAGCGCCGATTGATTTTTTCGACGGAAGCTAGCTTCCGTCTCTTCTTCTCAATCTCGCCCTATCTTAACTGGCGGAGGCGGAAGGATTCGAACCCTCGAGAGGCTTACGCCTCTAACGGTTTTCAAGACCGCCGCATTCAACCGCTCTGCCACGCCTCCGCTCAAACCATCCGTACCGCATTTCCCGCCTAGATCGCCTCCATGGTTGAAGGCGGCTTGGAGGTGATGTTATAGGTGGTGCTGACGACTCCGGGAACTTCTGTAACCATGCGATGGGATAGTTTTTCCAACGTCTCAAAGGGGAGCCTCGTAGGTTTTGCGTGTCTGGCGTCAATGCTCTCCCAGCATCTGATCTCGATCTGCAATCCGAAGTCTCTCTTTCCGTCCCGCATGCCGGTGACCCTGTCGTTATGCAGGATCGCCATGTACTGGAATGCGGTGGTGTTCGCCAATTCCTCTTCAATGATGGAAGTGGCGGTTCTCACGAGCGCGATCTTTTCGGGCGTCACTTCGCCGATGACGCGCGCGGCCAACGCCGGCCCGGGGAACGGCATACGGTTAAAGACCGAGCGCGGCAGCCCGCACGCCTCGGCCACTTTTCTCACGCCGTCCTTGCGCAACTGCACCAGCGGCTCGATGATCTTGTAGCCGAAGGCTTCCTGCGGATCGATCCCCAGCTGCTCAAAGACGTTATGCTGCCTCTTGATGCCGGCGACGGTTTCGTCCACATCAGTCAGGATCGTCCCCTGCAGCAGGTACTTCGCCCCGCTCTTCTTCACCAGGTCCGCAAAGACGTCTTTGTAAAAGGTCTGCGTGACCGCCTCTCTCTTCTCTTCGGGATCGGTGACGCCTTTGAACGCCTTGAAAAATTTATCCTTCGCGTCGATCACCTCGACCTTGACGCCCAATTTCTTGAAGATCGCCACAATCGACTGGGGCTCGTCTTTGCGCATGATTCCGTTGTCGATAAAATAGGTCTTCAGGCGGTCGCCCAGCGCCTTATGCCCGAGCATGGTCACCGCCGAAGAGTCTACGCCTCCGGAAAGCGCGTTGATCGCATAGCCGCTCCCCACGGTCTTCGCGATCTCGGCCGCCTTCTCTTTGATAAATTCCTGCGCGTTCAATTCTCCTGCTTTCAATTCAGCGATCTGCGCCATCTTTCGCCTCCTCTTGTAACTATTTTGCTCCGAAAGGACTCTTTGAATTTCAGTCATAAAAATCATTCCTGAAATTCATTTATTCCCTTTCGGAGTGAAATTTATCCTTACGAGATAGGCAGATAAATTTCATAAAAAGAATTGTTTCGCGATCATCGCGTATATGTGCCTCGACACGCCCCACATATCGAGGAAGAACTTCTTCATCCCGAACGAGTGAAAGACGAGGCTGAAGATGGCCGCGATCACGACGATGTTCATGATGTAGACGAGGACGATCGAAAAGAAATAACCGCTCTTGACGATGTCCGGCTGGCGGATCCGCAAGACCTCGACCGTCGAGACGATGTGCATCGCGAGCGTAAAACCTATCAAAAAGATGAAGAAACGGCCATCAATCGCGTACGACGATTTAACGACAAAGTAGACGACCGTGACAAGCGCCGTATAAAGCGGAATAAAATAGGGCGCGAGCTCTATCAGCGTGTTCGACTTATCGGTCGCCACTCCCCCGCCCTGTTCCGATACCCTAAACGACTTTATCTTGCCCCCCAAGAGCCACGAGAATCCCGCGTGGACCGCTTCATGGCCGAGGACATACGCGTAGGTCGGCTTGTAGAAGAGGAGATGCAAGATGGCGTAGCTTACGATGCCCCAGGTAAAGTACCGCATGCATTGCGCCATCTCGGTGATGAGCACGATATTGCGCTGGAATGCGATCGTCACCCCAGCGGCGAGCGGGACCGCTATCACCGCAATAATGAACTTAATGAATATCTTTATCATTTTTTTCTGCTCTCTGCTATCAGCAGGACTTTCGCAGTAGGGGACATTTAAATGTCCCCTACAAACTAGCGGGCGGGTGCGATCATTTCAAGCCCGTCCATATAAGGAACGAGGACCTTTGGTATTGTGACACTTCCGTCCTTATTCTGATAATTCTCGAGGATCGCGACGACCAGGCGGGCAAGCGCCACGCCCGAGCCGTTCAGTGTGTGGACATACTCCGTACCCTTGCCCCCCGACCCCTCACCCCCCACCCCCGACCCTCGACCCTTCCTGTACCTTATATTCGCCCTCCGCGCCTGAAAATCGGTAAAGCAAGAACAGCTCGATACCTCCAGATACGCGTTCGTGCCCGGCGCATAGAGCTCGATGTCGTAGCACTTTGCCGCGGCGAACGATATGTCGCCCGTAGCGAGCATCACGACCCGGTATGGGAGGTCGATCAATTGTAGCACATCCTCGGCGTCCTTGACCAGCTTCTCCAGCTCATCGAACGAGGTCTCCGGCTTCACGAACTTCACCATCTCGACCTTATCGAACTGGTGCACACGGATGAGGCCGCGGGTCTCCTTGCCGTACGAGCCCGCCTCCCTCCTGAAACACGCGCTGTAGGCAGTATAATAGATCGGCAGCTGCGACTCCTCGAGCGTCTCATTGGCGTGGATGTTCGTCACGGGGACCTCTGCGGTCGGTATCAGGAAGAGGTCGTCGTCTTTGAGCCGGTACATATCTTCTTCCAGCTTTGGCAACTGGCCCGTCCCTGTCATACTCCTCCTATTCACCAGAAAAGGAGGAAAGACCTCCTTGTAGCCGTGCTTTTTGGTGTGGAGATCCAGCATAAAGTTTATGAGCGCGCGTTCCAGCCGCGCCCCAAGCCCCATGAAAAGGACGAAGTTCGAGCCCGATATCTTTGAGGCGGCCCCAAAGCTGATGATACCTAAAAGCTCGGCAAGCTCTATATGGTTCCTCGGGTTGAACTCAAAAGTGGGGTTTTTACCCCATGCCCTCACGATCTTGTTGTTCTCGGGGCCGCCGATAGGTATCGATTTATCTGGTATATTTGGGATTAGATAGCGAGTTTTCTCGATTATTTTAGCATATTCATCCACTTTTGGCTCAATTTCGCCTATTTTTTGGGATACGACCTTCATTCCTGCGATAAGCTCTTTCGGGTTCCTCTTTTCCTTCAAGCAGAGGGATATTTCGTCGTTGGCCTTGTTCTTCTTTGCCCTTAACTCTTCGACCTCGATAAGGAGCTTGCGATACTCCTCGTCTATCTTGAAGAACTCATCGAGGTCGATAGAGGTATACCCGCGATTTTTTAGCGATTCCTTGACCAGGTCGCGATTGTCCCGAATGAATTTTAGGTCTAGCATGTTGACCTCTCTTCTCTTTCTTTTTCTCTCTACTCTCTACTTCACCCTTTAATAACTCCCAATGGCCGCATGCGGCAGACGCGCTTTGAGATGCCTGCGCCGTCCACGATGCCGACCACTTTGTTCACATCCTTGTACGCTTCAGGCGCCTCTTCCGCGAGCGTGTCCCTGCCGCTTGAGAGGACCATAATGCCTTTGTCGGCCAGCTCCTTTGAGATAGAGCGGCCCCTGCAGGCGCCTATCGCCGCCGAGCGCGACATCCTGCGGCCCGCGCCGTGGCACGTCGAATAGAACGTCTCCTCCGCTTTTTTCGTCCCTACCAATAAATACGAATTCCTGCCCATGTCGCCGGGTATGATGACCGGCTGCCCCGTCTTCCTGTACGCGTCAGGTAGCTCCGGATGTCCGGGCGGGAAGGCGCGGGTGGCGCCTTTCCGGTGGACGCAGAGCGTGCGCTCTTTGCCGTCTATCATATATTTTTCGATCTTCGCGATATTGTGCGCGATGTCGTAGACCAGGCGCATGCCGAGATCGCGGGGGCTCATCTTGAAGATCGTCTCGAAAACACGCCGCGCCAGGTGCATGAGGCACTGGCGGTTCGCCCACGCGTAATTTGCCGCGCACTTCATGGCGCCCAGATACGCCTTGCCTTCGTCAGAATCGACCGGCGCGCAGGCAAGCTGCCTGTCCGGCACGGTGATATTATACTTTGAAAGAGCGCGGATCATATCTTTCGAATATTCGTCACAGACCTGATACCCCAGGCCGCGGGAGCCCGAATGGATCATTAAAGTAGCCTGTCCCTTTTCGAGGCCGAAGGCAGCCGCGGCAGCGGTGTCATAGATCTCGTCGATCACCTGCACCTCGAGGAAGTGGTTGCCCGAGCCGAGCGTACCCGCCTGATTCTTCCCGCGCTCGTACGCGCGGTCAGAGACAGCGTCGGGGTTCGCGCCTTTTATAGCACCGCGATCTTCGGTGAACTCAAGGTCCTCCTGCAGCCCATAGCCGTGGTCGACGACCCATTTCGCGCCTTCGACAAGGAGCGCGCGCTCTTCCTTCTCGCTTATATGTATCTCGCCCTTCGAGCCGACCCCAGCCGGCACTTCATTGTAGAGCCCGTAGATGAGGTCTTTCAGTTTCGGCAAGACATCTTCGCCGCGCAGGTTCGTCTTTACCAGCCTGACGCCGCAATTTATGTCAAAACCCACGCCTCCGGGTGAGATAACGCCGCCATCGTCGACGTCGGTCGCAGCCACGCCTCCAATGCAAAAACCATACCCCCAGTGAATATCCGGCATCGCGAGTGAATATTTCACGATGCCGGGAAGGAACGCGACGTTGGCCACCTGCTCGGGCGCCTTGTCGGTGCGGATATCTTTGATCATCTCCTCGTCGGCGTAGATGACACCGTCGACGCGCATGCCCGGTTTGGCGCTCTTAGGTAAGCGCCACCGGTATTGGTCTATTTTTTCCAAGGGCCCTTGCCACATAATCATGCTTATCCACAGCCGTAGGGGAGGTTTAAACCTCCCCTACGGCAATTATACGTCCAATATGATCTCGACTTCGTAACCATCCGCGCTCTTGCGGATCTTCACGTCGTGATAGGTCGCGGCTTTTATCTCGGTCTTGAGGCGGTTGCGGTTGGCGCGTATCGAACGGCCGAGCGCCGTCGCCGTGAGCGAGGTCGGAGAGAGTGACTCAATGTCAAACGAGTAGAAGAGGATCTCTTTGGTGCAAAACCGGTAGAGAAGTTCGTCGAGCCATGCGATCAGGAGGTCTTCGAAGTTTTCCGCCTTGACCTCGACCGTCTCCTTAATCTCGCCCTTCAACCCCTCGAGGTCACCGATCGTATCGAAAAGGGCGAATGCCGCGTTTTCGAAGAGCTCGGGTATATCTTTTCCGAAGACGCGTATGCCTATATCCGCCGTATGGGGAAACTGCTCATACCGCTTCATATGAGGTGATTCTATCATATTCTATATATATTATCAATGCGCGAGGCGGGCGCAGAATTCGCTCCAGGGGAAGCGCTTTCCGGGGCATTCGGTGCGGGCACCGGAGACCTTACCGTGCGCCACGATCCTGGTGATAGGGATGCCGTAATATTTTCGCAATTGGTTCACGAGGTAGGCGAGCGAGTCCATCGCCTTGTCCGACACGCCCTCTTTACTGAAATTGCCGACGAGGCAGATGCCGATGCCCTGGTGGTTCATGCCGCCGGCCTGGCAATGAGCGCCGTCCTCCTGCTTCGTCCACCGCGGCGAGACCTCGATCTGTCCGTCCTGTTTGCCGTAGGAGCCGTTATCGATCACAAAGTGGTACCCGATGCCCTTCCAAAAACCTCTCCGGTGGTGCATGCGGTTGAAGAAGAAGGCGCTGCCGCCCGACGTGGCGCTGTGATGGATGATGATATATTTCCATTTGGTCGACGCGTACAGGGGGATCGCGGCCCCCGCGGTCACCGCTGCGCGGGGGATGATGAGGCGCTGTCCACGCGCCAGCTCTTGAGGCGAGCGTATGCCGTTGCGGCGCATGAGCTCGTCGACCGATACGCCGTAGCGCTTGCCGATGCGCCAGAGCGTCTCGCCGGGAGCGACCAGATGGACCGTCTCCTGCCCCAGCGCCGGAGGAAATGCGAGCGGCGCGGCAAGCGGTGCCGGATACGCGACATGGCTTATGCGGTGCGCAGGCACCCGCGCGCATGAACTGAGAGAGAACATGGCCGCGATAGATAGGATCAGGACAATGACTATTTTCATGGAGCCCGCCCAGGCTGAAGCCTTGGGTTCATTTCCGTCAGTGCGACATCCCGCCGAGTGTGCCAACATTATGATACGGAAGGTTGGCACATTTTACGAGGCGGGATAAACACGCCTTCTATTATAACGTAAGAAGGCGCGATCCTCAAACTACTATTTATGCCGCGTTAATAGAAATGCAAAGAGACCCAGTGTCGGAGCGAAGCGATGAACGCATCGACGCTCTTAATATTGTGTAATTTCCATGTGATAAAAAAGACTGACGCGCTGATAAGCGCGCAAATGATCATGAAGGCAAGCGTCATGAGAAACGAGACGAGGGTGAATTTCAGCACTTCCCACAAAAACGTCACCCACGACTGGATGATCAGCTCTTTACCCCTGATAAAGACATTCAGGAAGAAGGCAACGATATTCGCCGCGAGAAAGGCCGGAGATATGATCCGCAGGTTCTCGACAAAGAGAACGATGAAGAGCGGGAACTGCGCAAAATAGATGAGGAGGGTGAAGATGAAAAGCTCCGACAGGAGAAGCGCGCAGAGCGCTCCGATGATGACGAGCTCGCGCCTTTTCAGTTTCACGCCGTATATCTTTACCATATGTAACGCATATGCGCGCGCAATTCGAATATTTTCTTAAGCGACTCGATGAAGATGATGACCACGAGGAGGATCATCACCGCGGAGAGCGCGGCGTTGAGGTTGCCCTGGAACGTGCGCTTGGGAAGATAATTACCCGTAATGTTCATCACGCCGGCGGTCACCGTGGTGATGAACATAAAGATCGAGGGGCAGAACGTGATGAGGCCGTACAGCCATCGCTTTGTGTGCCTGATGATATAGAGCGTCCCGACCAGGAGCGCCAGGGTCGCCAGGAGTTGATTCGCCACGCCGAACATCGGCCAGATGGTGGTGATATCGCCGTTATAGACGAGATAGCCCCAGAGAAAACTTATGATGCCGCCGCTCGCCGCGATGCCCCAGAAGGATTTTGTGACACGGCTCCTCGGGCTTGCCAATTTCGCAAGCTCCTCGACGATATACCGCGCAACGCGCGTGCCCGTATCGACGGTCGTGAGGATGAAGAGCGCCTCGAACATGATCGCGAAGTGGTACCAGTACCCCATGAGGTGTTTCATACCGGGTATCGATGAGAGTATCACCGACATCCCTGCCGCAAGCGATACGGCGCCGCCGGTCCTGCCGGCGAGCGTCTCGCCTACCATATGTTCAATGCTACCGAGTTGAGAGACATTCATTCCCAACTTCTGGAATGCCTCAACAGGTACATTGATCGCGAAATAATCGCCCGGAAGCAAAACCGTCGCCGCGATGAGCGCCATGATCGAGACGATCGCCTCGACGAGCATCGAACCGAATCCTATCAAGCGGATATCTGATTCTCTATTGATCATCTTTGGGGTCGTGCCGGAACTGACCAAACTGTGAAAACCGCTGATCGCGCCGCAGGCGATCGTGATGCACACGAACGGCCATACTTTTCCCGGTATCACCGGCCCGCCGCCGTGGATGAACGGTGTGACCGCCGGCATATGGAGACGCGGGTTGACGATACATATTCCCGCCGCCAGAAGAACGATCGTGCCGATCTTCATGTAGGAGCTTAAGTAATCGCGCGGACATAAGAGAAGCCATACGGGAAGGATCGAAGCGATGAATCCGTAGATTGGAAGGATGACAGAAAGCGCTGGTTTCGAGAAGAGGAAGTAGTGGCCGAACGCCGTTTTCGAAATAGGCTCGCCGAAGACAACCCCGGCGATCACGATGGCCACGCCGATGAGCGAGGCCTCGACTACCTTTCCCGGGCGTAGCCGGTACATATACAAGGCGACGATGAGTGCGGCGGGTATCGTCATCGCTATCGTAAACGTCGCCCATGCGCTTTCGCTCAGGGCATTTACGACGACGAGCGCGAGACCCGCGAGCGCCGTAATGATGATGAAAAGGATCGCGATACCTGTCACAAGGCCTGCGGTCTTGCTGACATTCTTGCGCGCGAGCCTCGTCAGTGATAGTCCCTTCGTCCGCACCGACGCGAAGAGGATCACGACATCGTGGACGGCGCCACCTAATACCGCGCCGATCAATATCCATAGGAAACCGGGCAAGAATCCGAACTGCGCCGCCAGGACCGGTCCGACGAGCGGACCCGCGCCCGAGATCGCGGCGAAGTGGTGGCCAAAGAGGACAAATTTATTCGTCGGGTGGTAGTCCCTGCCGTCTTTCAGCGCATGGGCTGGTGTGGGCCTCTTATCATTGATGACGAGGACCTTCGCGATGATGAACTTCGCGTAAAAACGGTAGGCGAGTGCAAAGACGAGGAGGCTTACGATGAGGAGCGTTAAGGCGTGCATGGGCTCATTCTACCTAAAAGGAAAAGCCCCTGCAACATATTTTGCGGACT
>Ga0315285_10009208_pt1 | contig 10098 bp, 7 predicted proteins | sample YL17G09_36_MG_FD_203698 | JGI IMG/M metagenome (GOLD analysis project Ga0315285, IMG submission 203698) | Sediment microbial communities from Yellowstone Lake, YNP, Wyoming, USA - YL17G09_36 | ecosystem: Environmental > Aquatic > Freshwater > Lake > Sediment | place: USA: Wyoming | collected... | reverse complement strand
TCCAGGAGGAGATCCGCCAGATGCGCCGCGCCGGCCAGCTCTCGACCGGTCACGGGCGCGGCACGGTGATCACGGTGGCCGGGGCCAAGGGCGGAATCGGCAAGACGGTGATCGCCGTCAACCTCGCCCTCGCGCTGCAGAGGGAGACCGGCAAGCGGGTTGCCATCCTGGATGCCGACACGCATTTTGGCGACGTCACTACCATGCTCGATCTGTCTCCGACCCAGACGGTCGCCGGCTTGTTGCGGCAGCGTGACGGTGCCAGCCGTGAGAGCGTCCGCGAGTTCCTGACGACACACGGCAGCGGCCTGGAGGTCCTGGCGGCCCCCTCCGACGACGACGGATGGACGGCCTACGATGGCGACGACTTGAGGCGGATCGTTGACCTCCTTGCTCAGACGCACGACTTCGTCGTCGTCGACACCGCGGGCTCGTTCGATACCTATGTCCGCGCCGCCGTCGAAGCTTCCACACTAACCCTGGTTGTCACCACCGGCGAGGTGTCCAGCGTGCGCGATACGGCGGGCGCCATTCGCCGGCTGGAGTCATGGGGGGTGGACGGAAGCCGCGCCAAAGTTCTGCTCAATCAAGGCGCTCGGGTGGGTGGCTTCCACATCGATGAGCTAAGAGAGGCCCTCAACCGGGACATCTTCTGGGAGCTGCCCTATGACCGGCGGCTCCCTGTGTCGGTCCAGCTCGGCCAGCCGGTGCTACTAAAGGATGGCAGGTCGACGGCTGCCCGGAATCTTACCTCTTTGGCCCGCCTGATCGCGGGAACAAGGAGATCGCTTGTCCGGCAGCCGGAGACCAAGTCGTTCCTCCAGCATCTGCGCAAGAAGAAAGAGGCGGATCATGACGCAGCCGTGGCAACAACCCAGGGGGGTCCCGGAGTGGATGGGCAAGCCAGATCACGAGGCCTCCTATCCTTACTACGACGTCGAGGAGCAGCTCCACCAGAAGCTAATCCGCGAGATCGATGAGTCGGTTCTCAAAGGCCTCGATGGGGAGCACGCCCGCGAGCAGGTCGAGCGCGCCGCACGCACTCTGGTGGCGGAGCTGTTCCCCCAGATCGTGGGTGACACCAAGGAGGAGGTCGTCGCCCACGTCGTGGACGACGTGACGGGGCATGGTCCCATCGAGCCGCTGCTCCGCGACCCTTCCGTCTCCGAGGTGATGGTAAACGCGCCCGACGAGGTCTACTACGAGCGCGACGGGATCATCTACGAGAGCGACATAGTGTTCCGGGACCAGGCGCACATCAACCGGGTCGTTGACCGTATCGTCGCCTCCATCGGCCGCCACGTGGACGAGGCGTCGCCGATGGTGGACGCCCGGTTGCAGGACGGGTCGCGTGTCAACGTAATCATCCCGCCGCTCGTCCCCAAGAGCCCGGTGGTGACCATCCGCAAGTTCCGCGGCGACCGCTACACGATAGACGATCTCATGAAGATCGGCACGCTGCCCGAGGGAATGGCGCAGCTCCTGGAGGCCTCTGTCAGGGCGAAGCTCAACATCGTCATATCCGGCGGCACCGGCACAGGAAAGACGACCCTTCTGAATGCCCTGTCGGCGTTCATTCCGGAGAGGGAGCGGATCGTTACGGTGGAGGACCCCATCGAGCTGAAGCTGCAACAGCGCCATGTCATCTCGGCCGAGGCCCGCCCGGCGTCGATCGAAGGGCGCGGCGAGGTCACGCAGCGCGCCCTCGTCCGCAACGCTCTCCGCATGCGGCCGGACCGGATCATCGTCGGCGAGGTCCGGGGCCCCGAAGCCTTCGACATGATGCAGGCGATGAACACCGGTCACGAGGGCTCACTTACGACTGTCCACGCCAACTCGCCGCGAGACGCCCTGGCCCGCATCGAGAACATGGTGCTGATGTCGGGCTTTGAACTGCCCGTGATGGTCATCCGCGAGCAGATGGCCTCTGCCCTCCACGTCATAGTCCACCTCAACCGGCTGGTGGACGGCACGCGCAAGGTCGTCCAACTGACGGAGGTCTCTGGCATGGAGGGCAACCTCGTTACCCTTCAGGACATCTTCCTCTATAGGCAGACCGGCATCGACCCGCAGGGGCGCGTCGTCGGCGAGCTTCGCGCTACGGGAATCCGACCCAAGTTCGCCGACCGCCTGCACGCTTTCGGCATGGACCTCTCGGAAGACATCTTCGACGTGAAGAGGTGGTCTTAGATGGACCCGGTTCTTCTGCTCATCGGCCTGACTGTCGCGGGGGCGGTCGCGCTGCTGGTGGTTCTGGCCCATCAGCGACTGAGGTACCAGCGGCGCATCGTGAGCGCTCGTCTTGCGCAGGGCGCAGCCAGCCCGGGCTCCAGCGCACGCTCCCTGCTACACCGGCACCGGCGTTTCCCCCTCCAGTTCTTTGACATGCTCCCGCTCTCTTCGGAGGCGCGAGAGCGCATGGGCCGGGAGTTGGACCAGGCCGGGTGGCCGATCCGGGTCGGCGAATACCTTTCTCTGCGGCTGGCGTGCGCAGCGGTCGCCGGAGCAGCTGGCCTCGCCTTGGTGAGGGGGCTCGAGGTGGAGGCTGCCTGGCTCGAAATTGTGGTGGTTGTTGCCATTGTCTATGCCGGCTGGTTTGTCCCCCGCTTGTATCTGTCCCGCAGGCGCCAGAAACGGCTGGAGGAGATCGAGAGGCAGCTTCCGGACGCCCTGACGGCCATGGCCAAGTCTCTGCGGGCTGGGTCGGGGCTCCTCCACGGGCTGGCATATGCCGCCAATGAAACGCGGGCGCCGCTGGGACCCGAGCTCCAATACGCGCTCCGTGACCTCCAGTTGGGTGCAGAGGCAGAGGACATCTTCTCGGAGTTGTCTCAGCGCGTAGGCAGTCCAGACCTGGAGATCGCGCTCACGGCCATCGTGATCCAGAGGACCGTGGGCGGCAACCTTTCTGAGATCCTCACCAACGTGACCAACACCATCCGCGAGCGGGCCAAGATGAGGGGCGAGGTTCGGGTATTGACCTCCAGGCAACGGCTCACCGGCAACCTGGTGGCGCTCCTCCCGGTGCTGGTGGCTGCGGCGTTCATCGGCATCAATCCGGACACGGGCAAGCTGCTTGTGGAGACCGCCGCCGGGCAAATCTCGCTGGCGATAGGCATCATTTTCGAACTGCTTGGCCTCTGGCTGATCCGTCGACTTGCCATGATAGAGGTCTAGGAGAGGGCCATGCTGATTGCTATAGCTGCTGTCTCGTGTGCGGCTGTGACGCTGGCAGTGTGGGGGGTCTTCCGACCAAAGGAGAACGTCGTCGGCCGACGGATCAGGCCCGGTTCCTACCAGCAGATGACAAGGGAGAGAAGGCTGGAAGGAGGGCCGCTGAAAAGGGTGTTGGCGCCTGCATCCCGAAGGGCTGGCAGACTTTTGGCCCGTCTGCTCCCTCAAAACGTGGTGTGGGGCATTGACCACATGCTGGTGATGGCCAACGAGCCGATGTCCCTGTCGGCCTACCTGACACTGTGGGCAGCGACGATTCTCGTGGGCGTGCTTGCCCTGGTGTACATTGCTTTGGCGAGACCTAACACGTCTCCGCTACAGCTCTTCGGCATAGGCTTGGCCATCCTTCCTTTCGCGTTCCTCGCCCCCTACGTCATTCTGCGTCGGCGCGTGCACACCCGGCAGAGGCGCATTTCGCGGGCACTGCCGGACTCCCTAGACCTGCTGGTCACCAGTGTCGAGGCTGGCCTCGGCGTTGACGCGGCCTTTGCGATGGTGGTGGAGAAGACGCAGGGCCCCCTCTCTGAGACGTTCGCTCTCTATCTCAAAGAGATCGGCCTGGGAAGGCCCCGACGTGACGCTCTCGCCCATGTGGCGAACCGTACGGGCGTTGACGATCTGGTGCGCATCGCGGCTGCCGTCGTCCAGGCCGAAGAGATGGGCACTACCCTGGGCGACGTCCTGCGAATACAGGCTCAAGAACTCCGCCTGACTCGAAGGCAGAGGGCCCAGGAGGCCGCCCAGAAGGCGCCCGTCCTCATGACTATACCGCTTGCCCTCTGCTTCTTGCCAGCGATGGTCGCCGTCGTGATAGTGCCATCTATCCTCCACCTTATACGCTTTGTCGGTGACCTCGGGAGATAATGATGGCCCGCCTTGCTGTTGCTCAACCCAGTCTTCCCCGGCCGCGCCTCTTGCTGGAGCTGGTGGTCGGCGCGGGTTTGACGGCGTGCTTCTTTGCCGTTCTCGGCAGGGAGCCAGGGATATACCGGGGTCTGCTCGCCTTTGCGTACCTGGCACTGCTTTTCCTCATGGCGGTGCACGACATTCGCTCGCTACGTGTGCCTAACCGCATCGCCTACCCGGCGTTGGGCTTCGGCGTGGCTGCCTCTCTGACGCTCGGCTGGAGCGACGCTATCGAGGCGCTTCTCGGGGGCACAGCGGCGTTCCTGCTGCTCCTACTCATCGCCATCGCCGGGAGGGGAGCGATGGGATTCGCCGATGTCAAGGTAGGCACATTCTGTGGCATTGTGGTCGGCCTGGGGGGGGTGCTGCCGATGTTCTTCACAGCTTTCGCCAGCGGCGCCCTTGTCTCCACTGTTCTCCTCCTGCTGCGCATCCGTAAGCCCAAGGATGTAGTGGCATTCGCCCCCTTTCTCGTTGCGGCGACGGCGTTCTCGATTTCGTACTTCCACCTCTATTTGGTGTCCTGAAGACGTGAGAACAGTGCTGGTCAAGGTCGCCGATCGAGAGCTCTGCCTAGCCGAGGTAGCCGAGAACCCCTGGACACGGGCCGTGGGGCTCTTGGGCCGCAAGGAGCTTGGTGAAGGCAGGGGGCTCTGGATCAGGCCCTGCAGGTCCATCCATACGCTGTTCATGAGGTTCTCCATCGATGTCGCCTATCTGTCCTTTGATGGCACCGTGGTGAAGACCTCCGCCCGTCTACGTCCGTTTCGCCTTTCCATGGGTGGTCGGCGGGCGCACAGCGTCCTCGAACTGCCAGCGGGTTCCGTCGAGCGTGCGGGGCTCAAGGTCGGCGACAGCCTCTCATTCTTGCCCGTGGATGAGGAGGCCCTGATCGGCCTGGGTTGAGCTTGGGCGGAAGCAGGCGGCCGTGCCCCACTTCAAGACTCCGGTGCGAGAGCGAAACTTCCAACTCTGCGAAGACAAAGACGGCTGCGTTCGGCGGCACGGCCTGGGGCTGGGACGCATGGCCATTGCCGTCCTCCTCTTGCTGGCGGCACAACCGCTGGCCAGTGGTGAGGTAGGGCTGGCAGATGATGGGGCTATCTCCGTCTCCATAGTCGGCGTCGACGACACCGCCTTCCCGGAGGTGACCGTAGTCCTCACCGCCGATCAGCACAATAGGCCCATTGCCGACATTCAGCTGCAGGAGCTCCAGATTGAGGAGAGTGGTTTGCCAGCCACGCCCGTTTCGATCCAGCGGGCCGTGGACAGGAATATGCCCCTTGCTCTTGTGGTGGCGCTGGACGTGAGCGGGAGCATGGAAGGCCCGGTTCTGGCCAGCGCGACGGCGTCCGCCATTGCCCTTATCAACAGCCTGGCCTCGACCGACTGGGCCGCGGTGCTGGCATTCGCCGATGAGGTGCGCGTGGAGCAGCCTCTTACCCAGGACAAGACGGCCCTAGTTGATGCCGTATCCCGTTTGAGGGCGGGTGGAAACACCGCGCTGTACGACGCGGTCGCGGAATCAGCCGCGGTCGCAGCGGCATCCGGCGTGGCTCGCCGAGCGGTCGTTCTTCTAAGCGACGGGGAGGAGTTTGGCAGCAGGTCTCGGCTGAGTCGTGAGGGGTCGCTGGCGGCTGCCTCTGAGGCTGCGTCCCTGTTCTATGTGGTCGGCGTCGGTCCGAAGATCGACCAAGCGTACCTGGAGGAACTGGCTACGCGATCGGGGAGCAGGCTCTTCCGTGTCGCAGACCCTTCGGAAATCCCGGCGGTCTACGCTTCCCTGGAACAGCTCCTTCGAAGCCAGTATGTGGTCACGTTTCATGCGTCGTCCCCGGCACCCCTTCAGGAGCGCTCAGTCAAGATCTTGCTCACGATGGGTGCCTCACCAGGCAGTGCTGAAAGGGAGTATCGGAGCCTTCGGCCGCCGGAGCCTCCGCCATCTCTGTTGTCCCCTGTCTCGCAGCCTGAGCCTGAGGCGGCGGCGCCTGAGGCAACTGAGGGCTCGTTCCCGCTGGCCGCAGTGGCGGTGCCGGTGTGCCTTGCGGCGGCGCTGCTCGGATTGGGAGGCACCAGATGGTTCCTGCGGCGAAGGGGGGCAGGTAGGGCTCTCTCTGGGAAACGCACGCTTACCCGCACCACGTACGAGGCGCCGGATGCACCGTCAAAGGCGACTGTCGTCGTTACCAGCGGGCCCAGCGAAGATCTCAGATTCGAGCTGGGAGAGGAGCCCGTCACCATCGGCTCGGGGAACAGGTGCGCCATCCGTCTGCCTGCCGCCCCAGGCCTTGCTGAGCAGCATGCCCGGATGTGGTGGCGGGATGGCCGACTGATGCTTCATCACATCGCGTCGGGTCATCTGACGACCCTGGCAGGGAGAAGCATCGTGTGGGCAGCCGTCGAAGACGGCGACGAGGTCAGTGTCGGGCCCTATGTACTGCGATGCTTGACCCCCAAAGGCAAGGCCGATAGTTAGGCGGTCACGGATACGGGGAGCCAGGATCTCCGATGCCCAGGCAGTCTGGGCGCGGCGGCAGAAGGTGCGGGCAGGCATGTCGCGACAGACTCCCAAGTCTCGTCGTTTTCAGCGTGGAGGCCGCGCACCCCAACCTGCCAATCATCGTGTCGTAAGCCGGGGTTGGCACGGCCCCTCTGTCTCTGCGATGCAGTGCGGGCGATGCTTCCTCGCCAGCCTTTCTGGGTGCAAGGCGGGGCGTTCTGCTCGGCCGGGGGTAGACGCTCCGTCACTCTGCTCAGGGGCCCGGCCCCATTCTGACTGGGGTCTCGTCCAGGTTCACATCATGTAACAAGAGCCCGAAAGGGACGTTATTGAAGTAGATAGGGGAGGGCCCCCTTGCTTGACATAGTCCATCGGCTGTCGGAGACTGGAAGGGGAACAACAGCCAGCCGGACGACGCCAAGCCAACTTCGCCCCTAGAACAAGCGTACGGGACAAGTCAACAAGATGTCCGAAAGGGCGAGACGTGGGAAACCACGTTACCCCGAGAGATCGGGGCCCGAAACAGCGGTCGCAAAGCCACGGGTCTACGGTCCCCCAGCCCCCGGCGGGGCCCGCCGAAAGGCGGGGCTAGGACAGCCGGGCTGCCGAAGAGAGCATTCTCGGAGAGTCTTCAGCCGCAGCCTTCTCAGCCGTCGGTGCGGGGTGAAGGCAGCGGCATTTTTCGTGTCGATTCACGGGCGTGAGTGGAGGGGTTGAGTCATGGGCAGAAAGCATAGCCTTGTCGGCACACTATTGCGAGATCAGAAGGGCCAGGCACGCCTGCTATCCATTACAGGCCTGGCCCTGGCCCTGGCCGTGGGCCTGACGGTGGCGGCGGTGCTCCTGCCCGCCAAGCACGGTCGCAGCGGCCTGTCGACGGCATTGGCCGTTGACTCGACTCCCGTTCCGTCGGGCGACACGGATCTTGAAGGACTGCTATTTGGGGGAGACCCAAGCAACAACGGCGACTGGACGGACGGCAACGTTTGCGCCGGCAGCCGGCCAGCCCCTGGCTGCTACTCGGACGGAGAAGATGTCCCGCACCGCACCCTGCTAAAGAGCCTCACTGTCGGTGCCTCCTACTCACTCGGAATCGAACATGACTTCGAGGATAACGCCAGCGTCGTCGGGTATGACCAGTTCCACAACTTCGCAGGAATCTCGGGAGTGAGCGGCCTCACGTTCACTTTTCTGGGCACGTTCCCAAGCGGCCCCAACACCGAGAAACAGTACAAGCTGGAATTCACTGCCACGGCCGACACCGGCGAGATCCGGTGGGACGCTTTGCTCGGCCCTCAGGCACACCTGTGGAATGGGTCGCAACTGCACGTCCGGCTCACCGACGGCGCGGAGAGCGTCCCGATTCCGGTGAGGGAGATCGTCGCACCAGCGACACCTACTCCCACACCCACCAACACGCCGACCGAGACGCCGATCCCTACGAACACGCCTACCAGCACGCCGACCGAGACGCCGACGCCTACGAACACACCCACCAACACGCCGACCAAGACGCCGACGCCTACCAACACGCCGACCAAGACGCCGACGCCTACCAACACACCCACCAACACGCCGACCGAGACGCCGATCCCCACGGATACACCGACGGCGACGCCGACCGACACGTCGACGCCAATACCGACGGACACGCCAACTGAGACGCCGATCCCCACGGATACACCGACGGCGACGCCGACCGACACGTCGACGCCAATACCGACGGACACGCCAACTGAGACGCCAATACCGACGGATACGCCAACGGCGACGCCAATGCCGACGGACACGCCGACCGACACGTCGACGCCAATGCCGACGGATACGCCAAGCCCGACTGAGACCGTTGCGCCGGTAGCGACGGCAACCCCGGTGAACACGCCGCCGCCCACGGCCACGCCTGTACCCTCGGCTACAGGCACACCGCCCACGGCCACGCCTGTACCCTCGGCTACAGGCACACCGCCCACGGCCACGCCGACCATCGTGCCGACCAGCAGGGCCGTGCCCACATCGACGCCCACCGGCACACTGCCGGCTGCGGCCACAAGCACACCACTGCCCACGGCCGCTAACGCGCCGCTTCCGACGTCGACGCGTGTGACCCAAGTACTGCCCACTGGCATGGAACCGACGCGCACGCCTGTCTCGCGGGTGCTGGCGGCGCCCACACCAGTGATACGGGAGCTACCCAGAACCGGCAGCGGGCCTGGCGATGCCTGGTTCCCCTGGCCGGCCGTCCTGGGAGGCCTCTTCGCCGTGGCCGGTTTGCTAGTCCTCTTCAGCGCTTTGTACCGCCGCCTGTCGGACACCAAACGCTAGCGCCGGTCGATAACCGCTAGACAGAGAGGGCGATGGCCTAGGCCATCGCCCTCTGTTCTTCTCCCCGGCGCCTCGACCGCGCTTGCCACGGGTTCTGTCTACCTGAGGTGTGTTCCGTAGGTATGTTCTCTCTCCGGTCGGAACTCGTGAGAAACCAGCGCACCGATCCGACCACACATAAGGCAGGTCCCGATCCGGGGACGCCCCCTTCCCTTCCTCCGGGCTGCTCCAGGCGACGCTCCAGATGCCCCTCAGACACACCAGGAAGCCCATTGGACGGCTCAAGCAGGCTAAAGATACCCCCCCCCGGGGGAGGGCGATAGCGCCCCGACTGGACACGGCGGCAGAAAGCTAGGTAGCCGCCTTCCAGCACCATTGTGGTAGTGAGCTGACATCCCTCCACCACCCAAGACTGTCCCCGGAAGACTGTTCCTCGCGACCTCCCCCTCGGGGTCGCCAATAGTCAACTGATAGCCGCTGGCCGACTCGGTCAACGGCTTTGCTATGCCAGCCCCCTCCAGCACGTGACGAAACTCAGCTTGGAGAACCAGCTCCGGCAGCTCTCCCGTCCTGAAGTCCATGTGGAGACTTCCGATCATTGGCGCCGGCAGAGGGGCGCGGCGGCAGAAGGTGCGGGGCTCGCGTTGCTCACGCCACGGGGTCACGCGCGAGAGGCCGGCGTTGGCGATATGCCCGGGCCTCTTGATGGAGGTGCAGACCGGAGAGTGAGCCTGTTCAGCCTGAGGCCTACAGCTCCCGGTAGCTCACGAGCTGGCGGAAGTCGATGGTTCCGCTCTCGGAGATGTTCTCCGCCTCGACGCCCGCTTCCTCGGCGGCGGCCACCGGGTTCAGCCCACCCAGCAGCACCATTCCGATCTTATTCAGCCCGACGGGCATCTGGCAGAGAGGTTCGCTGGCCTCGCCAACCAGGAGCACTCCGCCGACGCCGGACCGCTTCAGATCGGCGACGATGGCCTCGACCATGGGCCGCGAAGGCGCTGGTATCTCACGGAAGTTGGCCAGGATATGGCCGCTGCCCGTGGCAGCCGCCCGCCGCACGCTGGTCATGCGAGCCCGGATGTAGGCCTCGGACGGGTCCAGGGACGTGCCAGCGTAGTTGATTATGGCTACGAAAC
>Ga0315285_10009207_pt1 | contig 10099 bp, 5 predicted proteins | sample YL17G09_36_MG_FD_203698 | JGI IMG/M metagenome (GOLD analysis project Ga0315285, IMG submission 203698) | Sediment microbial communities from Yellowstone Lake, YNP, Wyoming, USA - YL17G09_36 | ecosystem: Environmental > Aquatic > Freshwater > Lake > Sediment | place: USA: Wyoming | collected... | reverse complement strand
GAATTGCTAAAAGCGAAAAAGAATTAAACGGTCTTTTAGAGATGGCTTTTGCTAGCGATAATAAAGTTTTAATTGAAGAATATTTAGTTGGATGGAAAGAAATCGAATATGAAATGGTTAGAGATAAGGCTGATAATTGTATTGCCGTGTGTAATATGGAAAATGTTGATCCGATGGGGATTCATACTGGAGAAAGCATTGTCGTTGCTCCATCTCAAACCTTGGATAATTTCGAATACCACTTTTTAAGAGAAGCCTGCCAAAAATTGGTTAGGTTTTTAAAAATTATTGGAGAATGTAATGTTCAATTAGCCCTTTCTCCAAAATCGGCTGATTATAGGATTATTGAAGTTAATGCTCGGTTATCGAGAAGCTCAGCCCTAGCCAGCAAAGCCACTGGTTACCCCCTGGCTTTCATTGGAGCAAAGTTAGCCTTAGGGTTTACCTTACCTGAATTGGAAAACAAAATTACCAAAATTACCCGAGCCTTTTTTGAACCAGCATTAGATTACATTGTCACTAAAATTCCCCGCTGGGATTTAGAAAAATTTAGAAAAGTAGAAAAAGAAATAGGAACGGAGATGAAATCAGTGGGAGAGGTAATGGCTATTGGCAGAAATTTCGAGGAATCTTTACAAAAAGCGATTAGAATGCTTGAGAAGGGATGGCATGGTTTAGTTGGAGATGAATTTCAATTCAACAACCTGGAAAGATATTTGAAGATTCCCAATGAAAAGAGATTTTTTGCCATAGCTAAGGCTTTAGAAGAAAATTGGGAAATTTCGAAAATTAATCAGTTAACCCATATTGATCCTTGGTTCTTGGAAAAAATAAAGAATATAATCGAAGTAAAAAAAGAGATGGGAAGTAAAAGACTGAATCGGGAATTGTTGAAACGAGCCAAGGAACTGGGATTTTCTGATTGGCAAATCGGAAAGTTAGTTGGTGAAAACGAACTGAAAGTGAGAGAAGTTAGAAAGAAATTTAAAATCTTTCCCAAAATTAAACAAATTGATACCATGGCTGCCGAATGGCCAGCTAAGACCAATTATTTATACTTAACCTACAATGCTAAAACTCATGATTTAAGAATCAATGGAAAAAGGAAGGCAGTCATAATTTTGGGCTCGGGGACTTACAGAATTGGTTCTTCGGTTGAATTTGATTGGTGTTGCGTCAATGCCTTAAGAGCAGCAAAAAAACTTAACTATCCAACAGTAATGATTAATTATAATCCAGAAACAGTCAGTACCGATTTTGATGAGTGCGATAGATTATATTTTGAAGAGTTATCCTTGGAAAGAGTAATGGATATTTATGAGTTAGAAAAACCAAGGGGAATTATTGTTTCGATGGGAGGTCAAGTTCCAAATAATATTGCTTACAAATGTCACAATTTAAAATTAAGAATTTTAGGAACTAATCCTCAGAGTATTGATCGAGCCGAAAACAGATATAAATTTTCGAAGCTTTTAGATAAATTAGGAATTTCTCAGCCGGCCTGGAAAGAATTAACTTCGATTGAAGAGGCAGAAAAATTTGCTAAAAAATTTAGCTATCCGGTTTTAGTTAGACCAAGCTATGTTTTAAGTGGTCAGGCAATGACGGTAATTTTTGAAGAAAAAGAATTAGAAAAATATTTAAAAAAAGCAAGTCGAGTTAGTCCAGACTATCCAGTGGTAATTAGTAAATTCTTAGTCGATGCCAAAGAGATTGAAATGGATGCCGTAGCTTCAAAAGGAGAAATAATTTTGGGAATAATTTCTGAACATATTGAGCCAGCTGGCATTCATTCAGGAGATGCTTTTATTGTTACTCCTCCTCAAAAACTCTATGCTGAGACTCTTCGGAAAATAAACGAAATCTCTCAAAAGATTGCCAAAGCCCTAAGGATAACCGGCCCATTTAATATTCAATTTTTAGCCAAGGAGAACGAGGTCAAAGTAATTGAGTGTAATTTAAGAAGCAGCAGAAGCTTTCCTTTCGTCTCAAAAATTCATAAAATTAATTTAGCCGAGCTATCTACTCGAGCTATTTTAGGGGAAAAACTTAAAAAAATTGAAAATGAATCGATGAAATTTGTCGGAGTGAAGGCCCCCCAATTTTCTTTTTCAAGATTAAAAGGAGCGGATCCTTTGTCATCAGTGGAAATGGCTTCTACCGGAGAAGTAGGATGCCTGGGAGAAAATCTCGAAGAAAGTTTCTTGAAGGCGGCAATCTCAGTTGGGATAATTCCTCCCCAAAAAAATGTTTTAATTAGTATCGGCGGAGAGAAGCAAAAATATGAACTTTTAAAAACGATAAGAGATTTTGAAAAAATGGGATACGAGCTTTACGGAACCACTCATACGGCTAAATTTTTTAGAGAAAAGGGGATAAAAATTAAAACCCTGTATAAAATTCAGGAGAAAAAAGAACCGAATATTTTAACTTATCTTAAAAATAAAAAAATTGATTTCCTAATTTCTATCCCGGGAGAATATCAAAATCTAAAATCAAAAACTGCCTATTTAATTAGAAGAACAGTCGTTGACTTTGACACTCCCTTACTAACCAATGTTGAAGTGGTGAAACTATTGGTAAGAACCCTTAAGAAATATAGAAATTTAGAAAAGCTAAAGATAAAAGAATGGCATGAATATTTTTAATCAATCTTGGACGAAATTAGGAAAATAAGCTACGATTAAGAATACTATGAACTCAATCGCTATTATTTTAGGCTCTATCTCAGATAAGGCCGTTTTTGATAAATGCAAGGTAGTTTTTGATGAATTTGGGATAAAATATGAATTGAAAATAGCTTCGGCTCACAGAACGCCGGAAAAAGTTAGAGAGATTGTTAAAAATTCCGAAGCCGATGTTTTCATTGCCATTGCCGGCCTGGCGGCGGCATTACCTGGCGTAATTGCTGCTGAGACCACAAAGCCGGTGATTGGAGTACCGGTGGAATCGAAACTCGGTGGCTTAGATTCTTTGCTTTCAATTGTCCAAATGCCACCCGGCATCCCGGTGGCCTCGGTTGGTATTGATAGGGGAGAAAATGCTGCCTTATTAGCAATTGAAATTTTAGCTTTAAAAGATGAAGGTTTAAAAGTGAAATTAGAAAATTATCGAAAGAAAATGAAAGAAAAAATTGAAAAAGACAATGAAGAAGCTAAAAATTGGTAAATAATATGGCTATTCATCCGATTGATTATCGATATGGGTCAAAAGAAATGCGAGAAATTTTTGATGAGGAGAAAAGATTGGAACAGCAATTAAGAGTGGAGGCGGCTTTGGCCGAGGTTTTGGCTGAGATGGGTAAAATCCCGAAGGAGGCTGCCGAGGTTATTAAAGAAAAAGCAAACACTAATTTTGTAAAGCTAGAAAGAGTGAAAGAAATCGAAGAAGAGACTAAGCATGACGTGATGGCTTTGGTTAGAGCCTTAACTGAAGTTTGTGGGGAGGCCGGAAAATACGTCCATTTAACTGCTACCAGTTATGACATTGTTGATACTGCCCAGGCCTTACAGTTAAAAGAGGCAATGAAAATTTTATTTGAAAAAGGAAAAGAATTATTAAAAAATTGCCTAGATATTTCTGAAAAGTATAAAGATTTAATAATGATAGGCAGAACCCATGGTCAACACGCTATCCCGATTACTCTTGGCTTTAAGTTCGCCAATTATGCGGATAAAATAGGCGAAAACCTAAAGAGGTTAAAAGAAGATGCAAAATATATTTGTGGGAAATTTTCAGGAGCAGCCGGGAATTACGCTGCTCAAAAAGTTTTTGGCTTGGGCGATGATTTTGAGAAAAAGATAATGGAAAAGCTCGAAATCCAAGCAGCTGATATTTCAACACAAGTTGTTCCGAGAGAAAATATCGCCAGGATAATTTCTGATTTAGTTATTTTTGCTTGTTCTATCGAGCAAATAGCCAAAGAGATTAGAAATCTCCAAAGAACAGAAATTGCTGAATTATCAGAACCTTTCGGCGAAAAGCAGGTTGGTTCCTCCACCATGGCCCAAAAAAGAAATCCGGTGAACGTAGAAAATGTTTGTAGTAATGTTAGAGTTATCAGGTCTTGCGTTTATCCTATCTTGGAAAATATTGCTTTGGAGCACGAAAGAGATCTGACCAACTCTGCTTCTGAAAGGTCAATTCTGCCAACGATTTTCGTTTTAACGGATGAAATTTTAATAAGAATGAATAAGGTAATAAGTGGTCTAATGGTTTTCCCTGAGAATATGAAAAAGAATCTGGGATTAACAAGAGGGGGAATATTTGCCGAAGTCATTATTACCGAATTGGTCAAAAAAGGAATGGGAAGACAAGAGGCTCACGAAATCCTGAGAGAAAGTTCGATGCGAACCTTTTCGGAGAGCCGTAATTTAAAAGAAATTCTTTTGGAAAATAAAGAAATTTTAAAATATTTAAATAAAAATGAATTAGAAAAATTAATGGATTATAAAAATTATCTTGGATTATCAACTGAAAAGACCGAAAAAATAATTCAAAAATGGGAGAATTTTAATTAATATGGAAGTCGTTTCTCAGACCAGTCTCCCTTTAAATTTAAAATCTCGAGGAAAGGTTAGGGATATTTACGAGTTGGACGAAGATAAACTGGTAATGGTGGCCACTGATAGAATTTCTACTTTCGATGTGGTTTTGCCGAGTTTAATTCCCTATAAAGGAATAGTTTTGACTGCTTTATCTGTATTTTGGTTTAGAGAAACTAAAAAGATAATTGATAACCATTTTATTAGCGCTAATTTCGAAGATTTTCCTGAAGAACTAAAAAAATACCCAGAATTAAAAGGAAGAACGATGATTGTTAAAAAAGTCCAGCCAATTCCAGTAGAAAGCATAGTCCGCGGTTATCTTTCTGGTTCAGCTTGGTCTGCCTATCAAAAAGATGAACCAGTTTGTGGAATCGAATTACCTCCTGGCCTGAAAGAATCCGAGAAACTTTCTCAGCCAATTTTTACTCCCACTACAAAAGCAGCCGCCGGACATGATTTAGCGCTCACCGAAGAGGAACTGATTGATTTAATTGGGGAGGATATCGTTAAAAGATTAAAAGAGGTTAGTTTAAAAATTTATGAAGAGGCGGCAAAAAGATTGGAGGAAAAAGGAATAATAATTGCCGATACAAAGTTTGAGTTTGGCATGTTCGACGACGAATTAATTTTAATTGATGAATTATTAACTCCTGACTCTTCCAGGTTTTGGCCAAAGGACGATTTTCAACCGGGAAGGCCCCAAAAAAGTTTTGATAAGCAATTTGTCAGAGATTATTTAATAAGAGTTGGCTGGGACAAAAATCCGCCAGTTCCAGAACTTCCGGAAGAAATTATTAGAGAAACAAGTAAGAAATATATCGAGGCCTACGAAAAAATAACAGGAAAAAAATTTAATTATGACTGATTACAATCCTCAAGAAATTGAAAAAAAGTGGCAGAATTATTGGGAGGAGAATAATTTTTACCGAGCAGAAGATTTCTCCAAGAAGCCAAAACTTTATATTTTAATTGAATTTCCTTATCCTTCTGGAGAAGGCCTCCATGTTGGTCATGTCCGAAGCTACGCGGCTTTAGATGCAGTGGCCAGAAAAAAAAGAATGGAGGGCTTTAATGTTCTGTATCCCATCGGTTGGGATGCCTTTGGCTTGCCTACTGAAAACTATGCTATTAAAACCGGCATTCATCCTTCGGTAGCTACCGAGAAAAACATCGCTAATTACAAAAGACAGTTAAAGATTTTAGGTCTTTCTTTTGACTGGTCAAGGGAGATAAATACAACCGATCCTGAGTATTACAAATGGACCCAATGGATTTTTCTCAAATTTTTCGACAAAGGTTTAGCTTATCGGGCAGAAATACCGGTTAATTGGTGCCCTTCTTGTAAAATTGGTTTAGCCAATGAAGAGGTAGTTTCTGGCTCTTGCGAGCGTTGTGGAGCGACAGTTGAGAAAAAAGTTTTAAAACAATGGATGTTAAAGATTACTAATTATGCCGACAGATTAATTGATGATTTAGAAAAAGTTAATTATTTAGAAAAAATTAAAACTCAACAAATAAACTGGATTGGGAAAAGTTATGGTACCGAAATGAATTTTAAAGTCGTTGATTCAGAAGAAACAGGCGAAGAGGATAAATCCTCTTCTTCACCTTCGCTTCCGCTTCGCGAAAGCTCGGTAATTAAAGTTTTTACTACCAGAGCCGATACTCTTTTTGGGGTAACGGCCGTAGTTTTGGCGCCGGAGCATCCTTTAGCTGAAAAATTAATTACCGGAGAAAACCGAGAAAAAGTCAAAAAATATATCGAAGAGTCTAAGAAAAAAAGCGATTTTGAAAGGGAAAAATTAGAAAAAGAGAAAACTGGAGTTTTTATTGGCTCTTATTGTATTAACCCGGCTAATGACGAAAAAATTCCTATTTGGGTAGGGGATTACGTAATAGCCACTTACGGCGGAGGAGCGGTAATGGTTGTCCCTGCTCATGATTATAGAGATTATGATTTTGCTAAAAAATACGGATTAGAAGTTAAAGAAGTCGTTTCTGGCGGAGATATTTCCAAAGATGCCTTCGTTGATTACGGAATTCTAATTAATTCGGGAGCATTTAATGGATTATTTTCAAAAGCGGCAATTGAAAAGATTACAGGGTTGTTAGAGAAAAAAGGATTAGGGAAAAAACAAATTCAATATAAATTAAGGGACTGGGTTTTTTCGAGACAGCATTATTGGGGTGAACCAATTCCAATTATTCATTGTTCAAAATGCGGAATCGTTCCAGTGCCAGAAAAAGATTTACCAGTAAAACTCCCCTATGTCGAGAAGTATCAACCTACCGGAACTGGCGAATCTCCTCTAGCGGTAATTACAGAGTGGGTGAATACCAAATGCCCTAAATGCGGTGGTCCAGCTAAACGAGAAACAGATACTATGCCAAATTGGGCAGGTTCTAACTGGTATTATATGAGATACTGCGATTCTCAAAATGATAAAGCTTTGGCTGATTCTAAAAAATTGAAATATTGGCTTCCAGTTGATTGGTATAATGGCGGTATGGAACACACCACTTTGCACTTACTTTATTCAAGATTTGTTTATAAATTTTTATATGACATCAAAGTAGCTTTAACGCCAGAACCGTATCAAAAAAGAACCTCTCACGGAATTGTTTTAGCTGAAGATGGTAGAAAAATGTCAAAATCTTTTGGCAACGTTATTAATCCCGATGATATTGTTAAATCTTACGGTGCCGACACTTTAAGAATTTATGAAATGTTTATGGGTCCTTTTGATCAGACTATCTCCTGGAGTACTCAAGGCGTTAGAGGGGTTTATCGGTTTTTAGAAAAAGTTTGGAAACTAACTTTAAATGGAGCAGGTGAAAAAAGCAGTGAAAGGGTAATAAGAGCCATCCACAAACTTAATAAAAAAATAGATGAGGATCTAGAAGCAATAAAGTTTAATACCCTAATTGCTGCCTTTATGGAATTTACTAATTTTTGGCAGGAAAATAAAAAGGAAGTTAGTAAAGATATAATTGAAAGATTTTTAATTTTATTAGCACCGATGGCTCCCCACATTTCTGAAGAACTTTGGCATCAATTAAACCAAAAAGGGAGCGTCCATAATCAAAAATGGCCCAAATGTGATTCAAAATTGATCAAAGAAAAAACAATCACTTTGATTATCCAGGTAAATGGTAAGGTCCGAGATAAAATTGAAGTTGAAGTTGATATTCCCGAAGAAGAAGCTAAAAAACTTGCCTTTTCCCGAGAAAAAGTGCAAAAATGGATAGGGGGTAAAGAGGTAAAGAAAGTAATATTTGTGCCAGGTAAATTAATTAATATCGTAGTTTAATTTTATGTGTCGACTCTCAGGATATATTGGAAAAAAAGAAGCCCTTCCAATTGTAATGGATGGTTTGAGGCGTCAATCCTATGGTGGCTATGATTCTAGTGGCGTTGTAATTGGCGATGGTTCAAATTTAGTTTGTATCAAGGCGGTGGGGAAATTGGAGAATTTAGAGAAAAAATTGGAAAATCAGAATTTAAAAGGAAATTGGTCAATAGGCCATATAAGATGGGCTTCCCATGGTGCAGTAACAGAAGCCAATGCCCATCCATTTTGGGACTGTAAGAAAAATATTTATTTAGCTCATAATGGGATTATTGAAAATTATCAAGAGTTAAAAGAAAAATTGATTAAAGAAGGCCATAAATTTGAAAGTGAGACAGATACAGAGGTAGCTGTTCACTTAATTGAAAAATATTTTGAAGGAAATTTGGAAGAAGCGGTCAGAAAGGCTTTAAAAGAAATTAAGGGAGCATATGGATTTGTTATAATTGCTCGAGACGACCCACAAAAAATAGTTGCTGCTCGTCTTTCTAGTCCTCTTTTAATTGGGATAAATGAAGATGAATATATTATTGCCTCAGACCCAGGTGCTATCGCTCCTTACGCTAGAAAAATTGTTAATTTAGATGATTATGAGATAGCAACTATTACTCCTAATGACCTTTTTATTATTAAAGAAAAAACCCCAGAAATTTTAGAATTAATACCTGAAGAAGCAGAAAAAGGAGGATATCCCCATTTTATGCTCAAGGAGATAATGGAGGAGCCGGAAGCAATTGAAAATGCTATAAGGGGAAGATTGTTAGCAGAGGAAGGAAATGTAAAATTGGGAGGATTAACTTCTGTGGCAGACAAACTAAGAGAAATAAAAAAAATGGTTTTAATTGCCTGCGGTACAGCCAGTTTTGCCGCCAGAATCGGAGAATATATGTTGGAAGAATATGCCGGTATTCCTACTGAATTTGATGTTGGTTCTGAATTTCGCTATAGAAAACCTGTTATTGATAAAAATACGGCTGTTGTTTTTATTTCCCAATCGGGAGAGACGGCAGATACATTAGCTACTTTAAGAGAAGTGAAAAGTAAAGGAATGTTGACCTTAGGAATTACCAATGTTGTAGGTTCCACTCAATCTAGAGAAACTGATGCCGGAATTTATACCCGCTCAGGTCCAGAAATAGCTGTTGCTTCAACTAAGGCATTTGTCGGCCAATTAACGACTTTAGCTATGCTTACTGTGTATTTAGGAAGACAGAGGGATATGGCTTTGGTGATGGGCAAAAGAATTGTTTCTGAGCTGGCGAAACTTCCGGAGTTAGCGCGAGAAGTTTTAAAATCATTGGCTCCAGAGTTCGCTGAGACTTCGTCTCATCTCACGCCTCGTTCGACTTTGTCGAACTCGGCAATTGAAAAATTAGCAAAAAAATACAAAGATTTTAAAAACCTTTATTATATTGGCAGAAAATATAATTATCCGATTGCTCGCGAAGGAGCCCACAAAATTAAAGAAGTTGCTTATATTCATGCCGAAGGACTTCGAGCGGGAGAACTTAAACATTGTGAACTCGCTTTGATTGATGAAAACTTCCCGACTATCGCCATTTGTCCTTCAGATTCGGTTTATGAAAAAATGGTTTCCAACATTCAAGAGATTAAGGCCCGAGGAGGTCCTGTTATTGCTATTGCCACCGAGGGCAACGAAGAAATTAAAAAAATAGTTGATGATGTAATTTATATTCCCAAGACCCTGGAAATGTTAACTCCGATATTATCAGTGATTCCCCTTCATCTTTTCGCTTATTACACGGCAGTTTTACTTGGTACAGATATCGATAAGCCAAAAAATTTAGCTAAGTCAGTAACAGTAGAGTAAGTTATTATGGAACTTCTTTTAAATAAATCAGGGAAGAAAGTTATTCTATTGGGAAATGAGGCAATTGTCAGGGGTGCCTTGGAAGAAGGCGTTAATTTTGTTTCGACTTATCCCGGGACGCCGGCTTCAGAAATCGGGGATACTTTTTTCAAAATTGCAAAAACCGAGCTTCCATTTATGGAAGCGAAGGTGAAGAAGAGGACGAAGTCCTCTTCGCCTTCCAAAATCCAAAATTTCTACTTTGAATATTCCACTAATGAAAAGGTGGCTTTGGAAGCGGGAATTGGAGCCAGTTTTTCGGGTTTAAAAACTTTAGTGGCGATGAAAAATTTCGGATTAAATGTTGCCCTAGATACTTTATTTCCTTTTCT
>Ga0315285_10009206_pt1 | contig 10099 bp, 10 predicted proteins | sample YL17G09_36_MG_FD_203698 | JGI IMG/M metagenome (GOLD analysis project Ga0315285, IMG submission 203698) | Sediment microbial communities from Yellowstone Lake, YNP, Wyoming, USA - YL17G09_36 | ecosystem: Environmental > Aquatic > Freshwater > Lake > Sediment | place: USA: Wyoming | collected... | reverse complement strand
CTAGGGTCGCTTGCCGCGTACCTCGCCATCTTCTCCTCGTCCAGCTCGATGCCCAGGCCCGGCTTGTCGGGCACCCGCACGTAGCCGTCCTCGTCGATGCAGAACGGCTCCGTCAGCAGGAAATCGCGGGCCTCGACGGTCCAGGTGGGCGGGTCGTAAGGGAACTCGAAGTAAGGGCACTGTCCCAGCGAGGCGGCGAACTGGAGGTTGGCCGCGAAGCCGATGCCGTTGGTCCAGGTGTGGGGCGTTAGCACCTTGCCGTGAGCCTGCACCATCCCCGCTAGCTGGCGGCACTGGAAGAAGCCGCCGGAGAAGGTCACGTCGGGCTGGTAGACATCGTAGCAGCCCTTCTCCAGGTAGATCTTGAACTCGTGCAGGCCCTGGTTCAGCTCGCCGCCGGCAATGCGCAGATTCACCTGACGACGCAGCTCGGCCAAGCCGTCGTAGTCGTAGCAGTAGAGCGGCTCCTCCAGCCAGTAGACGCCCAACTCCTCCATCGCCCGCGCCATGTAGATGGCGGTGCGCAGGTCCCAGCGCTGGACGGCGCGGTCGGGCGCGATGTTCCAGCCGTAGTTGGCGTCCACCATGATGTCCATGCTGTCGCCGACCGCCTTGCGCACCGCCTCCAGCACCCGCAGGTCGTGGCGCGGCTCGTGACTATGGAAGCGCAGCTTCAGGGCGCGGAAGCCCTCCTGGCGCAGGCGCTGGGCGTCCTCGACTCGCTGTTCGGGCGAGCGCAGCTCGCCGGTGCTGGCGTAGGCCTTCACACGCTGGTGAGCGCCGCCCAGGAGGCGCGAGATGGGCTGGCCGGTGGCCTTGCCGATGATGTCCCACAGGGCCACCTCCAGCGGCCAGGGCCGGCCGACGAAGAAGGCGAAGCTGCGCATGTTCTGGACATGCTGCTCGATGGCGAAGGGGTCCTGGCCCAGGAGGAAGAGGCGGGCCACATCCCAGCGCACCGGCACGCCACCGGAGCCGATTCCGGTGATCCCTTCGTCGGTGTGGATGAGGACGACGTGGACGCGATGGTTGACGGTGGGCATGGGCTGCCAGGTAGGCGCGAAGGGGCGCTCTAGGGCATGCTCGACGACCTTGATCTCGACGTCGGTAATCTTCATGGCGCGCCGTCTCCTTCTCGTTGGGCTACGATAACCCCTGCCGCCGCTAACTCGTCCAGTTCTTCTTGTGAGAGGCCCAGGAGCGCCGACAGCACCTCGTAGGTGTGCTCGCCCAGGGCCGGCGGCGGGCCCGTGATCCCGCCCGGCGTGCGCGACAGTTTGACCGGCGTATCGGGTACGGTGAGTGACCCGATACGCCGGTGCTCCACCTCCACCAGCATTCGCCGCGCCTGCACCTGCGGGTGGGCCGCCGCCTGAGCGATGTTGTTTAGCGGGCCGCAGGGCAGGCCGATGGCGTCGAACTCCGCCAGCCACTGGGCGCTGGTCTTCTGGCGCAGGGCTTCGTTGAGGATGGGCTCTAGCTCGGCGTGGTGCTGGGTGCGCAGATGAGGCAGGTCGAAACGGGGGTCATCGATGAGCTCGGGGTGGCCGATGGTAGCGCAGAAGAGCTCCCACTGGTTCTCCACACCCCAGCTTATGGCCAGGACGATCCAGCCGTCGGCGGTAGGGAAGGCCTGGAAGGGCGTGGCCACCGGATGGCGCGTCCCCAGGGGCTGGGGCAGCTCGCCGGTGGCGAAGTAGCGGGCGAAGGCGTTCTCCAGGATGGCGATCTGGCAATCCAGCATGGCGATGTCGATCATCTGGCCGCGGCCACTGTCCTGGCGTTCGTGGAGGGCGGCCAGCACGCCGATGGCGGTGTACAGGCCGGCCGCGATATCGCCCAGGGAGAGGCCGGGGCGGATGGGTGGGCCGCCGGGCTCGCCGGTGATGCTCATGATGCCGCCCATGCCCTGCACCACGATGTCCAGGGCCGGCCGCAAGCGGTCGGGCCCCGTCTGACCGAAGCCGGAGGTGGCGGCGTAGATCAGGCGGGGGTTTCGCTGCTGGAGCGTGGCGTAGCCCAGGCCCAGGCGATCCATGGTGGTGGGGGTGAAGTTCTCCATCACCACGTCGGCCACGTCCACCAGGCGGAGAAGGAGGTCGCGGCCACGTTCGGACTTAAGGTCGAGGCAGATGCTCTTCTTGCCACGGTTGATGCTGAAGAAGTAGGCGCTCTCACCGTCGATGAGGGGGGCGGTGAGACGGGCCACGTCGCCCACCGGCGGCCGCTCGACCTTGATGACCTCGGCCCCCAAGTCGTTGAGGATCATGCTAGCGAAGGGGCCAGCCAGCACCCAGGTGAGGTCAAGGACGCGAACTCCCTCCAGGGGCCCAGCCATGCGTACTCCTCCCGGTGACAGTCGTCGTTTGGGGCACATGATAGCAGGGGCTCGGCCCCAAGGCCCAGGGCTCAGTGGGGGAGACGAGTCTGAGGCGACGGCGCTAGGCCGGCGCCTCTCCTTCGGCGGCCTCAGAACGGTCTAGCTGAGCGCCTGTTACCAGCGAGGACGGCTGGCCCGCTGCTTGCTAAAGCAGTCGTCGCAGTAGACCGGCCGGTCCTCTCGGGGCTGGAAGGGAACCTGGGTTTGGGCACCGCACTGGCTGCAGACGGCGTCGTACATGGTGCGTGGGGCGCGCGGTCCCCCGTAGCCTCCGCCGCCATAGCCACCGCCACCACCGCCGCGCTCGGAGCGCCGCGCCTGTCGGCAGGTGGGACAGCGCTTGGGGTCCTGATAGCCGCGGGCGGCGTGGAACTCCTGATCAGCGGCGGAGAAGGCAAACTCCAATCCGCAGTCGACGCAGACAAGGGTCTTATCTTGGTAAGCCACTCGATGACCTCCCTTTAGGTTTTCTTGGTTATGCCTCGGTCATCGAGCGCTTTGCGGGGCTGGGCCTCCTGCCCGGTCCTGTCAGGAGCCGACGCCGGAACACTAACCTTGGAAATGATAGCACGCATGGGACAACACGACAAGCTATATGGGCGACAAGGGCCAGCCTAGCCCTTGAGGTGGCGCGACCCTCAACCAGGGCGAGCGTCGGGGTTGCCGTCGTCTCGCTGGGCGACCAGCTTTGGCGGCTCGCCCAGCACCTGGGCGAGCCGTTCGGCCAGGGCGTTGAGGTCGGCCTTGCTGAAGCCCCAGGTTGCAGCCTCGACCCGGCCGGTGGGCCCGATGAGGAAGAGGGTGGGCGTGACCGGCGGGTCGTAGGCGCGAGAGGTGGGCCAGCCGGGATCGTCCACCACCACGGGAAAGGAGACTTTGAACCGCTCGGCGTAGCGGCGGGAGGCCTCAGCGTCGTCCTGAGAGATGGCCCAGAGCTGCCAGCCCTCGCGCCGATAGGTCTCGGCCAGGCGGTTGAGGTAGGGCAGAATCAGGTCGCAGGTGGGGCAGGTGGTCTTGATGAAGACGGCCAGCACGGGCCCCTGCTTCAGCGCCTCCGAGAGTGCGTATTCCTTGCCGTCGATGCCCCTGAGCACGAAATCGGGGGCCTGGCTGCCTTCGGGCAGAGGCTGCATGGCGCTCACCCCACCTTTCGTTGACGTTGGCTAGCGGCCGAACACATCGAGAATGGCGTCACGATACGTCTCCACCTGATCGCGCGGCAGCAAATGCTCCGGCCAGCTCAGGGCCAGCGAATCGGCCAGTTCGCCGTAGATGGCCACCTTCTTGCGAGCGTGATCGGGCGTGCCGGCAACGACGAAGGCGTCCAGCATCTCGTCGCTCACGGCGCCCACCATGGCGTCGGTGTCGCCACGCAGGAAGGCCTCGTGGATGGCCTGGAGGGGCACCTCGAAGCCGTGGCTCAGGAAAACGGGCTCGAAGGCGGTGACGGTGGCGTAGTGAGCAATGCTGGCGGCGGCGGCCCGCCTCGCCTCTCGCACGTCGCGGCCGATGGCGCATAAGGCGGCGGCGCAGAAGTGGAAGTCCTGACGCTGGCGCCCCGACCGCTGGAGGCCGAGGGCCAGGGCAGGCAGCACCACCTCCCGCGTCCACCGGGGGGAACAGACAGGGTGGCCCAGGAGACCGTCGGCCACCTCGCCGGCGGTGCGCACCATGCCCTCGCGCAGCGCCGCCAGATAGACGGGGATGCGCGCCCGAACCGGCGCCAGGGGGCGAGACCAGCCCTGGATGTCGATGTCGTAATACTGTCCAGCGTAGCGGATGGCCTCGCCGCGATGGGCGCGATCCATGATGAGGCGGATGACGTCGATGCACTCCTTGACGTGGGGCGCCGGTTTGCCGTAGGCAACCCCGTGCCAGCGCTCGCTCAGGCGCTTGAGGCCGGTGCCCAGGCCCAGGACGAAGCGGCCGCCGCTGAGGGCGTCGAGGTCCAGGGCGCTGAGCGCGGTGACCCAAGGGCTGCGCACGAAGGCGAGGGCGATGGAGGTGCCGAGCCGGATACGGCTGGTCTGGCCGGCCACGGCCGCCAGGGCGATGAACGGATTGCCGGTCATCTCGGAGGCCCAGACCGCCTCGAAGCCGGCGGCCTCCGCCCGTTGGGCCCAGCGGGCCACGTCTGCCGGCTCGCTTGTGGGCAGGGCCAGCGATAGTGCAGTCATCGTACCGGCTCTATGATGATGCTAGGCATCAATACCATTCCGGGCAGAGGTCCTGTTCGGCGATGGCCACCTGTCCTAAGCCACCGCCTCCACGACCATGGCGATGCCCTGGCCGCCGCCGATGCACAGGGTGGCGAGGCCGCGCCGGGCCTGGCGGCGCTTCATCTCGTAGAGGAGGGTGGTGAGGATGCGGGCGCCGCTCGCCCCGATCGGGTGACCCATGGCGATGGCGCCGCCATTGACGTTCACCCGCTCCCAGTCCCAGCCTAGCTCGCGGCCCACGGCCACAGCCTGAGAGGCGAAGGCCTCGTTCGCCTCGATGAGGTCGATGTCCTTCAGATCCAGGCCGGACTTGGCGAGCGCGTTGCGAACGGCGGGCACCGCCCCCATGCCTGTGATGCGCGGCTCCACTCCGGCCGAGGCGTAGCTGCGGATAGCCGCCAGCGGCTGCCGGCCCAGGGCCTCCGCCCGCCGACGGGACATGACCACTACCGCCGCCGCGCCGTCGTTGATGCCCGAGGCGTTGCCCGCGGTCACCGTGCCGTCGGGCTTGAAGGCTGGCCTCAGAGTCGCGAGCTTCTCGACGGTGGTATCGGGCCGGATGTGCTCGTCCCTCTCGACGGAGACCGGCGGGCCCTTGCGCTGGGGCACCTCCACCGGCACTACCTCCTCGGCGAAGAGGCCGCGCTCCCAGGCGCGGGCCGCCTTCTGGTGGCTGGCGGCGGCGAACTCGTCCTGGTCTCGCCGGGAGACCTCGAACTCGGTGGCGATGTTCTCCGCCCACATCCCCATGTGGTGATCCTCGAAGGCGCACCACAGGCCCTCCTCAATCATGCTGTCCACCAGGGTGTCATGGCCCAGACGATAGCCAAAGCGGGCCTTGGCCAGCAGATAGGGGGCGCAGCTCATGCTCTCCATACCGCCGGCCACCACGACATCGGCGTCACCCAGGGCGACGGCCTGGGCAGCCAGGGCCACCGCCTTCAGGCCCGACCCGCACACCTTGTTGATGGTGGTGGCAGGAGAGGTCACGGGGATGCCGGCGGCCATGGCCGCCTGGCGGGCCGGCCCCTGGCCGACACCCGCCGACAGGACGAGACCCATGATCACTTCGTCCACTTCCTCCGGCTGGACGCCCGCCCGGCGCAGAGCCTCGGCGATGGCCACGCTGCCCAGCTTGGGGGCCGGCACGTCGGCGAAGCTGCCGCCGAAGGTGCCCACGGGGGTCCTGGCTGCACTGGCGATGACGACATCGTTCACTGGGAGTCCTCCGTTCTATGACTTGGCCGTGCCATTTCCGCTGCCCAACGCCTGCCTGCCGGTAGGCATGGCCTGGGCTAGCAGCGACGGTATCTCCGACAGGTCCTCGGCCCCCAGCACGCCCGCCTCGCGCAAGATGCGGGCCTTGGCGGCGGCGGTGTCGGCCCTTGCTTCCACTATCGAGCCCGCGTGGCCGAAGCGCAAGCCCGGCATCTCCTCCATAAAGCCGCCACGCATCGGCGGCCAGGGGCCGGATTTCGGGAGCTCTGGGCCGCAACCGGGGCGCCACATATACATCCCGCCATCGACGGTGAACGTATTCTCCAGAGGGGCTAGAGGTGCTAATGTCGGAATGTACCATGTAATGTTGTATAATAGACCGCAGAACCTCCCCCGCCACGCAGCGAGGGGGAACGCAGAAGAGAAGAGGAGAGGAGGCCATGGGCAGAATCGTACTGTTGCTGATGGGGGTTGCTGCCTGGGCGGCTGTAGCCCTGGCGGCGGTCTTCATAACCTTCAACATTGGCGGAAAGAACCAGATCCTCATGTTCTTGCCGATCCTGGCGGTCGTCGTGGCCGTCTGGGCCGTCGGCGAGCTGGTCACTGAGCGCGTGTTCAACCGAGACTAGGAGGAGATGCGATGGCGCTCTTCGAGCGAGCATTCCAAAAGCGCGAACTGCGCGACCCGGGGCTCTTCCGGGCGATCTTTAGCAACACGTGGCTCGCCCCGCTATGGCTGCTGGCGCGGCTGTACCTGGGCTACCAGTGGCTGCTAGCCGGCTCCCACAAGGTGTGGGGCGAGAACCGCTGGATCGCGGTGCCCGGTCCCGACGGCCTGGCGCTGAAGGGCTTCTGGGAGCGCGCTATTGCTATCCCTGAGCAGGGACGCCCGCCCATCTCCTTCGACTGGTACCGCGAGTTCCTGACCTTCATGCTGAACCACGGGTGGTACGGCTGGTTCTCCTGGGTCATTGCCCTGGGAGAGGTTACGGTCGGAATTGCGCTCATCGTGGGGGCGTTCGCGGGGATTGCCGCCCTGGCTGGCGCGTTCATGAGCTTCAACTTCCTGATGGCGGGCTCGGCAAGCATCAACCCAGTGATGTTCGTCCTCGCCCTGCTCGTCGCCTTCGGTTGGAAGACGGCGGGCTGGATCGGCCTGGATCGCTGGCTCCTGCCGGCCCTCGGCACCCCGTGGCAGCCGGGAGCAGTCGTCAGCGGTCTTCTGAAGAGGCGCGTCGCGAACTAAGCCTGCCCGGTATGCGAGATGCCGGTCGAGTTAGGAAGATCGCCCGCGTCCGTGTACAACGGGCTGACCTACCTGTCGTGCTGCCCGGTGTGCAAGGAGCGCCTCGACGCGGAGCCGGCGCGGTACCTAGTCAGCGTTGGTGGTACTCCCTAGATCGTTCAGGTTCCGGGTCCGCGGCATGACGAGACGAGATCCGCCTTGCGGACTCCGCATGGCGGAGAAGCCCTGCAGCTACGACCCTGGATGCTCTCCGTTTCGCAGTTGCAGACCATTAGGTCTGCCTCCAGAAGGCAATCAGCACTGTCGCACTATTCAATCAATCACCATCAGGCGGGACTCGAGAATGCACCCCACGGCGAATTTCCTCTGATGGCAGCCAATGCTTGCCAGACGCCGGGCAGAATGCTATTTTGCCTGCGAAATGGCCGTGCACACCGGCGTTTCCTACTTCACCGGCCGCACCCTTCGCCACGTCCGTGCCGACGTGGCCGACATGGTGGAGCACGGTTGCACCTACATTGTCCACTGCCTCACTGAGACCGACCTCGCCTACTACCGCCAGACCATGGCCGACATCGTTCGCATCACCCACGAGGCGGGCCTCGAGGCCTGGCTCGATTCCTGGGGCGTGGCCGGTATCTTCAGCGGCGAAACGTTCACCCGCTTCCCCCTGCAACATCCCGAGACGTGGCAGGTCCTCTCCGACGGCCGGCGGGTGCCCGCCGCCTGCCCCAACCACCCGGCCACCCGCCAGTTCTTCCGGCAGTGGGTGGAGGCCGCCGCGACCACCGGCGCCGACGTCCTCATCTGGGATGAGCCCCACTTCTACGTCGGCGTCTGGGCCGGCGACCTGAGCGGCGCTTGGGCCTGTCACTGCGACGTCTGCCAGGCGACCTTCCGAGAGCGTTTCGGCACGGCCCTGCCCCAGCGTTTCGACGAGCAGGCGCGCGCCTTCCGCGAGGCCTCGCTCCTCGAGCTTCTGGCCGACGTCTGCCACCTGGGGCACGAGAAGGGGATGCGCAACGCCCTCTGCCTCTTCCCCACGGGCCACCGTCGCATGGGCTTCCCGGAGGTGGAGGAGCGCCTCGCCCGCCTGGCGCCCAACGAAGACGCCCTGGCCGCCTTTCTCCACATAGGCATCGATGATTGGGACGCGGCGGCCGCCATCGCCGACCTCGACATCTTCGGCTGCGACCCCTACTGGTATCTCTTTGGTGCCGACGCAGAGCGCTTCATGCGCGCCTACGGCCAGCGCGCGGCGGAAGCCGCCCGCGCTCACGGCCGCGACCTCCAGCTCTGGGTGCAGGCCTTCTCGGTGCCGGAGGGACGGGAAGAGGAGCTCAGGCTGGGGCTGGCCGTAGCGGCGGAACTGGGCGCCACCCACGTCGCCGCCTGGAGCTACGAGGGCACGGCCAGCATGTCCCAGATCCGCTGCGCCCGGCCGGAGGTCGTGTGGCGGGTGCTAGGCGAGGCCTTCCGCGACCTGCGCGGACGGTAGGGGCCACGTGCGAAGCCTGGCTTCCCTGCTTGGCGCGCTAGTCTTTCTGGCGGCCTGTGCGGGCGGCAGTGGCGCGCCTCTCCCCACCCTAACGCCCACCTCAGCGCCCGCTATCGCCTTTCGCACGCCCACGCCTACCCCCACGCCACTCCCCTTCACGCCGCCGGAGGCGGTGCCCCCGCTCACCCTGGACGACATCTTCGGCTCGTCAGCGGCCCGCGAAGCCCTCAAGCTCGACCCCGCCAAGCTGCGCACCCTCATCGCCACCGGCGATGTCATCCCCGCCCGCCGCGTGGACAAGCAGATCCGCCTGCGGGGCAACGACTTCGCTTACCCTCTCTCGGGCACAGCCGACATCCTGCGCCAGGCCGACCTCACGGCCATCAACTTGGAGGCGCCCTTGATCGAGGGCTGCCCGCCTCATGAAGAGGGCTTCACCTTCTGTGGCCAGCCCGGCTTCGCCGCCGCTTTGGCCGACGCCGGCGTGGATGTGGCTACCCTGGAGAACAACCACATCGGCAACTACGGCCAGGAGGGCATCGATGCCACCGAGGCCCTCCTCACAGTCGAAGGCGTCGCCTGGGTCGACGCCTACACGCCGACCGTCCGCGAGGTGCGCGGCCTGCGCTTTGCCTTCGTGGCCTTCAACGGCGTGGGCGGGGCCTTCGACCGCGAGCTCATCGGTCGCCAGATCGCGGCCGTCAGGGGCCAGGCAGACGTGGTGGTTGCTGCGTTCCACTGGGGTGCCGAGTACGTCGCTATCCCCCAGGCGGCGCCCGGCATCGCCGCCGACGACCCGGTGGAGATCGCCCACCTGGCGGTGGACGCCGGTGCTGACCTCATCATCGGCAACCATCCCCACTGGGTGCAGGCGGTGGAGGTCTACAAGGGCAAGCTCATCGCCTACGCTCACGGCAACTTCATCCTCGACCAGATGTGGAGCCGCGAGACCACCATCGGCGTCATCGGCCGCTACACCTTCTACGACACGAAACTGGTGGACGTCGAGTTCTTGCCCGTGATCATCGAGGACGACGCCCGGCCGCGGCCGCTGGAGGGGGAGGAGGCTCAGGCCGTTCTGGATGGCATGCGCCAGGCCAGCGTGAGCCTGCGCGACCTGCTGGCCTCCGCGCCCTGAGGCGCCTCAGCGCCCCTTGAACCCCGGCTCTCGCTTCTGGATGAAGGCCACCCGGCCTACCAATTGCTGGGCCCGATGACGGCGGTGCACTCGACGGCGACGTAGGCGTAGCCGCCGTGGGGCACCGCGGCGATGGCGCTGTCGAAGATGCCGCCGCCCCAACTGATGCTCACCACGTACGACCCCGCCACCAACACCAGCCCCGTGCTGAAGCTGCCGTCCGGTCCGGTGGCGCCGGCCCAGCCGGAGCCGCCGCCGGGGTAGGGCCCGCTGATGCTCACCTGGGCACCGCTGGCTGCCTGCCCTTGGCACGTCGCCAGCCCGCTGACGCCGCCCGGCAAGGGCTCAGGCGTGGGTGACGGCGTGGGCTCACGGGTGGGCGTCGGCGGTGGCGTAGGGG
>Ga0315285_10009205_pt1 | contig 10101 bp, 15 predicted proteins | sample YL17G09_36_MG_FD_203698 | JGI IMG/M metagenome (GOLD analysis project Ga0315285, IMG submission 203698) | Sediment microbial communities from Yellowstone Lake, YNP, Wyoming, USA - YL17G09_36 | ecosystem: Environmental > Aquatic > Freshwater > Lake > Sediment | place: USA: Wyoming | collected... | reverse complement strand
AAAGAATGTCACGAGCAAAATTAAATTAGAGGATCAATTACTTTATCAAGAGAGGTTAGCGGGTATTGGTGAATTAGCAGCTGGCATTGCCCACGAGATAAGAAATCCCTTAGGCAGTATTACTGCCTCATCACAATTCTGCCTTAGCAAATATAAATTATCTGGATTGGTAAGGAAACATTTAAAGATTATTTTGAGAAACTCCGAGAATGCAAATAAGATTATTAAGGATTTGCTTGACTTTGCTAAGCCACGAGAAATTTCTTTTAAGGTATGTAATATTGGGAAAGTTATAAATGATGCTTGTAATCTGGTTAAGGTAAGATGTTTAAGACAGCACGTGCGTTTAACTCTCAGATACTCAAGAAGGCTTCCCCGGATACTCTTAGACGAAAAGCGGTTAGAAGAGGCGTTTTTAAACTTTATCCTAAATGCCTTAGACGCTATGTCAAATGGCGGTAGGCTCGTGATTAATGCTAACACCGATCTTCAAAATAATGAGATAGTAGTTTCGTTTTTAGATACAGGTGAAGGCATTACATCAGAGAATTTAAATAAACTCTTTACTCCTTTTTTTTCTACAAAAGAAAATGGGATAGGATTAGGATTGTGTTTAGCGCATCAGGTTGTTAGTTACCATAAAGGTAGGATAAATATAGAAAGTAAGGTAGGTCAAGGCACAGAGGTTATGGTTAGACTTCCTTTTTCAGAGAGAGAGGGGGGTAGTAAAAAAAATTTTAAAATGGATTTATCAGGAGTCAATACTCTTTGCGAAGGTTGAGGAGATTCAAACATAATGGAGACAATTCTCATAGTTGAAGATAACAGGGATATGCAGTTTACCCTTTCTAAAATATTAAAAGACCAAGGATATAAAACTATATCCGCTTCAGATGGAGAACGTGCAATAAAAGAAGTCAAAACCAGAGCTCCTAATTTAGTCTTATTAGATATTAAACTTCCTGGAATGAATGGGATGAAAATTTTAGAGGAGATGAAACAGATTGATAAAAATTTAATTATTGTTATGCTTACAGCCTTTGGTGAGATTAAGGATGCGGTCAGGGCAATGAAATTAGGCGCCTTTGACTATATCACCAAACCCTTTAATAATGAGGAAATAGTGCTTATAATTAAAAAAGCACTTCAGACTCAATATTTAAGTAAGGAAGTAGAGATTTTAAGAAAAAGATTGGGTGAAAAAACCACTATTGAAGAGTTAATGGGGGAAAGCCCCCAAGTAAAGCAAGTCTTAAATCAAGTCAATATAATCGCACCCACCAATATGACCGTAATACTTCAGGGCGAAAGCGGAACAGGTAAGGAATTAATTTCGCAGATGATTAATCAAAAGTCTAAACGTTCGGATAAGCCGTTTGTGGCTGTAGATTGCGGTGCTATCCCTGAAACATTGGTGGAGAGCGAACTCTTTGGATATGAAAAAGGTGCTTTTACCGGAGCTGATGAGCGCAAAGAAGGGAAGTTTGAACAGGCAAATGGTGGGACTTTATTTTTAGATGAGATTGCCAATTTAACAGATGGTATTCAAATGAAGCTTTTAAGGGTAATTCAGGAAAGGAAACTACAGCACTTAGGTGGGAGGAAAGACATAAAGATAGATGTCCGGATTATTGTAGCTACGAAAACCAATCTCTCTGAAGCTATGAGAGTCGGCAAGTTTAGAGATGACCTTTATTATAGACTTAATGAGTTTCAAATTATTCTTCCACCTTTACGCGAGAGAAAAGAAGATATACCAGTATTAGCAAGATATTTTTTAGAAGAAGCAAATAATGAACTTAACAAAAATATAAAGGGATTCTCTGCTGAGGTAATGAAATTTTTCTTAAGTTATAATTGGCCAGGCAATGTCAGAGAGCTTAAAAATCTGGTTAAAGGAGCGGTGCTCTTATCCGATTCTGATTATATTAGCCCTAACCATTTATCTCTAAATATAGCTGGGTCACATAATAACCTTAAGTTAACAGATGGTTTAAATTCGACTATCTCATTTGAAGATGCAGATAAGGAATTTGCGCGGAATTTGATTAAAAAAGCCTTGGAAAAGACAGCGGGGAATAAGATAAAGGCAGCAAAAATCCTGCAAATCAACCGTAAAGCACTTTATCGTAAAATGAAGCACTTAGGTTTGTATTGACACTTCAACTTCATTCAGTGTTTCAGTTCGACTACGCTCACCGAGACAATTCAGTCCATTCCAATCCCAAATTTGTCTCATTTTTTTTGAATATATCTATAATCTTAGAACTTCAAAAAAAATCCTAAACATTTCTTTTACATAATTAATTAAAATTAAAAGAAATATGCGAATTATAAATAATTTTTTATTTTAATAATACTTGGCATATTAAATGCTCATTTTTACAGATAAAGATAAGTAGTAATGCTTAAACGAAAATAATAGAATAACAAATATAGGTAAGCAATGATTAAACCTAAGATATTAGTTGTGGATAATGATAGAGATATGTGTTGGTTGATTGCCTCTATTCTTAAGGAAGAGAATCTATATGTAGATATGGCTTACGACGTAAAATCTGCCTTAGTCAAGATTAATCGCTACAAGTATGAGGTAATGATTTTGGACTATAAACTTTCAGGTATGTCAGGATTAACTATTTTAGAAAAGGCGCACCAAATAAAATCCCCAATAATAACTATAATGATTTCTGCTTTCGGAGATGAATATGTAAGAGTAAAAGCTAAGGAATTGGGAGCTTATGCTTTTTTGGATAAACCTTTTAATATAGACGGGCTGAAAAAGATTGTGAAAAAGGCATTAACAGAGAAGAAAAGGAAGTACATTAATGAAGCGAGTAGAAATATTAAGCTTTCATGTTCTGTTTATAGTGAGCATTTTGGTTCTTCCAGTTTTTGCAGCAGAGAAGGAAGCAGTAACACCTTAGAAAAAAGCGCCAAGAAAATTAATATACCGGAGATTCTTAAAAAGGAAGGCATCGGGTTATATCTTAATGATTTAATTACTGAAATAATCTTTTTTGTGATTGTTGTGGTTACCTTAATTACTGCCCTGCAGTTTTATGGTGTAACTACTGCTGTATTTACCAGCCAAGTCCTCGCCTATATTCCTCAGTTAATTGCCTCTGTGTTTATTTTAGTGATAGGAATTCTTTTAAGGGATAAGTCCAATGATTTTATTTTGGCTGGCTTAGTATTAAGTTTTGCTCTTTCTTTTGGTTTGAAGTCAAAAGAGAAAGCGGAAAAATTCTTAAATAAAATTTTCAAGAAGTAAAAATTCAAAAATGAAAGGGGTGAGTACTATGGCAGTAGAAAAGGCGATCGGTTCCAGCAGTTTGGTTGAAGTTATTGACCGAATCCTGGACAAGGGTGTGGTTATCGATGCCTGGGTAAGAGTCTCTTTAGTGGGTATTGAAATACTCGCGATTGAAGCAAGAGTGGTTATTGCATCAGTCGAGACTTACCTGAAGTATGCTGAAGCTATCGGTTTAACTGCAACAGCAGCCTAAAGTGAGGACAGGACCTGCCCCGTTAGAAATGAAATTTCTAACCGGGGGCAAAAAGGAATTCTTGCCGAGTCATCCTTAATCCGCTTTAAAAGCGCAAGAGAAAAGTATGGTTCGCCAAGATTTCTTTCCTAAGAATGTCATTCTGAACTCGTTTCGGAATCTGTTTAATGAGTGAAACAAAAAATGCTGAAACAAGTTCAGCAGAAAGAGAAAAAGAATGCCAGAGACTTTTCCCGCCCAAAGCGGGACCCTGTTAGTACAGGAAGATTTAAATAAAGTGGTAGGGGACATTGTCGCCTCCTATGAAGCAAAGATTGAAAACATCAACTCTTTCTTTGAAACTACACACCTGATACTTGACGAATTTCAAGATCCGCTTTTTGATACAAAACAAGAAAGGGAAGCGATTAATACTCAGTTACAAGATTTGCTTGCTAAGAATGAACACTTGAGGAAGACGGACTTTAATCGTATGATGTGTGGGATTCTTTCTATCCAGGTTGAAAAGGAAAAAGAAATAAGAAATTTAGTAAATAGCTTTCTCATCGAACAGAAACAAATGTTGAACACCTTAAAGGATACTTTGACTAAAATTAAAGATGCCCTTGCGAAAGGTGAAGGAGTACAAGTTAAAGAATCTCAAAAATTGATGGTTGAGCTTCTTACCCAACAGGATAAGAGAAAGCAAGAGGTTGCCTCGAAATTAAGGGAGTTTCAAAAAGAGCAACAAGAAATGACAAAAAGGCTTCTTGAGCTTTTATCCAAAGGAAGAGGACTAAGAATAAAGGACCTTAAAGCAATGCTTAGGGAATTCCAGGTGCAACATAAAGAACGTTTAGTTCATCAAGAAGAAAGGAAAGTAGAGGTTCAAAAAAGAAAAGAAGAGGTCCATGGTATGCTGGTTAAGTTTAAAAAGAAACGGAAAGAATCAGTCAAGAGCCGGAGAGCTAATTCGGTCAAGGCAATTCACCCCACACCTTCATCCAAGGTTGTTTAAGATGAGGGTAAGAAGGTGCGGGGTTAATATAGATGTAGAGAAATGCAATAATAACAAGGCCTACTAAGGCCTAAAAAGGAGGAAATAAAAATGGGAATAGCTAGTGATATCAAAACACTCGGTGAGGACATTGTTGCCTCTTACGATAGCCGGGTAAAGGCAATCGGAACATTAGTAAAGGATACTCACCAGATGCTCAAAGGATTTCGAACAGAGCATAAGGAAATGTCTGCCAAGCAGTCCGATGCATTAGCGAATTTTGTGACAGACCTGACAAAGAATGTGGGCAATATGATAAAAGGTTTTCAGAAAGAGCATAAGGAGATGGCTGATAATCTTAGGGAAAGCCTTGAAAAGGGAGAGACAGATAGACTTAAAGACTTTAAGGCTATGATGGGCAATATTCAAAAAGGCATTAAGGACATCGAAAATTATGTTGCGAAGAAGCTCAAGGAATTTTCTGATGCCCACGCGGATATGAGCGAAGCGCTTAAGAAAGATTTGGTTAAATACGTAGCGGGTATTGTAAGCGAAACCAAGGGACTGTTAGGTGGTTTTGCAGACGAAAGAGAAAAGATGGCTGCTAATTGGCAAGCCATGGCTGCTACTATGGCCAAGAGAAGAGGCGGAAAGCCTGTTAAGGTAGAAGCGGGTGCGGAAGTAAAGACGGTTGAAGAGACAGTTGAAGAGGCAGTCAAAAAGCCTGCGAAGGGTAAAGGCAAGAAAAAGGGCAGCGGCAAGAAAAAGTAATGTTCATGACATTTGAATTGTGGGGGGAAGGTGTAGATGGAAACCTAAAGGTTTCCTCTACATTTCACTATTCCGGTGTAGCGGAGACCTTTAGGACTCCACCCCTAAAGACAAATGTCGTAATCCACTATGTGTGGGGTAAACATAAGTTTTTTTGGTCGAACTTACCTTTGTATTTTTGGTGTTATGGTAGGACAGGTGTCTCGCCTGCCCTATTAAGACAGGCAAGGATGCCTGTCTTAATAGGGTTGTGTTAATTTGAAAGGGATGAAAATATGAGCAAGATTGAGATAAAATGCGCCTTCTGTAAAGGCACAGGTAAAGACCCCTTTGATCTGTTATCGGAACTTGCCATCTGTCAGGTATGCGGAGGCAAAGGAAAAGTTGAGGTTGCAGAACCGGCAATCAAATGCGCTTTTTGCAAAGCAACCGGCGTCTATCCTCAGGGCGCCCGGGTTACCTGCACAGTTTGCAATGGCAAAGGTATGGTGAGTGTTAAAGGTGCAACAGAAGAATGTCCTAAATGTAAAGGCACAGGCACAGCCATAGATAGTGGACTCCCCTGTATTAATTGTGGAGGGAAAGGGGTTGTTTCGAAAAAATGATTGAGGAATTAAAGAAGAACCTTATTGAAAAGAGGAAGGGAGCGATGGCTAAATTCAATTCTGCAAGAGAAAACTTTGAGAAGAAAGAAAAGAAGATGAAAGCAGATTTAGATGAAGCGAGCAAAATCTGGGCAGAATTGAGCAAAAAATTCAGATGGTGGCAGTCGTTGCCATAGAAAAATTTAAAGAGAACGGAGAGTGAGGTAGAAATGATTGATGAGATGACTACAGTATTGGAACCAAGTCCTCTGCCAGACTTTGTGGAAACCCCCTATGTAAAGGATATCACCAACAGGGCCCTTTCCTATATAAAGGCAGGTTTTCCGGTGCATTTTAGAGGGGTCTCTGGCACAGGCAAGACAACACTTGCTATGCATATCGCCAGTAAAATAGGTAGACCAGTGGTTATGATTCACGGAGATGAAGAATTCACCACCTCTGATTTGGTCGGCGGTGAACATGGCTACAGATTTAGGAAGGTGGTTGACCGCTTTGTATCCCGCGTTTTGAAGTTGGAAGAGGATATGGTAAAAAGATGGGTGGATAACCGTTTAACCGTTGCCTGTAAATACGGGTTTACATTAATATATGATGAATTCACGCGTTCACGTCCAGAGGCAAATAACATCCTTCTTTCTATCTTGCAAGAGAAGATGATGGATTTGCCTGTGGGAAGAGGCGGCGAAGAGCCATATTTAAGGGTTGACCCAGAATTTACCGCTATCTTTACCTCTAATCCCGAGGAATACGCAGGAGTCCACAGGTCTCAAGATGCTTTAAGGGATAGGATGATTACTATGGATTTGGACCACTTTGACTATGAAACTGAGGTGGTGATCACCCAGGCAAAATCCAAGCTTTCTAAACACCATGCAGAGAGAATAGTTAATATTGTGCGGGGCCTAAGAGATTCTGGAAAGTGTGAATTTGCACCAACCATTCGTGGCTGCATAATGATTGCTAAAACCCTTAAGGTTCAAAATATTACCTCTACACGTAATAATGGCGCCTTTAAGCAGATATGTCAGGATATATTGGCTTCTGAGACAAGCAGGGTAGGTTCTAAGACCAATCAAGCCAGGGTAAAAGATATTGTTAAGCAACTCGTGGAAAAAGAACTTAGCATGGGAAAGCCACTTGATGTTGGCGAGAAAGAAACTGTAGTTGATACAGTTAAAAGTTAATGACCAGGACTTGTCAGAGTTAGAAAGTAAGAAGAATCGCAAAGAGAAATATACTTTTTATATTAAGTGAGGGAGGAAAGAAAAATGACACTGATGCGGGCATTTTCTAAGGTGGATAAAGAGGGAAAAATAAAGCTTCCCGGCAATATTCAGCGAGCAGCAGACTTAAAAGAAGGTCAATTGGTTGAACTGAAGATTGTGGGGGCAAGTAGAAAGAAGAATATCCTTATTACATCAAGGAAAATTGCCAGGTAGATGTCTTAAGGATTTTAATCAGGAGAGAAAAAATGGTTAGAGGAGTCACAGAGTTAAGTGGATTGAGAGATATAAGAACTATGCACAGCTCCAAAAAAAGGTCTATTCCCAGAGTGCAAAGTTCAGCCTATTTAGACTTGTATATGTTGCGTAAAGAAAAAGACAGAATAGAAAAAGAAGTTTATATCCTGGATAAGAGGAAAAAGGGTATGCAAAAAAGGCTTGATGAGATTAATACAGAAATGGACAAGCTAGAGAAAACTGAAACCATAAAACTGGAAGCAACTCCGGAGGGATTTAAGAAACCTTCAGGAAAAGACTGGAAAACTATGTCATTGAAGTATTAAAGAAAGCCGCAGAGTGAGAGAATAAAATAAATGAAGTGGAAAACATTTGACTACAAGAGTAAAAAGCCAGGCAGAAAAAGTGAGGTCCTAACAAAGACAATTTATAGATGTGGATTTTGCAGCGGAAAAGGGTTTATGCCATCTAAGAAAAGCACGAAGTGTCCTGCCTGTTTGGGCGCTGGAACTATAAAAGTTCAACCTCCAGCGGTGATATGTGCTTATTGTAAGGCTTCAGGAAAATCACACATAAATACTGACCTTACCTGCATTGTCTGTCGTGGAAGTGGAATTGTGAGTGTGGGGACTTCCAAGGTTGAGGTTTGCCCTTCCTGCCAAGGCAAAGGTAGAGAAAAAGGAGAGAGTCTTCCTTGTTTAATATGTAGGGGTAAAGGTGTGGTTACGAAGAAATAGATAAGCGGAGGAAAACTATGAAAATAGAAGAAGTAGGGAAGGCAATCAAGGATTTTTTTAAAGAAGTTCTTGATAAAGATTCGAAAGTAATAAAAATAGCAAGATCTCAAGAGGTTTGGATAGGAGAAGCTGAGATTTATGAAGAGAGTGCATTTATTAAGTCTTTAGGCCTTCCCACAAGAGTTCAGGATAGAAATATTTATGAGATTAGATTGACTGATAATTTGGAAGTGAATTCTTATGCACGAAAAGAAGGAGTTATGAAGGAAGAATAAGAGGTCTTAAATGCCTGATCAAATAACGCATGCGATTCAAGCAACAAACCTTGCAGATATTCTAGAGAGGGTCTTGGATAAGGGAATTGTGATTGCTGGGGATATAAAGATCCAACTTGCTGATGTTGACCTTCTTAACATTAAGATAAGGCTTTTAGTTGCCTCCGTTGATAAAGCAATGGAGATGGGCATAAATTGGTGGCAACAGGATTCTTATTTATCCTCAAAGGCGAAAAAGGCAGAATTAGAGGAAGAAAATAAGTCCTTAAAAAAGAGGTTAGAGCGGTTAGAGGCGAAGATTAAATAAAAAGAAAGAATTTCCAAAACCTTGAAGCTACATGTTATTGGCCCATTTTAGGTACAGAAGCTCATTTACGGCGTAAAAACCGCGTGGTGGCAAGGGCATGAGTATAATGGCTACGGAATTAGAGGTATTGAAGATTATAAAACAAAAGAATGGTTTGATATCTATGAAAGAGATCAGTAGTAAGACTGGATTTGAGATAGGCTATACCTATATGTTATGTAAGTCCTTAGAAAAACAAGGCTGTATTGGATTCTTTTCGCCATCGTCCTGTCGAATAACTGTAAAAGGAAAAGGCATGGCAAGATAAGAAAGGAGATTAACCAATGGCAAAAGAAAAGAAGAAAAAGGAAGAAGAAGGTTTAGATATTGATTTTGGCATAGGAAAATTAAGTCTGGGTGGATTATTTAATGGTATTGAAAAATTAGTGGATTTAGCCGCAGAGCTAAAAGAAGCAGGCGGAGAAATTAAGAAAGAGGGCGAGATTGACCTTAGTCACCTTAAAGAGGGAATGAAGGGGGTATTCGGATTTTCTATAAAGACAGCAGTGGGAGGTAAACCTATAGTTGAGCCATTCGGCAATATTAAGAAGACTCCTAAAGGCCCAACAGTTGAAGAAGAGAGAGAGCCGATTATTGATGTCTTTGACGAAAAAGAAGAAATTCGAGTGTACGCTGAAATGCCCGGAGTAAACCAGGAGGATATAAAGTTAGAGTTGAGAGGGGATGTCCTTGAAATCTCAGCTCAAACAGGTGATAGGAAATATCACAAAGAAGTTTTGCTTCCGGCAAAGGTTAATCCTGAGTCCCTTATATCGAGTTATAAAAATGGCATCTTAGAGATAAAAATAAATAAATGCTGAGAAAAAATGTTCAATGGCATTAATCGGATTAAAAGAAAATGTGTTAAAGTTAATTTTATTTGGTGGGAAGGGCGGTGTTGGGAAGACGACCTGTGCCTCAAGCACAGGTTTTTATTTAGCTAAGGATTTTAAAACTCTTCTCATTTCCACAGATCCTGCTCATTCCTTGTCTGATAGTTTAGGTCAGGAAATCGGAAGTGAGATAAAAGAGGTAAAAGGTGTAAAAAACCTCAGCGTTCTTGAGATAAGCGCGGAGAAGGCTCTTTCTAAATTCAAAATAAAATACGAAACCCAGATAAGGAAAATCTTGGACACCTCCACTTGTTTAGACCAGGAAGACATTAACTCTATTTTTAGCTTAACTATTCCAGGTATTGATGAGGTAATGGGCTTTAAAACCATAGTTGGTCTAATAGAGCAAGCCCAATTTGATAAATACATCGTAGATACCGCACCCACTGGCCATACCTTACGGCTTTTGACCTTGCCGCAACTTTTAGATGACTGGATTAAAGTGGTGGCTAAGATGAGATGGAAGTATAGGTATATGGTGGAAACTTTTTCTGGACAATATAATCCTGATGAAGGCGATGACTTTTTG
>Ga0315285_10009204_pt1 | contig 10101 bp, 16 predicted proteins | sample YL17G09_36_MG_FD_203698 | JGI IMG/M metagenome (GOLD analysis project Ga0315285, IMG submission 203698) | Sediment microbial communities from Yellowstone Lake, YNP, Wyoming, USA - YL17G09_36 | ecosystem: Environmental > Aquatic > Freshwater > Lake > Sediment | place: USA: Wyoming | collected... | reverse complement strand
TGATTTCTTTCTGGTAGGCACTTCCCTCAGTAGCCTTTTTGGTGGTGGAGCCCTTGGTTGCCATTGATACAAGTGGCCGCGACTTTTTTAAGCGGGAGCTAGAATGCCCTGCGCCACCGGCGGGCATGCACACGGCTTGGCCGACGACATGGCCGACAGAATTTTGACTAGAATTTTGTTCTGCATCTCCATGCCCTGTGCGATTCTCTCGGTCGCGTCTTTCAGACCAACCAGGGTCGTGGCGATGGTCTCACCCTCCTCGGTCGCGAGCAGAGACCCGAGGGCCTCGAACATATCCATACCCTCGTCCTCGAGGTCGTCCTCATCCATCTCCTCCATCTCCTCCTCTTCGTCAGGGATTTCCTCAATCTTCGTGCGAGACATTGTAATATTCAGGCAGAAATTAAGACCCTGGGTTTTTCGCGCCCGAACTTTTTCGCAACCTATATTAAAATGCCGGGTGGCGGACTTATGCAACTCGTGGCCTATGGTGCCCAGGATACATACCTTACGGGTCAGCCCAAAGTGACCTTCTTCCAGTCAACCTACAAGCGTCACACCAACTTCGCCATGGAATGCGTCCAGCAGACGGTGAACGGCTCGGGCGGCAACGGTGGCGTCTTCACCGTGACCCTGAGCCGCTCGGGTGATCTGGTCGGTGATATGTTCATGGTCGCAACCCCCACACAGTCTTCGTCGGCTCAGCTGACCTCGACCAACTCCAATTTCGATATGAATTGGGTCGCTGAGCGCGCCATCGAGCGCGTCGAGCTCTACATCGGTGGGCAGCTGATCGACCGCCACCAACAGACGTGGTTCCGCCTGTACGCCGAGGTCTTCCTGGCCGACACGAAGAAGATGGACTATGGCCGCCTGACCTCGTCGTCAGTCGTGAATAACGTGGGCACGACGAGCCCGTCCAAGGTGTACCTGCCGCTGCTGTTCTTCTTCAACCGCAACCCGGGCCTGTACCTGCCCCTGATTGCTCTGCAGTACCACGAGGTCCGCATCGACTTTATCCTGAGCCAGTACTACTCGAGCTATTTCGGTACGAACGGCGTAGAGGTCTGGGCCAACTACATGTACCTGGACACGACCGAGCGTGACCGTTTCGCCAAGAACAACCACGAGTATCTGATCGAGCAGGTCCAGCACGTGACCCCAGACGCCGTCGGCACGAGCTCGGAGAACGCCCCGAGCATCATCCGCCTCCAGTTCAACCACCCCGTCAAGGAGCTGATCTGGTGCTACCAGAACAATCAGCTGAGCGCCAGCACGAACCTGAACGCCATGTGGAACTTTAGCTCCAGCACGGCGAATGTGAACGTGACGGTCAACCCCCAGGTCCTTCCCCAGAACGGCATGAACCTCCTGCCGAATCAGGTGGGTGTTCCTCGTCTGTTTGCCCCGCCCCTGCTCTCGTCCAACTTGTACATCGTCACGGCACTTGGTGCCCTCACCGACCGGACCATCAACCTCCAGTCCAACGTCCAGACGGGCAACGTGTTCTGGATAGAGTCGGGTGTGCCCAACTACGGCACGGCCAACACCACCTACGGGTACGAGGTCGGCCCTCTGCACAAGTTCAAGCTGATGCTGAACGGCACGGACCGCTTCATCGAGCAGCCCGGCAAATACTTTAACCAGTATCAGCCGTACCAGTATCACTCGGGAGCCCCCTACGCCGGCATCTACTCGTACTCCTTCGCCCTCAAGCCCGAGGAACTCCAGCCCAGCGGCACCTGCAACTTCAGCCGGATCGACATGGCCCAGGTGGCCGTCAGCCTCAAGTCGGGCATGGGCGCCAACCTTTCCCAGAAGATGTTTGCGGTGAACTATAACGTCCTCAAGGTGGCGTCGGGTCTTGGCGGCCTCGTGTTTTCGAACTAAAGAAGTCTCTGCTACTTTCAGTAGTGCATGCCCTTTGTATACTCTATAAAGTGCAAGCTCGATCCACGTAAGGAATATATAGGTCAGACGGTTCAGGATGATTTTGAGGGGTATAAGTCGGTGTTGTAAAGGTATAGCACGGTCAGCAGGCGGGTTCAAATGGAAAGTCGTCTAAATTTTTTTCTTGGGGAATATTACAAATGGCCGGTGGACTTATGCAGCTGGTTGCTTATGGCGCTCAGGACGTTTACCTTACCGGTCAGCCCAAGGTGACCTTCTTCCAGGCGGTGTACAAGCGCCACACCAACTTTGCGATGGAGAACATCCAGCAGACCGTGAACGGCACCCCCTCCAACAGCGGCCGTGTGTCCGTGACGATCGCCCGCAACGGCGACCTGGTCGGCAACATGTACGTGGGTCTGATCCCTAACGGCTCCAACGCGACGACCTCCAACAACACCACCTTCGACACGTGCTGGGTGGCTGAGCGTGCGATCGCTGCCGTCGAGCTGACGATCGGTGGCCAGCGCATCGACAAGCACTACCAGGCCTGGTTCCGTCTGTACGCCGAGGTGTTCCTGGGTGAGTCGGACAAGATCAACTACGGTAAGATGACGTCCCAGTCGACCGCCGCGGCTGACCTGGCAACCAACAAGACGTACGTGTACCTGCCGCTCCTGTTCTTCTTCAACCGCAACCCGGGCCTGTACCTGCCCCTGATTGCTCTGCAGTACCACGAGGTCCGCCTGGACTTCGACCTGACCTCGACCTTCTCCAGCTACTTCGGCACCTCCAGCCCGGTCTTCGAGGTGTGGGCCAACTACGTGTACCTGGACACCGAGGAGCGTCGCCGCTTCGCCCAGAAGGGTCACGAGTACCTGATCGAGCAGGTGCAGCACACCGGCGGCGACTCGCTGTCTGGTCAGCAGAACACCGTCCGTCTGTCCTTCAACCACCCGGTGAAGGAGCTGATCTGGTGCTACCAGAACGGCAGCCAGACGACCACGACCAACCTGAACGGCATGTGGAACTTCTCCACCGGCTGCTCTAACGTGCAGGTGACGTGCAACACCGCCTCGGTTCTGTCCCAGGGCGCGGTGCTGCCCCACATGCTGGGCGCGCCGATGCTCACCTCCAACATTGTGCAGACCGGCGCCTCCAACCTGCTCTTCAACTCGACCGTTGGCGCCTACGGCTGGATGGAGGAGGGTGCCGCCGTGTCTGCGGCCGCCACTGGTCTGGGCCAGAGCGCCTACGAGGTCGGCCCGATGCGCGACTTCAAGCTGATCCTGAACGGTCAGGATCGCTTCAAGGAGCAGGTCGGCAAGTACTTCAACCAGTACCAGCCGTACGTGTACCACTCCGGCACGCCCTACCCGGGCATCTACGTGTACTCCTTCGCGCTGCAGCCGGAGGAGCACCAGCCGACTGGCACCTGCAACTTCTCGCGTATTGATAACGCCCAGGTGTTCTTCAACCTGAAGAACAGCACGACCAACCTGCTCCAGAAGATGTTCGCGGTGAACTACAACATCCTGCGCATTCAGTCCGGGATGGGCGGCCTGGCATTTTCCAACTGATCTTACCATATATTATTTTCACATGGTAAGATTTATAAAATCCAAAAAAATACGGGAAGGAGAAAACGGTCGCAAACGACCGGGCTTCGGCCCCAGGAACGTTCAAGGTTCCTGAGGTTGAAACGTAAAGAATATCTTACCATAATAGTAAGATGGACCCCCCTCTACTCAAAAAGTGCTCATGCTCTCGCGCACCACAGCCTTTGGATCAATTTTTGGACAAAAACAACAAGGAAGTGGCGACGTGTCTCAAGTGCCGTGAGAAACAACGCAAACACGATAAAAAACCCGACCGCCGTGAAAAACACAACGAACTTCAAAAAGAAAAGGGATACTACAAAGAGTGGCGTGCTAAACAACTCGAAGAGCGTCCAGAAGAGTATCGCCGGCACAACAACGAAATAAACAGAACCTGGCGTACTGAAAATGCAGAGCACGCCGCCAGGTGGTACCGCACACACGTCAACCCACGTCTGGACGCCTTGAAGCGCGCGGCTGTAACTCGGCGTATCGAGTGGCGCCTAACAGATGAAGAGGCCAAAGTTATGCTCACTAGTCCATGTGTGTATTGCAACCATATAGACCTTGAAGTACGTGTGAATGGCATAGACCGCCTAGACTCGAGTGTATGTTACACTACTGAAAACTGTCGCCCTTGTTGTAAGAATTGCAACTACATGAAAGGCACCTTTGACCCCAGGACGTTCATCGCATGGGCCACGCGTATAGCCGCCTGTACCGCCGAGTTTCCCGACGTTCCCGTATGTGAAGATCACAAAAAGATTAATCGCGCCCAATAACCTTCCAAACCCCCTTTAGGGCTGCAAACTCCTCTTCGATGAGGACAGCCGTGTATTCCGGATCAAACTCTGGAGAACAGCAAAAGACGTCTATGTAAATCATATTGTTCTCGGGGTAGGTGTGGGCCGAGAAATGGCTCTCGGCCAGGACGAGCACGCCAGTCGTGCCGTGAGGCTCAAATTGGTGAAAGGAACGGCCCACAACTGTGAACCCGGCCCTTTCAGCGATTCGAATCATAATTCTCTCAAGGTGGTTAGCCCTGGAGACCCAGACCCCATCGATACGTCCGATGAGGTGCTTCATTTGCCTTGAATATTTAGGCGCTCTTCATTTTATATAGAATTAGACCCATAGCGGCAACCAGGAACAGGAGGCCGAAGAAAGGCTGACCGGGCGTCTGGGGCGACTTGCGGGCCTCGACGAAATTCGCGACACCCATACCGGCCATCAAGGCGATGAACATAAACACAAAGATTGTGTTAAAGTCCAGCATTTATTATTAGGTACTAAAAAATAATGGAGACTGACCTCGAAGGGGCGGCTCTCATGGCCAAACTCAGAGAGCAAATGCCGGGGGCGACGATCGATGCCGTCCTGGATGCTGCTCGGATGGTCCACGTCAGGCGGGCGGCGCGGAGCTTCAAAGGGAAAGAGTTCGCGTCGGTCTCGCATCTTATCGGCTATTTGGCGGGCCTGAAAATGACCGATGAGGATCTCCACGTACTTGCTGGAATTCTCGTCGAAAATCAGGAGGGTCTGATCCCGGAAGACCTGACGCGAGACCTCGGGTCCGTACTCGAAGGGGGCCTGCTGAGACTCCTCACATCGGCATCGCGCCTGGATACCCCGAAGCGCCCCCGCCGCCCATGGTGTTGGTGCCCGCCATCTCCTGATACAGATAAATGAGGTACACGCCCATGAAACCCATGGTCAGGGCGCGGAAGATCCACGAAGCATACTTGCGCTTGGCGGGGTCAAGGAACTCCTGGACGCTGAACAGAATCAGGGCGAGTCCCAGTGTAGCGAGCAGAACAGCGTTGGCCATTTAGTACTTGAGCACATTTTTATTCAGTGCGCCCACTGGCCACGGTTATATTTCGTGGTAAAATTAGTGATGAACTTCGCATACCTGGATCCAAGGAGCTTGCTCGAGTCGGTCCTCATACCTCCCATGGCGCCAATAGAACCCGTGCCGTGTGAACTCGACGAATCATGGAATGCCCTCGGTGATACCCTTACGAATTTCAAACGTGAATACGCGCGGACCCGTGTAGACCTGGCGATGCGCATGGCTGAACTCATGGAGAAGAAGGATGAAACCAACGTCATCAAACTTATGCTCGAGAACGTCAATTCACAGGGCTTAAAGGAACGGCTCGAGAGTATGATAGAAGACTACGAGAGCACACAAAACCTGCAGGGACTCACAAGGGAATGCGGTGAACTCACCGGACGGAGCCAGGCGATGAAGAAGATACTCGAGGACACGGACCCTGAAAGGTACGCACGATTTACTTGCTTTGTGTGTTTGGACCGCCATATTGACTTGTTCATCGACCCCTGCGGCCACGTCATCTGCGAGCCGTGTTGGGCCCGGACCCAGAACAAGGCAACCTGCCCAGGCTGCCGAGCGCGTATAAATGGTACGAAAAGAATCTTCAGTATGAATTGAGGACCTTGTAGCTCAGTTGGATAGAGTGCGGGCCTTCTAATCTCTCGACCTTGTAACTCAGTTGGTTAGAGTGCGGGTCTTATGTATGTGAATAGCGAGCCCGAAGCCGCGGGTTCGAGCCCCGCCAAGGTCAGACCTTGTAGCTCATCTGGAAGAGCGTCAGACTGAAGGTGACGTGATCGACACACGTCAAGGTCGTAGGGTTCTATCGTCTAGTGGTCAGGACGCGAGATTCTGACTCTCGAAGCGCGTGTTCAAATCACGCTAGAACCTGGACCTGAACAAGTCCCTAAACTGTTCTTCTGACTTTGGCGCAGTGGTATTTTCACTAGAGCGCTTCGGATTGTAGCTCCGCTGGTCGGGTGTTCGAATCACCCAAGTCAGACTTGTGCCCCTGTAACTCAGTTGGTTTAGAGTGACAGGCTGTTAACCTGTAAGTCGTGCGTTCGATTCGCACCGGGGGCGTTTTTTTAACTGTCCAGCTCCAGTTAAAAAAATGTCTTGTACTCTACCAATGGAGAAGAAGTGTCGCAAATGTGACACTTCTAAATCACTGGATCAATTTACAAACGACCCTAAATGCGCAGGCGGCAGAAGAGGGACGTGTAAAGATTGCAAAATAAATCAATGGGTTCCCGTCGAAGACGAGACTATAGTATGCAAGACGTGCGGTGACGAAAAGGAACATACTCTATTCTCTAAAAAGGGAAAACAGAAACCTTATGAATGCAAATCTTGCACGAATAAAATAGGGCGCGAAAAACGTAGTTCAAACATTAAAGAATATACCAAAAAAGAACGTGAAAATTATAAACGGAATAAAGATAAAATAAATGCTACACGTCGGAAGAACCTACAGAAACGTCGAGACGAGGATCCACAATACCGCATGAAGATGGCGCTTCATGTTAGACTTTATGATGCAGTGAAACGACAAAAAGGCGTGAAATCAACCAAAACTTTGGAACTTTTAGGTTGTACAGTCGAACAGTTACAATCATTCCTCGAAGCTGAATTTACTGAAGGTATGACGTGGGAAAACTACGGTGAATGGCACATTGACCATATCCTACCATGCGCCTCGTTCAATCTCGAGGACCCCGAAGAGCAAAAGAAGTGCTTTCACTGGACGAATCTTCAACCTCTATGGGCCAAAGATAACATCATCAAGAGTGATCGACTCGATTGGGTTAAAGCTCAGAATTAACAGACCCTTATATGAAAGTGAAAATCCCCGGCGCCCTCCGTGAGCAGGTATGGCTCTTGTGGTGCGGCGACCGTCTCTTTAAACACAAGTGCCTCGTGACGTGGTGTGAAAACGTCATGACGCCCTTTCAGTTTGAGGTGGGCCATAACGTCCCGGAGAGCAAGGGAGGGGCGACCGACCTGAACAACCTCCGGCCCATCTGCGGCAAGTGTAACCGTTCTATGGGTGACGAGTACACGATCGACCAGTTTTCATCCCTTTCGCAACGCAAAGAGGTTCGGCACCTATGGGAATGCTTCAAGTACTCAGATAAGTCATCTTAGCCTGAGTCTTCTTTTGGAAGAACATGAAGATGAACACGAACAGTGGCAGGGACCGAAGCTCGCCATTCGTCGAGTGCTCGTAGCCGTACAGACCCTCGGCTGGGAAGGGCACGTTCTTTATCAAGTGGCGCGACAGAAACACCAATGCCCCGACGACTCCAAACTGGACGCATACCTCGGCGAAGACGCGGACCCGGGACTTGGCTGGATCGAGAGGTGGGGTAATTTTGTCCAGAAATATGGACACGACGAAAGCAAAGACAAAACACAGCACGCCGACCCAGGCGCTCCCCGCCGCTCGCATAACTGGTAGCATTTATTATCGACTTATAAAATAGTAATGCGAGACTTTAGAGGATTTATGACCTGGACCTGGGAAGGGGATCTGTGTGCGCATGTGACCCTCAAAGTTAAGGACTACGTGCCGACCACCATCGAAGACCTCTACGATATCATTCAGGACCTGCGCGTCCAGTCGCGCTCGATGATCATCCTGGTCGACCTGAATGGTGCGAACCCGTTCTGTCACGAGGTTCGGCAGATTACCCGACTCATCCTCGAAGTATTCGAATACACGAAGAATGACGCACTTTTGGAGCAAATTCAGTTTCACGGGGCGGGTTTTCTGGTCAGGAGCTTCTACCGTCCGATCAGTATGATGCTTCCGAGCTACGTCCGCGACATCATAGTTTTCGTTTAAAGAAAAGGACGTAATAATTATTAAGACATGGCCGACCTGCTCGTGTTCTACCCCCAGGGACCGCATCTCATTATCGAATTCCTCGGGGACAAGTACATCGAGCGCCAACCAAAGACCGTCGCCGAGACGGCCACATTCATGGATTCGGTCAAGCCCATAGTCGACCAACTCGATGCGTACGTCGAGAAGCACGGTCTGACTGAGATTATAGAGCTGAACCTGAAGGGTGTCCCAATTTCAAAGTTGAAATCCGATACGGCTACGCACCTCCTCAAGCTCATGGTCGAACTGCGCCCAGATAAGGGTATCCTTCAGAAGATCAGGATCACTAATTCAAACCCAGTATTCAATATGATTTACAAAAGCGTCAAGGGGTCGTTACCTGAACGCATCACATCCATCGTAGAGATTGTCGAGGACGCCAAGTTTTTCTGAGTCGCCAAAATTTTAGAGACGGATAACAAGACAGAGATGCGTGACGATTCGTGGCACGATAAAGAGGAAGAATTTCTGAACAAAATTGAGCGTCAGTGTAACGCGTACGCCAACCACTTCAGCAAGGACTATCAGTATTACCATAACCTGTCGGCCAGGTTCAATATACCTATCCTGGTCATATCGTCGTTCAACGCCCTGTGCGCCATTTCACTCAATGACTTTTTGGCCCAGCGATACGTCAGTATCCTGAACGCCGTTTTGTCCGCCGGAACGGGTGTGCTTGGCTCGATCCAATTGTACATGAAAATTAACGAGAAGATGACGAACGCGACCCGGTCTCAGATGTTGATGAGACGACTGGCCCTCAAGATTTCCAAGGAGCTGAGCGTCGATCGTGAGACTCGAACGACCGACGGCCAGGTTTTTCTTCAGGAATGTTTCGGTGAGTTTAATGCGGCGCTCGAGCAGTCAAACCCTATTGAGAAGAAGCTTCAGAACTATCTAGCCCTCGGTGAAGCGCCACCCCAGAACCAGGGTCGCTCATTCATGAGCTTGGCCGCGGCGCTTTCCCCCAAGAAGGCGTCGTTTGACGACGAGTCTATTATTTCAAGAGGAAAGTTGATACGTCTCGCGGAGCCTCGCGCCAGAACTCTTTGGGATCGGATTCAAAGAGTTCAAAGAGACGATGATTTTCGTTTAGAATCCGGGTCTCCTCAGCATCAGAGCGAATCAAGCCCAGAGGAAGGATCTCCAAGAGAACGGGCTCTAGAACCATGAGTTCTGGATTCTTCAGGCGAGCCACCGCAAACCCAATATCAAGATCGAGACCCTCTTCAGTCCGGATCCAATAGTGCTCACAGGCCTCTTTGGTGTCTTCGACGACGCAGTACCCTTTGATCATACGGGACGTGACGCCCTTACGATCAAGCGCCTTTTTCAATATGGCCACGTGGTGAACCACGGCGCCGCCGACTTGGTGGACTTTCAGCCGAAGCGCCAGGCGGGTCACGACATCATCCATTACTCTTATAACATTTTATTTCCTTATGTTAGATGGCGGGATCGGCCTTGATGCTCGTACTTGGATTTTTGATCGCCGTAATGGTCATAGTATTCCTGTCGAACTCCGCGCCGAGTAAAACTACAGGCGGAGGTGCGATGCCCGCGTTCGACGCAGGATCGCCTCAAGCCGCTGCGGCTGACGGGATGAGCGGCGCAGGTGCCGCGGGCGGTGCCGGTGCCGCGGGCGGTGCCGGTGCCGCGGGCGGTGCCGCGGGCGGTGCCGGTGCCCTATCAGCCCAGACATACGCTCCCGCCAGCTCATCCAACAAAGACACTTTGAAAAGTGGTGAGACGCTCGCTGAAGGCGCGTCGCTCACGAGCAAGAACGGCAAGTACGTCTTCACGTACGAGTACGGGGCGGCCATCGTCAAGAGCGGTAATTTCACCATGTGGACTTCACCAGGGAACCTGACTCCCGGGGGTGTCGT
>Ga0315285_10009203_pt1 | contig 10102 bp, 6 predicted proteins | sample YL17G09_36_MG_FD_203698 | JGI IMG/M metagenome (GOLD analysis project Ga0315285, IMG submission 203698) | Sediment microbial communities from Yellowstone Lake, YNP, Wyoming, USA - YL17G09_36 | ecosystem: Environmental > Aquatic > Freshwater > Lake > Sediment | place: USA: Wyoming | collected... | reverse complement strand
GGGTGCCCGACTCCCCGAGTCTACGGCGACCACAGGTTCGGAGTTTGACAGGGCACCGACGGATTTCTCCGCCTAAATGCCCAATCAGTAGCTCTACCCCATAGTCTGCCTCGTCGGAGGTCCAGCTGCGACTGGTTGCGAGAGGAACCAGCTATCCCCGGCCTAGATTGGCCTTTCACCCCTATGCCCAGGTCATCCAAGTGATTTGCACATCAACATTGGTTCGGTCCTCCACCCCCCTTTCGGGGGGCTTCAACCTACCCAGGCATAGATCGACCGGCTTCGGGTTTCGCACCAGTGACTCCTCGCGAGCACACGACGTCCCTCGCGCCTTGCGGCGTTGCGGACCTGTTGCTTTCGCTACGGCTCCCCCCGTGAAGGGGTTAACCTCGCCACTGATCAGAACTCTCTGGCCCGTTATTCACAACGGATAGCAAGACGGCGCTCCACCCTTTCGGGTTTCTTCGCTTTCCCGCCTTACATGTATGTAACTGTTTGGTTTCAGGCACTTTGCACCTCCCGTCAGGGGTACTTTTCAGCTTTCACTCACGCTACTACTGCGCTATCGGTCTCGGGACGTATTTAGGGTTGGAAGTTTATGCCTCCCAAATTCACGCGCGATATCCAACGCACGCTACTCTGGATACCCCGAATCTCCGTCCGCGCTTACCTCTACGGGTCTTTCACCCTCTACGGAGCCACGTTCCAGTGGACTTTGAGTTCACGCGGTAGGGAGTACCGGGGTCCAAACACCACATCTCCCCTCACTTTCATGAGGGGATTCGGTTTGCCCTGTACCCAGTTCGATCGCCTTTACTATGGGTATCTCGATTGATTTCTTTTCCTCCCCGTACTAGGATGCTTCAATCCCGGGGGTTCCCTTTGGTTACCCAATGCCCCGAAGGGCAAGAAGTCTCATTCGGTAGTCGCCGGATCAAATGTTCCATGCGCATACCCGGCGCCTATCGCGGCTTGGCACGACCTTCATCGGCGCCCGAGCCGAGCCATTCCCCAAACAGTGGAGTTAGCCGCTGACCTGTCGGCTTAGCACACGTCCAGGCTACATATGAGTGGTATCAACGAACGCTGTGCATCGGAGACTTTAGGAGTCCCCTCCAGTGTTCTCTACCCTTCCCCGCAATCGTCTCGCGGCGACCCGGGTGCACGTGAAGTCTCCCAAGCTAAAACAGGGATGCCATCATTTCTATGGTGCATTGCCCTTGCTTTGGAGAGCAGAAACATATGAGCGAGCGTGATATATAAGCCTTGCTTAGCGCGGGTTTCCCCTCGACAATCATCGGCAATCGGTTCCGTCCTCGGCTCTCTAATCCCCTCGTTAGTATCAAGATACCTCCCTCGATTAGGTGTCACGATGCGTTGGCTGATCGAGCTTTCCGGGGAGCATCCGACCCTCCCTAGCGCCGAGGCGGCAGCCTGCTTCGAGGCGCTGAAGGCGCGTGCGACGGACGTCGAGGTCGACGGCGCGCTGATGACGTTCGCAGCCGAAGCGAAGCCGGAGCTCGTGGCGGAGAGGCTCGCGTTGAGTCACTTCGTCAACGAGGAGATTGCGGCGGGAGCTTTCGAGGACATCTTGGCGGCTTCGGAGAAGCTCGACTTGGCGGGAGCGAGGTTCATGGTGAGGGCGCCCGCCCGCGGCGGTTCCGTGAGAAAATCGGTTGAGGAGAAGATTGGCAAGGCGCTCGCGGGGACCGGAAAGGTCGATCTAGGGCAACCCGAGGTCACATTCAGGGTGCACGAAGGCAAGAAGTGGCACCTTTCCAGGGTCCTGTGCAAGGTGAACCGCACGGAGTTCGAGAGGAGGCGCCCCGCTAATAGGCCCTTCAAGAAGCCCGTCATGCTCCATCCCCGCCTCGCCCGCGCGCTCGTGAACCTGAGCAGGGTCTCACATGGCGGGAGGCTGCTCGACCCGTTCTGCGGGACGGGAGGGATTCTCCTGGAGGCGTCGCTAGTCGGCGCTGAGATCGTCGGATCCGACATCGACGGCGAGATGATTGCGGGCTCGCGGAAGACCTTGAGTCACTTCAATCAGACCGGACGTCTGATCATGGCGGACGTGGGGAGGCTGCCCTCGCTCGTCGAGAAGGTCGACGCGATAGCGACAGACCCGCCATACGGTCGGTCGTCGAGCACGAGGAGTGAGTCGATCGAGTCGCTCTACCCGAGAGCTTTCGAGGCGTTCGGGCAGCTGCTCAAGCCCGGAGCGCACCTGGCCATCTGCCTCCCGGAGGAAAGGCACGCGACTATGGCGGGGCCGGATCTGAAGCTCGAGGAGACATATCCGGTCCGCGTCCATGGATCGTTGACTAGGCACTTCACGGTCTTCTCTAGGTCACGCTGATGCTGACCTCGAGCTCCTTCGTCGGGCCGAACTCCATCTCGCCTCTCACTGGGAGCACGAACTCGACATGGTTGGAGCCGCTGGAGTTCACAGAGAAGGTGACGTTCACCGACTGGTCGAGTGTCAAGAGGACGGTGAAGTTGTCGGAGTTCACGGTCTCGTTGAATCCGGAGCCCGTGTAGTTTAGAAACATGACGGTGAGATTGGCGTTACGCAGGTTCACTATGTCGGCGGAACGCAATTTGACGGTGATGTACGCGTAGGTGTTGCCGGTGTTCGCGATCGTGAAGTTGGCGGTGGTGTTCGTGCCCGACGTCACGTTGACGGTGAAAGGCGTTGGTGCCTCAAAGGCAAAGTCCGGGTTCTCCGGCACGATGACGAGAGGTCTGGGCACGAAGGCCGCGAGGAAGACCACGACGGCAACGACCCCTACCGCCTTGCGCTTGAGGCCGAGCTTCGTGATGTCGTTGAGCGGGGGCGGGTGCCTCGCTCCCAGGAACATGATGAAGAGCGCGATGATGAGCCAGCTCTCATAGACGAAGAGGCCGAGGAGAAGCATGGTGAGGATTGTGAAGTAGCTCAGGTACTTCGCGCGGTCGCCGAGGACGGCACGGGCAACGTGACCGCCGTCAAGCTGCCCCGCGGGGAGGAGGTTCAATGCGGTGACGAAGAGCCCGACCCAACCGGCGAACGCTGTCGGGTGGATCCGGGCGTCTGCGGGGAGCGGGAAGAACATCACGAGGAACTCGTAGAGGTACGAAGGCAGGGCGACAGCGTCTCCGCCGACGACCACCGCCGTCCTGGGGTCGCGTGAGATGAGGAAGAGTCCGATGAGCGTGACCGGGATGGCCACGGCGAGGCCGTAGAGCGGGCCGGATATCCCTATGTCCAGCAGGGCCTTCCTGCTAGGTATCGGGTCCCGCATGCTTATGACCGCGCCGAAGGTCCCGAGCGGCGGTATGGAGGGGACGAAGAATGGCAGAGACGCCGCGACCTGGTACTTCTTGGCGGTGATGAAGTGCCCCATCTCGTGGATGCCGAGGATGAGCATGAGCGGGAAGGCGAAGAAGAGCGCGCCGAAGGCGATGCTCCTGATGTCGAACATGTCGATGTCGTCGTACGCCCCCCAGAGCATCGCGCCCGCGATGACCGTGGTGATGATCGTGAGGGCGAGCATGACGACATTCACTTGTGATCCGACGAACTTCGCCGGCGGCTTCCGGTGTATCAGGACGATGTGCTCGCCCTTGTCCCTCGTGATGAAGGGTACGTAGCCGCGGGGGATCAGCTGCCTCCTCATCTCATCGAAGCTGTTGTCGAGCGTCGCCGGCTCGACGTGGACGAAGAACGTCAGCACCTCGGGCCTGACCCGGACCTCGTAGACCGGGAAGTATCTGGCGACTGTCGACTTCAGGTCCTCTATCTCTTTTTCGGGACTCAACATCTCGTTCAATCCTAGCCTGCGGAGGTATTAAAATGTGGCTTCATCGGGTCGCGCCCAAAAGCCAAAGGATTATGGCGGTGACCAGACCGGCGGCCGCGAAACGCAGCCCGGAGAATATCGCGTGCTCCTTCGCCATGCGCCCCATATACGCGCCCATCGCGAACAGGAAAGAGAGCGTGATTATGATGGATATCCACACTGCGTCCACGAACGACATGAACAAGAACGGTACAACGGGGACCAGGGAGGCGATGAGCGGGGCGACGCCATGGACTGCCGCGCTCGCCAGCGAGGCGAAGGCGAAGGCGTCCTTGTGGGTCTCGCCCAGCTCCGCGAGCATCGCGTGCTCCAGGGTGGTCTGGTTGATCTTCCTCTCCACCCTCTCCGCCTCGTAGGCTCCGACCAGGCTCGATATCGAGAGCGCAATCGCCGCGCTGAAGCTCATCGCGAGGACCAGGCTCCTGTGCTCCTCTCCCGCCCCCGCCACGATTGCCCCCAGTATGATGCCTAAGACCGTGAGGGCGCCATCGAACGCGCCGATGATGAAATAGCGTCGGAGTATCGGCCCGACCTTGGTGATCTCGCTGTATTCCTTGAGTTTCGTCCTCAGGGTGCCGCGGGCCATCTCAGTTCGCACCCGCCCTCAGCTTCGAAAGGGCCGCCTCCTTCATCTTCTCAACAGCCGCCTTCACTCCCGCAATGTTAGGCCCGCCGCCCTGCGCGAAGTCGGGCTTTCCCCCGCCTTTCCCGCCGATCAGGGCGACACCCTCGCCGATGATCTCCCTGCAATCCAGATTCACGCCTTCTGATCTGCCCACCGCGATGCTCGCCGTCTCTCCCTCAGCGCCAAGTATCGCAACCGCCTTGCCGCCGCCGATCAGCTCCCCCGCGAGTGAGACGAGGTCGCTCATCCCGCCGGAGACCACGTGAGTGAAGACCCAGACACCACCCGCCTCGATGCCTTGCGGTGCACCCGTCCTCTTGTCAGTGCCTTGCGCGAGGATAGTCATCTTCTCCCGCTTCAGCCTCTCGACTTCCTTCCTCAACTCCTTGCGCTCGCTGGATAGGTGCTTCACCGATTCTGACATCTGCTCGATCGTCGTGCCGAGGATCTCGGCTATCTCCGCCCTCATCGACGACTCCTTGAGCATCTCATCGACGGCGGGTCTCCCCGCCGCATACTCGAGCCGGAGGACCCCGTCCTGTATCCTCTTCGTCCTCAGCATCTTGAAGGTGCCGACCTGGCCGGTCCTGTCGCAGTGGGTCCCGCCGCACGCCTCGACGTCCAGCCCGGGGATCTGCACGACCCTGACCATCTCACCCGGGACCGCGCCCCCCTGATACAGCCTGAAGCCGAACCTCCGCTCGGCCTCCTCCCGCGGAATGAAGCTCTTCTTCAGGGGGATGTCTGCGAGGATGATCTCGTTAACCCGCCTCTCGATCCTCTCTTTCTCTTCGGGCTTGAGGTTGTCGTAGTGGGTGATGTCGAGGCGGCCCTCGGTCTCTGACTTGTGCGCCCCCGCCTGCCAGACGTGCTTCCCCAGGATCTCCCTGGCAACCGCCAAGACCAGGTGTGTGGCGGTGTGGTTCCTCATGAGGTTCACCCGCCTCTTCCAATCGATCTCACACTCGACCTTCTGCCCCTTCTTCACCTTGAGCTTCCCTTCAGTGAAATGCAGAACCGAGCCGCCAGACCTCTGCACGTCGACGACTCGGTTCCAGCCGATCGTGCCATGGTCCGGCTCCTGCCCGCCGCCCTCGGGGTAGAAGTATGTCTGGTCAAGGACGACGATGTTCCCCTTGATCGCCACGACTTTGGCGGTGAACTCGCGCTTCTGCTCGTCCTCGTAGACGCGGAGCTTCGTGGCGGGAAGACCCGTCGGCAATTCGCGCTTGATCTCCTCCTCGACCTCAGGCGTCTCGTGCCTCGCCGCAACCCGCCCATAGAAGTCGTCGGGGATCTCGATCTTCTCCTTCGCGAACTCGGAGACCATCTCGGGGTTGAGGCCGTGGGAGTCGTAGAGCTCGACGAGCTGGTCGATGCCGATCTTGCCGCCCTCGGCCTTCACCTTCTCCTCCAGCCTCGTGACGATGGCCATGCCCTTGGCGAGGGTATCGCTGTACCGCTCCTCCTCGATCTTGACGATGCGCGCCATGCTCTCCCTGTTCTCCTCGAGCTCGGGGAAGTCGTTCCTGAACATGTCGAGCTGCATGGCGATGATCTCGTCCAGTGTCTGCTCGAGGTCGAGAGTCTCGATCGCCCTTATCGCCCGCCGTATGAGGAGGCGCGCGAAATATCCCTCTCTCACGTTCGAGGGCACGACGCCGTCGGCCAGGAGGAACATGAGCGCCCTGGTGTGGTCGCAGAGGACGTAGAGGTTCTCGAGAGGCATGATCGCCTCCAGCAGGTCCTGATAGGCTATGCCGATCCTCTTCGCGACCTCCAGTCGGATCTCGCGGATGTCCCTGGCGGTCTCGACCTTGGTGAGCCCCGCCACCCTGCTGTACTCCTGCAGTACCTTCTCCTCGGCGCTCACGCCCGAGGATTCCTTGAGGCTAGAGAGCACTTCGCCGAAGACCGCCTCGTAGGCTGAAGGCGTTCCCTGCGAGATCCATGTGAGTCTCTCGAGACCGTAACCTGTGTCGACGACCTGGATGCCCATCGGCACTGGCTTCCCGTCGACCTCCTTGTTCATCATGAAGACGAGCGTGGCTGCCTCGGCACCGCCAAGAATGACCTCGAAGCATGGACCTGAGTTGCCCCCGCCACTCCACAACGCCTCCTTATAGGTGAGCGCCTTCGCGTCGACTTTGAGGCGGGAGGTCATGAACTCGTGACAGAGCTCCACTGTCCTGTCCTTGAAGTAGACCTTCTTCTTGGGGTAGTTGAAGGCGTGGTGCGCCATCATCTCGAACATGGTGAAGTGCTGGCCGGTCCTGCCGACGTTGTGGATGTCGTTGAAGCGGACGCAGGGCTGGCTGATTGCGAGGGGGTTGGCGGGAGGCTTCTCGACCCCGGAGACGACCCACGGCTGGAACGGGTAGATGCTCGCCTGCGTGAAGAACACGTCGTCGCGCCAGCGCGCGACTATGGGGTAGCGGGGGATGCGCTTGTGGCCTCTCTTCTCCAGGAAGGTGAGGAAGGCCTCTCTCATCTCTCGGAGTTTGAATCGTTTGGCGGTTGGCGGGTGGCCGATGAAGTCGTATTCCTGACACGGGGTCTCGCCGCACGTCCGGTGATCGCCGAGCGTCCAGAACCAAGTGCCGCACTTGGGGCACTTCCTGCGCTCGAAGTCCTCTTCCTTGAAAAGTGAGACGCGATAGTCCTTGTCGGACATGCGGATTCTCGAATGGATGGCGGTGTAATAAAGGTGACTAGAGATATGCACCGGAGACCAGATCAGAGCATCACTGATGCTGAATTCGTTTCATTCTCCTTCGGCGGAAAATGAGAAGAAGCACACCGACGACAAGCACGGCCAGCCCAGCCATCAGCAGCATTCCTGCGATGTTGGGCATGCCGTTCGAATAGAAGAATACGAGGATTGGTGTATCGGTGCATCCTCCCGGATCGGCACACTGCACGAGTCCTTGAGCCCCGAAGAAAAAGCTCAGAATCAGCTTAATGGCGGCTACTGTGATTGTCACGACAGGCGCGAGATTCCCCGCCCTTTCTCGCCCAAAGTCCCTCTCTCTCGGATCAGCAATCCCATAGTCCTTGTCGGACATGCGGGTTCACGAATGGATGGCGGCGTAATGAAGGTAAGTGGTCCTTCCTGCACGAAGCCTTACTAGCCGTTGGTGGAATCACTGACCGCGGAAGATGAAGAGCGAAGTCGAAATCAGAACGCGCGTTGAATCATGGGAGGAAGCGCTGAAACAATTCTAATCCCGGCCTGTCGTTGGTAAGCTTTTCGGAAGCATTATCGCCGAACTGAGGTGGGCTTGGAATCAATATCCAACTGCCGCCAAGATTGCATCGCAGATAAAAAAAACGAAAAAAGCAGTATGACAAAGCCGTTGCCTCGAAGAACTGCTCCGGTGCGACCGTCAAAGAAATGGCGAAACGTTATGAGCTCCATCAAGATTCTGCAAAGCGAGAATATGAAAAACGTCGTCATTCTAGGAGGGGGCATCGGTGGTGTCACTGCCGCCACGCTTATGTCCAAGAGACTCGGGGAACGAGCCGAGATTACCCTGCTAGACAAGGAGGACATGCACCACTTCCAGCCTTCGTATCCGTGGCTGATGATGGGATGGAGGAGTCCCGATCAGGTGTTGAGACCTCTTTCGAATCTGAAAGCGAGGAACGTGAGAATCAGTCACGATGAGGTCGTCGCAATCGAGCCTGAGGAAAGACGGGTCAAGACGAAGGCGGGGAGCCAATCTTACGACTATCTTCTGGTGGCCCTCGGCTCACAGCTAAACCCTCACTCTATTGAAGGACTCGCAGATGCTGCACACCATCCCTACGACCTTGAAAGCACCGTCCTCCTGGGCAAGGCCATCGAGAAGTTCCGTGGCGGTAGAATCGCCATCGGAGTGTCCCGGCTGCCTTTCAAGTGTCCAGCGGCGCCCTATGAAGCTGCCTTTCTGATGGACTGCCTATTCCGCAAGAAAGGGATACGAGAGAAGGTGGACATGGAGTTCTTCACCCCGGAGCCATGGCCCGCGCCAGCCGCCGGTGAGGCGATTGGGAGGGCAATCGAGGGCATGATGAGGAAAAGGGGCATCGAGCTCCACACCAAGAGGGAAATGCAGCACGTCGACCCGGCGTCGAAGGTCGTGCATTTCAAGGGGGGCTCGCAAATGGACTACGATCTCTTAATCGCCGTGCCTCCGCACACGACATGCGACGCCGTGAGGACCTCCGCATTTGCGAAAGACGGTCCCTGGATCCCCGTCGACAAGCACACGATGCGCACCTCTTACGATGACGTCTACGCCGTCGGAGACGTGACGAAGATACCCACGCCGAAGGGGCATGTCCCTGCTCTGCCCAAGGCTGGCGTGTTCGCTGAGGGGCAGGCCAAGACTGCGGCCAAGAACATCGTCTCGGAGATCGTCGGCGGGGAGGCTGAGAGATGGGACGGCTACGGCATCTGCTTCCTGGAGACAGGGTACGGCAAGGGAGGGATGGTGCGAGGCAACTTCTACGGGGAAGGGGCGCCTGAGGTCAGGATGTGGAGACCCGGGAGGTTGTGGCACTGGGGGAAGGTCCTCTTCGAGAGACGGTGGCTTGGGAAGCTGTTTCGGTGATCTGGCGAAGTCGGCGACGTTGCTGGAACTGGCCCCGTTGAGTCTCGGCCCTAGGCGAATCGGATCGACCCGCCGAGATGGAGTCCAACACTAGTGGATCGCGGTGTTCCCCCGCCGATTGCTGGTGGCTCCGCGTCATCGGGCCAGCCCCTCATGTTATCGTGGATGACCTCATTGCTGTACCGGTCCCAAATCTTGATGCTGAGTCGCCACGCTTCCTCGCAATACTGGGCGGGAGACGAAAGTACCGATTCTCGCCCCATTCGCTAGTGGGAATCACCGAGAATCTCAAAGGCGCAAATTCACGGTTGGCGGGTGGCCGATGAAGTTGTACTCCCCACAGGGGGTCTCGCCGCAGGTCCTCTGTTCGCCAAGAGTCCAGAACCGTGTGCCGCACTTGGTGCACTTCCTTCGCTGGAAGTCTTCTTCCTTGAAAAGGGAGAACCTTATTTCTTGTCGACTCGACTTTGACATGCCACCAAGCCGTTTGCAGGGGGAGGGTGCAACTATCCTTGGTCACGCACGCGCCGCAGTCTCAACTTGGACCAGGCAAGCAGCAGTATCCCCGCGGCGAGTAGAGCAGCTCCCGCAATCAGTAGCCAGCCCGCGGAATTGAGTACACCGTCCTCAACGACAACGAAGATCGGTGTGTTCGTGCATCCCCCCGGATCCGCACACGAGCTAAGAATCTGCGGTCCAAGAAAAAAGCCGATTGCCAACTTGACGAGAGCAACGACGATCACTGGGATAGATGCAAGGACTAAGGCCTTTCTCCGCCCGAGGGCTTTCTCCCTGGGATGCGCGACCCGGCAATCGTTGTCGGGCATGTGGGTTCTCAAATTGAAGACGGTTTCATGAAGGTAAGCCCCGCTGGAAGGTATCCAGAGATAAAACGGCCCATGGAAATCGCGGATGCAGGATCAGCTGCATCGACTAATCGCGTTTCCGCTGAGGCGTACCCACCTTTCGAGACGCTCTTCGTCCTGTTATTACTATCCAGTCGGGGATCTCCAGACCGCCCGTCGTCAATTTCTGCTCAT
>Ga0315285_10009201_pt1 | contig 10102 bp, 10 predicted proteins | sample YL17G09_36_MG_FD_203698 | JGI IMG/M metagenome (GOLD analysis project Ga0315285, IMG submission 203698) | Sediment microbial communities from Yellowstone Lake, YNP, Wyoming, USA - YL17G09_36 | ecosystem: Environmental > Aquatic > Freshwater > Lake > Sediment | place: USA: Wyoming | collected... | reverse complement strand
GCGTCTGGCCGACTGCCGCCACTTATCAGCCGCATCGAGGCTCGCACTCAGAACTTCGCACTTCGCACTGAATCGCACTTCGCACTCTGAATCAGTTGGCCGAATTTCGTAGTCTGTCCCGGAATTGCCCGGAATTGCCCATACGGGTGTCAGTGTAAGAGGAGATCTTTCGCCGCCGCAAAACGGCGGCGATTGTCTTTATGTCAACCGCCGTTCGTATTTCCTGGCCAGCGCCCGCCGTCGTGACTCTCCATCGACATGGAAGGCTGTCAGCAGGAAGTCGCGGTTTTTCCGCTGTCCGGTTTTTTTCATTGTGATCCCGATGGGGATGGGGTATACTTGGGTCAATCCAAGATATTGGAGGTGGATCGCCCGTGCAGGGCGAGCGTAGGGCGCTCCCGCAAGGGGTCGCCCTATTTATTTCTCCGGGAACAACATCTTTCCATATCCCCAGACACGGCCATCGTACAGATGGCGGTTGAATTTCCCGTCCACGGTTTCGAGCAACTGTCGCACGAAATCGGACGGCGTTTCGTCCATTCGTTGTTTCTCCCACAGGATGCTTTGCCGGGCCGGATGGACCAGCAAGTCGGCCAACTGGAGCCCGGCGATATTGGCGGACTTGGGTTTCAGCTTCAATTCACGAGATGTCAATGCGCTCTGGAAGAACGCCGCCTTGCTCATAAACACACCCCGCTCATATACCCACTGGTAAGAGTCTTTGAGGAGGCGGTCTTCTTTGCCGCCACGGCTTTCGGCCAGTACGTCGCCCTGAGAACTTCGCACTGAAAACGGCAGGAGGAGAGTCAGTTGGCCGAATTTCGTAGTCTGTCCCGGAATTGCCAGAATTTCGCACTGACAGATTGCACGGGGAAGAAGTTATCTGTAACATGAAATGCGGCTTCTTGGCCGTCTTCGCAAGGCGCGCCTTTGGACGGTTCGCCTTAGGAAGGAGACAAGACGATGAATCCGAATGTGCGGCTTGATCGAGATGCGTTGGCGGCGTTCTGCCGCAAATGGCGGATACGCGAGTTGTCCATCTTCGGTTCGGCGCTGCGGGATGATTTCAGCCCCGACAGCGACCTGGATTTCCTGGTGAGTTTCGAGCAGGGAACAACATGGGACTTGTTCGATTTAGTGGACATGAAGGCCGAGTTGGAGGCCCACTACGGGCGCTCGGTGGACCTCGTCGAGAAGGAAGCCCTGCGCAATCCATGGCGAAAACGCGAAATCTTGAAGACGCGCGAGGTCGTTTATGCGGCCTGAAGAAAAGGACATGGCGCGCCTATGGGACATGCTGGACGCCGCCCGAGCCATCATCCAGTTTACGCAGGGGCGCCCGTTCGACGATCTTCTTGCGGATCGGATGTTGCGCAGTGCCGTCGAACGCAGCCTCGAGATTGTCGGCGAGGCGGCCCGTAACGTGTCCCTCGAGACCCGCGAGAACAATCCGGACATCCCTTGGACTTCAATCGTCGGCCTGCGCAACATCATCGCCCACGAATATGGAGAGATTCGCTACGAAAAACTCTGGGGCATCTGCATGAATCGACTGCCCGCGCTTATCCGGCGGCTCGAGGATCTGGGTGTCGATACCCCCCCGGCAGAGGGGGCTCCGTCTTCGCACTGAGAACTGAGAACTTCGCACTGAGAACGGATGGGGGTGAGTCAGTTGGCCGAATTTCGTAGTCTGTCCCGGAATTGCCCGGAATTGCCCCGGAATTGCCAATTCCTGCTTGCGCTTGTGCCCGGGAAGGACTAGAATCCTCACTCAAGGAGGGTTCTACGATGCGCAAGCTAATCTTTCCCGTTATGCTCGCCTTCTGCTTCGTATGCCTCGCTGAATCTGAGCAGTTCGCCGGCAAGGTGGTTGGAGTTTCTGACGGGGACACTATCAGTGTTATGCGTGACGGTGTTCCGGCCAAGGTGCGCTTGTACGCGGTTGATTGTCCCGAAAACGGTCAGCCTTGGGCAGAACGGGCAAAATATGCCACTTCGAAAATGTGCAATTCGCAGGTGGTCAATGTTGAGGTGCGAGATAAGGACAAGTTTGGGCGTCTAGTCGGTGTAGTGACCCTATCTAATGGGAAAGTGCTTAACTCAGAACTGGTCCGCGAAGGTTTTGCATGGTGGTATCCCGAGTACGCTCCGGGAGATGTCAAACTGGAGCAGTTGGAAGCTGCGGCGCGGGAAGCCGGAATTGGTCTATGGTCAGCACCCAGCCCTGTCCCGCCATGGGAGTTCAGAAAGAATCCGACAAAGCCCGCCCCGGTTCCCCAACAGTCAGAAGCCCCCGCCATAGCTCAACCGGTCACTGAATCCCCGGTTGTAGTCGAGACGCCGCCAACACCCGTTGCGCCCGTTGTCCAGCAGGCCCCCGCGCCGCAAAGTCCTGCCGCCGCCGCCTCGGATGAAGTCTTTATCACCAATACGGGCGAGAAATACCACCGGGGAAGTTGCAGGTATCTTAGCAAGAGTAAGATTCCCATATCGCGCGAAGAGGCCACGCAGCGCGGCTATCAGCCCTGCAAGGTGTGCAGCCCATGATTGTCGCGGGCAGGTCCACGTGAACTGCCCGAGAATGCCGGGTTTTGCTGGAAAATTAGGTGGATGTCCCCGGTTTCCGCGGTTTCCGCCCCCCGGTTTCCGCCGGTTTTCCCCCACCGGTTTCCCGGTTTTTCAGATTGTCAAGTCGCCGCTGTCAATGCCGAATTTTGAATACAGTTGTTCCTGCAGGCGTATACCGGCAGCATTTCCCGGCGAGAAGTTGAGAATACGATTCACAATTCTTGCACAATCAAACGCGTACCCATGAGCGGCCTCTGCCTCTCCCCCTTCCTCCAATACCGCTTCTCCCATTTCCAATAAGGCCTTGGCCCAAGTTATTAATACGAACACATTGTTGTTATCCGCACGATGTGCTTCAGAGAAGCATTTTATCGCTTTGTTTCGTTCACTAATGCCCAAATAAAAAAGCCCTAAGAATAAATTCTTTTGACATTCGTCATGGCGGTTCCGCACCTTGGCTTCGGCAAGTTTTTCAAAAGCTTTTTGTGCATCAGCAATACCTTCCTTCTTGAGAGTGAAAGCAGCATAAATGCGAACAATCTCAGGATCATCCGGATTTTCTGCGAAAAGCTGTAATATTACCTGTTCTGCGGCATCTAAATCATTAATGTAGAGATAAGCTTTAGCAAGAAGGACACGAATGCGAATCAAAACCGTCCTGTGTCTTATGCGTTTGTCATATATGAACTGTTCTCCCGTAAAAAGAATGTTGATGGCATCGTCTACTCTGCCGTCATCCAGGAGTGTACGTCCCAAGTAGAAATAAGGCCACGCATTATGTGTTGACATTTTACATGCTCTAGCAAAAGCTTCTTCGGCGGCTCTGATGTTCTTTCGGCGAAGCGCCAGTCGACCTTCAATAATGCAAATGCTAACGTCATCAATGCCACTAGCCTTGGCCGTATAGATCAATCTTTCTGCAACATCATCGCGCTGAAGGGACAGGGCAATTCTTGTCAATTCCGCCATAAGCCATGGGTCAGGGCTCCCTGTCGCATAAGTTGCCTTGGCCTTGGATAATGCTGAATCAAAAGAGCCGCATTGAGCGTCCACGAGGGCCGATAGTCGGAGGACCGACCTAGACTGCCTCATACCTAATAGTGGATCGAGAATGCCCTTTGCCTCTCTATACCGCTGTTCGTTATAGAGAGTGTCAGCCGCTTCAAGACGACTATCGACAAGACCCTCTGCGTGAGTTACTCGAACTCCAATGATTGCTGCATGATAATCAGCCTCCACTGCGTAATGAAGATACTCGCGATTCCTTCTAGCGAGGACACCAAATTCACGAGCAGCATTTTCATGGAGCTTAATTCGTAATTCCTCAGGCAGCTCCGAAAAGTCAAAGAAAGGTTTGAGCAGTCCGGCAGTTGAAATATGGCCATGACTATTCACGTTAACAACGCATTGATGAATCAGACGTGTGACCACAGGACCCGCTGGAAAAGCACAGGCTCCCAAAATAGCTTCGCGGGGCACGGGCATGTTACACCCATTAATAAGCTTAAGTACTATTCGTTCGTCCTGGCTTAAAGAGAATTCATTCAACAGACGACCGATGTATTGAGTATAGAAGCCCTTTCGCGCCTTAATGTCATTCATGACTTGCTGCACGCCGGTTTCGTATACGGCGTTGGCAACAAGTGATAACGCGACGGGGTGTCCACCAAAGAAAGAGACAATGCGTTCTTTATCGCGTTGTGGGATTGCGGCCGCATCGATTCCTTGTACCCGCCTTAGTTCTCTGTCCAGCAGACGAACTCCATACTCCGTGGGCAGGTCGCCGACTCTCTTGCGAACGAAGGAAGCAGCCTGTGGATAGTCAATCTGGAGTTCGCGCTGGGTCTCAAAGATTATTTTGGTTCGTTCCTCGCAGGCAATCTCCAGTAGCATAACAAGCGTATTATGCATTGTATGATCACGCCATGTGTCATAACGGATAAGGTTCGCAGCATTTTCCAAAACTATTACATCGATGCTGCGCATTGCAGATCGAAACTCCCTACTGTCCAGCAATTTTCGTAAGTCTGCGTAAGGAGGTTTTAAAGACGGCCATGTCCTGCGCATAATTGAGTAGGCGATATATTCGCTGCTCGATGTATCTCGCACAGGAATTCTGTGTATGGTTCCTAAGCCAGATTGCGCAAGTGCTTTGTCGACAACTGCAGTTTTCCCTATTTCTGGAATGCCGGAAAGTTGGCAGACTAATCGGCCTTTGTCGCCGAGGAAATCCAAGAGTGACGTCACCTCATCTTCTCTGTCAATAATGTCTTTTAAGGAGTAAGAGTTGCTGCTGGCTTCGCTGTCAGGCGTTACACCGGCCTCTTTTATTTTTGAGTTGCATTCAGTGATGAAGCCAACTAAAAGCGCGGGTAGATCGCCGGTTAATTGTGCGGTATTAGTCATATGTGCCAACAGTTGAGATTGACACGATTTAGCTAAGAAACCTTGGAGTTGGCTCAGACTCGGTATCCCTCTGAGAACACAGTCTCTCCCGATGGAATCCCACCATCGGGGCGAAGCGGTACCCTTAGCCGATAAGTGCCTGAGTTGTTCAAGGCGAAGAGACTGAAGCTCTTGGCATCTATTGGATTTTGCAATCGTGTCAAGTTCAACTCGTGCACCTTCGCTGACAAGTCCTCTTATGCTTGGTAAGACATCGGATATCTCTGAACCAGTCTCTGGATCGTCAGCATAAGTCACTGATGCAATACAAATCATCTCTAAGGTGGAATCAGGGTTGCTCACACCAATTTCAACTGCAAGCGAGTTTAGATTGATGTCATATATTAGGATGCCTTCGCCCTTTGGAAGGGCACCAGCTAAGGGGGTGTCAAACCACCATGAAGCCATCCTACGATCCCTAACAGCAGAGACCTGCGAGCCACCAAATTGCCCATCATTACAATAAATAACGGCACGTTTACGCTTGGTTTCCCTATCAGCAAAGTCCCTGAAATAATCAAGGGCGTCACTGTAAGAAACAACGCAGATTAATTGATAGTCTTCTTTGGCTGTGTAATCTGTGAGTGCTTCGGCGCATATCAAAGGTAGCACCGAGGCTCCCTGGTCAAGTGTAAAGGGATAAAGTGTGGGTGCCGCCGACAGAAGCGGCGAAACGTCATCAACCTCAAAAGGAGAACGAGCGGATTTGGGGACTAGTCTTGTTCTCCGCCGAGATATAATTGGCATTACACCTGGTGCATAACTTCCTCCGCTCTTTAGACCGTCTATATGTTTCTGTTTTACATTGAGCGTTCGGTGATATATCCTACGTGCTTCTTTTGTATTCTGGAATGTGTGTGTACCGGCCAAGATTGTTGATTGATTTTCACAACAGAATGCATGAATTTGGGGCAGCAGGCAATATGGGATAGACAGTTCTGGGAAAAGAATAACGTCTGGGACTGGATCGAAACTTCTGAGGAAATCCAAGATTTGCATTAGGCGCTGTGAATGCCACGAAATGTAAGTTCTCTCGCATAGATCCTGCAGTTCGCTTACAGGCAGGCCGCGAGTACTCAAAAATGCCAGACTTCTTCTGGGGTCGGAGAGGAGAAATGGTTCGCCAAGGCAGTAAGAGTTAGCCGAGGCAAACGCAGGGTGACACGAGATTTGACAAGCCGCGACTCGGATTATAGAATCTCGCGCTATACGATTCAAAGCTACGCTTTCCTCGAAACTCAAACCTGATTCAAACCCTGGCCGCGGCTAGCAGAGGAACGTCCATCAAGTACTGTATTGCTTTGCTCCTGAATATAAGAATACTTCCAGACAGGTCGAGTGTCAACATCGCTGCTGTCGCGCACCTCCCCGGTTGACACTTAAGGTATCGGCGTAGTTGGCAGTCGGGGCAGACATTGTCGCGGATTTTGACGGCCGGTTTCTTGGCTTCGAGGAAGAATTTTCGCGTGCCGCCGACGCGGAAACATGTAATCGCCCGTTTTCCGCAGTGGTGCGGAAAACGGGTAGGGCTTTTGTGGCGCCACCGATTTTGATGGCGTCTTCGTGGATAACGTCTTTGTAGGCTTCGGCATAGCCTTGGCGGTTGTTGATGTCCCATCCGAGTGATTCGAACATGGGGTCGATGAATTCGCGTCGGACCTGGGTTTCGTTGTATTGGCCGGAGAGGTAAGCGTCGCGGTTTCGGTGGAACCGGTCGACGAGATCGGCGACGGGTTGCGGCAAGGTCATTTATCGGTCCCCTGGCTTTGAAAAGACGCGGGCGCTTATCGGGGTAGTGTAGTACTGCCGGCGGCGATAAGGCAAGACTTGGGGACAAGTGCGAAGTTGTAAGTGCGACGTTCTAGGCGGGAAGGGGTGCTTGAAATTTTCACCCGCCCCGGCATGTCAAAAAATTCTTTTTTGGGCCAGTTTATCTCACATTTCATGCTATACGCACCGCTCCTGTCAACTGAATCACCCTTGTTTCGCAAAATTTGCCCGGTTTTGAGCCTGTTTCCCGACGCGAAAACCGCAACAGTTTGGGATCCATAAATAGAGGCACTTGGAAGAGGCAAGACGAAAAGGAGCGGCGCGGGATGAAGGAGCGAAAAGCGGGAGCGAAAAGCCGGGACAGACACGATTTCCAAACTGCCGGAAATCGAGTCAGTCCCGGTTTTTCGTTTTTCGCGTAGTTGCGGCCAGCCAGCCGCAACGGGCACAATTCTTCCTTGTATGAGCCTTGTACGTTTGGATAGCGTGACGAAATCGCTTGGGGGGCAGCCGGTCCTGGATGCGGTAAGTTTCCGCGTCGAGGAGGGGGAGAAGGTTGGCCTTATCGGGCGGAATGGGACGGGGAAGACGACGGTTTTCCGTTTGATTACGGGTGAGATGGAGGCGGACGGAGGCGTGATCGAGCGGATGCGTCGTGCGCGGATCGCGTGTCTGTCTCAGATGCCGCATATCAAACCGGACGCGACGATTTTCGACACGGTGATGCATTCGTTTTCGGAACTCCTCGAGATGGAGGCCCAACTTGGGCGGATGGGGGAGGCGATCGCGGCGGGGGACGAGTCGCTGCTCGAGCGGTACGGGAAGTTGCAGGATGAGTTCGCGCACCGGGGCGGGTACGATTTCCGGTTGCAGGCGAAGCGGGTCCTTCACGGGCTGGGTTTCTCGCTCGAGGAGTTTGAACTGCCGGTGCGTGCGTTGAGCGGGGGTCAGCGGACGCGGCTGATGCTGGCGCTGGTCCTGCTCGAGGACGCGGACCTGCTGCTGCTCGACGAGCCGGAAAACCACCTCGATATCGATGCGCGGGAGTGGCTCGAGACGTACATCCAGGAGTCGCCGCGTGCGGTGGTGATCGTTTCGCACGACCGGCGAATGCTGAACCACGTCGTGAAACGGATGGTCGAGGTCGAGCGGGCGGCGCTGTTCAACTATACCGGCAACTACGACGCGTACCTCGAGCAGAAGACGCTGGTCCGCGAGCAGCAACAAAAGGCGTTCGACCTCCAGCAGGAGTTTATCGAGAAAGAGACGAAGTGGATCAACCGGTTCCGATATAAGAACACGAAGGCGAAACAGGTCCAGAGCCGGATCCGAAACCTCGAGAAGATGGAGCGGACGGAGGCGCCGCCGCCCGAAGGTTCGGAAGCGAAGTTCCGGTTCGGTGAGGTGGTGCGGAGCGGCCAGTTGGTGCTGGATGCGCGGGGTCTGGGCATGTCTTACGGCGACCTCAAGCTGTATGCGGGCCTGTCGTTCCAGGTGACGCGGGGCGAGCGGGTGGGCATTATCGGGCCGAACGGTTCGGGCAAGACGACGCTGTTGCGTCAACTTGCGGGCCGGCTCGAGGGTGCGTCGGGCAGCGTGGCGCTGGGGCACAAGGTCGCGTTCGGCTTTTACGACCAGCATCACGAAAACCTGGAGAACGCCAACGATATCCTCACGGAAATCCGGCTCGAGCGGCCGGATATGACGCCCGAACAGGTTCGGACTTTCATGGGCAAGTTCTTGTTCACGGGGGAAGACGTGTTCAAGTCCCTCGGGACGTTGAGCGGCGGCGAGTTGAGCCGTGTGGCGTTGGCGAAACTGATCCTGAGCCAGGCCAACCTGCTCTTGCTCGACGAACCCACCAACCACCTCGACATCGCGTCGCGGCAGGCGCTCGAGGGCGCGCTGGCCGCGTTTCCGGGTAGCCTGCTGGTGGTGTCGCACGACCGGGAGTTGATCGACCGGCTCGTGGACAAGCTGATCGTCATCGAAAACGGGCGGGCGTCGGTCCATCTGGGCAACTACTCGCATTACCGGTGGAAACTCGAGGCGGAGTTGGAAACCCAGGCCGCCCGGGCGGCCGAGGATGCGCGCGCGTGCGCGGCGAAAAAGAAGTCGGACGATGCGCTGAAAGTGCGTAAAAACGGTAACCGGCCCGACAAGGCGCAGGAACGGGAGGCCAGGAAACGGCGCAAACAGCTCGAAGAACTCGAACAGAATATCGAGTTGATGGAATCGCTGGTTGAAGAGATCGAGCATCAGTTTGCGGCGATGGGTGCGGCCGATTACGAGCAGACCCGGGCGTTGAAGGCGCAGTACGACGGGCTGAAAGTGGATTTGCAGGGGATGTACGCGGAATGGGAGAAGCTGATTGATGAGGCGAGGAGCTAAAAGACGGGCACCCCTCACGCGAAAAGCGGGACCGAAAAGCGGGGACAGACACGCTTTTTTTCAAACTGCCGAAAGAAAGCGAGGCAGTCCCCGTTTTTCGCGAAAAAAAGCTTGCAACGGTGGGGGTGAGGGGGAGTATATTATTGACAGGGCGGGACTTGGACCCCCTCGAGGGGCCTTAACACCCGCCCAAGGAGATAGTTGCGATGAAGCATTCCCAGCCTTTGACCCGTCCGGCTGAAGCAGCCGTTTCGCCGGTTTCGCCGTTGCAGGCGAAGTTTGACTACATTGCGGGGTTGGTTGACGCGGCGATAGCATTCGTAATGCAAAAAGAGGGCGGCGCACTGTGATGTGCGCGAGGAGATCCAAATGAAACACTGCAAAAAGGTTACGAAATCGCGCCTGATGCTGGCGACTTCGCCGCTCGAGATGAAGTACACCAGCAAGCTGGACATCGTGAACCGGCTTGTGCTCGCCCAGCGTCAATCCGCGTGGAAGACGCCGTTCCCGATCGATTACGAGCCGGGGACGCCGACCGACGGCGGCACGGACGGGACCACGCCGACGGTTTAATGAGTTGAGGGAATAGAGCGCACCGTTTCTGCGCGTGAATGAGAGATACGGCTGCCGCCCTGCCTGGCGGGTCGGCGGCTTCTTTAGTCTGGAGTCTGGAGTCCGGAGTCTGGAGCAAGACCGATCGGACTGATCGGACGGATAAGGCAGACAAAAAAAGCTCAGATCCGGCTTCGACCGATGTCGGCGAGCGCGATTCGGAGTTGGTCGCAATCCTGGAATCGATTCTCGGGCTTTTTGTCGATCATGCGCATGATGATGTCGCTGAGTCCCGGCGGGCATTTTGGATTGTGCATGGAGGGGTTGTCGGGCGTGACGTGGAGGTGGCACAAGTAGAGTTTTTGGAGCGTGTCGA
>Ga0315285_10009192_pt1 | contig 10107 bp, 6 predicted proteins | sample YL17G09_36_MG_FD_203698 | JGI IMG/M metagenome (GOLD analysis project Ga0315285, IMG submission 203698) | Sediment microbial communities from Yellowstone Lake, YNP, Wyoming, USA - YL17G09_36 | ecosystem: Environmental > Aquatic > Freshwater > Lake > Sediment | place: USA: Wyoming | collected... | reverse complement strand
TAACAGACGCCTTACGAAAAGTGCGACTTTCTTAATTGTTCAAAGGCAACATGTCCGTATACTGTCTTAACAATTTGTGCGGTATACACTTAGGTCGATAGATCTTATGTTAACTTTGCGCTTTGATATTAGTCTTTGGGGCATGGTTCAACTTCATATGGCTAAAGGTAACACTTTTCAAGCCGGTTCAATGGCCACGAACACTTATAATAGTCTGTCAAAGCAGGAGTTACGGACAAAATCGCAACTTGCGGGGCTCAGAAAAGTGCTACCCTCTTCTGAACCATGCCGTCTTTGGGGGGAAAAGCGACCGGCTCATCGTGCAACGCTTCGGCATGTCCGCCCGCTGGCCAGGAAAAGCGCGTTACGGTATTCCCATTCACGCTGACCAAACCGCCTGTCTTGTGTAGCCCGCAACCTTCAAAAATGTCCTGCAGTACTGAAATGGCCTTTCCTTCCTCAACCTTCATCCCGAATGATTATAGGGCCCTTTTTCTGGGAGAATCGTTGCTTACAGGTTCGGCAGCCGAAATTAGGCAAAACCCTTAGACACAAGGCGATTCTCCCATTTTCTATGGTTATTCATAACCCATTTCGGTGGCGAGACTTGTGGGCAGAAAGCTGTTCGGGCATTAGGGATCTTACGCGTAGTAATACGGATGTCTCGCACCAGTTCAAGAATGTATCTCATAGTTTGGTACCAAGACCCGGCGCTTTCCCAGTTCTGGCTGGCGCCGACACTTTATCGTTACTGTCTGTCTGTGTCATTTGAGCCGAGTCGTCAAACAGATACGGTTTTTCTTTGAAAAAAAGCCGAAAAAGACTATTGCCAAGAGACGCCTAAAGGTTTAAAATAATGGGGGGTGCTTCCTGGGTGTAGCTTTCGGGTCTGATCGGCCAAGTCAGCCTTGACCCTGAAAGCTGTCAGGGCAGTCGTGCTAATTCATAGCCGTGTCGGGTATGTTTTGGCCCAAGGAGAAGGTCTTCCTGAAATGCAAATAGATATTCGCGGGTTTTTTGCTCTGTTGTGCGGCTATACCAGGTGCGGCATCAGCCTTGTCGCTACGAGAAACGGACGATTTGACGAGCTTTCTTCAAATTGAAGCCACGGGTATTCGAGCCGGACTGTAAAGGGTCTCAAATGGCCTTAGAAAATTCGCAGAACCATCACGACTCTCAGGCCTCCGGGGAACTTACGATCGGTAACCTGATTGATAGACTCAATCAATTTGAAGGCTCTGCCCAGCAATTCTTGGAGAACTTACTGGCTGAGCAGTGCTCTTGGGCCCAGGCCGATGCGGGAGCGATCTTGCACAACGGCCGCCAGAGAACTGTCGACCTTTTGGCAGTCTATCCAACTCTAAAAAAGGGCGACGCATTGCCGGCATGGCTGTCCCGAGCTGTCGAGTTTGCCGCCAAGGCATTTGATGCAAGTGCAACCAGTGTAAGACCTTTGCCAGACTCCGACCATCCCTCTGGCCCAAACGGTCGCCGTTACCTGGTGATGGTTCCATTCAAAATGGCTGGCTCCGGCCTGGCGGCCTTTCTGTTGGCGACAGACGACAAGGCCGTTCTGGATGCCAGACGAGACCGGCTGGAATTGACTGCCGGTTTATTGCGTCTCTATGAGACGAGGCTGACACTGCAGAAGCGAGAAGCGGATCTGAAACGGCTGCATACCGCAATGGAGGTACTGACAGTTGTTAACCGCCAGGACCGGTTCGCCCGGGCGGCCATGGCCTTTTGCAACGAGGTGGCCTCTCAATGGCAGTGCGAACGGGTGGGCATCGGCTTTCTCAAGGCAAGATATGTTCAACTGAAAGCCATGAGTCATACCGAGAATTTCAGCAGGAAGATGAAACTCGTCCAGGACATAGAATCTGCGATGGAGGAGTGTCTGGACCAGGATGTTGAAATCCTCAATCCTGCTCCGCAAGACGCGACGTACATCAGCCGGGCGGCAGTTGAGCTATCCAAACGGTACGGACCTCTGGCTATCCTCAGCTTGCCTTTGCGGCAGGACGGAGAGCCTATGGCGGTCACAATCCTTGAGCGAGAGGTCAATAAGCCTTTTGATCTTAGCCAGATCGAGACCATCCGGCTGGCCTGCGAATTGTGCACACCCAGACTGGTAAGCCTTTACCAGCGGGATCGCTGGATCGGCGCCAAGGCCCTTACAGAGATGCGCAAAGTGTTTTCCAATCTGGTGGGCCCAAAGTATACCTGGTCAAAGGTTGCAGCAGTCTCGGTTTTTATCGCATTGATATTCCTTATCTTCGCCAAGGGTTTGTATAAAGCGAAGGCATCGTTTGTTCTGGAAGCTACCCGGCAGCAAGTAATCCCGGCTCCTTTTGATGGATATATCAAGAGCGTTGGCGTCTCGGTTGGTGATATGCTGGAGGCAGGTAAAACAACGCTGGCTGAACTTGAAACCGCCGAGCTCCGGCTGCAATTAGCTGCGGCCAAGGCCGAACAAGTAGGTTATCTCAAGCAGGTCGCTGCTGCCATGCGGGATGGCGACACCGCACAATCGCAAATTGCGCAAGCCGGTGCTGATAAGGCCGAAGCTCAGATTGACTTACTGCAGTTCCAGATAGACCAGGCAAACATAACCTCGCCAATGAGCGGCATTGTTGTCGAAGGTGATCTGGAGCGTAAGGTCGGTGCACCCGTAAGAACCGGCGATGTGCTTTTTCAAGTTGCTCCTCTTGAGTCCCTTAGGGCAGAGCTGTTGGTGCCGGAGGACCAGATTGTTGACATCCAGGTGGGGCAGATAGGTTTCTTGGCGACTGCATCTTATCCTGCCAGACGAATCAAATTCGTGGTGGAAAGGATTAATCCGGCGGCTGAGGTGGTGAACCAACGTAACGTTTTTAAAGTCCGCGCGCACCTTGAAGGGGTACAACCGTGGATGCGGCCCGGCATGGAAGGAGTGGCCAAGGTATCTATCGGCAAACGCAGCTATGCCTGGATATGGACCCGCCGGTTTGTTAACTGGATCCGAATGAAGTTGTGGCTTTGAGCCTCACCGTATACGGTACGGTATGACCATAGAGCGTCCGACATTTCATGAATCTTGGTATCGGGTTGCCCAGTTGCGCCCGAGATTATCGTTAAATGTCCAGATTCACAGGCAGCATTTTCGGGGGCAGATATGGTACGTCCTGGAGAACACCTCTAACAATGAGTTCTCTCGAATCAGCCCGGAAGGTTACAGATTCATAGGTATGCTTGACGGCCGACGCACGGTAGCTGAGGTATGGCGGATATGCAACGAACAGCTTGGCGATATGGCTCCTACACAGGGAGAGGCCATTCAGCTTCTGGGTCAGCTATACAGTGCCAATCTTTTGAGGGCGGAGCTGGCGCCGGATACGGAAAGTCTGTTTAATCGGTATCGCAAGCGGATCAGGCGGCAGGTCCAGGGCTACCTTATCAACATCCTGTTCATTCGAATCCCGCTGTTAGACCCCGATCATTTTCTTGACCGCTGGGTCGGTGTAGTTGGAAGAGTTTTCAACTGGTATGGGCTGATTTTGTGGTCCATATTGGTTACAGCCGGTTTGTATGTTGTTATCGGCAGCTTCGATGAATTTGTCCGCCAGACCTCCGATATTCTGGCGCCCGGCAACCTGATACTCCTATATCTTTGTATGGTTCTGATCAAGGTCCTCCACGAATTTAGCCATTCCTTTGCGTGCAAAAAATTCGGTCGGCTCAACGGCACCGGCGGGCAAGTCCACATCATGGGCGTTATGTTCCTGGTTTTCTTTCCGCTGCCCTATATGGATGCCTCCAGTGCCTGGGCCTTTCGGCAAAAATGGCAGCGGGCTATGGTTGGGGCTGCTGGAATGATGGCCGAGCTTCTAATCGCAGCAATAGCAGCCATTGTTTGGGTCGGCACTTCCGCAGGAACGGTACATGCGATTGCACGCAATCTCATATTCATCGCAAGCGTCTCCACGCTCCTTTTTAACGGAAACCCGCTTCTTCGATTCGACGGGTATTACATCCTTTCAGACTTGCTGGAGATACCAAATCTGGGTCAGAGGTCCTTGAGCTACCTTTACTATCTGGTCAGGCGGTATTGCTGGGGCCTCAAACACGCTCAAAGTCCCGCCCACAGTCTTGGCGAATGCATCTGGTTTGTCTTTTATGGGACTGCCTCGACGATTTATCGCGTCTATATCTCGATAAGAATCCTGCTGTTTCTAAATAATAGGCTGCCTCCGGAATTGTTCATGGTTGTGCCTGTTTTTGCCCTTGCTGCGATTATAGGGTGGGTGCTTGTCCCGCTGGGAAGGTTCCTACAGTACCTGACCACCGGCACCGACCTAACCCGCAAGCGTGTCCGGGCCGTAGGTTCAACGCTGGCAGCATTTAGTTTGCTGCTGGCTGGTTTTGCGGCAGTACCACTGCCGGATCATTGCCGAATCGAGGGGATTGTTGAGCCGGTTCGCTTCGGCTTTATCCACGCAGAAGCTGACGGATTCGTTGTTGATTTTCTGCCCTCTGGAACGAACGTTACGCCCGATGGACCACAGCTTATAAAAGCTACTAATCCTGTGCTTGAGGCCGAAGAAAAGGTGCTGCTTGCCGAGCGCCGCCGCCTGGAGGCCAGGCGGCGTCTGGCGCAGACGCGAGAGACTGCCGAGGCGCAGATACTGGATGAACAGATTGCGGCCATAAATGAAAAAATCGAGCGCATCAGCGAGCAGCTTTCCTCACTGGATTTACGTTCGCCACTGCGTGGAATGTGGGTTGCTCCAGGTATTGAAGCGATCAAGGGTGTGTACCTGCGCCGCGGGCAGAGAATTGGCTTGGTGGCCGGCCTTGACGAGATGCTCATCAGGGCCGCCGCCGGTCAGAAGGTCTCTGCAACGTTGATAGAGCAGGCTTACAAGGACGTTGAGATACGAGCGAAGAGCCGGCCGGATTTGGAGTTTCAGGGGACAATCAAAAAGATCTATCCGGCGGGACAGGAGTCGCTGCCCTCGGCAGCGTTGGGCTACGCGGCCGGCGGGTCTATGCCCACACGCTTGCAGGACCCTTCCGGCAAAGAGGCCGCTGAGAAGTTTTTTGAGATCCGTGTGCAGCCGAATTCGGGAGGGGCGGTTCGTTTGTTTCACGGACAGCGCGTCATAGTCAGATTCAAAATGCCTTCCAAACCGCTTCTTGCCCAGTGGTGGATATCGTTGCGCAGATTGTTTCAGCGGAGGTTTCGTATTTAGTATGGCATCGGTACCGAGTGCGACATGGCAGATGCTTGAACAAGGTGTATCCAGCAAGCCGCTTCCCAGAGGGCTGGACGCAGCGTGGAATGCAGGCATTGGCTTGGCAGGAAGATTTGTTCCGCGAAGGCAAAGGTTTCTTCGCCGGGCGGAAAAAGTGCTGGCCTTGGAAGAGAAGCTTTCGGAAATGACCGATGGCAAGCTCCGCGATCTTGCCCACAGCCTTCGCGAGACCTTTCGCTGCCGCCGCGATGGCCCTTCGGAAATCGAGCTTGCCTTTGCTCTGGTCAGAGAAGTAGCTAATCGGCAGATTGGCGAAAAACCGTTTCTGGTTCAGGTTGCAGGGGCTTTCGCTTTGGAATCCGGGTGCATTACGGAAATGGCTACCGGCGAGGGCAAGACTCTTACTGCCACCATGCCGGCAACTGTTGCCGGCTGGCGCGGCCGAGGCTGTCACATCATTACCGTCAATGACTATCTGGCCAGGAGAGATGCCGAATGGATGGGGCAGATTTACCGTTTCTGCGGAGTAAGTGTCGCGTATATCGAGCAAGGGATGCCGGCAGCCGATAGGCGAAAGGCTTACCTGGCGGACCTGACTTACTGCACAAACAAGGAAGTGACTGCCGACTTCCTTCGTGATAGACTTGTTTTGGGCCGCTTGAGAGGCCTAAGCTCAGCAGTTCTGGCCAGCATAGCCGGGCGAGGCCCCCAAGTAACAGACAGGTTTGTGCAGCGAGGCCTGAATCACGCGATTGTCGATGAAGCGGATTCTGTACTTATCGACGAGGCAGTTACGCCGCTAATCATTTCAGGTTCCGGCCCCAATCCGGAGCAGATTGAGGCATTTCGTCAGGCTGCCGACATTGCGAGCCGGTTAGCTCCCCAAGTAGACTACCGGACCAATTTGCGCTACCGGGAAGTCGAGCTGACCGGCGAAGGCAAAGCTCGTTTGGCGGAATTAGGTCAGCCTTTGGGCAGTTTTTGGAGCGGTGATCGCCGCCGCGAGGAGCTGGCAACTCAAGCCTTGACCGCCAGAGAGCTTTTTCAGAAGGATAAGCATTACGTGGTCGATGGAGGCAAGGTAGTTATTGTAGATGAGTTTACCGGCCGCCTTATGCCGGACCGAACCTGGCGCGACGGCTTGCATCAGGCCATTGAGGCCAAAGAGAAGCTCCAAGTCAACCCGCCGAAAGATACTTATGCCCGGATCAGTTTCCAGCGATTCTTCCGGCTGTACCGGCGATTATGCGGCATGACCGGGACCGCAAAGGAGGCCACTGCTGAATTCTGGCAGATCTATAACTTGCCGGTAGTAGCGATTCCTACTAACCGCCCCTGCAAACGGACAATGTCGCCGGATATTGTATTGGCTACGGAATCGGCCAAGTGGGCAAGAATCGTGCTGGAGATTCACCGCATCCACCAGAGCGGAAGACCAATTCTCGTCGGCACAAGAAGCATCAGGGCCAGCGAGCACCTAAGCGAGCTTCTCAAAGCCGAAGGGCTGGACCATCAGGTACTTAATGCTATCCACCATCAGCAGGAGGCCCAGATCGTTGCCGGTGCGGGCAAGGCCGGCAAAATTACGGTGGCGACTAACATGGCCGGCCGCGGCACCGACATAAAACTGGGGGCCCGCGTCGCAGAATCCGGAGGGCTTCACGTTATTGCCAGTGAGCGGCACGAATCCGGCAGGATCGATCGCCAGTTGTTTGGCAGGGCTGCACGCCAGGGTGATCCCGGCAGTGCCCTGGCAATAGTAAGTCTGGAAGATGAGCTGGCATCCCGCTATGCGCCATACCTTGCCTCAGTGCTGAAACGCCGGTACATTCTTCGGCCCGCCTCAGAACCGGCTCATACTGCTGCTGACATTTCTTCTACCTTTTTTACTGCCGGCGTACTCCGCCTGGCGCAACATAACGCGGAACGATTGGCTCTACGCCAGAGGAAATCAGTTCTGCAAACCGACCATTGGCTGGATGAACAGCTTGGTTTTGCCGGAATCGAATGACAGGGGTATATTCGGTTTTCTGCTCAGATTAGTTGCCGCTGCTGGCGACCGCTGATAGGCCCATTTGTACATTATGCAGCTCCAGCACAGTGCCGGTGGCCTCAGCCAGCTCGACCAAGGCGATATTGAAATCCACGATGGCTCTGATTTCTGCGCGCTCAGCATCGGCCAGCGCCTCTTGTGCCCGGAGTTTGACCAGCAGAAACTCGGGCGTCAGCCTTTCTCGAATGGCCTCGGAATCCTCCAGAGCCTGCAAATGAATCCTTGCTGCCTGCACCGAGTCTTTTTCCACTTGTATCTGAGCGTGGTTGGTGCGAACCTTTCTAATTTTTTCCTTAGCCTGCACTGCCACCTGATCAGCGAGGTTCTGTAAGGCTGAAACAGCTTTTTTACGCTCAAATTTTCTTCGAAGCAATTCAGCATTTCGTTGACGGTTGCCCAGCGGGCATTCCAGAGATAAGCCCACTGCATAACTGACATATTCGTTGCTGTGGAGTCTGTCCAGCGACTGCCACGGGTCCGCGTCCAAGCCTTTCACACTTGTTGAAGCAACCAGGTCCAATCGCGGCATCTGCTGGTTCTCTGCGACGGCGATGTTAATAGCTGCGATTGCAATGGTGACCTGCGCCTGTTGAATTCGTGGATTCTTTGCCATGGCCTGCTGCAAGATTTCTGATGACTCCAATTCTTCTGCGGTCAGATGGGGGGCGGTAACCGGTACAAGCTCGGATTCACTGAGCGTATTCATCCAGGGGTCCGCCAGCAATCGTATCAGCACGTCCTGGGCGTCAAAAACACTTTTTTGGGTTTGAAGCAGCGCTGACTGGCGGGCTTTCAGAGATGCCTCAGCCTGTTTCACCTGTACGGAGGTTGCATCAATTTCCTTTCGAACCTGCAGCTTTTTCAATGTCACGAACGTTTTGTCCAGCAAATCCTGCTGAACTTCAAGATCGCGGCGGGCCTGCAGAAGCAGCCAGTACGCCGCAATAACCTGGGTTGAAATTTCCTCGGATTTCTGGCGAAAACCCAGCAGAGCAATTTCATGATTGAGTTTGGCTATGTTCACCCCTGCAAGATTGACCTCCGGCCACCCATCGCGTAGAAGCGGCTGTGCCAGTTGAAAAACCATTATCGGCTCATATCTCTTAGGAAAAGTCCTGCCGATCAAATCGTCCCAACTGCGAGTTAAGGCATAGCCGGCAGACAGCTCCGAGCCGGTAACAGTTTTTTGTTTGAGTCCCGACTCCAGCGTGCGAACCTCCGACTGGCCGATCTGGACCAGACTATTGACAGGATTATCCTCCTGCTCGTAATTTAGGCGACCAAAAGCGGTCACGTCGAACTCGGCAGCCGCCTTAGTTATCTCCTGTTTGGCGATGGAAGGGTCGAGACTTACCACCCTGATCTCAGGACTGTTTGCCAGAGCACGTATTATGGCATCTTCGACTGAAAGATGGACCACTGTCTTACCCGTGTTAGGATCCTTAAGGACTTTAAGGCCAGGAATGGCGGTTTCAGGAGAGGGACTCAGCAAATCTATCCCTTCGCTGCCGAGCCGTTGCTGCGGACCCTGACGGGCAAGGATTTCTTGATATGAGCTGAGAATACCATGGTCGGGCACCTTCTCGGAGATGCAGCCGACCATTCCAACCAGCACGACAATGACCCACGGAAATTCAAAGATTAATCCGCCACGACGGATTAAAAATAAAAAATCAAAATTGGGGAATTGACGTACAGCCGCAATGATTTCCTTAATTTTACATTTTGCATTTTGATTTTTGAATTTCATTTACCCGGAGCCTAAGAAGAAAACCCTGACGTGTTCGCCGGCAGGTCGGCCGGAATCGTTGGGCACCTCAATGCGGATAGTCAACGTCTCGCTGGCTGCGTCGGCCACCGTTGCAACGTGAACAACCTTTCCCTCGGCATTGCGCCCGTCAGAGCCGGGGAACCTGACTGTCGCGATTTGCCCATTTTTGCGGCTGCGGGCTTCAGCCAGAGGTACAGGCGCTTCGATCCAAAGAGGATCGATCTGAACAACGCGAACCACTTCGGCACGAAGGTCGACGGATTCGCCAGGCTCATAATAAATCTTCTCGATTCTACCATTTATTGGGCTTAGCATCCGCATTTTGTCAACGCGTATCTTCATCTCATCGTACTTGCGTTTATCCTGCTCGTGTTGGAACTGGGCGAGTTTAAAAGATAGTTCGGCTATTGTTACATCTAATTTTGCGTGCTCGACCTCCAATGCGGTGGCCGAACCCCGTTCAGCCGCCCACACGAGCCTCTTAAGGTCGACTCGTTTCTGGTCCAGGCTGGCTCGGGCTGCCTCTACTTGCGTGGTATCCTGGCTCTGCGCTTCTAATTGTGCCAGTTGAGCTCGCTCAATGGCATCGTCCTGTTGGATGAGCGGCTGCCCGGCCTTGACGAGGTCGCCTTCTTTAACAAGCACCTCGGCAATCCGTCCCGGCTGGATGAAGGAAAGCGCCACATCTTTGCTGGGTTTGGTAATCGCGGCGACGCCGGCGCTTGAGGGGGCATCGTCCGACGCCGTAGTCCGGCTGTGGACGACGGCGTCTTTTGACTGTAAGCCGCCCGGTGGGCAAAGCAGGACAACACAAATAATCGCTCCTAACAAAGCGAGATTGCTTCGCTTCGCTCGCAATGACGTACCGTGGTCATTGCGAGGAGTCCCGACCTGTCGGGAAAGAAATCTCCTTGACGCTACAATGTGGGAGTGTTTCATTTTGTTAAACCCTCTAAGCAAAGCAAGAAGGCAGAGAATCTCTTGCGTTTATTTTCATGCTTTAGATTCCCCCAATTTTCGTTGGTCGTTTCGTGAGATCGAGAGTGTAG